>Ga0209455_1000710_pt1 | contig 19415 bp, 20 predicted proteins | sample AraplaCol_mCL_r2_FD_184275 | JGI IMG/M metagenome (GOLD analysis project Ga0209455, IMG submission 184275) | Arabidopsis root microbial communities from North Carolina, USA - plate scrape CL_Col_mCL_r2 (SPAdes) (version 2) | ecosystem: Host-associated > Plants > Roots > Endosphere | place: USA... | reverse complement strand
TCAGCACGGCATAGCCGATACCGTTATATTCTACCGCGACCGGCATTTCGCACGCCACCGCGCGCGCGATCGGCTGTACGGCGCCGCTCGCCGCGACCCGTCGGAAATCGAAAGAGCGGCTGCCGTCCACCCGAAGTGGATTAGCTGGTCGCGATCCGGACTGGAACGCCTTTCGCGGCAGGCGTCTTCGATTGCTGGTCGTGATACCAGAGCGGGATCAGCGGGTTGAGCTCGGGATAATAGCCGCCGAGGCAGCCATCGGGCAGATCGAACGGCGTCACCCGCAGCCCGTCGACCTCGCGCAACACATTATCCTCAGCGTCACCGACCAGCTTGACGATCTGGCCGGGCTTGAGGCCCGCTTTCTCCATCTCCTTGGGGTTGATCAGCAGCACATGGCGCGTGCCCTTTATGCCGCGGAAACGGTCATCATAACCGTAGATCGTCGTGTTGAACTGATCGTTCGAACGCAACGTGATCAGCCGGTATCGGCCTTCCGCATCCTTCACGCCGACTGCCGACAGGCGCTCCGGCGCGGTGAACACCGCTTTGCCGCTTTCGGTCTTCCACACCCGTTCGCGCGCGCTATTGCCCTTGTAGAAGCCGCCGGGCTGAAACATGCGCGCTTCGAAATCGTGAAACATTTCCGGGTAGGTATGCTCGATCAGCAGGCGCACCTTGGAATAGTCGCCCGTCCATTCGTCCCAATGCACATTCGGATTGGGCGGAAGCGTCGCCTTGGCGATCCCGCACACGATCGCAAGCTCTGAACGGAGATGCTCGCCTGCGGGCTTATGCTTACCGCGCGAGCCGTGAATGCAGGACAGCGAATCCTCCACCGTCACCACCTGTTCGCCACCCGCCTGCATATCCAGTTCGGTCCGGCCGAGGCACGGCAGCAGATAGGCGACCTGGCCATTGATCAGGTGGCTGCGATTGAGCTTGGTCGCGATCTGCACGGTCAGCCGCAAATTGGGCCACGCCGCCGCCACCCGTTCCTGATCGGGCACCGCGCGCAGGAAATTGCCGCCGAGGCTGAGGAAGGCCCGGATCGAACCGTCGAGCACGCCTTCGCAGGCTTTGACCGTGGTCGTGCCCTCTTCCATCGGCGGGTCGAAGCCGAACAGTTCCTTGAGCCGATCGTTGGGGACCAGTTCGGGCTTTTCCGAAATGCCGACGGTGCGCTGGCCTTGCACGTTCGAATGGCCCCGTACGGGCGATATGCCCGCGCCCAAACGCCCGATATTCCCCTTCATCAGCATCAGGTTCACGAACATCGCCAGATTGTCGAAGCCGTGGACATGCTGCGTCAGGCCCATGCCATAGACGCCGATTGAATTCTCGGCTTCGACATAGACCTGCGCCGCCTCGCCCAGCGCGGCGCGCGTCAGACCGGATTCGCGTTCGATGTCCTCCCAGCTGGTCGCGCGGACCTTCTGTTCGAAGGCTTCGAAGCCGGTGGTGTGCTGTTTGATGAAATCGACGTCGAGGACATGGACCTTTTCCGCCGCCCATTTGGCGTCCTCGGCGGCGAAGACATGCTTGGCGAGGCCGACCAAAGCGGCGATGTCCCCGCCCGCCTTCACCTGATGATATTGTTCCGAGATCGGCGTTGCTTTCTGCGTCGCCATCTGCACCGGATTCTGCGGATTGATGAACTTGACCAGCCCCGGCTCCTTGACCGGGTTGAAGGTGACGATCCGGCAGCCGCGATTTACTGCTTTCTGGAGATCGTGGAGGAAGCGCGGACTATTCGATCCTGTATTTTGCCCGAAGAAGAACATTGCGTCGCAATGTTCGAAATCGTCGAACGTGCACGTGCCGACCGGCGCGCCGATCAGCTTCTTGAGCGCGACCGAGGTGGTCTCGTGGCACATGTTCGAGCTGTCGGGCAGGTTGTTGTGGCCATAGAGGCGCGCGAACAAGGCATAGAGATAGGAGGTCTCAAGGCTGGCCCGGCCCGAGGCGTAAAAGACCGCGCTCTTCGGATCGATCGCCTTCAGCTCGGCGCCGATCGCCGCGAAAGCCTCTTCCCACTCGCACGGCACATAATGATCGGTCGCGGGATCGTAGCGCATCGGATGCGTTAGACGGCCCTGCTGCTCGAGATCATAGTCGCGCCATTCGCGCAGTTCGGTAACGCTATGCTGTTCGAAGAAATCGGGCGTGCAGCGCTTGGGCGTCAATTCCCACAAGGTCGCCTTGGCGCCATTCTCACAGAATTCGAACGGGTGCGGCTTGGCCGGCTTGCCCCAAGCGCAGGAAACGCAGGCAAAGCCATCGGGCTTGTTCTGCCGCATCAATGTGGCGGCGATGTCGGGGCGATTCCATTGCGTGCGGTAAATCTTGGCGATGCCCGAGAGCGATCCGAACCCGCCGGCGGGCCCGTCATAATGCGCCGTCTTCACCTTGTCCGCCATCTGCCGTCTCCTTGGAGGACATCCCACCTACGCCTGCGCGTTACGGCTGCGAAGCCCTACCCGTCCAATCCATGGCAGGGCGCACCGTTCCGCTAGACCGAACCCGACTGCGAAACTGTTGGCAAATCGGGGCCTGCTGATATTTGGCTTCGGCCGGCACCCACCCTATGATCCCGGTCAAATTTGGGGAGGCCATGATCAGACCCGCCGCGATCCTTTCGCTCATCGCGCTCGTTGCAGCGCAGGCGAGCGCCACGCATCCCGTCACCCCCGCCGACTATGCGCGCGTCGCCACCGTTGGCGACCCTGAAGTCGATCCCGCAGGCCAATGGGTCGCTTACACGGTCGAACGGGTCGACGTCGCCGCCGACAAGCATGTCACGCATCTCTGGATGACGAGCTGGGACGGGAAGCGCACTGTCCAGCTCACCGGCCGCGACGGCGAGAGCGAGAGCAATCCCCGCTTCTCCCCCGACGGCCAGTGGATCGCTTTCATCTCGGGCCGCGGCGACGATCATGACGACGACCACCTCTGGCTGATGAGCCGCGCGGGCGGCGAGGGCGCGAAGCTGCCCGGCATAAAGGGTTCGGTGGTCGATCTTGCCTGGGCGCCTGATTCAAAGCGGCTGGTGCTGGTGGTCGAGGATCCCGAGCCCGACGAGAAAGCCAATGCCGCCGCCGAGGCGGTGCTGCCCTCGTCCGCCAAGCCCGGCGCCACACCCGATGCCGCAGCACCGGTTGCCGAAACCAAAGCAGGGAAGGACGACGAGAAGAGGCCGAAGCCGATCGTGATCGATCGCTACCGCTTCATGCAGGATGTCGATGGCTTCCTTGGGCATCAGCGCAAGCGGTTATGGCTCTACGATCTCGCCACCCACACCGCGCGCCGCCTCACCACCGGCGATTATGACGAGATGCTCCCGGCATGGTCGCCCGATGGAAAGAGTATCGCCTTCACCTCGAAGCGCGCGCCCGATCCCGACCGCACCTATGACAGCAACCTCTATCTCGCGGCGGTCGGCGATCAGCCGGCCGAACCCAAACGTCTGACCAGCTTCGAAGGCGCCGATCAGGACGAGGATTGGAACAGTTACCCCGCCTGGTCGCCCGACGGGAAGAGCATCGCCTATCTTGAGGGTGGCCCGGTCGCGCTCTTCTCCTACGGCGTGCGCAAGCTCGCGGTCCTTCCCGCAGCGGGCGGCACGCCGGTCGTGCTCACCCCCACGCTCGACCGCAACGTCACCAACCCTTTCTGGTCGAAAGATGGCCGCACGATCGGCTTCACGGTCGAGGATGACGGCACCGACCGGCTCGCTTCGGTACCGGCGAAGGGCGGGCCGGTCCAACCGATTGCAGGCGATCCGCTCGCCGCGCTGACCGCGCCCCAGTCTGCGGGTGGCAAGGTCGCCTTCCTGATGGCGACGAGCAAGGCGCCCGACGAAGTCTATGTCCTCGACGGCGGCAAGCCGCGCCAGTTGAGCCACCAGAACGACGCCTGGCTTAAGGAGGTCTCGCTAGCGCCGATCACGCGCACCAGCTTCCGCAGCAAGGATGGCACGGAGGTCCACGGCTTCCTGCTGATCCCGCCCGGCGCGCCGGGCAAGCCGCTGCCGACGATCCTGTTCAACCATGGCGGCCCGCAATTGCAGTTCACCGCCGCGAGCGGCGGCTGGTGGATGCAGTGGCAAATCCTCGCTGGCGCGGGCTACGCCGTCGTCTCCTCCAATCCGCGCGGCAGCACCGGGCGCGGCGAAGCTTTCGCCAAGGCGCTGTTCGCCGACTGGGGCGGTCCGGCTGTGCCCGACGCGCTGGCGGCGGTCGACGATGCCGTCGCACGCGGCATCGCCGATCCCAGGCAGCTCTATGTCGGGGGATGGTCCTATGGCGGAATGCTGACCAATTATCTGATCGCGTCGGACAGGCGCTTTCGCGCGGCGGTGAGCGGCGCTTCGATCAGCAACGTCCTCGCCGGCTACGGCACCGACGAATATATTCGCGACTACGAAACCGAACTCGGCAAGCCGTGGGAGCATATGGATGTGTGGCTCCGCAACGCTTACCCCTTCTATCATAACGACCGTATCGTCACGCCGACCCTCTTCCTGGTCGGCGACAAGGACATGAACGTCCCGATGCTCAACAGCGAGCAGATGTATCAGGCGCTCAAGAGCCGCGGCGTCGACACGATGCTGGTCGTCTATCCCGGTCAATATCACGGCTTCACCCGCCCGAGCTTCCTCAAGGAGCGGATGGAACGCTGGATCGCCTGGTACCGGGCCCACGCGCAATGAGCATTGCGCCACCCAGCGCTGCCGCCATGAAGCGCGTGCTGATCCTGTCTTATTTCCACTACAAGAATTTCGGCGACCGGCTGGGCGTACCGATCATCAACGCGCTGCTGCCCGCGGACGTCCATGTCGTCCACGCGCCGCTCAATTTCTCCTACATCCCGGAGGGCAAGTTCGACTTGATGATCCTCGGGCTGGGACAGAGCCTCAACACGCCCGCGATCATCAATCCCGAACTGGACCGATTGCTCGACCGTATTCCGAATGTGATCGGCATCTTCGGCACGCAATATAAATCCCAATATCGCACCGCGATGCCACCCGGCCGCTTCGATGCGCTGATCGGCCGCCTCACCACCTGGTGGGCGCGGTACCAGAGCGACGTGGAGGAATTCGGCGGCGGCCGCGCGACCGTGCGCCATATGGGCGACTGGCTGGTTTCCGCTTTCCCGATGGCCGAGCCCCGGTTCGACAAGCGGCTGATCATTGGCCCGGAGGCGGTCGATATCGAACTCCCGCTCGATCGGATGATCCAGCGTATCCAGGCCTATCGCCTCGTCGACAGTGCGCGCCTCCATACGTTGCTGTGCGCGCTGACGAGTGCGGCCGAAGTCTCCTACACCGAACAGCGCGAGGCGGAGGGCGGCGAAGTGTCGGGCAAGTTCGACGCGATGCTGACGGACATTTTCGGCCGCACCTTTCCCGAACGCACCCCCTTCCAGGTCGATCGCGACGCGGTGCTCCGTTACAAGCTCATGGTGGAAGCCAATATGGCCGCACTCCGCCGGCAGATCGTCGAATTGCTGGGCTGAATTGCCCGGCTTGCAAATCCCCGCGGATCATCGCAGCTTCCGCCCCCGCGCATGAGAGCAGGAAAAAACCTGCCAATGCCGAGAGGAGATGAAATGGCCGAAAAGATTTTCGGAGCACCGGGCTGCAACAAGTCCGAGCTCAAACTGGTGAAGCGCAAGCCCGCAATCGTCGAAACGGGGCGCAAGCCCGATCCCAAGTCCTGATCCTCCGGGCAGTCGGTCGCGCGGAAATCCGGCACCGACTGCCCCATTACCTCGATCCAGCGGACGATAGACTCTCCCGATCCTCGATCGGAGTGTCTAAGGGCCGGGTATGACCGACACGATCCGCATCGCCGCCGACGCGTTGAGCGCCGATTTCAGCACCTTGGGCGCGGAGATGCGCGCGCTGCGGGATGAGGCCGGACGCGACCTTCTGTCCGACGGGCCGCCCCAATATTGGACCGGGCGCGCGCCCTTCCTGTTCCCGATCGTCGGCGCGGTGAATCGCGATCGCATCCATATCGACGGCCACACCTACCCGATGGCCAAGCACGGCTTCGCCCGCAAAAGCGAATTCACGGTGGTCGGCGCGCAGTCCGACCGGGTAACCTTCCAGCTGGCGGCCGATGCCGCGACCCGCGAACTTTATCCGTTCGACTTCCGGCTCGACATCACGCACCGGATCGAAGGGGCGACGCTCCACACCGAGGCGACGCTGACCAATCCCAACGATGTCGCGCTGCCGGCCAGCTTCGGCTTCCACCCCGCCTTCCGCTGGCCTTTGCCATGGGGCGGCGACCGCGCCGATCATCGCCTGGTGTTCGACAAGGCCGAGCCCGCCCCGATCCGCCGGATCGACACCGCCACTGGGCTGGTCCTGCCCGATCCGGTCCCGACTCCGATCGAGGGCGACACGCTCGCGCCGCGCGATGACATGTTCGTGCCCGACGCCCTGATCTTCGACCGGCTCCGCTCGCGCAGCGTCCGTTTCGGGGTGCCGGGCGGGCGCATGCTGCGCGTCGATTTCCCGGAAATGCCTCTACTCGGCGTATGGACCAAGCCCGGCGCGCCGTTCCTCTGCATCGAGCCGTGGCAAGGCCTCGCCGACCCGGTCGGCTATGACGGCGATTTCCGCGCCAAGCCTTATGTGATCGAGGTCGCGCCCGGCGCCGAACGCCGCTTCGCCATCGCCATCACGGTCGCCTGACCGGCGGCGGGCGGCGCCCTATGCGCCGAAACGAAGGCGTCTCTGGGTGTAGTGGGGTTGTAGCACAGCGTGTTAAGCGATAATCCGCCTCCCCTTAGATGGCCGCTTCCCAAAGTCCTTCCGCGCCCGGTGGCGCCCGCCGGATCGGCAAGGTGATGTTCCGCATCGGATTGTTCGGCTTCATCGGCGCGCTCGTCGCGCTGATCATCGCCGTGCTGGTGACGATGGCGAGCCTGCCCTCCTATGAAAGCCTCAAGGTCAAGCCGAACGGCCAGACGATCCGCGTCCACGCCGCCGATGGCAGCCTGCTCGTCGCTTTGGGGCCGAGCTATGGTGACTGGCTGACCTACGACAAGATCCCGCCGGTGATGCGCGACGCGATCGTCGCGGTCGAGGATCGCCGCTTCTACAGCCACTTCGGCATCGATCCGATCGGTATGGCGCGCATGGTCTATGTCGCCAAGCGCCTGCACGACAATGGCCGCCGCCTGCAGGGGGCGTCGACCATCACCCAGCAGCTCGCGCGCAACCTGTTCCTGACCAACGCCTACAATGCCGGCCGCAAGTTCCGCGAGATCATCCTCGCGCTGGCGATGGAGCGCAAATACTCCAAGCAGCAGATCCTCGAACTCTATCTGAACCGCGTCTATTTCGGCGGCGGTGCCTATGGCGTCGATGCCGCGAGCCGCAAATTCTTCGGCCATCCCGGCACGCAGATGAGCCTGGAAGAGGCCGCGATCGTCGCCGGCCTGGTCAAGGCGCCCTCGCATTATTCACCCTCGGCCGATCCGCAGGCTGCGCGCGACCGCGCCAATGTCGCGCTCGAGGTGATGGCCGATGCCGGCGCGATCACGCCTGCGCAGGAGCAGAATGCACATCTCGACCGCGTCGTGTTCGCGCCCGAGCCCAAGCAGAACAGCGTGCGCTATTTCACCGACTGGGCGCTCGCCCAGCTCGACACGCTGGTCGACGAGCAGAATGCCCCGCTCGACGTCTGGACCACGCTCGATCTGCGCATGCAGAAGGCGGCGGACGACGCAATCCGCGCCAACACGCCGGCAGGCGCGCAGGGCGCGTTGGTCTCGATGGAGAATGACGGTGCGGTTCGCGCGATGGTCGGCGGCACCGATTACGTCACCTCGATCTACAATCGCGCGACCCAGGCGGTGCGCCAGCCCGGATCGTCCTTCAAATTGTTCGTCTACCTGACCGCGCTGGAATCGGGCGTGAAGCCGGGCGATCCGGTCACCGACGAACCGGTCACGATCGATGGCTGGAGCCCGCGCAACGATTCGCGCAAGTTCCTCGGCCAGATCGACGTGCGCAACGCCTTCGCTTTCTCGATCAACACGGTCGCGGCACAGCTCGGCCAGAAGGTCGGCTTCGACGCGATCGCCGACATGGCGCACCGTTTCGGCATCTCGACCCCGATCAACACCCACCCCTCGATGGTGCTCGGCACCTCTGACGTGCGCCTGATCGAGATGACGCGCGCCTTCGCCGAAATTTCGAACAACGGCGTCGCGGTGACGCCCTACGGCATCACCAAGATCAGCACGACCGACGGCACCGTGCTCTATGAGCACCAGCAGGAAGAGCCGCGCGTGCTCGTCCCGCCCGCGATCGCGGCCGAGATGACCGATCTGCTCCAGACCGCGGTCAACACCGGTACCGCGCGCGCCGCGCAGATCGGCCGCCCGGTCGCGGGCAAGACAGGCACCACCTCGTCGAACAAGGATGGCTGGTTCCTGGGCTTCTCGTCGGGACTGACCACGGGCGTGTGGATGGGCCGCGACGATGCTAAAGCGCTGCCCGGTCTCTATGGAAGCCGCGGTCCGGCGCACGCTTTCTCGCAGATGATGCAGGTCGCGCTGAAGACACGTCCCGCTCAGCCGTTCCAGACCGAGGTGACGCTGCCCGAATGGCAGCTCGAGCCCGACGAAGAAACCTATTATGGCGAGCCTGACCAAGGCATGGGCGGCGGCGACAACGAAGCCGCGCCGCAGGACCTGCAGCAGCAGGACGATACCGATCAGGCCATCGGCCCGGAAGGCCAGCCCGCGCTACCGCCCGCGCCCGCCCCGCGCCGCCAGCCGGCACCCACTGCCGCGCCGCAGCTCCCCTATGAGCGCACCCCGACCGACCGCTCACAAAATGACCGCAAGCCGCAGATCGACCAGAAATGGCTCGACAATGTGCTGAAGGACAAACCCAAGCCGGGCACGCAGGCACAGCCGCATCTCTAAATTCCGACCCGAGCAAGCTCGGCCAGGAATCCCTAGCGCCCGACCCGCTGCATCGCCGCGCCATGCGCCTTGAGCCAGGCGCGTTCGGTCTTGGGATCGCGGCCCAGCAGTTTTCTCACCTCGTCGTGGAATTCGGGCCCGTGATGCATGTGCAAGCGGTGCGCGACCTCGTGGACCACGGTCGCCTCGCGCACCGCGGGCGGCATCAGGATCAGCCGCCAGCTGTAAGCAATGTCGCCGCTCGACGAGCAGCTTCCCCAGCGCGAGCGCGGATCGCCGATCCGCACGCGCCCGACCGTCACGCCCGCCCGCGCCGCAACCGCCCGTGTTTCCGCGTCCAGCCTGCGTCCGGCCTCGGCCCGCAGCCAGCGCAACACCCGCGCCTTCACCATCTCCTCGGGCCCGCCAACCACCAATTGGTCGCCCTCCAATTTGACCACACGCGATCCATTCGGACGCCAGTCGATATGAAGCTCGCGCCCCTCGAACGGGATCACGCTGCCTGGTCCCAAAGTCTCGTGCGCCGGCAATTTCGCCAAGGCGCGCTCGACCCAGGCGCGCTGGCTCTCCGCCCATTTGAGCGCGGGGCCGAGCGCCGCGCGCCGCGGCAGCGTCAGCCGCACCGCACCGTCGCGCGGATCGACGGCAAGCCGCATCTTCCGCGCCAGCGCCGAACGGCGCACGGTCAATTGGCGGCTATGCCCCCCGCCGCTGAAAACCAGATCAGAGCTCGCGGTCGACAAGGTGATATTCAAGCTCGCCGGCTTCGTCCTCGGACACGGTCCAGCCGCGCGTCGACATGCCGGCCTCGTGCACTGTTTCGCGGCTGCCGCTGATCAGGTGATGCCAGTCGCGCAAGGGCTCGCCGTTCGCGACCAGCCGGTAGGCGCAGGTCGACGGCAGCCATTCCAGCTCGTGCAATTTCTTCGGATTGAGCCGCACGCAATCGGGCACATAGGTCTTGCGGTTCGCATAATCCTTGCACCGGCTTTCGCGCCGATCGAGCAGGCGGCAGGCAACATTGGTCGGAAAGACCTGGCCCGTCTCCTCGTCCTCCAATTTGTGCAGGCAGCATTTGCCGCAGCCGTCGCAGAGCGATTCCCATTCGTCCCGGCTCAGTTTGTCGAGCGGCTTCTCTTCCCAAAAGCGCGTCACCGCACCCATTTCTCCAGATCGGCCTCGACCTGATCGGCATTGGCATCGACCGGCAGCATCTCGATCGGCTTGCCGTCCGGATCGAATAGATAGGCCACGCGCGGATGGTCCATCAGATAGCCGGTAGCCCCCGCAGGCGCAGGCTCCTTGCGGTAGGAAATCGCATAATGCTTGGCGACGTCGGCGATCTGCGCCTCGCTGCCGGTCAGGCCGATCAGCCGTGGATAGAAAGCCGTCACGAACTGCTTGAGCACGCTCGGCGTATCGCGCGCGGGATCGACCGAGACGAAGATCGGCTGGATCTTCGCCGACGCCGCCGGATTCTTCTGATCCAATTGACGCATCGCCTTGCCCAGCACCGCCATATCGGTCGGGCAGGCGTCGGGGCAGAAGGTGTAGCCGAAATAGAATATCCGATATTTGCCCTTGAGGCTCTTGCTGTCGAACGGCTTGCCGTCCTGGTCGGTCAGCGTGAAGTCGCCGCCGATCGCGGCGCCCTCCAGCGGGGGTTTCTCCGACGGCTTCTGCTGACAGGCGGACAGCGACAGCGCCGCAACAGCGCCCGCGATTCCGAGCCGTGCCAGTGTCTTGTTCATGGTGTGCTTAGCCTTGCTTTGCTATGGGGCCGCTGACAAGCCGCAGCGGGCGGCTCAGGGAGTTTCGATATGGGGCTGAAGAGCGGCGTTTCCAGGGCGATGCTGTGCGGGTTTTTGCTCGCCTGTGCCGCGCCGGCAATGGCCCAATTCTCGGATTCCTATAACTTCCTCAAAGCGGTCAAGGATGCTGACGGGGACGAGGCGATGAAATACCTCGCCAAGCCCGGCGCGCCCGTGCTCAACACGCGCGATCCCTCGACCGGCGAAACCGCACTTCACCTCTCGGTCAAGGCGCATAACGACAATTGGGTCGGCTTCCTGCTCAACAAGGGCGCCAATACCGAGATCAAGGATCGCGACGGCAACACCGCTTTGCACGACGCGGCCCTCGTCGGCGATACCACCGCCTTGTCCTATCTGATCATGATGAAGGCGCGCGTGAACGCGACCAACAATAATGGCGAGACACCTTTGATCCTGGCGGTGCACCGTCGCGATATCGATGCGGTCCACGCGTTGATCGACGCGGGCGCCGACCCCAAGATCCAGGACACGCTCGCGGGCAAGAGCGCGATGGATTATGCCAAGCAGGATCCGCGCGGCACCGCGGTCCTGAAGGTGCTGGAAGACGCCAAGGCCCCACCCAGAAAGACGGTCTCGGGCCCGGTCATCCCCGGTCTCTAATCCAACCCTTCCAGACCCGGGTCGAGCGTACCCAGGATCCGCGTCGCCGCGCGCCGGGCAAAGCGTAACGTCTCCACCTTGCGACGCGCCGCATTGAGCGGACGCAAGGCGGGCGGACGCAACATTTCCGCATCATAGCGGTCGGCGACGATCAGCCCGGCGATATCGGGGCGGAAATGCGCCTCCTCGAACGGGTCGAGGTTGAAGCCGGCGGGCACCGCCCAATAGAAATGGTCGCAATAATCGAGATATTCGTGCCACTTGGCGTCGCCGCGCAGGTCGGCGCGCGAGCATTTGATCTCGACGATCGTGATCTGCCCCTTGGCGTCGATCGCCATGATGTCCGCGCGGCGGCCATTGCCCAGCGGCACCTCGCAAATGCCGACCAGATCCTGTCGCCAAAACAGCCGCGAGACGCCGCGCGCTACGTCGCCCGCGATCAGCGGTGCATCCTTGAAGCAGTCGGGCAGGCTCGCCATGATTCGCTCAAACTAGAACAAGTCGGGAACGGAAGGAAGCTCAGTCCTCAGGCGCACGCGCCGGCATGAATCCCGCGGCCAGCCCATGATAGAGCCGCTCGCGGCAGATCAAGGGCGCGGTAACCTCGGCGATCAGAGCGGCGGCCAGCAAGGGCAGCATCAGGCCGCGGCTACCGGTGGTTTCGGACATGATGATCACCGACGTCAGCGGCGCCCGCACCGCTCCGGTGAAATAGGCGACCATCCCCAGCAACACGACCGCGCCCGCCGGCTGGTCGGGGAACAGCGCATGGACCAGATTGCCGAGCCCCGCCCCGGTCGCGAGGCTGGGCGAGAAGATCCCGCCCGGCAGCCCGGCGCCCGCGGTGAGCAGGGTCGTTGCGAACTTGGCCGGCCCGAACCACAGCGGCGCATGGCTGCCGTCGAGCATCGCCCGCGCTGCGCCATAGCCCGTTCCCCAGGTCAAGCCCGTCTCGATTCCCAGCACCGCGACGATCAGCCCGCATACGCCCGCAAACAATAAGGGGTGGCCGCGCGAAATTCGCCGTGCACCGCCGCGCGCGAGCCACAGGGTCGCGCGTGCGAACAGGCCGCCGCTCAAGCCGCCGAGCACACCCGCGACCGGCGCCAGGATCAGCACCGCGCGCAGCGGCAGTGTTTCGCCGACGATACCGAAATAGACATAATCCCCGGCCACGCCCTGCGCGATCATACCGGAAATCAACACGGCGCTCATCACCAGCAAGGTCATGCGCTGCTCATAGGCCGCCGCGAGCTCTTCGATCGCGAACGCCACGCCGGCAAGCGGCGTGTTGAACGCCGCCGCCACGCCTGCGCCCGCGCCGGCGACAAGCACCGACGCGGTGACGGGTACACGCGCGATCCGGTGGGCATAGGCCATCACCGTCGCGCCTAATTGCACCGTCGGTCCCTCGCGTCCGACCGTCGCACCACAAGCGAGCGCCGCAGCCGTCAGGATCGCTTTCAGGATCGCGGTCCAGGCCGAAGCGAGGCCGGACGTCGCATTGTCCGGGTTGCGTTTCGCCGCGATGATCTGCGGAATCCCCGAACCGCGTGCCGCGGGGGCAAACCGGTTGGTAAGCCACACGATCGCGACGTAGCCGATCGGAGTCAGGAGCAACGGCAACCACCAAAAGCGCGCGTCCATTTCGTGGAACAGCGCGCTCGCCAAGTCGGCAGCTCGGGCAAAGGCGATCGCGCACAACCCGACTCCACCCGCGCCCACGAAGATCGCGGCGCGCCGCCGCCAGACGGGCGCCATCGGCCCATGCCGGCGCAACAGGATTCGCCCCCGACGCAGACCTGGGGCCAGGTCCCGCTCATTCTCCGATTCTTGCATGGCGAAGCGCTTAGCGACTCCTGGCGTTGATCACATCTTTTCCTTCACCCCCGCCCGCACCAGCAACCAGTTCACCGGAAAGCTCGTCGCGAAGCCGCACAGCATCGCAATCTGCATCAGGAACCAGAATGGCGCGCTGTCGACGGGCGCGAGCGCGCCATAAGCCGGGCGAATCCAGAGCAATTGCAACAGTGCCATGCATCCGTACATCCCGATCTGCCAGGCGAGGATCGACGCCGCATCCGCCTTGACCGCCTGCACCAGCCCCTTGCCGGCGGACACATCCCGCATCCCCGCGATGGCGAAATATTGAAAGGCGATGCCGAACAGGAAGGCGAGCAGCAAATCGAGTATCCACACCGCGAACATCTTCTCGTCAAACAGATGCCTCCATCCAAACCAGACCGCGATGCCCGGTTGTGCGAAGGCAAGCCATTCGGCAACGATGTCGCCCAGCACGCAGCCCGCGCCGCAATGGGTGGTGCTTTTGGCCACCGCAACGCGCATCGGCACATCCCCGGTTTGCGGCGCCCGTCCATAGCGGAAGTAGAACAACAGCCAAAGCACACCACCGAACAGGCTGGTCAGGGGCCAGACGATATTCATCACCGCCATCCGTTGCGGCCGGCGCTTGAGATCGACGGCGATGATAGATGCGGAGATCAGGCCGGCCACCAGGCTGGTAAGCGCAAGCCAGTTCAGCCAGGAAGGGAAAGCGGGGATACCCATCAATCGGTAACAGACCGGGCCGGGCTTTGCTCCCGGCCGGAAGGGGGGTGTGTGACACGTTTCGAGATCCGCGAGGACGATCTGACGGGCGCGCAGACGCACGCTTTGCTCGAATTGCATCTGCGCGGCATGTACGAATTGTCACCGCCCGAGGCGGTGTTCGCGCTCGATCTGTCGGGGCTGCAGGATCCCGCCGTCACCGTGTGGGGCGCCTGGGTCGGCGACCGGCTTGCCGCGATCGGCGCGCTCAAGATGCTGGGCGAGGGGTCGGCCGAAGTGAAATCGATGCGCACGCATCCCGATTTCCTGCGCCAGGGTGCGGCGGCGGCCTTGCTCGATCATGTCGTCGCAACCGCACGCGAACGCGGCGTGCGCCGGCTGAGCCTGGAAACCGGGCGCGGGCCCGGCTTCGAACCTGCCTTGGCGATGTATCGCCGGCGTGGCTTCACCGATGGTGGGCCTTTTTCGGATTATGTCCCGAACGACTTCAGCCAGTTCCTGCACTTGGCCCTGTGAACCGCGTTACAAGCGACGGGGGAAAAACCATGACGACACTTCACGCAACACCACATGGGGCGAACCCTCAGCCCGCCAGCGCCTGCTCCAGTCGAGAGTCGCGGATCGGTTTCCGGACCACCGTGCCCGCACGGGTACGCAATGCGGCATGGACCACCTCCGCCTCGCGCAGCAGGCTCGGGCTCGGCCGGGCATGGTGCGGCGACGCGGCGCGGAACAGGCGCGGATCAAGCGGAACTTTCAGCTCCAGCCGCGCCGACAGGGCCGCAGCCATCGCGCCGTTGTCGCTCACCAGCGCATCATAATCGACGAACAGCTGCTGCGCGGCCATGTTGGGCAGCGTATTCAGCAAGGATCGATAGACCGAGATCCAGCTCTTCACCCAATAATCCACATGGTCGGGATCGTCGGCCTGGGTCGGCGCGCCGGGCAGAAGGAACGGGCGCCGGTCCGCGCCGAACTCATGATGGCCGAGCCAGGTCATGAAACGCGTACGGAACGGATCCGCCTTGGCCAGTCCGCAGGCGCTGCGATGCTGGGCGAGCAAGCTCGCCGCCTGCTGGACCGGATCGCGGAAGGGATGGACCAGCACCGCATCGGGAAAGGCCGCGAGCAAGGCGGGCAGCCGCAGCACATTATTGTTGTTCTTGGAAAGATAGCGCGGCCGGTCGTAGCGCAGCTGCACCAACCGCGCATAATCCGCGAAGGCCGCGATCGTCTCGCATTGGGGCATGACCGGCTGCAGCCCGTCGGGCGCGACATAATGCGCGCCTTCATGATGGCGCCAGAACACTTCCTCGATCGCCTCTGGCGTATCGAGATCGTGGGTCAGGCCATCGCCATGCGCGCGCTCGGCGGCCGCGAGCTCGCGCCTCAGTGGTTTGGCCAGCTTCGCCCACATATTGGGGGCGAGCGGGAAGGGCAGGTCGCGATAGGTGAGCGCGGCGAATTCGCCTTGCGCATGCAGCGCGCGCACCAGGATGCTGGTGCCTGCGCGCGCCAGCCCCGTGACGAAAACCGGCGGTTCGGGCCGGCGCAGATTGGCCGCCGCCTGATATGTGCCCGTCTCCAGCTCGAACGTGATTTCGCGCATGACCGGCGTGCCGAGCGCTCGCCTCGACAACCGCCCCTCGCGGGCGGCGGCGCGCCAGGAGATAGAGCGTCGACAGCACCAGCAACGCAGTGCGCGCAGGGATGCTGATCCAGGCCTGGCGTACCCCGAACCCGCCATTCGTATCGATCGCAAGCACCAGCAACAGCGGCGATGCGACCATGAGCAGCCGCGCGAAACTCGCGACCGATCGGCGGAACAGCCGCGCCGCGAGCAGTCGCATCGCGCGCTCCTTCGCCCATTCGGACACGCCCTGCCGTGCGATCAGCAGCCCTGCCTGCCGCCCCAGCCGCGCGAGATCGGCGAAATCGCGCAGGATGCGGATTCCGCGCAGCAGCTCGATCGAGGCGAGCGTCGCGCAGAAGAGCAGCAGGAATCCGGTCATTGGCCGTCGCCGCTTGGCCCGCGCGGCACGAACGTCGCCGGCCCTGAACGACGGTTGCGCGAGCGGCGCGCTAACCGCTTCAGTGGATACCAGACCACCGAAATCAGCACGAGCAGCAGCGAGGCGACCACGCCCAAAGCCGCGCCGACCGCGCCGACGCCGATGCCCGGGCCCATATAAGCGAAGACGGGCGCGGGTGCGCTGACCGCGGCAAGGAAGCCGAGTATCCGCATGTGACGGGGATTCACGAACATCGGGCATTCTCCGCGGCTTGGATGGCGGCGCCATCCGTGGTGGGATCGAGATATCGGCTCCAGCGCAGCTGGTAGCGGCGGCCCTGGGCATCGGCCGAAATGTAGCGCCAGCGGACGGTACCGTCGGGGGCGAGACGCAGGATGCGGCCGCGTTCGGTGTCCTCGACCATCACGTCGCCATTTGCGAGCGGCGTGGCGCGGCCCTGCGCGCGCGTGCGGATCGCGGTGGCTTTGGTCGCGATGGCGAAGGGGTAGCTCACCCTGTCGGTCGCAAAATCGTAGACGGGCAGGCGGTTGGTGCCGTCGACCTCGCCCTCGGGCGCGGCATAGCGCCAGTGATTGTCGAACAGGATGATGCGGTGATCGTCGATCACGGAGACGTCGTGCTGCATCGCCCACGGCCCGAAGCGGTGCCACAATATCTTGCCGGTCGAAGGCCGATACAAAAGGATCAGCGACATGTTGCGTAATGACAGCAGCAGGTCGCCCTTATTCCAGTAAGGCCCATCGCCCGGCACCGGCTGGACGTCGTTCAGGTGGAAGGGGTCGTCGACATAAGGCCGCCCGCGCCACAGATAGCCGAAGCCGTTGCGGTCGAGGATGTCGGCGATACGGGTCAGGCCAATCGGCTTGCCGTCGGCCGAGACGTGCGCGAGCGCCTCGTCGTCGAAGGCCGGAGTGACGTCGGGCAAAGGCGACACCGGATAACGGTAGATCGCCCACAGGCTGCCGTCGGGCGCCTGCTCGACGCTGTGATGGAAGATGCCGTCGACCGCCCATTTGACGTGTCCGCAAGCATCGACCCGCGCGAGCGGCGAGCTGTCGTGGATCACCAGTCCACCGTCCGGCATCAGTAGGGGATGCATCATCATGTTGTGGCGGACGTTGCGGTCGCGCTTCAGGTCCATCAGCGCGGACCGGAAGGTCGAGCGTGCGTTGATACCGTCGATGTCGGGCCGGAAATCATGCACGATCCGCCCGTCGCTCAGCCGCATCAGGCGTATGATCGGCCGGCCGGCCGTAAGGTCGAAATCCGTCAGCAGCACGTAACCGGGATCGACGAACGGCTGCGCGCTGTTGCGCCAGAAGCTCTTGGGCTGCCGCTTGTAATCGCCCTTGTAATAGACCGTGATCGGGTCGCCCTTGATCAGCCGGCCCAGCGTCTGGGGTACCGCGGCCAGCTCCAGCGCGATGGCCCCGATCGCACCGCTCGTGCTGCCATTGAGAACCAGAGCGCCGAACGCGATCGTGCCGACACTGCCCAGAATCGCGAGTAGCAGCACCGCCCACATCGGTATCCGGCGCGCGAGGAATCGCTCCCACACGTTCGGCGGCGGAAGCCGTTCGAGCCGCATCAGATGCGCGGCTGCCATGTCGGATTGGCGTTCGATCCCATGCCAGTCGCCCCAATGCCCTTTCTTGGACGCGCTGCGGTTGATCGGCGGCGCGCCCCAAAACGGCCGCATGCCGAGTCTCCTCCCCGCCGCCTGGCAGGATGTCGACGCCGATCAAACGGAGGGTTCCGGCAAACCCGTCGCTTGTTTCACCGAGGCAATGGGAATTTTTTCAGATATATCACGGCCGGTTCGGGCCTAGCGATGGCCGCCGTCCGAATCACTTCGTGATCCTGAACGTGTTCAGGATCCATTTCGCGGCGGGGCGACTGCCTCACGATGGAAAGATTCAGCCCGCGACCTCTTCGACCAGCGCCATCGCATCGGCGACATCCAGCTCGATCACCCACAAGTCCGGATCGCTCCGCCGCCGCCGCGCGATATAGTCGCCACGCTCGCTGTCTTCGTCCGGTCCGGTCGGCGACCAGCGATAATTTCCCTGAGCGTCGAGCCGCCGTTCGAGCAGCGCGCCAGGCACGCCGCGGTCGGCGAACTGAATCAGCAAGGCGCCCGCAGTCGCGTCACCCTTGGCGAGCACCATTCCGCTGCCCCCCGCATTCTGGACGCGGCGGATCAGAGCGGCGACGAGCAACCCGGCGGCGAGCCGGGGTGCCATGTCAGGCGGCGTCGCGCGTGTCGGTATGGGCGAACAAGGCGTAGAGCGCGTCGGGCGAGCCCGCGCCGCGCGCCTTCGCGACGAAATTGCGATCGCGCAGCTTGCGGCTGACGCGTGCCAGCGCCTTCAAATGTTCGACACCCGCGTCGGGCGGCGACAGCAGGAGGAACACCAGGTCGACCGGCATGCCATCGATCGCCTGGAAGTCGATAGGCTGGGCCAGCTTCGCGACCAGGCCGACGACATGCTCCAGCCCTTCCATCTTGCCGTGCGGAATCGCGACGCCGCCGCCGAACCCGGTCGAGCCGAGCCGCTCCCGCTCGAGCAGGCGTTCGACGATGACACGCGCGTCCAGCCCCGCTTGGCTCGCCGCGGTGGCGGCGAGCTGTTGGAACAGGGCTTTCTTGTTGGGTACCGCGACGCCGGTCAAAGCCGCGTCGGGGCCGATAAGATCCGAAAGGTCGTCCATTTTCTCTACTGTTCCGTCGACACAAGATGGTCTTGCGACCCGCCCCAAATCAGGCGGCGCGCTGCGGTTCCACCCAGCCGATCGTGCCGTCGCCGCGCCGATACACCATATTGAACGCCCCGGTGCCGGAATTTTTGAATAAGAGGGCGTTGGTGTTGCGCAGGTCCAGCATCATCACCGCGTCCGACACGCTCGTTTCGGGCACGTCGACACGCGTTTCAGCGATCACCGGGGGGTGTTCGCCATCCAGTTCCTCTTCCTCGGGCGCGCTCTGGAAAACGGTATAGCCCGCATCCGCCTCGATCTCTCCGGGCAAAGCCTGCGTCGAATAGCGGTCCTTCAGACGGCGCATGTAGCGCCGCAATTGTGTCTCGACCCGGTCGGCGGCCTGATCGAAGGCCGGATGCGCCTCGCCTCCCTGGCCCGAACCCTTCAGGATCACGCCCTGCATCACATGCGCGACGATGTCGCACGTAAAGAAACCGTGTGGTCCCGATCCGAAGGTCACGTGTGCGGAGATGGAGCGCGAGAAATATTTCTCGGCAAGCGCCTGCATCCGCTCGTTCACATGGGTGCGCAGGGCGTCGCCCGTATCGACCTGGTGACCGGAAACCCGGATATCCATCTTGCCATCTCCTTCTCGGCTTGCCGGAAAGCGGTGCCTAAAAGCCCCGCCGGCCGGCTGCGTCAACCCGCTATGGGGCTAAGCTCC
>Ga0209455_1000709_pt1 | contig 19416 bp, 20 predicted proteins | sample AraplaCol_mCL_r2_FD_184275 | JGI IMG/M metagenome (GOLD analysis project Ga0209455, IMG submission 184275) | Arabidopsis root microbial communities from North Carolina, USA - plate scrape CL_Col_mCL_r2 (SPAdes) (version 2) | ecosystem: Host-associated > Plants > Roots > Endosphere | place: USA... | reverse complement strand
AGAAAACGCAGCGTCAACGACGACGCGCGATCGACCAAAAGAGCGGAAGACGCCTAGGCGTCAAAAAGGCCGGATTGGCCTGCGTTCGCCGGAGGTTCCAGGCCGAGATGCGTCCAGGCGCGGCCGTTGAGGCAGCGCCCGCGTGCGGTGCGTGCGACCAGGCCGAGCTGGATTAGATAGGGCTCGATCACTTCCTCGATCGTATCGCGCGGTTCGCCCAGGCCGGCGGCGAGCGTTTCAACTCCGACCGGTCCGCCTTTGTAGATGTCGGCGATCATGTTCAAATAGCGCCGGTCCATCGCGTCGAGCCCGAGCGTATCGACCTCCAGCCGGTTTAGCGCGGCGTCGGCATCCTTGGCCTCGACGATCTCGTGCCCAGCGGCGTGCGCGAAATCGCGGACGCGGCGCAATAGCCTCCCCGCGATGCGCGGGGTACCGCGCGAACGGCGCGCAACCTCGGCCGCGCCACTCTCCGAAATCGCGAAGCCGAGCAGACGCGCGGCCCGGCGCACCACCAGTTCCAGTTCGTCGACGGTGTAGAAATTGAGCCGGATCGGAATGCCGAACCGGTCACGCAAAGGCGTGGTGAGCAGCCCCTGGCGCGTGGTCGCTCCTACCAGGGTGAAGCGCGGCAGGTCGATCCGCACGCTGCGCGCGGACGGCCCTTCGCCGATCATGATGTCGAGCGCTCGATCTTCCATGGCGGGATAGAGGATTTCTTCAACCGCAGGCGCGAGTCGGTGGATTTCGTCGATGAAGAGGACGTCGCCTTCCTCTAGATTGGTGAGCAAGGCGGCAAGGTCGCCCGATTTGGCGATTACCGGGCCCGACGTCGCCCGGAAACCGACACCCATCTCGCGCGAGATGATCTGCGCCAGCGTGGTCTTGCCCAAGCCCGGCGGGCCGAAGAAGAGCACATGATCGAGCGCCTCGCCGCGCGCCTTGGCTGCCTGGATGAAGACACGAAGATTGTCGCGCGCACTCTTCTGTCCGACGAATTCGTCGAGGCTGCGCGGGCGCAGCGCTGCGTCGGCGTCCTCGGGCGCACGATCGGCGGAAAGCAGGCGTTCACCCTCAATCATGCTTATCGGATAGCGCGGCGATGGCGGACCGTCGATGCCTCGCGTAAGGGCCGCGCATGTCCAAGCAACCCTTATTGATGCTGCTTCAGCATCCCGCTCTGTCTTGCCTCGATCATATCGGCGATCTCTACGATCTGCGGATGGAGCCCGGACCGGGCATCCGCGCTGCGCTCAGTGGGGGCAATGGCATCGATGCGGCGACGATGGACGCGGCGCCCGATCTCGAAATGGTGTCGCTGGCGGTCGTGGGCTACGACCGGGTTGACCTCGACCATGCCCGTGCCCGGGGTATAAAGGTGACGAACACGCCTGACGTGTTGACCGATGACGTCGCTGATCTCGCGATTGGGCTGATGATCGCGGTCGCCCGGCGATTGCCGGCGCAGGATCTGTATGTTCGTCAGCGCCGCTGGGTGCGCGATGGTCTGCCGCCGCTCACGCGGCGGGCGAGCGGGCGGAAGATCGGGATATTGGGCCTCGGCCGAATCGGCCAGGCGATAGCGGCGCGCGCAGGGCCGTTCGCGTCGGAAATCGGTTATTTCTCGCGGCAGCCGCGCAGCGAGGGCGCGGATTATCGCTATTTCGACGACGTCGTCTCGCTCGCGCAATGGGCGGACACGCTGATCGTCGCGGTCTCGGGTGGCCCGGCGACCGCCTGCTTGGTGGACAAGAAGGTAATCGAGGCACTCGGGCCTGACGGCATCCTCATCAACATCGCGCGCGGTTCGGTTGTGGACGAGCCCGAATTGGTCGCAGCGCTTCAGGACGGGCGGCTCGGTGCCGCGGGCCTCGACGTATTCGCGGACGAGCCGAACGTGCCGGAGGCATTGCTGGGTCTCGATAATGTCGTGCTGATACCGCATCAGGGCAGCGCCACGGTCGAGACGCGCAAGGCGATGGCCGATCTGGCGCTGGCCAATCTGGCCGCCTTCTTCGCGGGCAAGCCACTGATCACGCCCGTCTAACGCGCGGCCTTTCGCAGGGCCAGGCGGACGAGCGCATCGAGGCCGGCGCCGGGGCCGAGTTCGTCGCTTGCCGCCGCCACCGCGGCCGAGGCTTCGGCGGGACGGAAACCGAGATTGGCGAGTGCCGAGATCGCGTCGGCGGTGGCCGATCCTGCCGCCGCCGGAGCCGCGCCCGGTCCAAGCGCCACACCGCCCGCCTTGTCGCGCAATTCCATCGCGATGCGCTGGGCGAGCTTGGGGCCGACGCCGTTGGCGCGCGCAATCATCGCCTTGTCGCCATTGGCGATCGCGCGGGTGAGCTCATTGGGGTCGAGCACGGACAGGATGGCCAGCGCAACCCGTCCGCCCACGCCCTGGACGCTGGTCAAAAGCCGGAACCAGTCGCGCTCGGACGCTGATCCGAAGCCGAACAGAGTGATTGCATCCTCGCGCACCTGCATCTCGGTAAGCAGCAGCACGCTGCCGCCGATCGGGCCGATCGCGGTCAGCGTGCGCGCCGAGGCGTAAGCCAGATAGCCGACCCCATTTACGTCGATCACGAGGTGATCGGCGGCGGCTTCGGCAAGCGTTCCGGAGAGGCGCGCGATCATCGGACCAACCTAACCGAGCCTGCGCCGGCTCGCCAGATGGTGGGCGTGCGTAATCGCCACCGCGAGCGCATCGGCCGCGTCCGCGCCCGCAATCTTCGCACCCGGCAGCAGCCGCGCGACCATCGCATGAACCTGCGCTTTCTCCGCGCCGCCCGTGCCGACCACGGCTTTCTTGACCAGGGTCGGGGCGTATTCGCCCACTTCCAGCCCGTGACGCGCCGCCGAGAGCAACACCACGCCGCGCGCCTGACCAAGCTTGAGCGTCGATTGCGGGTTCATGTTGACGAACACCTCTTCGACCGCGGCTGCTCGGGGACGGTGCGTGTCGAACAGCGCGCTCAGCGCATCATGCAAGGCGGCGAGACGCGTGGGCAGGGGAGCGGCGCTGTCCGTTCGCACCTGCCCGTTGGCGATATGGGAGAGACGATTGCCCTCCGCCAAGATCACGCCCCAGCCGGTCGTCCCAAGGCCGGGGTCGAGGCCGATCAAAATCAGCCGAGCTTCTCCATGATCTCGTCGGAAATCTCGTAATTGCCCCAGACGGTCTGGACGTCGTCATCGTCGTCGAACGCATCGATCAACTTGAGCAGGGTCGCCGCCTGTGCTTCGTCGACCGCGACCGGGGTCTGCGGGCGCCAGGCGAGCTTTACGCCCTCGGCCTCGCCCAGAACGGGTTCGAGCGCCTTGGCGACCTCGTGCAAATTCTCGATCGCGGTCCAGATCGAATGGCCGTCCTCATTGCTCTCGACATCCTCGGCACCGGCTTCGAGCGCAGCCTCGAACACTTTCTCGTCGCCGCCCGCGGACGCCGGGTAGCTGATCAGCCCAAGCCGGTCGAAGCCGTGGCTAACCGAATTGGGTGCGCCGAGATTGCCGCCATTCTTGGAGAAAGCGAGCCGCACGTTGGTAGCGGTGCGGTTACGGTTGTCGGTCAGCGTCTCGACGATCAGCGACACGCCGCCCGGGCCAAAGCCTTCGTAGCGGATTTCCTCATAGGTATCCGCATCGCCGCCCGACGCCTTGTTGATCGAGCGTTCGATATTGTCCTTGGGCAGGCCTTCCTTGCGCGCGGTGATCACTGCGGCACGTAGGCGCGCATTCATGTTCGGATCGGGCAGGCCCGCGCGCGCGGCAACCGTGATTTCGCGGGCCAGTTTGGAGAAGAGCACTGCGCGCTTCTTATCCTGCGCACCTTTGCGGTGCATGATGTTCTTGAATTTGGAATGGCCGGCCATCGGTCTCTTCTGTGTTGGTTCAGCTGCGCTGAACGGGATCGGCACTGGCCCACGCCCCCACCCGACCTCCCAATGATACTGCCGATGGGAGGTCGGGTGAGGGCGTGGGCCGGTGCCGCTTCAGCGCGGAAAGCTGCTCTAGCTCGCGAGGGGCACTGCTTCAACCTGCCGCATGGCTAACGTCTTGATAACCACGTTGGCGCAGGTGATTCGCCTGGCAAATCCGCCCCCGGAAAGTGACCAACGCCATGACCAGTATCAGCAGCAATTCTGCCGCCGACCGCATGCAATATGCGCTGCAGGCGGCGGTGCAGACCAACACCGTCAAGGCCTTCGACCTGTCTGCGCTCTCCACCGCGCTCAACAATATCGATTCCTCGTTGCAGTCCACCGCTGCATCGGCAAGCAGCACCAATCTCGATCCCGGCTCGATCAAGGATCAGGTGACTTCCCTGATCAATGGCCAGGTGTCGAACGGTACGCTCACCCCGGATCAGGGGACCGAGCTTCAGCAGGCCTTTACGCAGGCGTCCCACAAGATGGGCGGTGGCCATCATCACCATATGCATGTGGGTGGCGGCGACGACAGCAACGGTAATAGCAACAGCTCGTCGGATCAGACGAACCCGATCGATTCGCTGTTCGCGGATATGACCAGCGCGGTCGACAGCCTGTTCGGCACGACCAGCACGACGGGTACAACCGCGACGGCCGATACGAGCAGCACTACCGCGTCGGGCACGACCAGCGCCTCCACCACGTCCTCGACCGACACGCTGACCGCCTCGATCGGCCAGTTGGTCAGTATGCTCAAGCAGATCGAGCAAAAGGCCGTATCGGGTTACACCGCGAACGGCGCGACTACGGGTAATGTCGCGAACGACGCCTTGCTGGTGAATGCCACCGCCTGAATCGGGTTTCCGCCCCGGCTCGTCCCGGGGCGGACGCCGTGTCGCCTCAGGCCAGGCCGAGCGCCGCCTTGTAGGTGTCGAGCAGATATTCCGCCTCGTCGCGCGCATTCTTCTCCATCTTCCGGAGCTTGATGATCGAGCGCATCGTCTTGACGTCGTAACCTTGGCCCTTGGCCTCGGCGTAAACGTCGCGGACGTCGTCCGCCATGCCCTTCTTTTCTTCTTCGAGGCGCTCGATCCGTTCGATGAAGAGGCGCAACTGATCCGCGGCGATCGTGTCCGACATGTGTCTTTCCCTGATTCTGGTGAATGGCGGGAACTAGCGGCCCGAAGCTGACAGGGAAAGGCCGATCCTTTTGTCGGACAATTTGGCGATTTGGCGTTCAATTGGGGTGACGCGCAACGAAACGCCCGATAGGGATGCCCGCATCGAGGGAGTGGATCCAGAAAGTGGCCGAAGGCAGCAAGATTCAGTTTTCAGAGCGCGAGGCGCTCGATTTCCACGCATGCGGCCGCCCCGGCAAGATCGAGATCGTCGCGTCCAAACCGATGGCGACGCAACGCGACCTCAGCCTGGCCTACTCGCCCGGCGTCGCGGTGCCGGTGCGCGCGATCGCCGAGGATCCGGCCAAGGCCTACGACTACACCGCCAAGGGCAATTTGGTCGCGGTCATCTCCAACGGAACCGCGATCCTGGGCCTCGGCAATCTGGGCGCGCTCGCGTCCAAGCCGGTGATGGAAGGCAAGGCCGTCTTGTTCAAGCGGTTCGCCGATGTCGATTCGATCGATCTCGAGCTCGCGACCGAGGATGTCGATGCGTTCTGCAATGCGGTGGCGTTGCTGGAGCCCAGCTTCGGCGGGATCAACCTTGAAGACATCAAGGCGCCCGAATGCTTCGTGATCGAGCAGACTTTGCGTGAGCGCATGAACATCCCGGTGATGCATGACGATCAGCATGGCACTGCGATCATCACCGCCGCCGGGCTCATCAACGCCTGCTACCTGACGGGCCGCGAGCTCAAGGACATCAATGTCGTCGTTAACGGCGCGGGCGCGGCGGCGATCGCCTGTACCGAGCTGATCAAGGCGATGGGCGTCTCGGCCGACAAGGTGCTGATGTGCGACCGTTCGGGCGTGATCTATCAGGGCCGCACAGAGCATATGGACCAGTGGAAATCGGGCCACGCGGTCAAGACCGACAAGCGTACCCTCGCCGAGGCGATGGTCGGCGCGGACGTCTTCCTCGGCCTGTCGGCGGCGAATGCGCTGCCGGCCGAGATGGTCAAGACGATGGCGAAGAACCCGATCATCTTCGCCATGGCCAATCCCGATCCCGAGATCACACCGCCCGAAGCCAAGGCCGCACGCCCCGACGCGATCGTGGCGACCGGCCGTTCGGACTATCCGAACCAGGTCAACAACGTGCTGGGCTTCCCGTTCATCTTCCGTGGCGCGCTGGACGTGCATGCGACCGCGATCAACGAGGAGATGAAGATCGCTGCAGCCGAGGCGCTTGCCAGCCTCGCGCGCCAGCAGGTGCCCGAGGAAGTGGCGGCGGCCTATGGCGGCCACGCCCCGCGCTTTGGCCCCGATTACATCATCCCCGCGCCGTTCGATCCGCGCCTGATGGAGATCGTGCCCGCCGCCGTCGCCGAGGCGGCGATGCGGACCGGCGTCGCCCGGCATCACATCGAGGACATGGCTGCCTATCGCGAGAAATTGCGTGCACGGCTCAGCCCGGCCACCTCGGTGCTGACGCTGGCCCATGCCAATGCGCGCGCCAATCCCAAGCGCGTAATCTTCGCGGAGGCCGAGGAAGAAGTGGTGCTGCGCGCCGCGATCGCCTTCCGCGACGGCGGCTACGGCACGCCCGTGCTGGTGGGCCGCGACGAGGTGCCCGAAAAGCTCCGCGCAATGGGCATCGATGATCCCGAGAGCTTCGAGTTGCACAATAGCCGCCACTCGCCACTCGTGCCGCAAATGGTCGACTATCTCTATCAGCGCCTACAGCGTCGCGGTTATCTGCGGCGCGAGGTCGAAGGACTGGTCAACCAGGACCGCAACATCTTCAGCGCGCTGCTGCTCCAGCTCGGCCATGCCGATGCTATGATCACCGGCACGACGCGGACCTACGGCAAGACGTTACGCCAGGTACGGCGCGTGATCGATCCGATCGAGGGCCGCCGCCCGTGCGGCATTCACGTCGTGATCGGCAAGCGCCACACCGTGTTCATGGCGGACACGATGGTGACCGAGCGGCCCGAGCCCAAGGAACTGGTTGCTATCGCCGAGCATACCGCCGCGGTAGCGCGGCGTATGGGGCATGAGCCCCGGGTCGCATTCCTGTCTTATTCGACCTTCGGCAATCCGCCGGGCGAGTGGGTCGACAACGTCCGCGAAGCGGTCGCGCTGATGGAAAAGAGGGACCCCGGCTTCGAATTCGAAGGCGAAATGGCGCCCGACGTGGCGCTCAATCCCGACATGCGCCAGAAATATCCGTTCAGCCGCCTGTCGGGTCCGGCCAACGTACTGATCTTTCCGGGCCTGCAATCGGCCAACATCTCGTCAAAGCTATTGCGCGAGGTGGACGGCGATGCAGTGATAGGGCCGATGCTGGTCGGCATGGAGAAGCCGGTCCAGATCGCGACTATGTCCGCGACTGCGTCCGAACTGCTAACCTTGGCGGTATTGGCGAGCGCCGGTATCGCGCGCTGACGATAGCGGTTCGGCATCCGCCGAACCCGCGGGAGCCGCAAACAAACAAAAAGGCCGCCGACCAAAGGGTCGGCGGCCTTTTTGTTTGCAGGTTGGCGATCCGATCAGTGCCAGGCCGATCAGTGACCGGGATTGTCGGCGGTGCTCGCCCTGTCGGTGGTACCCGGCGCGATATTGCCGAACAGTTCGGAGAAGAAGGTGCGGTGCGAACCCAGCACAGGGGTCTTCTTGCCGTACAATTTGATCTCGCGAACCGTCTCAAGCCCGGTGCGCTGCACCGACGAAACGTCGCCATTGCGGTCGAAACGCACGGCCAGCAGCGTCTGGGCGACCGGGCTCGGCGTGCTGAACGCCAGGCTGCGCGTGTTACGTGCCAGATAATACCAGGTGTTGCCGTTGTCCCACTGGCTGTCGAAGGTGGGGCGGCCAAGCGTCTTGCCGACCGAATCCTTGTTGTCGACACCCGCTTGGACGGTGTTGATCAGGGTCGTGTCGATGACATAGCCCTTGTGATCCTGCACCTGGGCGCAGCCCGCGAGGCCAAAAAGGCCGAGCGCCGCGATCGCCCCGCGCTTGATCGATGCCGCCATTCCGTAAAACCCTTTCCCGACGAACCTGCTGCCTGGCGGGCTCAGGCTGAACCCAAGCTTAGCCGGCAATGCGCATCGGGATTGCAACCGCGCGCTTCGGCCTCAATATGCGGGGCTTGGCGGCTCCGCAAGCCGGGGCGCACGGAGATGAGGTGAATGGGAGTTCTGGATCGTCTGTTCGGCCGCAAGGACCGCGACGCGCTGACGCCGCTCTACAATGCGGTGGTGGTCGAGGCGCGGCGGCCCGATTGGTATCTAGCCGGGGGGGTGCCCGACACGCTCGACGGCCGTTTCGACATGGTCGCGGCGGTGTTGAGCCTGGTCTTGCTTCGCCTGGAGGATGAGGGCGAAGCGGCGCGCGCACCATCCGTGTTTCTGACCGAAATCTTCGTCGAGGATATGGACGGACAGCTGCGCGAGCGCGGGATAGGCGATATCGTGGTCGGCAAGCATATCGGCCGGATGATGGGCGCGCTCGGCGGACGGCTGGGCGCGCTGCGCGAGGCCTTTGGCGGCGGCGATCTCAACGGTGCGATCGAACGCAACATCTATCGCGGTGCGGTGCCGAGCGAGAGCGCGCGGGCCGCGGTACGCAATGGGTTGACCGAATTGCGCCTGCGTCTGGCGGGGATGCCCGCGGCGGATCTGATTGCAGGAGGCTGGCCCGCATGACGCCGGAATTTTCACGCACCTTCCGGCTCGACGAACTGGGTGGCGCACCGCGTGCGGCCTCAATCAGCGCGGGAGAGGACGAGCGCGCGGCGGTGGCAGCGCGTTTCGGTCTGATCGGGATTGAACGGCTCGAGGCGACGTCCGAATTGGCGCGCGAAGGCGATATCGTGACCGCGACCGGCAGACTGGAAGCCGAATTGACGCAGGCATGCGTGGCGAGCGGCGATCCGGTTCCTGCCAGGATCGTCGAGGATTTCGCAGTGCGCTTCGTGCCCGCGGGCGCCGCGCCTAGTGCGGAAGAGGTAGAACTGGCGGAAAGCGACCTCGATGAGATTAGCTATGACGGCGGCTCGGTCGATCTGGGTGAAGCGGTCGCGCAGACGATGGCGCTTGCGCTCGATCCCTTCCCACGCGCACCGAGCGCGGACGCGAAATTGCGCGAGGCTGGCGTGCTCGGTGAAGAAGACGCCGGCCCCTTTGCCGCGCTGAAAGCCCTCAAAGACAAACTCTGAGGGCCTTCAGCGGATCAGCCTGCAACCGCCTGCGCCATGTGCAGGAAGATGAAGTAGAGTACGCCCCCAATCGCCATCGCGGCCGGGAGCGTGGTTACCCAGGCAAGCGCGATGTTACGCACGGTCGCGACTTGTACGCCCGATCCGTTGCCCGCCATAGCCCCGGCGACGCCGCTCGAGAGGATATGTGTGGTCGAAACCGGCATGCCTTTGAACTGCGCCATCAGGATCGTGCTCGCCGCCATCAGCTCCGCGGCTGCGCCCATGCCGTAGGTGAGGTGGGTCTTGCCGATCCTCTCGCCGACCGTGACCACGATCCGTTTCCAGCCAACCATCGTGCCGAGGCCGAGCGCCAGCGCGACCGAGATTTTCACCCAAGTAGGGATGAAACGTGTGCCCTTCTCGAGCAGGCCCTGATAGGTTTTGAGCTTCTTGTCGTCGCCGTTGGGATAGACATTCTTGGCCTTCTCGGCATCCTTCGTCATCAGACCGAGCGTGCCATAAACCATATACATCTCGTTACGTAGGTTCGGCGTCGCCGCGGCGGGTACGTGCGCGATCGCACCATAATTGTGCAGCTTCTGCTTGATGTCGGTCGAAACCTGATCGAGCGCCGCATAGACTTCGGGCTTGTCCGAGACGTGCGTGCGCAGCACCTTGGTAAGCACCTTGGACGCGTCCTGCGGTGCGACCGTCGCGCCCTGGCTGTGCGCCACGAATACTGTGTGCGCCGCGTCGACCGCCTGCGTGAACGCCGGGGTTGAGCTGTCGGGCATGGTGCGGTTGAGCGCGTACGCGGTGGGGGCCACGCCGATCAGGATCAGCATGATCAGCCCCATGCCCTTTTGACCGTCATTGCCGCCATGCGCGAACGAGACGGCGGTGCAGGTGAATACCAGCAGCGAGCGGATGCCGAGCGGCGGGGGCGTGTCGCGCTTGGGCTCCTTGTAAAGCTCAGGGTTGCGAATGAGTTTCTTCATCAGCCACAGCAGCACCATCGCGCCGAGGAAGCCGATAATTGGGCTGACCAGCAAGGTCGTCAGAACGGATTGCGCCTGACCCCAATCTACGCCCGACGTGCCGCTCGGGTCGGTCGAGAGCAGCTGGTTCGCCAGACCAACGCCGAGGATCGAACCGATCAGCGCATGACTCGAGGAATTGGGCAGGCCCAGCCACCAGGTGCCGAGGTTCCAAATCACCGCCGCCAGCAGCAAAGCAAAGATCATCGCATAGCCTCCCGCGCTACCGACGTGCAGGATCAGTTCGACCGGCAACAGAGTGATGATCGAGTAGGCGACCGCACCAGTCGATGTGATCACGCCGATGAAATTCCATGTGCCCGACCAGACGACAGCGGTCACGGGCGCCATCGAGTTGGTGTAGATCACGGTCGCGACCGCGTTGGCGGTATCGTGAAAGCCGTTCACGAACTCAAAGCCGAGCGCGATCAGTAGGGCGACACCCAGGAAGAGGAAGGCGCCGAGCGCAAGCGGTTCGCCGACATGAGCCGTATCGTTGAAGATATTGTAGCCCGCGAAGATCAGCCCGGTGCCAAGAATGGCGAGGAAGATGATCGACGCGAAAGGATGAACCGGCCTGTTGAGATCGACCGCGCTTTGATTCGGGTCGCGTACGAGCGCCTGGGTTGCCATTTGCCTCTCCCGTGCCAGAGCGTCCAGCTATCGGCCGGGGCTATGACACGGGGATGACAGGCTTAATTAAGTTACAGTCTTAGAACGGCACGTCGTCGTCGAGGTCGCTGTCGAACGCGGCCGGGCGGCTTCCGCCACCACTGCTGCCGCCGCCACGGGAGGCACCGCCCCCGCTGCCGGCGAAGCTGGAATTGAAGTCGTTGCCGCCGGTATCCTCATTCCAACTGCTGCCACCACCTTCGCCCTCGCGGCGATCGAGCAGCACCAGCACGGCGTTGAAGCCCTGCAGCACAATTTCGGTCGAATAGCGATCGGCGCCCGACTGGTCCTGCCACTTCCGCGTCGTAAGCGCGCCTTCGAGATAGACTTTGCTGCCCTTGCGCAGATAGCGCTCGGCAACATTGGCCAAGCCTTCGCTGAAGACCTTGACCGTATGCCACTCGGTCTTTTCCTTGCGCTCGCCGCTATTGCGGTCCTTCCAGCTTTCGGACGTGGCGATGCGGAGCTCGACCACCTTGCCGCCGTTCTGGAAGCTGCGCGATTCGGGATCCCGCCCGAGATTGCCGACGAGGATCACCTTGTTGACCGAGCCGGCCATTCTTCTCTCCGTTTTTGAAAGCGAACGGGTGTCTTAGAGCCTGATCGTCGAAGGGGGAAGCGCCATGCGCAGCCAAATTCGGCGTGAATCAGGCCATCGATAATTCACAGCCCGAGTGCAGTGGCGGTCCAGAACGTAATGCCCGCTGCGCACCATGCCAGCACGAAAAGGTAGCCGAGTGCGAAGAGCGGCCATTTCCAGCCATTGGTTTCGCGCCTTATGACCGCGATCGTCGACAGGCATTGCGGTGCGAACACGAACCAGGCGAGGAATGCCAGAGCCGTCGGCAATGACCAGGCGCCGCGCAGGCGCGTGGCGAGCCGTTCCTGGCCCAGTTTCTCGTCATCACCCGAATCGATCGAATAGACGGTCTGCAGCGCCGACACCGCGACCTCGCGCGCGGCCATCGCCGGGATGATCGCCAGCGCTAGCGCATGGTTGAAGCCGACCGGGCGCACGATCGGCTCGATCCCCGATGCGATCCGGCCAGCGATCGAATATTCGCTCTGTTTCACGCCGTCGGGTGCCTTGGGGAAAGAGGTCAACGCCCACAGCACGATCGTGACCCACAGGATCACGGTGCCTGCGCGGCGCAGGAAGACGTAGGCGCGCTGCCACAGGCCGAGTGCGACATCGCGCCACACCGGCATCTGATATTTGGGCATTTCCATCAGGAAGCCGCCGCCGCCGCCCTTGGTCACGGTCCGCTTGAAGACCGCCGCGACCAGCATCGAACCCACGATGCCGGCGACGTAGAGGCAAAAGAGGACGAGGCCCTGCAAGCCAATTCCGGGCAGCACCTTCTTGGCCGGGATGAACGCGCCGATCACCACGGCATAGACCGGCAGGCGCGCCGAGCAGGTCATCAGAGGCGCGATCAGGATCGTGGTCAGCCGGTCCTTTGGATCGTCGATCGAGCGCGTCGCCATGATGCCAGGGATTGCGCAGGCGAAGGAGGAGAGGAGGGGAATGAAGGCGCGGCCCGACAGGCCTACGCCTGCCATCAGCCGGTCCATCAGGAAGGCGGCGCGGACCATATAGCCCGTCGCCTCCAGCATCAGGATGAAGAAGAACAGGATCAGGATCTGCGGCAGATAGGCGACGACCGAACCGACGCCGTTGATGACGCCCTCGACGAGCAACGATCGCAGGATATTGTCGGGCAGATGGGTGACCGCCTGGTTGCCGAGCCAGGCCTGGAGCGAGGCGAGCCATTCGATCGGCGTCTGGCTCCACGAGAAGACCGCCTGGAACATCACGAACATCAGGCCTGTGAGCAGGATCGGCCCGATCACCGGGTGGAGCGCGATCCGGTCAACGCGCTGCGTCCAGACATTGCCCTGCCGCTGCTGCGTCGTCACCGCATCCGCAATGCGGCGTGCGTCGCGCTGAAGGGTGGCGATCTCCTTGGGCGCGCCGGTCGCGAACACAGCCTTGCCGCCACCACCGACCGCGCGGCCGAGCGCCTCACGCAACTCTTCGAGGCCGCGTTTGCGCACCGCCACGGTCGGCACGACTGGTACGCCCAGTTCGGCGGAGAGGCGGGCGACGTCGATCTCCAGGCCATCGCGCGCCGCCATGTCGATCATGTTGAGCGCGACCACGGTCGGTAGGCCGAGTGCGACTAGTTGCAGGACGAAGCGGAGGTGATTGTCGAGGTTGGTGGCATCGACCACCACCACCAAAGCGGACGGCGTGCGCTCGCCTTCCTGGCGGCCGAACAGCACGTCGCGCGTGACCTGTTCGTCGGGGCTTTGCGGATCGAGGCTGTAGGTTCCGGGCAGGTCAACCAGCTCAAGCGGGCGTCCGTCGCCGAGTGCCATCCGCCCGACCTTCCGCTCGACCGTGACGCCGGGATAATTTCCGACCTTTTGGCGGGCCCCGGTCAGCGCGTTGAAAAGAGCGGACTTGCCGGCATTGGGGTTGCCGACCAAAGCGATCATGGGCGCCGGGTTCATGCGGGCTCTACGATTACCGAAGCTGCGACCCCTCGGCGGAGCGCGACGATCATCCGGCCGACGCGGCAGGCTAGCGGGCCCTTGAGCGCACCGCGATGAAGCGCCTCTACGCTGACACCGTCATCGAAGCCGAGCTCGCGCAGGCGTTTGGCCTCACGCGGGGACAGGCCATCCCAGTCGATCGACGCGATGCGCGATTCCTGGCGAAGCGGTAGCTGGTCGAGACGCACTGACGGGGCCTTAAAACTGTTTGTGCGACTTATTAGCAATAAGCGCGTGCACGCGCCAGCCCGCAGATTGTTTCTGCATGGTTGAAAAATTTTAACCGAAACCGGATCGCGCCCGACCCGTTGAAATTGCGTGTGTATTGGTAGCGTACCCCGTTCGATTGGGTTGTTCGTTGCGTTCGCGATGTTGGGAACGCCGGCTCTCGCCGGTCCCGTTCGTGCCGCAACGGACACCCAACTGCCTTCCGCAACACCGGTAGCTTCTCCGCAAATCAAGCCCTGTCAGCCTGTACGAAGCGATCGGGTTTCGAGCGATCAACCCTCAGCTGCCTGGATCGCGCGCTATGTGCGGTCGTGCGCCAAAAGCGGCGGCCGGCTGATCTGCTAGCTGCGGCCTGCCGCGATCGCGGCGTCGCTTGCCAATTTGTCTGCGCGTTCGTTCTCGGGATGACCGGCGTGACCTTTCACCCATTCCCAGCGGATGCGATGCGGCGCCGCGGCGGCGACCAGTTCCTGCCACAGGTCGGCATTCTTGACGGGCTGCCGGGCGGCGGTTTTCCAGCCGTTGCGTTGCCATCCCGCCAACCATTTGGTCAGCCCGTCCATCACGTAGCGGCTGTCGGTCGACAGCACGACGTGACAAGGGCGCTTGAGCGCCTCCAAGCCCTTAATCGCGGCGGTAAGTTCCATCCGGTTGTTGGTGGTGAGTTTCTCGCCGCCGGACAGCTCTTTTTCCTTGTCGCCCGCACGGATCACTGCGCCCCAGCCACCCGGGCCGGGATTGCCCTTGCACGCGCCGTCGGTCGCCAGGTGGACGAGGGTGAGCTCGCTCACAGCCCGAACTGCTCCGGCGTGGCATCGCGATAGAAATCGAGCCGCCGTAGAAAGGCGAGCGGATCCTTGCGCGTCACCATCGCGTCGGCGGGCGTGTTGAGCCAGTCCCACGCGCGCGTCAGCAGGAAACGCAGGCACGAACCGCGCGCGAGCGCGGGGAAAGCGGCGCGTTCTTCGGGCGAAAGGCCGAACGTCTCGTCATAGCCCGCGATCAGGCCGGCGGCGCGGTCGGCATGGAAACCGGTGCCATCATTCTCGAAGCACCAGGCGCTGTGTGTGACCGCCACATCCCAGGCGCGTACGTCGCTGCAGGCGAAGTAGAAATCGATCATGCCGGTCACGTTGGCGCCGCGCATCAGCACATTATCGGGGAAAAGATCGGCATGGATCACCGATCGGGCGAGGTTGGTCGGCCAATTCCGGTTGAGCCACGCCAGTTCATCCGTGATGCGCTGGCCGAGGCCCGGCGAAATCTGGTCGAGATCGTCGCCACACCGCGCCGCGAGCGCATGCCAGCCTGCAGGGCCAAGCGTATTGGCGCGTTCGCCGGTGAAGTCCGCAAGCGCGGCATGCATCTGCCCGAGTGCCGCGCCGGCCGCGCGCGTCTGGGCGGCGGTGGGGTGGCTGACCGAAACGCCGGGCAGGAACTCGATCAGGCAAGCGGGGCGGCCCGCCACGTCCTGGATCTGGCGGCCCGACTGGTCGCGGATCGCGCGCGGCACGGGCAGGCCCTTGTCGGCGAGATGATCGAGCAAGGCCATGAAGAATGGCAAGTCGGCACTGTCGACGCGTTTCTCGTAAAGGGTCAGGATGAAGCGGCCATCGGTCGTGTCGACCAGATAATTGCTGTTCTCAACGCCCTCGGCGATGCCCTTGGCCGAAACCAGGCTGCCCGCCTCGTAAAGCTCCAGCAAAGCCGACAAAGCTTCCGCCGATACCTGGGTGTAGACCGCCATTGCCCCGCCTTGGTCTGGTCAGGCCGCAGCAAGCGCGCGCGGCAGCTTGAACGTCATCGTTTCCTCGGGCCCGTTCACTTCGCGCTCGCGCACCTCGAAATGTTTGCCCAGCCGGTCGACCAGTTCGCGCACGAGAATTTCAGGGGCGGACGCGCCTGCGCTGATCCCAAGCGTGCGCACGCCGTCCAGCCAGGCAAGGTCGAGGTCGCCCGCGCATTCGATCAGCTTCGCGCGCGTCCCCACGCGTTCCGCCACCTCGACCAGGCGCACCGAGTTGGACGAATTGGGGGCGCCCAGAACAAGGATCGCGTCGCATTGCGCCGCAATGTCCTTGACCGCGGCCTGGCGGTTGGAGGTGGCGTAGCAAATATCCTCGCCGCGCGGCGCCTGGATCGCTGGAAAGCGGCGCTTGAGCGTCGCGACCATCTGCGCGGTATCGTCGACGGAGAGCGTGGTCTGGGTCAGGAAAGCGAGATTGTCGGGGTCGTCAGGCGTTATCGCCGCGGCGTCCTCATTAGTCTCGATCAGGGTCATCGTGCCCGCTGGCGTCTGGCCGAACGTGCCAACCACCTCGGGATGACCGCGATGGCCGATGAACAAGATATGCCGCCCCGCCTCGACCAGCCGCTCAGCCTGGCGATGGACCTTGGAGACGAGCGGGCAGGTGGCATCGATATAATCGAGCCCGCGCTCGGCCGCTTTATGCGGCACCGCCTTGGGCACGCCATGCGCGGAGAAGACCACGGGTACGCCGTCGGGCACGTCGTCCAGCTCTTCGACGAAGATCGCGCCCCTGGCCTTGAGGGCATCGACGACGTGGCGGTTGTGCACGATCTCGTGACGCACATAGACCGGCGCACCATATTTCTCGATCGACAGCTCGACGATGCGGATGGCACGGTCGACGCCCGCACAAAAACCGCGCGGTGCCGCGATCACGAGATCGAGCGGCGGCTTGTTTGAAAGGGGGGCGGTGTCTCCGTCCATCGCATCCCCCTAAGCGATTGCTTGCTCCAACGAAAGGCGCTTCCTATGAGTGCCGCCACATCGTCAGTCCGCATTAGGATATGCTCTTGATCCGTCGCCTTCTCCCTGCCCTTGCCCTGCTCCCGATCCTGGCGAGCTGCACCAAGGAGGACGATTTCGACGTCAGCGGCGGCTTGAACGTGGTGCGTTCGACCTGCCCGGCGGTCGCGATTCCGGCCTATACCGGCGACGTCAGCCTGTTCACGCCGCCGCAGAGTCAGGATGCGCGTGCTCTCGACGTGACGGCGTCGATCACCAATTTGCGCACCAGCTGCGATCAGACCGGCGATATCGTCCATACCAAGGTGACGTTCGACGTGGTCGCGCGCCGCGCCAGCCCCAATGGTGCGCGCGATCTGGTTCTGCCTTACTTCTCAACCGTGATGCGCGCCGGCACCAAGATCATGTCGAAGCAGGAAAGCCAGGTGCTGATCCACTTTGCCGACGGCCAATATCGCGCGACCGGCACCGCCGGTGCGGGCGCCGACATCGAAAAGCGGCTCGCGACGCTGCCGACCGTCGCGCAGGCGCGCCTGCACCGCAAGCGCAAGGCGTCCGACGCGGACGCCTCGGTCGATCCACTCGCCGATCCCAAGATCAAGGCCGCGATCAACGAGGCTAATTTCGAGCTGCTGGTCGGCTTCCAGCTGACCGACGATCAGCTGAAGTATAACGCTACGCGCTGAATTGCAGGTGCGCTTCGGTGTTTGCCGAAGCTTGCGGCTCATCCGCGTGAGCCGATCACATCAGTGCGCAGGGACGCCGGTCCACCCACCGGCCGTGGCGACATAAAGCGACGCGCTGTCCAGATACTGTCGCGCCGAAGCTTCCACCGAAGCGGAAACCGCGCGCTGATAGACACGCTGCGCGTCGACGATATCGAGCACGCCAGAATTGCCGACCTCGAAGCTCCGGCGCGATAGTTGGAGCGCATGGCCAGCGACGTCGATTGCCTGGCGGTTTGCGGCGAGCGTGTCGCGGTCGTGCTGGAGCGCGGTCAGCAGGTCCGCGACCTGCTGGAAGGCGCTCAGCACGGTCTGCTGATAGCGCGCGTCCGAGGCTTTCGCCTCATCAATAGCCTCGTTGCGCTCGGCCTTGAGCGTGCCGCCGTGGAAGATCGGCGCGGCGAGGCCAGCGAAGATGTCATAGCCCCGGAAGCTGCTCTTAAGCACGTCCGCGATATGCGGGCTGCCCTGCGCCAGCGTCGCACCGAGCGTGATGTCCGGGTACATCCGCGCCTGCGCGATCCCGATCGCGGCGGTGGCGCCGTGCAGGTCCGCCTCAGCCTGGAGGATATCGGGACGGCGATGGACCAGTTCGGACGGCAGGCTAACCGGGATCGCGGCCGGCAATGTCAGGTTGGCCAGCGTGATCTTTGGCGCGGTGAAGTCCGACGGCGCCTCGCCCAGCAGCAGCGCCAGCATGTGCGTCGCCTGGCTGAGCTGCTGGTACAGCGGGGGAAGCGCGGTCTGATCGTCGGCTAGCTGGCTCTGTGCGGTCAGCACCTGCACCAACGTTCCTTCGCCCGCGCGGCGGCGCTTGTCGGTCAGGTCGACATTTTTCTGGTCGTCGGCGATCAGCGCCTGAACTGTGGCGATACGCGAATTGATCGCGGCGATCGTGATCGCCTGGGTGACGACCTGGCCCGCGATGGTGAGATGCGCGGCCTCGGTCTGGCGCTGCTGCGATTCCGCCTGGGCGGCCGCCTGCTCGGTCTGGCGCCGGCGGCGGCCGAACAGGTCGAGATCGTAGGAAGCGGTGGCGCCGACCGAATAGAGCGCGAATTCGGGGTTGGAGCCCGAAAAACCGTAAGCGGCGAAGTTGATTTCCTGCTGGTCGACGCGCGTGCTGGCATCGACCTGCGGTAATTGCTGCCCCCGGATCGCGCGCCATTGCTCGTGCGCCTTCTCCAACGTCGCATTGCTTGCCGCCAGGCTCTTGTTGTTGGCGAGCGCACGATCGACCAAAGCATCGATGTCGGGCGATCCGAATGCAGTCCACCAGCGCACCGGCGCATTGCCTTTAGTCGCCGCCGCATCGGCCGTCTCGCCGGGCGAAAGGTATGCGGTGGCGCTCGGCGGGGCAGGGCGCCTGAAGTTGGGTCCGACCGTACAGCCGGCAAGCAACGCGATCAGGGCAATCAGGGGAAGGGGGCGCACCGTCATTCCATATGAACCTGTGGAGCTGCCACCGGGCGTCTGGGTTTGCGCACCAGCAGCAAAAGAAAGATCGCGCCGAAGCTCAGGATCGAAAGGAACCAGAACGCATCGACGTAGGAGACCATCGCCGCCTGGCGCGTGACCGCGCCGTTCAGCGCTGCGATCCCGCTGGGATCGGTCAGACTGAAGCCGTTGGGCAGGTTGGCCATCAGCGGATTGTCAGGGCGCAGCCCTTCGGTCAGGCGCGAATGGACGGTCGCCTCGTTGCGGATCGCGAGCACCTGCAAAGAGGAGATGCCGATGCTCGATCCGATGTTGCGGATCAACGTGAACATCGCGGTGCCCTCCGCGCGGAAACGCTGATCGAGCGTGGCGAAGGCCATGGTCGACAAAGGCACGAACACCAAGCCCGTGCCGCAACCCTGGACGAAACCCGATATCATCACCAGCCGCTCGTCCATCAGCAGCGACATCCGGCTCATCATCACAAGCGATGTCGCGCTCACGAACAGGCCGACGCCCATCAGGATCCGATTGTCGACCCGTCGCACCAGCCGCCCGACCAGGATGGTCGACATCAAGGTGCCGATGCCGCGCGGCATTGTGACCAGGCCGGTCGTGACTACCGGATAGCCCATCAAATTCTCAAGCATTGGCGGTAGCAACGCCAGCACGCCGAACAGCACGGTGCCCAGCACGAAACCGATGATCGAGCAGCCGAGGAAATTGCGGTC
>Ga0209455_1000708_pt1 | contig 19423 bp, 17 predicted proteins | sample AraplaCol_mCL_r2_FD_184275 | JGI IMG/M metagenome (GOLD analysis project Ga0209455, IMG submission 184275) | Arabidopsis root microbial communities from North Carolina, USA - plate scrape CL_Col_mCL_r2 (SPAdes) (version 2) | ecosystem: Host-associated > Plants > Roots > Endosphere | place: USA... | reverse complement strand
TTTCTATGGCGGGCATCCCAGCAGCCCGCCATAGAAAGCGCGGGCGGCGGCGAGATCGTGGACCGGGAAGGCGAGATGGAAAGGCTGTAGCGACATTGCCTTCCTCTATCCTGCGTCGAACCGTGCGTCACCCCGATGATGCGGCGTGACGTAGCGCCGTAACGACGGTACATCGCGCGCCGATGCCAGCTATTCCCGCGAACCGTGCCGCACCGATCGCTTTCGCCCTGGGGCTCGTCGCCGCCTGCGGCTTCGCACCGCTCGAATTGTGGCCGCTGACCCTGCTTTGCTTCGCGGGCCTGACGCTCCTGCTTGATGAGGTGGCCGATCTGCGTCGCGCCATCTGCCTCGGCTGGTGGTTCGGGCTCGGCCATTTCTGCCTTGGGCTGAACTGGATCGCGACCGCCTTCACCTACCAGGCGGCAATGCCCCCCTGGCTGGGCTGGGTCGCGGTGTTTCTGCTCTCGCTCTACCTCGCGGTCTTTCCCGCAATCGCGACCGGCGCGGCCTGGCTCTTCTCACGTGACAAGCCGGTCTCGTTGCCCTTCTTCTTCGGCGCCACTTGGATCGTGAACGAGCTTTTGCGCGCCAGCGTCTTTACCGGTTTCGCCTGGAACCCGCTCGCCGCGATCTGGGCACCGGTCTGGCCGATCCGCGAACTGACCGCCTGGATCGGCACCTATGGCCTCTCGGGCCTCACAATATTGTTTTCCGGGCTGATCTGGCTCGCGCTGACGCATCGCAAGGCGCAACTGGCGGTCGCCGCTTTGGTCGCGTGCGGCGTCGCCGCCGCGCTGGCGCCGCACCCCGCCGAGCCGGATGATCCGAAGACAATCCTGCTCCATGTCGTCCAGCCCAATATCGGCCAGGACCGCAAATGGGACGAGGCGCAGAGCGCCGATAATTATCATCGACTGACTGCGCTTTCGGGCAAGCCCGGCCCGCGCCCGCGTCTGCTGCTGTGGCCCGAGGTGGCGGTGCCGGCTCTGCTCGAACAGGATCCGATGGCGCGGCTCGCGATCGCCAGCCTGCTGGGCCCGCATGACGAGATGATCCTAGGCGCGCAGTCGGTCAAATTCGACGCGCAGGGCATTCCGCTGTCGGCCAGCAACAGCGCGTTTGGGCTCGATCCCTATGCACATCTGTTCGGCCGCTACGACAAGGCGCACCTCGTGCCCTATGGCGAATATCTGCCGATGCGGCCTTTCCTGTCTTACCTGGGCCTGTCCCGGCTGGCGCCAGGCGACATGGATTTCGATGCCGGTCCCGGCCCGCGCGACATCAATGTCCCCGGACTGGGCAAGGTCGGTCTGCAAATCTGCTACGAGATGATCTTTTCCGGTCATGTGGTCGATCGCGCCAACCGGCCGCTCTTCATCTTCAACCCCAGCAACGACGCCTGGTTCGGGCGCTGGGGTCCGCCCCAGCATCTAGCGCAGGCGCGGCTGCGCGCGACCGAGGAAGGGCTGCCGATCGTGCGGTCGACCCCGACCGGTATTTCGGCGGTGATCGACGCGGACGGGCGGCTGCTCGCCAGCCTTCCCTGGCGCACCCCGGGCGCGATCGAACGCCCGCTGCCACCCGCGCACGCTCCCACCTTGTTCGCGCGCTACGGAAACATTTTGCCGTGGCTGGTCGTGCTTTTCTTGGGGGCAATCGGGTTTGCAAGCCGCCGCCGCACAAGCTAGAGGCGCATATAACGATTTCTTTATGTGCGGATTCCGCACGCTGCCACCCGAGGAACCGATCCCCTATGCGTAGCGACTATCTCTTCACGTCCGAGAGCGTTTCTGAAGGCCACCCCGACAAGGTCGCCGACCAGATTTCGGACGCGATCGTCGATCTGTTCCTGGGCAAGGACCCCGAAGCGCGCATCGCGTGCGAGACGATGACCACCACCCAGCTGGTCGTGCTCGCGGGCGAGATTCGCGGCAAGGGCATCATGGACGAAGCCGGCAATTGGGCACCTGGCGTGCAGCAGGAAGTCGAGGACGCGGTCCGCGCGACCGTGAAGCGCATCGGCTACGAGCAGGATGGCTTCCACTGGAAGACCTTCCGCTTCGAAAACAACCTTCACCCGCAGTCCGCGCACATCGCGCAGGGTGTCGACGCCTCCGGTAACAAGGACGAGGGCGCGGGCGATCAGGGCATCATGTTCGGCTATGCCGCCGACGACACGCCCGATCTGATGCCGGCGACGCTTTATTACAGCCACAAGATCCTCGAGCGGATGGCCGCCGACCGTCATTCCGGCGCGGCGCCGTTCCTGGAGCCCGACGCCAAGAGCCAGGTGACCCTCCGCTACGAAGGCAGCAAGCCCGTCGCCGCGACCGCGATCGTGGTCTCGACTCAGCATGGCAAGGGCTATGACGAGGGCGCCAAGGAAGCCGAGCTTCACGCTTATGTGAAGAAGGTCGTCGCGGACGTCCTGCCTGCAGAGCTGCTGTCGGACGCGACCGAATATCACATCAACCCGACCGGTAGCTTCGAGATTGGCGGCCCTGACGGCGACGCGGGCCTGACCGGCCGCAAGATCATCGTCGACACCTACGGCGGTGCCTCGCCCCATGGCGGCGGCGCGTTCAGCGGCAAGGATCCGACCAAGGTCGATCGCTCGGCGGCGTACATCACCCGTTATCTGGCGAAGAACATCGTCGCCGCCGGCCTCGCCCAGCGCTGCACGATCCAGCTCGCTTATGCGATCGGCGTATCCAAGCCGCTGTCGCTCTATGTCGATACGCACGGCACCGGCACTGTCGGCGACGACAAGATCGAGCAGGCGATCATGAAGATCGGCAAGCTGGGCGGCCTCACCCCGCGCAGCATCCGCACGCATCTCGGCCTCAACAAGCCGATCTACCAGAAGACCGCGGCCTATGGTCATTTCGGCCGCAAGGCCGAGGGCGATTTCTTCCCGTGGGAGCGCCTGGACCTGGTCGAGGATCTGAAGGCAGCGCTCTAAGCCCCCTTCCCCAGGCACGAAAAAGCGCGCCGGATGCAATCGCCCCCGGCGCGCTTTTTATTCGGGTTCACGCCACCCCAAAGGGGATCACGATTTTACCCTCAATCTCGATCTCATAATCTGGCCCCTCGCACCAAAACGTCATGAAATCGCCTTGCAGATCGACAGATGAGGTATCTTCGCCGTCTGTACGAGGCAGATAGCGGATCGAGAAGGCCGCCCCAGGGCTCACGACATCTTGGCTGCACCAGGGCTCAACGAAAAGCGTAAGAGGGCCGTCCGACGTATTCCGAAATCGCATTTCGATCATACCGACCACCTATCTTATTTCTTCTCGCCGCGGCCCTTGCGGAACAGGGGTTCCTTGTTGGTGCGGTAGAAGTCCTGGACATAGTCCCAGCCTTCCTGCGCGGTCTCGCAGAAGCGGAACAGATCGAGATCCTGCGGCGCGACCACGCCTTCCTCGACCAAAGCCTCGAAATTGACGACGCGGTTCCAGAAATCCTTGCCGTAGAGCAGGATCGGCACGACCGCGGTCTTGCCGGTCTGGACGAGCGTCAGCAGCTCGAAGAACTCGTCGAACGTGCCAAACCCGCCGGGGAAAACGGCGACCGCACGCGCACGGATCAGGAAGTGCATCTTGCGAAGCGCGAAATAGTGGAAGTTGAAGCTCAAATGCGGCGTCACGTACGCGTTGGGCGCCTGTTCGAACGGCAGCACGATGTTCAGGCCCACCGACTCCGCGCCGACATCCGCCGCGCCGCGATTGGCGGCCTCCATGATCGCTGGCCCTCCGCCCGAGCAAACCACGAATTGACGATTGCCGTCCGCGCTGGCGGGCGCCTTGCTGGCGAGCTGCGCCAGCTCGCGCGCGACGTCGTAATAATGCGACTTGGCCTTCAGCCGATCGGCGATCTGACGCTGCGTGTCGGTCTTGGCGGCCGCGACGATCGCATCCGCCTGCTCGGGCGAAGGAATACGGGCCGAGCCGTACATCACGAAGGTCGAGCCGATCCCCGCCTCTTCCTGCAGCAATTCGGGCTTCATCAGCTCAAGCTGGAAACGCACCGGGCGGAGGTCGTCGCGAAGCAGGAAATCGGGATCCTGATAGGCCAGCCGATAGGCCGGATCGGAAGTTTGCGGCACGACATGCCGCACTTGTGCAGCGGCATTGGCGTCGTCCTTGGCCTTGGGGAAAATACGATTGGGAACGCTGGTGTCTGTCATTCTGTGCTCTCAGGAAAAACGAAGCTGGTTAGCGGCTTTGAAGGCCGCTGCCCACGCCGAAATGAAAAATGTCGGGGGACGACAAGGATGCGCGCGGCCCTGCGACTTTGGTCGCTAGGCACTCTCCTTGACAGTAACGTTGCGGCGGGTCGATGTGAGCGCAAACATCTGGAGGGATCGTCATGAAGCGCCTTGCCCTGTTCGCCGCGTGCGTGTCGTTGCTCGGGGGGGCCGCGTCGGCCCAGCAGCGCTTCCCTCTGTGGGAACACGGCGTGCCGGGCTTCGAGGCCCGCGCCTCCATCCCCGAGATCAGTCAGGATTGGTGGACCAAGCACATCAACAATCCGAGCGTTACCGTCTATGAGCCCACGCATCCCAACGGCACCGCGGTGGTAGTGATCCCCGGCGGTGGTCACTCGCTTCTGGTAACGACCACTGAGGGCGAGGCGGTCGGCAAATGGTATGTTGATCGCGGCGTCACCGCCTTCGTGCTGCGCTATCGCTTGTTCCGCGAGGAAGGCTCGCCCTACACACTTGAGGATGCGCGCGCGGATACCGAGCGTGCGGTGCGCTTCGTCCGCGCCAATGCCAGCAAGTTCGATGTGGATCCGCATAGGATCGGCGTGATGGGCTTCTCCGCCGGCGGCGAACTCGCACGGATGGTGACGTTGAGCCCACCGGTGCCGCCGCGCGGCAAGGGCGATGCGATCGACACGATCTCATCACGGCCCGATTTTTCCATCCTGATCTTTCCGGGGCCGCTCCACGGCGAGGAGCATGTGACGAAGGATTCGCCGCCGATCTTCCTCGCCGCCGCCGACGACGATGAATGCTGCTCGCAGCCGCCGATCGACGTGCTCGGCCTCTATCGCGCGGCGCATGCCTCGGCCGAGCTCCATATCTACCGCGCAGGCGGCCATGCCTATAATCTGGGCGAGGCAACCCAGCTGATCGCGCTCAAGCATTCGCCGCAGCAGATCGAGGATTGGCTGTCCGACAGCGGGCTGCTCGGCCACCCCGCCCCGCCGACCCAGACGCATCTCGACCCGCAGCCGAAGGTGAAATAAGCTTCCCCCAAATAGGGGAGCGGGGCCATGAAAATGCGCAGCGTCGGCGCGGCGGTCAGTCTGTTCTTTCTGGCACCATTGCTCGCGGAATATCTGCTCGGCGACCTTCCGCTCTCCAACATGGGCGCGATGATCGCGCTCGCGCCAATGTATGGCGGCGGCGCGATCCTCATCCGCGAGGCAGTGCGCCGCACTGGGCGCGGCTGGCCGACCTTCGTCCTCCTGGCATTGGCCTATGCGGTGATGGAGGAAGGACTGGTAAGCACAACCCTGTTCGACCCGCACTATCTGGGGCTCAGCCTGCTCGCTTACGGCTACATCCCCGCGCTCGGCACGGCTTTGCCATGGGCGATCTACGTGCTTAGTATCCATGTCATCTGGAGCATGGCGACGCCGATCGGGCTGACCGAGGCCTTGTTTCACGAACCCGTACAGAAACCTTGGCTCGGCAGGGTCGGGCTCGTGGTGAGCGGACTGCTGCTGGCGTTCGGTTCGGTCGCTGCCGGCCTGTTCCAGCGCCACGCCGATCCTTTCCGCGAAACGCCGGCCCAGACGATCGTTGTGGTGGTGGTCGTCGCCCTGTTGATCTTCACCGCCTTTCGCTTCCCGCACCGCGCGCCGACCCAGTCGCCGAAGCCGACGCCGGCCTGGATCATGGGCATCGGGTGCTTCCTGCTGGGTGCGGGCGTGATGGGCGTCTATGCCCGCGGATCGAGCGTGGGATGGCCCTGGCCTATCGCTGTGCTGGCCGAACTGATCGTCGATGCGCTGCTGATCGGCCTGTTCTGGTGGGCAACGCGGATGCGCAGCTGGAATGCGCTGGCGGCCTGGGCCGCCGCAACGGGCGCGATGCTGGTCTATGCCTGGCACGGCTATGCGCTCGAACATGATTTCCATCATGATTTCGACTTTTGGCCGCACACGATGCTGGTCGCATTCTTCGTTCTGCTCGCCATCGGCGCGGGCCTGAACGTCGCGAAGCAATCCCGGCCCACGGCCTGACGCAGCGCGGTTGACTCCCCAGCCCTCGCCCTTATGAGCGGCGGCGGGCCACGCCGTCCCAACGCGGCGCGTGCTCTCTGCAAGGAGAGACTACATGACTGACACTGCCCCCGCGGCCGCCAATCTGGCAGCCGCGACTCGCGAAGCTCCGGCCAAACCGGCCATCAAGCCCGCCCGCCCCTATTTTTCGTCCGGTCCCTGTGCCAAGCCTCCCGGCTGGCATGCCGATGGGCTTGCGTCCGCTTCGCTCGGCCGCTCGCATCGCTCGAAGATCGGCAAGAGCCGGATCGTCCATGCGATGGACGTCACCCGCAACATATTGAAGCTGCCCGATACGCACCGCATCGGCATCGTCCCCGCGTCCGATACCGGCGCGGTCGAGATGTGCCTGTGGTCGATGCTCGGCGCGCGTCCCGCCACGATGCTCGCATGGGAGAGCTTCGGTGAAGGTTGGGTCACCGATGTCGTCAAGCAGCTCAAGATCGACGCCAAGGCGGTGAAGGCCCCTTATGGTGAACTTCCCGATTTGGGCGCGGTCGACTGGTCGACCGACGTGGTCTTCACCTGGAACGGCACGACCTCGGGCGTCCGCGTGCCGAACGGCGACTGGATCGCCGACGACCGTCAGGGTCTCGCCATTTGCGACGCCACCTCGGGCATTTTCGCGGCCGACTTGCCGTGGGACAAATTGGATGTCGTGACCTTCTCCTGGCAGAAGGTGCTGGGCGGCGAAGGCGCGCATGGCGTGCTGATCCTCGGCCCACGCGCGATCGAGCGCCTCCAATCCTATACACCGGCATGGCCGCTGCCCAAGATCTTCCGCATGACCAAGGGCGGCAAGTTCGACGAGGCGATCTTCAAGGGCGACACGATCAACACGCCGTCGATGCTCGCGGTCGAGGACTGCATCTGGAGCCTGGAATGGGCGCTCGGTTTGGGCGGTTTGACCGCCCTGATCGACCGCGCCGATGCCAACGCGGCCGCGCTCGATGCGTGGGTGCAGAAGACCGACTGGATCGAGCATCTCGCGGTCGATCCCGCAACCCGCTCCAACACCAGCGTCTGCCTCAAGTTCGCGGACCATGCGGTCGCGGGTCTCGACGACGAGGGCAAGCTCGCACTCGTCAAGCGGATCGCTTCGCTGCTGGAAGCCGAGGACGCGGCCTATGACGTCGCGGGCTATCGCGATGCGCCTCCGGGCCTTCGCATCTGGTGCGGCGCGACGGTCGAGACTGCGGACATCGAGGCACTCGGGCCCTGGCTCGACTGGGCCTACCACACCGCCAAGGCGGCTTAACCCAACCCAATTCCCGTCATCCCAGCGAAAGCCGGGATCTCATGAGGTTGCATCCAGCCGCCTGAGATTCTGATTTTCATCGGGATGACGATAAGCAGAAAGGCTTATCGCCATGCCCAAGGTTCTGATTTCCGATAAGATGGATCCGCGCGCTGCCGAGATCTTCCGCGAGCGCGGCGTCGAGGTGGACGAGATCACCGGCAAGACGCCCGAAGAATTGAAGGCGATGATCGGCCAATATGACGGCCTCGCCATCCGCAGCTCGACCAAGGTCACCAAGGAAATCCTGGAGGCCGCGACCAATCTGAAGGTGGTCGGGCGTGCCGGCATCGGCGTCGACAATGTCGATATCCCGGCGGCCAGCGCCAAGGGCGTAATCGTCATGAACACGCCTTTCGGCAACTCGATCACCACCGCCGAACATGCGATTGCGCTCATGTTCGCGCTCGCCCGCGATCTGCCGGAAGCCGACAAATCGACCCAGGCGGGCAAGTGGGAAAAGAACCGCTTCATGGGCGTCGAGGTCACCAACAAGACGCTCGGTCTGATCGGCGCGGGCAATATCGGCTCGATCGTCGCCGACCGCGCGATCGGCCTGCGCATGAAAGTCGTGGCGTTCGATCCGTTCCTCACGCCCGAGCGTGCGGTGGAGCTTGGTGTCGAGAAGGTTGAACTGGACGAGCTGCTGAAGCGCGCCGACTTCATCACGCTCCACACCCCGCTGACCGACAGCACGCGCAACATCCTGTCAGCCGAGAATCTCGCCAAGACCAAGAAGGGCGTGCGCATCATCAATTGCGCGCGCGGCGGCCTGATCGACGAGGCGGCGCTTAAGGAAGGGCTGGATTCGGGCCATATAGCGGGCGCTGCCCTCGATGTGTTCGTGACCGAGCCGGCCAAGGAATCGCCGCTCTTCAACACGCCGAACTTCATCTCGACTCCGCACCTCGGTGCGTCGACCACCGAAGCGCAGGTCAATGTCGCGATCCAGGTCGCCGAGCAGATGGCCGATTTCCTGATGACCGGTGGCGTCACCAATGCGCTCAACGTACCGAGCCTGTCGGCCGAGGAAGCACCCAAGGTGAAGCCCTACCTCGCGCTCGCCGAAAAGCTCGGCAGCCTCGTCGGCCAATTGGCCCACGACAACCTCACCAAGATCTCGATCGAGGTCGAGGGCGCGGCCGCCGAACTCAACATCAAGCCGATCACCGGCGCGGTGCTGGCGGGGCTGATGCGCGTTTACTCGGACACGGTGAACATGGTGAACGCCCCCTACCTCGCCAAGGAGCGCGGGCTGGACGTGCGCGAAGTGCGTCATGATCGCGAGGGCGATTACCACACGCTGATCCGCGTCTCGGTCCAGACCAGCCAGGGCGAGCGTTCGGTCGCCGGCACCTTGTTCGCCAACTCGCAGCCGCGCTTGGTCGAGATCTTCGGCATCAAGGTCGAGGCCGATCTGTCCGACCGCATGCTCTACGTCGTCAACGAGGATGCCCCCGGCTTCATCGGCCGGCTCGGCACCACGCTCGGCGAAGCTGGCGTCAATATCGGCACGTTCCACCTCGGCCGCCGCAACACCGGCGGCGAGGCGGTACTCCTGCTCTCGGTCGACCAGCCGGTCGACGGCGCGCTGGAGAAGGTCAAGGCGCTGCCCGGCGTGAAAACCGTCAAGGCACTCGATTTCGTCTGAGCTTTATCAAGGCCGTCCGTGTCGGCTAGGCTTCGCTTTGCCGCAAAGTCCTGCCCGGCACGGACGGCTCTTTTCGGTTACGGCGTTTGAGGGGCATGCGAATGGTGAGCACGACGGCGGAAGGGGCGAAGCCGTCCCGTCTGACGATCGTGGACGGCCTTCGGGGTTACGCCCTGTTCGGCCTCTTCCTGGTCCACATGACCGGCTATTTCGAGCTGTACAACGCGCGCCCTGTGCCCAGTCCGGTACAGGATTGGGTGCTGTGGCTGTTCCTCGGCAAAAGCTTTTCCCTGCTCGCGGTATGCTTCGGCTTCAGCTTCTTCGTGATGATGGACGGCGCCCGCCGGCGCGGCGAACCCTTTGCCGGGCGCTTCGCGTGGCGGCTGTTCCTGCTGTTCGTCATCGGCTGGCTGCATTCGCTGATCTATCGAGGCGACATCATCGCGGTGCTCGCGACCGCAGGCTTCGTGCTGATCCCCTTCGACAGGGTGCGTTCCAACCGCGCCCTACTGATCGTGGCGGGGCTGCTGCTGCTCCAGCCCTTCCTGATCTACCGCATCCTGGCTGGGTTGATGGGCTATGACTGGGCCTTGGCCGAGCCACTGTTCTACGACGATGGCGGCGCGATGCGCCCATCCTTGTTCGGCACGCTCGGCGAAGTGATCCAGGCCAATCTGGTCGCGGGCAAGTTCAGCAAATGGGCCTTCTATATCGAAACCGGGCGGATCGTTGAGATACTCGGTCTCTATCTGCTCGGCCTGGTGCTCGGTCGCGCGCGCTTCTTCGCCGAGCCAGAGCGCTATGCGCGGCTGCGCTGGGCGGCCTTGATCGTGGCGGTCGCGATCATCTTCCCACTTTCCTATGTGCGCAGCGCCGCCTGTTGTTTCAGTCGCGGGCCCAACTACTGGACCGACGTGATGATCTCGGGGTGGATCGACCTTGCCGGCATGGCGATCTCAATGCTGGTCTTCATCCAGCTCTGGCTGTGGGGCGGCGATCGGCTGTTCAAATATCTGGTGCCGCCGGGCCGGATGACGCTCACGCTCTATATCGGGCAGAGCCTGGTTTTCGTGCCGGTCTATTACGGCTTCGGCCTGCATCTGTGGGATCGCATCACCCAGCCGGAATCGCTGGCGCTGGCGCTGGCGGCCTTCGCCGCGCAATTGGTATTCGCGACCATCTGGTTCCGCCACTTCGTCTACGGCCCGCTCGAGTGGCTATGGCGCGCGGGAATGAAGCTTTCCTTCGACGTCCCCTTCCGTCGCCGCCAAGACTCGCTAAAGGCGTCCGCGACATGAGTATCGCACCCGGCCTCCTGCCCGAAGGGCTGCGCGACCGCCTGCCGCCGCAAGCGGAGGCAGCCTCGCGCCTGATGCACCGTGTGATCGCGGCGATCGGACGGCATGGCTACGAGCGCGTGATGCCCCCGCTCGCCGAGTTCGAGGAGAGCCTGGTCGGGCGCCTGAAGTCGTCCGGCGCGCAAAACTTGATGCGCATGGTCGATCCGGTGTCGCAGCGCATGCTCGCGCTTCGTCCCGACATCACCGCGCAGATCGGCCGCATTGCCGCGACCCGCATGGGCTACGAACCGCGTCCACTCCGGCTGGCTTATGGCGGTCCGGTAATCAAACTGCGCGCGACCCAGCTTCGCCCCGAGCGCGAGCTGATGCAGGCCGGCGCCGAGCTGGTCGGCAATGACGGCGTCGCAGCGGTGATCGAGGTGTTGCGGGTAGCCCTCGATGCGCTCAAGGCGGCCGGCGTCCAGAATATCAGCTTCGACCTGACCTTGCCCGACTTGGTCGATACGCTTGCTACCGGCGCGATGCCGATCGACCCGGCGCGAATCCGCGAGGTGCGCGCTTTGCTCGACGCCAAGGATGCGGGCGGCCTCGCCGCGGCGGGCGCCGAAGCCTATTTGCCTTTGCTTTCGGCCGCCGGTCCGATCGACGGCGCGCTCACCAAATTGCGCGCGCTCGACCGCACCCAGGCGCTCGACAGCCGGCTGGCGGGCATCGAGAAGATTGCCGCCGCGATCGGCAAGGACGTCGCACTGACGCTCGACCCGACCGAGCGCCACGGCTTCGAATATCAGAGCTGGATCGGCTTCTCCCTGTTCGGGGGCGGCCTGACCGGTGAGATCGGGCGTGGCGGCAGCTACACGATCGTTCATGCCGACGGCCGCGAGGAACCTGCGGTCGGCTTCTCGCTCTACATCGATCCGCTTGTCGATGCGGGCCTGGGCGTCGAACCCGCGAAGCGCATCTTCCTGCCGCTGGGCCACGAGCCGGCCGCCGCCGCGAAACTGCGCGGCGAAGGCTGGACAACCGTCGCCGCCCTTTCCGATACCGATCAGCCGCACGGCTGCACCCACCGGCTCGATGGCACCACACCCGTCGCGCTCTGAAGGATAGAATATGGCCAACGTCACCGTCATCGGCGCCCAGTGGGGCGATGAGGGCAAGGGTAAGATCGTCGACTGGCTCGCCAGCCGCGCCGACGTCGTCGTCCGCTTCCAGGGCGGCCACAATGCCGGCCACACTCTGGTCGTCGGCAACAATGTCTACAAACTGAGCCTGCTGCCCTCGGGCATCGTCCGTGGCACGCTTTCGGTGATCGGCAACGGCGTGGTGCTGGATCCCTGGCATTTCCGGATGGAGGTCGCCAAGCTGCGCGACCAGGGCGTCGACGTGAACCCCGACAATCTTCAGGTCGCCGAGACCTGCCCGCTGATCCTGCCCTTTCACCGCGATCTCGACGCGATGCGCGAGGATGCGAGCGGCAACAAGATCGGCACCACGCGGCGCGGTATCGGCCCGGCTTATGAGGACAAGGTTGGCCGCCGCGCGATCCGCGTGTGCGACCTCGCCCATCTCGACAATCTCGAGCCCGAGCTCGACCGCCTGTTCGCGCACCACGATGCGCTGCGCGCGGGCTTCAACCAGCCGCCGGTCGACCGCGCCGCCCTGATGGCCGAATTGCGCGACGTCGCCGACTTCCTGTTGCCGTACGCCAAGCCGGTGTGGCGCACACTGGACGAGGCCAAGGCGCGCGGCCGCCGCATGTTGTTCGAAGGCGCGCAGGGTGTGCTGCTCGACGTCGATCACGGCACTTATCCGTTCGTGACCTCATCCAACACGATCGCCGGCACCGCCGCCGGCGGCTCCGGCCTTGGCCCCAACGCGCCAGGTTACGTGCTCGGCATCACCAAGGCCTACACCACGCGCGTCGGCGCGGGCCCCTTCCCGACCGAACAGGACAATCCCACCGGCGAGCGGCTCGGCACGCGCGGGCATGAATTCGGCACGGTCACGGGCCGCAAGCGCCGCTGTGGCTGGTTCGACGCGGTGCTGGTGCGACAGGCGGTCGCGGTTTCGGGTATCACCGGCATCGCGCTGACCAAGCTCGACGTGCTCGACGGCTTCGAGGAACTGAAGATCTGCGTGGGCTACACGCTGAACGGCAAGGACTATGATTACCTGCCGCCGCACCCGAGCGACCAGGCCTCGGTCGAGGCGGTCTACGAGACGATCGAAGGCTGGAGCGAATCCACCGCGGGGGCGCGGTCGTGGGCGGATCTGCCCGCGCAGGCGATCAAATATATCCGCCGGATCGAGGAACTGATCGGCTGCCCTGCGGCGATCGTCTCGACCAGTCCCGAGCGCGAGGACACGATCCTGGTCCGCGATCCCTTCCGGGATTGATCGGCGGCCCCGGCTGCGCACCGGGACCGCAGTCCGTCAGCCGCAGTGCGGTTCGTAGCGGTTAGTCTTGTCGTTCCAGTAGAGCGGGCAATGCTGGCCATTGGATTGGCTCGCGGGGGCCTGCTGCATGTCCGACCCGTCATAGACCTCGGCCGAGCTGCCTCGGTCGTAATAAGCGGACGGCGGAGGGGGCGGAGGCGGCGCATAATCGTACGAATAGGCATAGCCGCCGGGATAATAGCCATAGTCCCACGGGCTGAGGGCATAGCCGCCGAGCAGGCCCAGCGCGAAAGCATCGCCCGCATACCAGCCGCCCCAGCCGCGACCGCCATACCAGCCACCACGATACCCACCGTGCCAGCCGCCGCCATGCCAGCCGCCACCTCCATGGAAAGAGCCGCCGCCATGGAAGCCACCGCCCCCACGGAAACCGCCACCACCTCCGTGGCCATGCTGAGCAAGAGCCGATGCTGTGGCAAAAGCCGCGAGCGATGCCGCGGCCATCAGGGTACGCACGATCTTCATAACCAATCTCCCGAGCGAGCGGCCCGCAAGGGTCGATCTCTGACTCCTATATGTAAGCAGGACTTTTCCAGCGGTTAGAGGTTCCGAGTCACAATCGTCGCGCGATGCGACGAACGGATTCAACGCGGCAGGCCGATCCCGCCCAGTGGCACGGTTTCCGCGACCTTGTCGAAGCCTACGATCAACGGGCGGCCGTTTGCGATCGCGGCTTGCACGGCGGGCAGCTTGAGCGAGTCGTCATGGCTCTGCTTGCTGTCCCACGCCTCGGTCACGACGAGAGTATCAGGATCCGCCATATCCTCGGCGACGATGTAGCTCAGGCAGCCGGGCATCGCGCCCGTGCCCGCCAACAAGATCGCCGCCAGTTCGGCACGCTTGCCGGATTGCGCCTTGATCCGTCCGATCATGCCATACATCGGCGTTCCTCCCTTTGCAGCGGCGGTGCCGCCCCATACCAGAGCGGCGCCCGCCGCCACCAGGGTGCGGCGGTCGATCAGCGAAGGTCCGGCGGGGTTGCTTCCGCCTTGAGCATGGCGATCGCTTCGTCGAGCTTCATCACCTGCTGGCCTTCGCTACCCAGGCGACGGATGGCGACGGTGCCTTCCTCCGCCTCCCGCTTGCCCACCACGAGCAGGGCCGGGACCTTGGCCAGGCTGTGCTCGCGCACCTTGTAGTTGATCTTCTCGTTGCGCAGGTCCGCCTCGGCGCGCAGCCCCGCGGCCTTCAGCTTTGCGACCACCTCTTCGGCATAATCGTCGGCGTCTGACACGATCGTCGCCGCGACCGCCTGCACCGGCGAAAGCCAGAGCGGGAAACGGCCGGCATGATGCTCGATCAGGATGCCGATGAAGCGCTCGAACGTGCCGAGGATCGCGCGGTGAAGCATCACCGGACGATGGCGCTCGCCATCCTCGCCGACATAGCTCGCGTCGAGCCTCTCGGGCAGGACCGTGTCGGTCTGCATCGTACCGCACTGCCAGGTCCGCCCGATCGCGTCGGTCAGGTGGAATTCGAGCTTGGGCGCGTAGAAGGCGCCCTCGCCCTCCAATTCTTCCCATCCATATTCCTCGGTGTCGCGCCCTGTAGCCTTGACCGCATCGCGCAGCGACTGCTCGGCCCAGTCCCACATTTCGTCCGTGCCGAAGCGCTTCTCCGGGCGCAGAGCGAGCTTGATCGCATATTTCTCGAAACCGAGGTCCCGATAGACCGTGTCGAGCAGGTCGCAGAACATGCGCACCTCCTCGATCAGCTGGTCCTCACGCACGAACAGATGCGCGTCGTCCTGCGTGAACTGGCGCACCCGCATGATGCCGTGGAGCGCGCCATGCGCCTCGTTGCGGTGGCAGCAGCCGAACTCGGCGAGGCGCAGCGGCAGGTCGCGATACGATTTGATCCCCTGGCGGAAGATCAGCACGTGCGCCGGGCAGTTCATCGGCTTCAGCGCCATCAGGTCGGACTCGCCCGACAGGACCGGGCCTTCCTCCTCGGCATTGGGGATTTCGTCGGGAACGACGAACATATTCTCGCGATATTTGCCCCAGTGTCCGGACTGCTCCCACTGACGTGCGTCCATCAGCTGCGGGGTCTTGACCTCGCGATAGCCCGCCGCGTCGAGCCGGCGGCGCATATAGGCCTCCAGCTGACGCCACAGGATATAGCCTTTGGGGTGCCAGAAGACGCTGCCATGCGCTTCGGCCTGGAGATGGAACAGGTCCATTTCCTGCCCGATCTTGCGGTGATCGCGCTTGGCTGCTTCTTCCAGCCGGACAAGATGGGCGTCGAGTTGCTTCTTGTTGAGCCAACCCGTGCCGTAGATGCGGCTCAGCATCGCGTTCTTCTGGTCGCCGCGCCAATAAGCACCCGACACGCGCGTCAGCTTGAATGCTTGCGGATCGAGCTTGCCGGTCGAGGCAAGATGCGGCCCGCGGCACATGTCGAACCACTGGCCCGCGCGATAGACGGTCAGTTCCTCGCCTTCCGGCAATTCGTTGGCCCATTCGGCCTTGAAGGTCTCGCCCTGCTTCTTCCAGGCCGCAATCAGATCCTCACGGCTCCAGACCTCGCGCACGAGCTTCTCGTCGCGGGCGATGATCGCACGCATCTCGGCCTCGATCGCCGGAAGATCTTCTTCCGTGAACTGGCGCTCCTGGGGCGCGAAGTCGTAATAGAAGCCGTCGTCGGTCGCAGGCCCGAAGGTGATCTGCGTGCCCGGGAACAGGTTCTGCACCGCCTCGGCCAGGACGTGCGCATAATCGTGGCGCGCCAGTTCGAGCGCATCCTTCTCGTCGCGCGAGGTGACCAGCGCCAGGCTCGAATCCTTTTCGAGCGGGCGCATGATGTCGCGCAGCTCGCCATCGACACGCGCGGCGATCGCCGCCTTGGCGAGGCCAGGCCCGATCGCGGCCGCAATGTCAGCCGGGGTAGTGCCGGGCGCGACTTCGCGCACGGAACCATCGGGCAGGCTGATCTTGAGCATCGCGGACATCGGGTGAGATATTCCCTTGGACTGAAGGATAAATGGTGCCGCCCTATGCCCAAGAAAAGGGCGGGAAGTCCACGCTTGTATCGAAGCAGCTTCGCGGGACCGGTGCGGCCTCGTTTCAGCCGGGCTGAAACGACAATCAGTAGGAGACGGTCACCGTCACGGTGTCGTGATACACGCCGACCCACGCATTCTGCTCCGCGGGAATGCGGCCATAGATGTTGAGCTTGATCGATCCGCGGCTGGTGGCGGGAAAATTGGCCGCAACGCTCGCGCCTCCGCCGCTGTCATCGCCCCAGACCACCGTGCGCGCCGTGTTGGAATAGAGATTGTAGTAAAGCGGGTGCACGCCGGACTGCATAATCCGTGCATTGATATTGCCCGATCCGCCCGGCCCGAGAGCGATGCTCATCGTCGAATTGGCGGGATCGGGCGAGGAGCAGGAGATCGACATCGTGCCGACCGTGTCGGTCGGGCTCGGCGAATAGGGATTGTAGCTGCCGAAGGCGATGCTGGTCAGCGAGACCGAGCACATGCAGGCGCCCGCGGTCGAGCAGTTCGCCTGCGCTGCGCTCGCCCAGGTCAAAGCGGCAAGCACGATAAGAAACCGAACGATCATTTCGCCGGCTCCACGGGGCTGCAGGTCAACGGTCCGATACGAGGCAACTCAACACCCTTGGGTACGGCAGGCAGGATTACCGAACAGGTGCCGGCGGACCTTTTGGCCACCAGTACCGCGCCGACCTTAATATCATCGACGAACACTTCGCCATTAAAACCAGTGTAAAATGTTTTGGCGCCAATCGTGACCTCGATTCCCGGCTCGATCGGATCGCCGTTCGGCAGATGCACGACCAATGTCCCCGCAGCGCCATTGGTCACCTGGAAGTTCGCTTTAACGCCAGACAGATAACGCGGCACCACGACCAGATTGTCGTTGCTGATCACCGATTCCAGCCGCAAGTCGGCAGGCGAAACGGAAATCCGGTTGGCCTCATAGGGACGCAGGTTGGTGACGATCGCGATGCCCGACGCGTTGGTCGCCCCGATCAGGCGATTCTCCTGATAGACGCGCACCCCGCTCTCGCCATCGCCGACATTGACAATCGCGAAGCTCGAATCGAGCCGGCGCGAGGGCATCAACGACGCGCCCGACAGGATGAAGCTTCCGCTGGCGAGGAAGCGCTCGTCGGTCTGGCCGCCAAACCGCTCGACCGCACCCGAAAGGTCGATCGCACGGCCGCGATAGTCGAGCTCGGCCTGTTGCTGACTGTTCTGGCCCTGGCTCGCGACCAGGCGATAACCCCAGCCCTTGTCGTCGGGCAGGTTGAGCTGGCTCTCGATCCGTCGGTTGTTGTTGTCGACCTGCGCGAAGGCGTTGCCGCGCGATCCGAATGCGATCGACAGGCTCACGCCCACGGTGGTGTCGGGGTGACCGTCTTCGGAATCGCTGCGCAACGCGAAGGCACTGAAGTAGCCGAGCTTGCCGAGCTGACGGCCATAGGTGGTCGAATAGACGCGGGTACGCATGCCGTCGCTCAAGCGCAGGTAGGAGACATTGGCGGACAGGCTGCCGAAGCTCCGTCCGTTAAGGCCGCCGCTGATCTGCAAGGTTTCGCGCGGGCGCTCCAGATCCTTGTCGAGACCCAGCTGGAGATAATCGGGCGAGCGATATTCGTAGCTCGCGGTCAGCGACCAATGCTGGCTCACCCGCGAAGCAAACACGCGATAGAGATAGCCCGAACCCAGATCGCGGGTGGTCGAAGCCGAACCCGACACCCCGATCTCGCCTGCTTTGCCGACCACGGCCGCGATCCCGCCACCGACATCCTGCGTCTTGCTCGACGCCTCGCCGCGCGTCTCGATCGTCAGGTCCGAGGTAAGACCGTAGCGATAGGATCCGGCAACGAACGGCGGTCCGTAATCGAAAGAATCGATACCGTAGCGATGGCGCTCCGCTCCCGCCTCGACCGAGAAATCGGACAGGCCCTGCCGCAGCAGATTGGTACTGACATAGTAGCTCGACAGGATGCGGTGTTCCACGCCGAGCGCGTCCTTGACCACCACCGACACGTCGCCCGCACCCGACACTACCGGCAGCCGGTTGAGCGAGAAGGGCCCCTGTTCGACCTGCCCCTGATAGTTGAGCACATTGTTGACGTAGAGCTGCACGCTCGACGGCAATTGCGCCTGCCCGCCGAAGGTGGGCGTGGGAAAGGACAGCAGGCCAGGCTGCAGGCTGAAATCGGTACCCCATTTGACGCCGCCGAAGCGAACTTGCGGTTCCCAGGTGGCGATATGCGTAAGCGTGTCGCCAATCGTGAGCCGGGTCAGCCCGCTCGGATCGTCATGGACCGCGAACGTATCGAGGCGGACGAGGTTGCGGCCCTGCTTGCTGTTGCTGACCGTGAAGCTGTTCTCGACCAGGCCGAGCCGGCCCGACGCGCCCATTTCGAGGAAGGCCTCGCCCAGCGTCTCACCGCCGGCATGTTCGAAGCTCAGATCGTAATTGAGGAAGGCAGTCTGCGCAGCTTCGGACGGGGGCAGGAGCGTAGGACCGCCTGAAATCTCGCTCGACTGGAAAGAGTCGATCGGCACCCGAATCTGGATTTGCTGGGCTTCCTTGTCGATGCGGAAGGTAAGACCAGGGATCGTGTTGAGCGCCGCAAAGGGCTGATCATCGATCTGGATCGGCGCGCCCGAAAAGACCAGCCGCCAGCGCTTGAGATCGTCGACCGGGATCAAAGTGCGCCCGTCGCGCACTGTCACGATCGTATCGCCGCGCATTTCGTGGCCGTTGATCGTCACCCCCAGCACGGTCATCGCGCCTTCGTCGGTGGCGGGATTGAAACCCGCGACGTCCGCGGGCGTGGCGGTGGGCGTGCCCGTGACATTGCCGCCGGCGGGACGCTGATCCTCGTCGATCGAGCTCAGATCATAGTCGATCTGCGGCACCGCGCCGTCGGCGATCGGATCGCCGACGGCCTGCGTTGCGCCCAGAGCGGCCAGGATGCACGCGGCTAGTCGGCTACGGGTGGCCGGAGACACTTTCGGAAGCCCCCACGCCTACACTCGCACTAAATGCCACCTGATCGCTGTCCGCCCCCAATTGCAGCACGGTGCCTGCCGCCACCGGCTTGGCCGGCGGCATGCGGATCGTACCGGTCGCCCCCGGCAGGACATAGAGATTCACGGTCTTGCTGAGCGGCGCAATCCCGCCACCGCTCAATTTCACGGTCTTCACCTGAACATGCGTGTTGCCGCTGTTGTGCACTGCAATCTCTATCCCCTGCACACCCTGACGCGCGCTCCAATCGAGCGCGACATTGGGATTGGGGGCCGGCACGAACACTGGCACCATCAGCCGCAGCACGGTTGCAAGCCCGTTTTCGACGCGCTGGCGCGGCACCTCCTGAACCACGATGCGGTAGCTGCGCTCCTTGATGTCGGGCGCCACGCGCAGCGCGAAG
>Ga0209455_1000707_pt1 | contig 19438 bp, 24 predicted proteins | sample AraplaCol_mCL_r2_FD_184275 | JGI IMG/M metagenome (GOLD analysis project Ga0209455, IMG submission 184275) | Arabidopsis root microbial communities from North Carolina, USA - plate scrape CL_Col_mCL_r2 (SPAdes) (version 2) | ecosystem: Host-associated > Plants > Roots > Endosphere | place: USA... | reverse complement strand
GCCCGTCGCGCGCCGTGGGCGCCACGCCTTCCGGCCCACTCGCCAAGGTCCGCCATGCGCGGCCGATGCTGAGTCTCGACAATGCTTTCTCGGACGAGGATGTCGCCGACTTCGTCGATCGCGTTCGCCGCTTCCTGCGGCTGGGCGGGGATGAGCCGGTGGCGCTGACCGCCGAACCCAAGATCGACGGGCTGTCCTGCTCCCTCCGTTACGAAAATCGGCGGCTGGTCCAGGCGGCGACCCGCGGCGATGGCGCAATCGGAGAGGATGTGACGCCCAACGTCCAGTTCGTGAAGGGCATTCCCCAGACGTTGCCGCCGACCGCACCCGATCTCTTCGAGGTGCGCGGCGAGGTCTATATGGCCAAGGGCGATTTCACCGCCTTGAACCAACGCCTGCTCGACGAAGCCCGCGCGGCCGGGGGCGAGAGCAAGGCGCGCCAGTTTGCCAACCCGCGCAACGCCGCCGCCGGATCGCTCCGCCAGAAGGATGCGGCGGTCACCGCGACGCGGCCGTTGCGCTTCATCGTCCATGGCTGGGGTGAGACGTCCGGCTTGCCGGGCAACACGCAGACCGCCGTGATGGATGCGCTCGACAGTTGGGGCTTCGCCGAATCGCCGTTGCGCGTGCGCTGCGAAACCATCGAGGCGGCTTTGGCACATTACCGGCTGATCGAAGAGAGGCGCGCCGACCTCGAATATGACATCGACGGCGTGGTCTATAAGGTCGACCGGCTCGACTGGCAGGATCGGCTCGGCCAGGTCGGGCGCGCGCCACGCTGGGCGATCGCGCATAAATTCCCCGCGCAGCAGGCGCAGACCACGCTCCGCGCGATCGACATCCAGGTCGGCCGCACCGGCAAGCTCACCCCCGTTGCGCGGCTCGAGCCGGTCACGGTGGGCGGCGTGGTGGTGACCAATGCTACGCTCCACAATGCCGACGAGATCGAGCGCCTGGGCGTGCGCCCGGGCGACCGCGTCGTGCTGCAGCGCGCGGGCGACGTGATCCCGCAGATCGTGGAGAACCTCACCCGCGACGAGCCGCGGGAGCCCTGGCATTTCCCGACGCATTGCCCGGTGTGCGACAGCGCCGCAGAACGCGAGGAAGGCGAGGTCGATTATCGCTGCACCGGCGGCCTGATCTGCGCGGCGCAGCGCGTCGAGCGGCTGATCCATTTCTGTTCGCGCGGCGCGCTCGACATCCGCGGGCTCGGCTTCCAGCAGATCGAGGATTTCTTCAATGACGGGCTGATCCATGCGCCTGCCGACATCTTCCGCCTGAAGGAAGAACAATTGCTCGCGCGCAAGAAAGATGGCCGCGTCTGGGCGGCCAACCTGCTCGCCGCGATCGAGGAGAAGCGCCATCCCGATCCGGTGCGCTTCCTGTTCGGAATCGGCATCCGGCATGTCGGATCGATCACCGCGCGCGACCTGCTGAAGGCGTTCGGTACGGTCGAACATATCGCCGCGGTTGCAACCGCGGCCGCCGAGGATGAAGCCGCGCGCGGCGAGATAACGGCGGTCGATGGGGTCGGCCCGGTCGTAGCCGAGGCCCTGGTCGACTTCTTCGCCGAACCGCACAATCGCGAAGCATGGGACGATTTGCTGAGCGAATGCCACCCGGCGCCCTTCGTCAACGAGGTCCGCGAATCCGAGGTAAGCGGCAAGACATTGGTCTTCACCGGTACGCTCGAGACGATGAGCCGCGACGAGGCCAAGGCGCAGGCCGAGGGGCTGGGCGCGCGCGTGTCGGGATCGGTTTCGGCCAAGACCGATCTGGTCATTGCAGGGCCGGGTGCGGGCTCCAAGGAAAAGAAGGCAAAAGAACTGGGCGTGCGCGTGATCGACGAAGCCGAATGGAACCGGATTGTCGCCTCGGCCAGTTGAACGCTAGCGAAACGAGACATTCAGCACCGATTTAGCGCGTCTCGCCGATCACCCGGACGATCATGAGGAGGATCGCCATGAAGACCCTGCTGCTACCGCTTGCCGCGCTTGCGATTGCCGCGCCGGCCCTGGCCGATGTTACCACCACGCCGATCGCTGGTACTGAACTCGACATCTCGGCGACGGGCACGTCCAGCCGCACGCCTGATATCGCGACGATCGGCGCGGGCGTGGTCACGCAGGCGCCCAAAGCAGGCGAAGCAATGGCCGCCAACGCGCGCGCGATGAGCGCGACGATCGCCGCGCTCAAGCGGGCGGGCGTGACGGATCGGGACATCCAGACCCAATCGATCAACCTGCAACCGCAATATCGCTATGGCGACAATCAGCCGCCGGTGCTGACCGGCTACCAGGCCAGCAACCGTGTTTCGGTTCGAATCCGCGATCTGAGCGGTGCGGGCAGCGTGATCGACGCCCTGGTCGGCGCGGGAGCGAACCAGATCGACGGGCCGACGCTTTCGGTCGAGCACCCGGAGGGGGCGCTCGACGAGGCGCGCGCCAAGGCGCTCGCCACCGCCCGGTCACGCGCCGAACTCTATGCGAAGGCGGCTGGCCTGACGGTGCGCCGCATCGTACGGATCAGCGAAAGCGAGGACGCGCGCCCGATCGTGCGGCCGATGGCGATGATGGCAGCAAAGCGCGCCGATACGACCCCAGTCGAGGCGGGAGAGCAGGACTTGACGGTCAACCTCTCGGTCGTGTTCGAGCTGAACTGACCCAAAAGGAAAGGGCCGCCCCGGTTTCCCGGGACGGCCCTTTGCGCGACGAAGGCTTTCGCCTCAGGGCCTGATCGTCTCCGCAGGAAGGCGTGAATCAGGTCCTCGCTAGATCACCGGACCGAGCCGCGGCGAACCAGATTGACGATCGCGAGCAGGACGATGGCGCCCACCAGCGAGGTCAGGAAGGTGTAAACACCGAGCGGTGCGTTGTTGATGTTGCCGCCCGAGAAGATCAGGCCGGCGATGAACGCGCCGACGATGCCGACGACGACATTCAGCACGATGCCCTGCTGCGCGTCCGTGCGCATGACGATGCTTGCCAGCCAGCCGACAACACCGCCGATGACCAGCCATAGAATGAGACCCATGTCCGTCCTCCTGTTCGTCGCGTCAAATAGCGCGCGACGGTCGGACATGGATACGCGCCGGAAACAAGGTTTGTTCCCGGCGCGCTCCCCCAAGTCGTGAAGTCTAGATCAGTATTTCTGCTGGCGTTCGTACAGCGACTTGTAGTGCTGGATCCGCGTGACACGCAGGCCCGGCATGCCCGAACGCTCGACCGCCCGCTTCCAGCAGGCGAATTCCTCAAGGCTGATGTCGTATCGCTCGCAAACCTCGTCAAAGGAGAGCAGCCCGCCATTGACGGCGGCAACGACCTCGGCCTTGCGGCGCACCACCCATCGCGTCGTGCCCGGAGGGGGCAGCGAGTCGATGGTCAGCGGTTCCCCAAGGGGGCCCACCACCTGCGCCGGCCGGATTTTCTGGTTCTCGATCATCATCATCCTCGCGCTCGCCCTAGCGGGCACCGATCCCCCTCGTGCGTCCTTCATACCGGCGCGGCTTGAAGGAAACTTTGAACCGGAAGGTAAAAGTCCCGGTCATTTTTCCGCCTCGCCCTCGTCGCGCACCGATGCGGGATTGAAGCTCCCGTGCAGTGCACCCGCCCCCTTTGCGTCCGCGGCCTCGTCTCCGAACAAGCGGATAAGGGCCTCGGTCAGGTCGAGACGGGCATGGGCCTTGTCGCTCGCGGCGGCGGTCGGCGTGGTCGCCGCTGCTGCCTCGAGCCCGGCGCGGAGCATCGCGAAGTCCGGTTTGGCGAGCGGCTTGCCCGTCATGTCCAGATGAATCTTCACGTGTGTCCCACTCCCGTCGTCCAGACCTAATGACGACGTGTGCGGCCGGGTTTTTAGGCGACGTTTTCCATTTCGGATCGAATCGGCGTTCTTGTGTGAGCCTGATTCACGTCGCCGTAGAAGCGCAGGCGCTTCCACCGACGACGATCAGGCTCTATGGCGCCCGCCGTCATGGAAGATCTGTTTCAGCTGGGATCGGGCGGTGCGCCGCGCCGGATCGTCGTCGCGATGTCGGGCGGCGTCGACAGCTCCGTTGTGGCGGCATTGGCGGCGCAAAGCGGGGCGGAGACGATCGGGGTCACGCTCCAGCTCTACGATCATGGCGCCGCAGTCGGGCGCGCGGGAAGCTGCTGCGCGGGCAAGGACATTGCCGATGCGCGCGCGGTCGCCGAGCGGCTCGGCATCGCGCATTATGTGTTCGATTATGAAAGTGCGTTCCGCGAATCGGTGATCGATCGCTTCGCCGATGAATATGTCGCGGGTCGCACCCCTATCCCCTGTGTGCGCTGCAACCAGGGGGTGAAGTTCACCGACCTGTTCAAGCTGGCGCGCGATTTGGGCGCTGATTGCCTGGCTACGGGCCATTATGTCCGCCGTGTGATGGGCGCGCATGGCGCCGAACTGCACCGCGCGCACGATCCCGCGCGCGATCAGTCCTACTTCCTGTTCGCGACTACGCGGGAACAGCTCGATTATCTGCGTTTCCCGCTGGGCGGGATGCCCAAGGATCGCGTGCGTGCGATCGCCGCCGAACAGGGGTTGGCAGTCGCGGCCAAGCCCGACAGCCAGGACATCTGCTTCGTGCCCGACGGCGATTACGGGTCGCTGGTACGCAAGCTGCGGCCCGAGGCGGCGGCGCCGGGCGAGATCGTCGATCTGTCGGGCCGTGTGCTGGGTGAGCATCGCGGGATCGCCGGCTTCACCGTCGGCCAGCGCCGGGGCATCGAGATCGGTGGTGCGCCCGAACCGCTTTACGTGGTCCGGATCGACGCGGCCGAGCGCCGGCTGGTGGTCGGCCCGCGCCAGGCGCTGGCGGTTCGCGCCGCGCGGCTGAGCGAAGTCAATTGGCTGGGCGAGGAGCTGGGCTGCGACCTCAGCGTCAAGGTCCGCTCGCTTTCCAAGCCGGTGCCCGCGCGTTTCGACGGCGAAGCGGTGTATTTCGATACGCCCGAATATGGCGTAGCGCCCGGCCAGGCTGCGGTCTTCTATCGGAGCGACCGGATGCTGGGCGGCGGCTGGATCGAGGAAACTGTCGCGTCGGCGCTGGAAGCGGCCTAAATTCCGTCGTCACCCCGGACTTGTTCCGGGGTCCACTCTAACGCCCGCCTCCCGGTGGATGCCGGAACAAGTCCGGCATGACGATCAGACCAGGAAACGCCCCTTGACGATCGTGATGCAGCGACCGCTCAGGATCGCGCGTCCGTCCTCCAGCCGACAATCGAGCCGCCCGCCGCGCGGCGAAACCTGCAAGGCGGTGAACGATTCCCGCTTCAATTTCATCGCCCAATAAGGCGTTAATACCGAATGGGCCGATCCGGTCACCGCATCCTCACCACCCCGCGAGGTGAAGACGCGGCTGACGATATCGGTCGCCTCGCCCGCTGCGGTCGCGCTGAACTGGACGTCACCCATCCGCGCCAGCGCGGCGAAATCCGGCTTGAGCGCACGGACTTCGGCTTCGTCGGCGTAGCGCAATATGCCGTAGCCGCGGTCGTGCCAGAGCGTTTCGACAGGCGTGCCGCCTATCACGTCCACCGCGTCAGGCAGATATTTGGGCGTGGCCGCTATGATCGGGAGCGACAGGCTGAGCATGTCGCCATTGCGCGTGACCCGAACCAGGCCGGCACTGCGCGTCGCGAAGCAGACGGTGTCGCGGTCGCCGATCAGCGCGTAGCCTGCGGCGAGCGTGCCGTGGCCGCACAAGCCGATCTCGCCGCGGGGCGAGAACCAGCGGATTTCGTAGTCCGATTCCTCTTCCGCCGGCACCGCAAAGGCGGTGGCGGGCAGGTTGATCTCGATCGCGATGCGGCGAAGCTCGGCTACGTCGCGCCATCCGTCCAGCACGATCACGCCCGCCGGATTGCCCGCGAAGGGCGCCTCGGCGAAGGCGTCGATATGCCAGAAGGGCAGATCACTCACGGGTAGAGCAGGCCCTCGCTCCAGCCGTCCCCGGCACGCGTGAACAGGCGCCGCTCATGCAGGCGATGTGCGCGATCCTGCCAGAATTCCATCCGCTGCGGCGCGACCCGGAAACCCGACCAATGCGAGGGCTTCGGCACATCCTCGCCGTCGAAGCGCGCCTTCACCTCCTCAAACTGCGCCTCGAACACGTCGCGCGACGGCAGAGGCTGCGATTGGTCGGACGCCCAGGCGCCAAGCTGCGAATCCCGCGCCCGCGTTGCAAAATAGGCATCGGCCTCGTCCTGAGACACGCCGCTGACCGACCCTTCGATCCGGATTTGGCGGCGGAGCGACTTCCAGTGGAACAGCAAAGCCGCCTTGGGCGTGTCGATCAAGGCCCGCGCCTTGCGGCTGTTCAAGTTGGTGTAGAAGACGAAGCCGCGCGGATCGTGGCCCTTCAGCAGCACCATCCGCACCGATGGCTGGCCATCGGCATCGACAGTGGCCAGCGCCATCGCGTTGCTGTCGTTGGGCTCGGTGTCGCGCGCCTCGGCGAACCAGGCGTCGAACAGAGCGAACGGATCGTTCGCCATCAGCCGAACGCCTGGATGCCGGTTTGCGCGCGGCCGAGGATCAACGCGTGTACGTCGTGGGTGCCCTCGTAAGTGTTCACCGTCTCCAAATTCTGCGAGTGGCGGATGACGTGATATTCGCCGGTGATGCCGTTGCCGCCATGCATGTCGCGCGCGACGCGGGCGATATCGAGCGCCTTGCCGCAATTGTTGCGCTTGATCAGGCTGATCATCTCCGGCGCCATCTTGCCCTCGTCGAACAACCGGCCGACGCGCAGCGCCGCCTGGAGGCCGAGCGTGATCTCGGTCTGCATGTCGGCGAGCTTCTTCTGGACGAGTTGGGTCGCGGCCAAAGGACGGCCGAACTGGCGCCGGTCGAGCGTATATTGGCGCGAACGGTGCCAGCAATCCTCGGCCGCGCCCATCACGCCCCAGGCGATGCCGTAGCGCGCGCGGTTGAGGCAGCCAAACGGCCCGCCCAGGCCTTGCGCGTTGGGAAGCAGATGCTCCTCGGAGACCTCGACGCCCTCCATCACGATCCCGCCGGTGATCGAGGCGCGGAGCGAAAGCTTCTCCTCGATCTTCGGGGCGCTGAGGCCCTTCATACCCTTTTCGAGCACGAAGCCGCGGATCTTGCCGTCATGCGCGTCCGACTTGGCCCAGACCACGAACACGTCCGCGATCGGTGAGTTGGTGATCCACATCTTCTCGCCCGACAGCTTATAGCCGCCGTCGATCTTCTCGGCGCGGGTGCGCATCCCGCCCGGATCGGAGCCCGCTTCGGGCTCGGTCAACCCGAAGCAGCCGACCAACTCGCCCGTCGCCAGCTTGGGAAGCCAGCGCATGCGCTGATCCTCCGAGCCGTAAGCGTGGATCGGGAACATGACCAAGCTCGACTGCACGCTCATCATCGAGCGGTAGCCCGAGTCCACGCGCTCGACCTCACGCGCGACCAGCCCATAACTCACATAATTCGCGCCGACGCCGCCATATTGCTCGGGAAGCGTCGCGCCGAGCAGGCCGAGCTCGCCCATCTCGTTGAAGATCCTGCGATCGGTATGCTCGTTGGCATAAGCCTCGCGGATGCGCGGCGCCAATTTGTCCTGCGCATAAGCCCGCGCCGTATCGCGGATCATGATCTCTTCTTCGCCGAGCTGCTGATCCAGCAGCAGTGGATCGTCCCATTGGAATGCGCCGGTGGCGGCCACAATCTACTCCATCTCTTGCTGATGGAGGCCTTAGGCCGGTTCGAGTATGGGCGAAAGAGCGGCCAATCCTTAGGCTTCGAGTTCGATGTCCCAGTAGAGCCAGTCGCGCCAGCTATCGTGCAGATAGTTTGGCGGGAAGGACCGGCCATTCTCCTGCAGCTGCCAGGAGGTTGGGCGATAAGGCATTTCGAACAGCTTCATCCCGGCTTGCCGCGGCGTCCGCCCGCCCTTGCGCAGGTTGCAGGGCGCGCAAGCGGTGGAGACATTCTCCCAGGTCGTGCGCCCGCCTTGGGCGCGCGGGATGACATGGTCGAAGGTCAGGTCGGCGAGCGTGCCGCAATATTGGCAGGAGAAGCGATCGCGCAGGAACAGGTTGAACCGCGTGAAGGCGGGATGCGCGGACGGCCGCACATATTGCTTGAGCGCGATCACCGACGGCAGCTTTATGACGTGGGTCGGGCTTCTCACCTCGCGTTCGTAATGCGAGACGATGTCGACGCGATCGAGGAACACCGCCTTAATCGCGGTCTGCCACGGCCAGATGGACAAGGGGTAATAAGACAGCGGCGTATAGTCCGCGTTCAACACCAAAGTGGGGCAGCTGTCCGGATGTCGAATGAGATCAGGATGATACATAGAACGACCAAGCCCTCCGCAGCGGCGGAGCGCACCGGCCAGGGATCGTCACTCGGTCCCGTCGCACTCGGGAGGCGAGGCCGTCGGCCGCCGCATCTCCGTCGTCTTGCCGCCTGCCAGAGCGGCGTGACATGGGCATGACAACATTCCCGCGACTCGCGGTCAAGAGCCGTTTTTTCGCGAGTCCAGATTTATGTGGATAGTATCCCGGTTCGCGCCAAGCCCGACCGGGCGGCTCCACCTGGGCCATGCCTTTTCGGCGGTGCGCGCGCACGATCTGGCGCGCGACGCCGGTGGTCAATTCCTGCTGCGGATCGAGGATATCGACCGGACGCGCAGCCGCGCGGAATTCGTGGTGGGGATCGAACAGGATCTATCCTGGCTGGGCCTCGCCTGGGATGGCTCAGTCCTCCACCAGTCAACGCGGATGAACGTCTATCGCGAGGCGCTGGAGAAGTTGCAGGCGATGGGGCTGATCTACCCTTGCTTCTGCACGCGCGCCGAAATCGCCGCGAGCGCGAGCGCGCCGCATGGGCCGGAAGGGCCGGTCTATCCCGGCACCTGCCGCGCCTTGTCGGAAGCCGAGCGCGAGGCGCGGATAGACCAGCCGCATTGCTGGCGGCTGGACATGGCCAAGGCGGTCGCGCGAGTGGGTCCGCTTACCTGGCAGGACGAATTTGCCGGCACGGTCAGCGCCGATCCCGCATCGGCCGGCGATGTCGTGCTCGCGCGCAAGGAGACGCCGACTTCCTATCATCTGGCGGTCACGGTCGACGATGCGGCGCAAAGCGTGACCGACGTGGTGCGCGGCGTCGATCTGTTCGAGGCGACGCATGTCCATCGCCTGCTTCAGGCTTTGCTGGACCTGCCGACGCCCTTTTATCACCACCATCCGCTGCTCATAGGCCCGGACGGCAAGCGGCTGGCCAAGCGCAACGGCGCCCGGCCGCTCGCCGAATTGCGGGCCGAAGGCGCGAACCCTGAGCAACTGGTCGCCGCATTGCGCGCCGGGCAACTTCCGATTGGCGTCACCACCGACGCGGCCTAGAGAGAGACCATGAAGACCTTTTTCGGCATCCTCATCATCGTCTGCATGCTGGGCGCGGTGGTTTCGATCGTGCGCGGCGTTATCGCCATGCTCCAGCAGGATCACAGCAAGCTGAACAGCGAAGGCGTCAGCGAATCCAGCGCGCAGCAGAATCGCATGATGTGGCGACGTATCCAGTTCCAGGCGCTCGCGATCATATTGGTGGTCGTCCTGCTGGCGATCGCACGCAGCCAGCAAGGCTGATGGTCAAGCTCAACAAGATCTACACGCGCACCGGCGACGCCGGACAGACTGGGCTGGTCGACGGGTCTCGCGTAAGCAAGGCACATCCGCGCATGGCCGCGATCGGCGAGGTCGACGAGGCCAATTGCGCGATCGGGGTGGCCGCCGCCTCACTGGAGGACGGCCCTGCGCGCGAGATGCTGTCGCGCATCCAGAACGAGATGTTCGATCTGGGCGCCGATTTGGCCACACCGGGCCAGGATTTCACGCCCGGCGAGATGACATTGCGTATCACTGCGGCGCAGGTCGAGCGGCTCGAACGCGAGATCGACGAAATGAACGAGGCGCTGAGCCCGCTCACCTCCTTCATCCTGCCTGGCGGATTGCCCGCCGCCGCTCAGCTCCACCTCGCCCGCGCGGTGGTGCGTCGCGCCGAGCGTGTCGCAGTCTCGGCGGCATCGGAGGTTAGCCTCAATCCGCAGGCGTTGACCTATATAAACCGTCTGTCGGACCACCTGTTCGTACTCGCGCGCCTGCTCAATATGGCAGCAGGTGGCGACATACTTTGGCGCCCCGGGGCAACGCGGGGTTGATTGGAGCGTTGTCGCAACGATCTTAGGAGGGTGAAAGCGCCAATTAGGGCGCTGACGATAAGGGGCACCCACCATGGCCGCACGCGCGGAGGCACTGACGGACCCGCTTGATCTTCACGCTGCCTATCAGCGCACCCGCGACCTGTCCGCCGCGATCGCGGCACCGCTCTCCGATGCGGACGCGACGATCCAGCCGCACCCCGACGCGTCCCCGGCCAAATGGCATCTGGCACATACGACCTGGTTTTTCGAAACCTTCGTGCTGCGCGATCATGTGCCCGGCCACACACGCTATGACGAGCGCTGGGCCTACCTCTTCAACAGTTATTACGAAGCCGAAGGCGCCCGCCACGCGCGCGACCGGCGCGGCATGCTGTCACGGCCCCGGCTCGACGAGATATTGGCCTGGCGCGCGGCGGTGGACGAGCAGATCGCGAAAGCCCTCCCTTCCCTGTCCGATGCGGCGCGCGACCTGATCACGCTCGGCATCAACCACGAGCAGCAGCACCAGGAATTGATGCTGACCGACATACTCGCCAGCTTCGCCGCCAACCCGCTCGATCCCGCGGTCTGGAATCATCCCCGCAACCGGCCCGCGCCGATGACCGAGATGCGCTGGATCGAGGGCCGCGAGGGGGTGGTAGAGATCGGCCATGCAGGCGGAGGTTTCGCCTTCGACAGCGAGGGCCCGCGCCATGGCGAATTGCTTGTCCCTCACGCCCTTGCCGACCGGCCTGTAACCAACGCCGAATGGCGCCAGTTCATGGCCGATGGCGGCTATGAAAAGCCCGAATATTGGCTGTCCGACGGTTGGGCCTGGGTGAAGCGCGAAAAGATCGAAGCCCCGCTCTACTGGCGCGGTGACGGCGAAAGCGGCTGGGTGGCCTTCGCACTCGACGGGCTGCACCCGTTGCATCCTGCTGCACCGGTGACGCACATTTCGCATTACGAGGCCGACGCCTTTGCGCGCTGGGCGGGCGCCAGACTTCCGACCGAGGCGGAGTGGGAAAACGCCGCGCAGGGACTCGATCCGACCGAGGGAACGCAGCTAGACGAAGCTGGCCCGGTGCGTCCTCGCGCCGCGCGGTGGAGCAATTCGCCGCATCAGATGTTTGGCGACGTGTGGCAATGGACGGCCAGCGCCTTCCTGCCATTTCCGGGCTTCACCCCTGCTAAGGGCGCGGTCGGTGAATATAATGGCAAGTTCATGAGCGGGCAGTCGGTGCTCAAGGGCGCAAGCTGCGCGACACCGCGCGGTCACAGCCGCGCGTCATATCGCAACTTCTTCTATCCCCATCAGCGCTGGCAGTTCACCGGCGTCCGTCTCGCGAAGGACCTGTGATGTTGCATGTCGACGAGCTCAGCCGCGGAGCCACGCAGGCCGATCCCGCCTTCCTGTCCGACGTGGTCGAGGGCCTGTCGCAGCGGAAGAAAGCGATCCCCGCGCGCTGGTTCTACGATCTTCGCGGATCGCAATTGTTCGAGGAGATCACCAAGCTCCCCGAATATTATCCGACGCGGACCGAAAGCGCCTTGCTCGCCGAGCATTGCGACGAGGTCGGGCTGATCGCGGGCAAGGGCCGCGCGGTGGTCGAGTTCGGATCGGGATCGTCGCTCAAGACGCCGCGCCTTTTGTCGTGCGTTGCGCCGGCCGCTTATGTGCCGATCGACATTTCGGGCGAATTCCTGCGCGAATCTGCCGCAGCGTTGCAGGACAATTTCCCCGAGCTGCCGATCGTGCCGGTCGAGGCCAATTTCATGAAGCCGGTACCGCTGCCCGGCAGCGTGTCCGCGTTGCCCAAGCTTGGCTTCTTCCCGGGCTCGACCATCGGCAATCTCGTGCCGCGATCGGGCGTCAACCTGTTGCGCGACATGATCGAGACGATGGGTGTAGGGTCGATGCTGCTGATCGGCATGGACCAGGTGAAGGACACCGACGTCCTGATCCGCGCCTATGACGATGCGGCGGGCGTAACCGCCGCGTTCAATCTCAACCTGCTCGAACGGATCAATAACGAACTGGGCGCGGATATCCCGGTCCAGTGGTTCAAGCATCGCGCGGTGTGGAACGACACGTGGAGCCGAATTGAGATGCATCTGGTTGCCACGCGCGACCTCTCCTTCATGATCGCCGGCCGCCATTTCGAGATGCATGCCGACGAGACGATCCACACCGAGAACAGCCACAAATATACCCCGCGCAGCGGGCGCCAGTTGCTGGCCGCGGGCGGCTGGACGCCGTTGCGCGAATGGTGGGACGCCAACCGCATGTTCTCGCTGATTCTGGCGGAAGCGCGGCCGGAGCCGATGGCACCGTAGCTTCTTCCCCGTTCGCCCGGAGCTTGTCGAAGGGCTGTACTGTCTTCATGAGCAAGAAAAGACAGTGCTTGCCGGCGGCGACCTGACGGTTCGACATGCTCGGCACGAACGGAATGAGGACGATATGAAAACGGTAGGTGTAATCGGTGCCGGCCAGATGGGTGCGGGCATCGCGCAGGTCGCGGCGCAATCGGGCTATCGCGTGCTGCTTTCGGACATTTCCAGCGAGGCGGCCGAAAAGGGCAAGGCCGGCATCGCCAAGCGCCTCGCGCGGGCCGTTGAGAAGGAACAGATTTCGCAAGCCGACGCAGATGCCGCGCGCGACCGGATCGAGCCGCAAGCCGATTATGCCGCCTTCGCCGATGCCGATATCGTGATCGAAGCCGCGACCGAGCGCGAAGCGGTCAAGCGTACGATCTTCGCCGAGGTCGGCAAGGTGATGAAGGCCGACGCAATCCTCGCCTCCAACACTTCCTCGATCCCGATCACGCGGCTGGCGCAGGCCGCTCCCGATCCTACGCGCTTCATGGGCGTGCATTTCTTCAATCCGGTGCCGGTGATGAAGCCGATCGAGCTGATCCGCGGCCTCGCCACCTCCGACGACACGGTCGCCAAGGTCGAGACATTCTCGCAGAGCCTGGGCAAAACCGTGGTCCACGCCAACGACGCACCGGGCTTCATCGTCAACCGCGTGCTGCTACCGATGCTGAACGAAGCGATCTTCGCGCTCGGCGAGGGTGTCGCCACGGTCAAGGATATCGACGCCGCAGTCAGCCTGGGCCTCAACCATCCGATGGGCCCGCTGACCCTCGCCGACTTCATCGGGCTCGACACCTGCCTCGAAATCGCCCGCGTCCTGCACGAGGGCACGGGCGATCCCAAGTTCCGCCCCGCGCCCTTGCTCGTCAAATATGTCGAGGCGGGCTGGCTCGGCCGCAAGACCGGCCGGGGCTTTTACGACTATTCGGGACCGGAACCGGTACCGACGCGCTAGGCGTCGGTTTCGCCCGGCTTGCGCCGCACGAAATCGGGCAGCGGACCGAAGCTCTTGCCGATCTTGCGCATGTGCGCCGCCGCTGCGCCCACCGCTTCCCGCGCGGCTGCGCTGAAGCCCGGATCGGCATCGCCCTCCCATTCGCGCTGCTTCTCGTAGAGCTTCTTCGCGCCTGCCCACATTTCGGGCGTGGCGACACGCGTGAAGGGCTCAAGCAGCTTGAACCATTCGTGCACGAAGCCCTCGGCTTTCTCGGACGCCGGATCGAGCGGCAAAGCCGCCTCGATGCGCGCGCCCAGTTCGCGCCATTTGGCATGCTGCGCCTGCGGGTCGTACCCCTCGGGCATCTGCTCGTGCCAATGCATGCGTTCCTCGTCCGAGAAATAACGCTCGGTGACCTTCTTCCAGTTTTCGGCTTCCATCGCTCTGTCTCCTGATCTGATCAGCGAGCAGAGCGTCTCTGCGTCGAGCGGCTCGCCTCGGTCGACGCGTGACTTTGCGGATAACAACAGGCGCTTGGCCTCGATCAGTCCGGCCTGGCGCGCTTCGAGCGCTTCTACCTGCGCCGAAATCAGCCGGCCAAGATCGGCCGCCTTGCCCGCCAGGATGCGCCCGATATCGGCGAGGCTGAATCCTGCCGCCTTGAGCACGACCACATGGTTGAGCCGCGCGAGTTCGCCCGGCCCGTAGAGCCGCCGCCCGGAAGCGGTGCGCAGCGGCTGCACCAACCCCCGCGCCTCGTAGAAGCGCAGCGCCCGCGCGGTCAGCCCGGTGCGGCGGATCACTTCGGATATGTCCAACGCCTGGTCCATGACGCCCGAGTAGCGGCTGACGTTGGGTCAGCTTCAAGCGCTTTTTTCCGGATGACAGTTTCGCAAAGCACGTTACGCATGGCGCGCATGGAAACCACCACGACCAAGCTTCCCAAATCGCTCTTTGCCTACATGTTGTTCTATGGCGGCATGGTGACCACCGCAGGCGTGCTGGGGGTGAAGCAAATCGCGATCGGGCCGTTGTCGGTCGAGGCGGGTATCTTCGCCTTCCTGCTGCTGGTGATCATGGGCAGCTCGGTCACCGAGCTGCACGGGAAACAGGTCGCGGATACGATGGTGCGTTGGGGCTTTGTGCCCCTGATCGCGGCGGCGTTGCTTATCCGGCTGGTGCTGATCCTGCCGACCGATCCGGGCATGTATCCGCCCGCGATCACCGCCTTCCCGATCGTGGTCGGCCAGGGCGCACGGATGATGATCGCGGGGCTGATCGCCTATGGCACGTCGCAGACCTTGAACGTGTTGATCTTCTCCAAGCTCGCACGCCGCGAGGGCAGTCTCGTCTGGCTGCGCGGCATGATCGCGAGCGCGGTGTCGCAGGTTGTCGATACGTTGCTGTTCATCACGATCAGCTTCTATGGCGAGCGGCCGATCCTGGGACTGATGGCGGGGCAGATGCTGACCAAGGTGCTGCTATCGGTGGTGCTGGTGCCCTGGCTGATCACTTTCTTCGTCGCCTTCGGCCGCAAGCTTGACCGCGCCTGACCGTCATCCCAGCTAAAGCTGGGATCGCTGGCGGCGAAAGTCACCTCTCCTAAGATGCCAGCTTTCGCTGGCATGACCTGAACGCTAAAGGGCCGGCCATGACCAATTACGCGCCCGATCCCGCTCTGTTGTTCAAGGCGGAAACGCTCGCCGAGGCTTTGCCCTACATGCAGCGTTATGCGGGCAGCACCTTCGTGGTGAAATATGGCGGGCACGCGATGGGCGACGCCGACCTGGCCGAGGATTTCGCCGAGGACGTCGTGCTGCTGAAGGCGGTCGGGATCAACCCGATCGTGGTCCATGGCGGCGGCCCGCAGATCGGTGCCGCGCTGAAGGCGCAGGGGATCGAGAGCCGCTTCGTCGACGGGCTGCGCGTGACCGACGCCGAGACGATGAAAGTCGCGGAGATGGTCCTGTCTGGCGCGATCAACAAGGAGATCGTGTCTTGGATCGCGGCAGAGGGCGGGCGCGCGGTCGGCATATCGGGCAAGGACGGACGGCTCGTCACCGCCACGAAAGTTCAGAGCGAGCACGATCTCGGCTTCGTCGGCGAGCCCGATGATATTGACACGCGCATCCTCGACACCATCTCCAAAGCAGGCATGATCCCGGTGGTGGCGCCGATTGGTGTCGGCGCTGACGGCCAGACCTACAATATCAATGCCGACACGATGGCGGGCGCTCTCGCGATTGCCACCGGGGCCGAACGCCTGTTCCTGCTGACCGATGTGCCGGGCGTGCTCGACAAGGAGAAACGGCTGCTGAGCGATCTCACGCCCAAGGATGTGGCCGCACTCAAAGCCGACGGCACGATCCATGGCGGCATGATCCCCAAGCTTGAGACCTGCATCGACGCGGTCGAGGGCGGGGTCGATGCCGCGGTCATTCTCGACGGGCGCGTGCCGCACGCTTTGCTGATCGAAATCTTCACCCGCCAGGGCGCAGGCACTTTGGTGCGCCAGGGCTGATAGCATAGCCAACATGGCGCAGCCCCGACGCTTGCGTTAGGGTGCCGTAATAACCGGACGGAAACCGCCCAATGATTGCAGTCTTCGAAATAATCCAGCTTCTGCTCAGCGTCGCGACCTGGATCATCATCATCCAGGCGATCCTGTCGTGGCTGGTCGCCTTCAACGTGATCAACACGCACAATGATTTCGTGCGCCAGTTTCTCTACGCGCTGAGCCGGATGACCGAACCGATGTACCGCCCGATCCGGCGGATCATGCCCGATTTCGGCGCGCTCGATTTCTCGCCGTTGGTGGTGCTGCTGCTGATCCAGATCGTGTCCGGAATCATCATACCGCACCTCGAAGTCAGCCTGCTGTCCGCAGGCGCCGCGTGAGTGCCGCTATAATCGACGGCAAGGCGTTCGCCGAAAGGCTGCGGACACGCGTCGGCGCGCTGACCGCCGATTTCACCGCCAAGGCGGGACGCAGGCCCGGTTTGACCGTGGTGCTGGTTGGCGAGGATCCGGCAAGCGCGGTCTATGTCCGGTCCAAGGGCAAGGCGACCGAAGCCGCCGGCATGAAAAGCGACACGATCCGCCTGCCCGCCGAGACCAGCCAGGATGAACTGCTTGACCTGGTGCGCACGCTCAACGCCGACGAGACGGTGGACGGTATCCTGGTCCAGCTTCCGCTGCCCAGGCATATCAACGAAGATGCGGTGATCGCGACGATCGACCCCAACAAGGATGTCGACGGCTTCCATCCGGTCAATGCGGGCCGGCTTGCGACGGGACTGCAAGGTTTCGTGCCATGTACGCCGCTCGGCTGCCTGATGATGCTCAAGGATCAGCTCGGCGATCTGGCGGGCAAGGAAGCGGTCGTGATCGGCCGCTCTAACATCGTCGGCAAACCGATGGCGCAATTATTGCTGGGCGAAAGCTGCACCGTCACCATCGCGCATTCGAAAACGAAGGATCTGCCGGGCGTGGTTCACCGTGCGGACATCATCGTCGCGGCGGTCGGGCGGCCGGAAATGGTCAAGGCGGACTGGATCAAGCCGGGTGCGGCGGTGATCGACGTCGGCATCAATCGGATTGACGCGGGCGAGGGCAAGACGCGCCTGGTCGGCGACGTCGCCTTCGACGAAGTTGCTGAGGTCGCGGGCGCGATCACCCCGGTGCCGGGCGGCGTCGGGCCGATGACGATCGCGGTCCTGCTGCGCAACACGCTCGTGGCCGCGCACCGCAATGCGAACGTGCCCTATGAAAAGGGCAGCATTTGATCGCTGCCCTGGTCCTCGCCGCCGCGGTGCCGCCGGTCGAAAAGGCCGAGCGTGCTTTCGCGGCAGCGGCGCAGACCAAAGGGCAATGGACCGCCTTTCGGGACTTCGCAGCACCCGACGCGCAAATGATGATCGACGGGCCGCAGCCGGCCGCCCCCTTTCTCAAGGATCGCAAGAATCCCGCGCAGGCGGTGATGTGGTGGCCGGGCCGCACTGTCACGTCGTGCGACGGCAGCCTCGCTTTCTCGACCGGCCCTTGGCGCCGCAATGGCGGCCATTCGACCGGCCGCTATTTCACGATCTGGCGCCATGATGCGAGTGGCTGGCACTGGCTGTTCGACGGCGGCGCCAATGCGACACCCGAAGAAGCCAGGGATGGCATTCCGACCGGCGACCTGATCAGCGCCAAGAAGGGCGGCATCTGTCACCGCCCGCCGCCCCCACCCGACAGCAGCACGCCCCTGACCGGTGGCGCATCCAATGACGGATCGCTGCGTTGGCGGGTGGACAAGGCCGACAAGGGCTATCGGCTGCGTGTCTTGTTCAGCGTGGGCATGGGCTGGACCAAGGAAGAGGATGTGATCGTCGGCTGATGCTAAGCCTGTTCCTCTCTGCCTTCGTGACCTTCTTCGTGGTGATCGATCCGCCCGGTTGCGCGCCGATATTCGCCAGCCTGACGCGCGGCGGCAGCGAGGCTCATCGCCGCGCAATGGCGCTGCGGTCGACCGGCATCGCCACCGCGATTCTGATCCTGTTCGCTCTGGTGGGCGAACCGCTGCTGACCTCGCTCGGCATCAGCCTCGACGCCTTCCGCATCGCGGGCGGGATCATGGTCTTCCTGATCGCGATCGAGATGGTGTTCGAGAAGCGCACTCACCGCCGCGAGGAGCGCGCGGAAGAGATCCAGCGCCGTCAAGCGGAGACGCACAGGGAAGAGCCCGAGGATATTTCGGTCTTCCCGATGGGCATTCCGATGATCGCGGGCCCGGGTTCGATCGCGACCGCGATGCTGGTCACATCGCGCAATCACGGCATCCACCTGGTGGTAGTGCTGGCGGCGCTGGCGGCGGTGCTGATCACCACACTCGTTTCGCTGCTCGCAGCCGGCGCGATCATGCGCGTGCTGGGTGACAAACTGGAAGCGATGATCACGCGAATATTGGGCGTGCTGCTGGCCGCGCTGGCTGCGCAATATGTGATCGACGGCGTGAAGGCGAGCTTCAGCTAGACGATTCCGCCAACCAAACGGGGTATTCCCGGCTTTACGCAAGCCTCAGCATTGTCCTACGCGCGGCATGGCCTTAGGCGCCGACCGAGGAGGCGGGAATGGCGCTCGAGCTGCGGCCCAATTGCGAATATTGCGACAAGGATCTGCCGCCGGACGCGACAGACGCGCGCATCTGCACCTATGAGTGCACCTTCTGCACCGATTGCGTTGATACCCGGCTGTTCAATGTCTGTCCCAATTGCGGCGGCGGCTTCACCCCACGCCCGATTCGCCCCGCGGGCGAATGGCGCCCCGGCCTTTCGGTCGCGCAGCGCCCACCGTCTACCAGACGGCGCGCTCTGAGCTATGATCTGGCGGATATCGAAGCCTTGTCTCTCAAGCTGCGCGACATCCCGCCCGAACGGCGCTAGGTTTCGACCCGATAGGTGCCGTGGCCCTCGCTCACGAGATCGCCACGGAAGCGCAATATCTCGAACCGCTCGGGCCCGCCGTTCATACGGAAGCCGATCAGCAGCGAGTCCACGCCCGCGAACAGGCGGGTCAGCTCGAAATGGAGATCAGGAACGAGCTTGAGCGCGGCATCCCAGTAAGCGCGTAGCGCGTCCTTACCCCTCAGGATGCCTTCGCTTTCCGGCACAACCTTGATCGCGAGCGGCGAGGTGAAGACAATATCGTCATGGAACAGCGCCATCACCGCATCCAGGTCATGTGCATTCCACGCCGCTAGCCAGCGCTCGGCGAAAGACTGCGGGTCGACCATCAATTGGTCCGCCGCCACAGGCGATAAGGCGAATTGTCGGGCAGCTTCACCGGCTGCAGCCAGGCGGGAACCTGGCCGTGCAATATCTGCGCGTAAAAGCCCTTGGGCGCTTCGCTGAGATAAACGGTCGATTCGGGGAAGCCCGGGCAGATCAAGAGCAGGCTCGCTTTAT
>Ga0209455_1000706_pt1 | contig 19459 bp, 15 predicted proteins | sample AraplaCol_mCL_r2_FD_184275 | JGI IMG/M metagenome (GOLD analysis project Ga0209455, IMG submission 184275) | Arabidopsis root microbial communities from North Carolina, USA - plate scrape CL_Col_mCL_r2 (SPAdes) (version 2) | ecosystem: Host-associated > Plants > Roots > Endosphere | place: USA... | reverse complement strand
TGGCATTGGTGAAGCGCCGGCCGCGGAAATTCGGCATCGGGTTGGTCTTGCGCCAGACCACGTCATTCAGCATCCAGTAGCCGAGATCCTGCAACTTCGACCCGACCCGGAAGATGTTGTGGTAGGAGCCGATCACCCAGATGGTGCCGTCGTCCTTCAGCAGCCGCCGCGCTGCCTTCAGCCAGGCCTCGGTGAAGCTGTCATAGGTGGCGAAATCGGCGAACTTGTCCCAGTCGTCATCCACCGCATCGACCTTGCTGTTATTCGGTCGATGCAACTCTCCCTCGAGTTGCAGGTTGTAGGGCGGGTCCGCGAAAATCATGTCGACCGAGCCGGCGGGCAGGGCATTCATGGCGGAAATGCAGTCGCCCCGCAGGATGCTATCCAGCGGCAAAGTGGGGGCGGAGGATTTCGGCTGCGTCTTTTTCATGCGCCGATCCTGAGTCAGGCGACTCGGCAAGTCAAGCGCAAAAAGTGATAAGAGTCAGTCTGTTATGCTAAGACTCTGAGAAATAGGTCTAAAAGATTTTCGGTGATGTTCAACGACGCCGTGGGTGGCGATAGCGGCCAGATGGGCCTCGGTCCCGTAGCCCACATTGGTCTCCCACCCATATACTGTGTGCTCCTGCGCGAGCTCCCACATGATCTTGTCGCGCACGACTTTTGCGATAATAGATGCGGCAGCAATCGAGAGGGAGAGTGCATCGCCGCCGACCAGGCATTGGGTTTCACAGGAAAGCTTCGGCGGACGGTTGCCGTCGATGAGGGCGATATGAGGTTCGACGGGCAATTGTTCGACCGCCCGGCGCATGGCGAGGAAGGTCGCCTGCAGGATGTTGATCTCGTCGATTTCGGCGACGCTGGCCTCGCCGATCCCATAGCTGACGGCGTCGCGCAGGGCGTCATGCAGCTCCTGGCGGATCTTGGCGGTCAGTTTCTTGGAATCGTCGATCCGGCGGGCGAGCTTGCGATTGAGCTTTGCGGGATCGATGACGACGGCGCAGGCAACGACCGGGCCGGCCAGGGGCCCGCGTCCCACTTCATCGATGCCGCAAACGATCTTTCCGCCGCTTAGATTGGGCAGCAGACCCAGGGCCAGCTCGTGCGACAGGTTCGGCATCGCCGGGACCCGTCACTGCCAATGATCATAGAAGTCGAAGTAATCCTTGAGCTTGTCATAGGGCAGGCCAAGCGCATCGCAGAGTGCTGCATCATTGACCTTGGTTTTGCCCTGCAGCTCGCGCATGCCCATGAAATAATCATGCGCTGCATCCTGCAGCACATTGGCGGATTTCTCCGCTGCCGCCTTCTGGTCACCAGTCGCCTTGTCGGCTGCATCCATGGCCTTCAGCGACTGCAGATTGATGAGCAGCCAGGACTGCGCCTCCAGGCCGAGGCGATAGGCATCCGCCTGGCCCTTCACCGCCGGCGCCTTGGCATGTTTGCCGATGCAGGTACGAAATGCGTCGAAGGTGGCCTTATTGCCCTGGGGCAGGCAGGCCGTGCCGTCCGTCGCCCCCTTGTTGATGGCGTCGCTCACCGGCTTGCTGAGTGAAGCCGCCATCGCCGCAGGGGACAGGGTGACAAGCGACAGGGCAACAAGGGGCAGGGCAGGCAGGCCCAGCAGGGAAGCGGGAAAAAGCAGGCGGCGCATCGGCTCGGACTCACTGTAACTGAGGATCTGGATGACCCGCAGCCTTGCCCGATTCAGCCGGTCAGCGCAACCTTGCTGACGGCCCGGGGGAGGGCCTTATAGCGCCGGTTAAAGGCAGTCCGGAAGGGATGCCTCTCGCCGCCTGGAATCAGTCGGCCTCGGGGAGGGCAGAGAACAGATCCGGCTGGGTCGCGGTGCCCAGCGGCGGCTGGAAACGCGAGAGATCGAGCCGCCAGTCGCGGCCGCCGACGCCGAGGCGCTTGGCGATTTGTTCGACGCGCTGCTTGATCAATTCGGCATAAGGACCGTCGCCCCGCATGCGCGCACCGAAGGCGCTGGTGTAGATCTGGCCACCATGGCATTCGCGCATCAGGTTGAGCACGTGATTGGCACGGTCCGGGTAATGCGCCTGCAGCCACTCCTCGAACAGGCCTTTGATCTCCAACGGCAGGCGCAGCAGGATCCAGTTGACGCCGCGCGCACCGGCTTTGACGGCGGCGCCGATGATGGCCTCGATCTCGACATCGGTGAGGCCGGGAATGATCGGTGCCACTGAGACGCTGACCGGTATGCCGGCCGCGGTAAGTTCCTTGATCGCGGCGAGCCGGCGATGCGGCGCGCTGGCGCGCGGCTCGAGGGTGCGGGCCAATTCGGCATTGAGCGTCGTCACCGAGATTGCCACATGCACCAAGCGTCGCCGGGCAAGTGTGGTGAGCAGATCGAGATCGCGCAGGATATTGGCGGATTTCGTGGTGATGCCGATCGGGTGCTGAAAATCCAGCATCACCTGCAGGATGCTGCGCATGATGCGGTAGCGCCGCTCGATCGGCTGATAGGGATCGGTATTGGTGCCGAGGGCGATCAGCTGCGGCCGATAGCCGGGGCGGCGCAATTCCTTTTCCAGCAGCTTGGCGGCATCGGGCTTGTAATAGAGCCGGCTCTCGAAATCGAGGCCTGGCGAATGGCCAAGATAGGCATGGGTCGGGCGGGCAAAGCAGTAAATGCAGCCATGCTCACAGCCGCGATATGGATTGATCGACTGGTTGAAGGGAATGTCAGGTGAGTCATTGCGGGTGATGATCGACTTCGTCGTATCGAGGCTGACCGTGGTGCGCAGGGGCGGCAGGTCGCTGTCTTCATCCTGGATCAGCCAGCCGTCATCCTCCAGCGGCCGGTCGCCGGGTTCGAAGCGACCGGGGCGATTGGTGACCGCGCCACGTCCCTTGCGTGCCTGGGCAGGCAAGGTGGTATCGGGCTGCGGGGCCAGATCGCCGAAATCGAAGCAGGTATTGGCGGGGCGTTTGAGGACACTCATGATGCCGAAATCTTGGCATCAAAATGAGAACAAATAAAGAACAAAAATAGCCACCATCGGTGAGCCGTAGGCCACATGACGGCAGCCTGTACGTACTGATTGCACAGCGCCTAGCCGACACGTCACCCCAGGGGCCGGCTCAGTACCATGCTGCGCGGCGCGAAGCCGGCGGCATTATAGAAATCCATCGCCGAAATGTTGAAGGCATAGACGTTGAGTTCGATGGCTGTTGCCGCCTGTTCCGCGGCCCAGCACTCGGCCGCACGCAACAGGGCATAGCCGATGCCCTGGCCGCGCGCCTGGCGGCTGACGATCAGTTCCTCTATGCTGACCACCCGCGACGGGCGATGGACGCGGCCCTCGCCACTGTCCTTCAACTCGGCGCGCACCAGGCCGACCAGCATGCGGTTCGCCTGGTAGCCGCGCAGGAAGATCGCGGGATCCTCCAGCCGATGCCGGAAATCAGCATCGCTGACCCGGGCCTCGGCCGGCGGCTTGATCAGGCCGGGCAGGGCCTCGTGATGCAGCCTATCGAGCTCCGCGACGAGGAAGTCATGGGCACGCCGATCACTTGGCCGCAAAGCGCGGATGGCAGAGTGGGGAGGTTCGGAACGTTTGAGCATCTTCGGGTCTCCGTATCGGGCCGGGAGGCCGGAGACCGCTTCTTCTGCATTTGTCGCCGACCTTGCGGCGGCTTCAAGTGTCAGAACATGACCAATCGCGCCGCCCTATTTGGACGACGTAAAATACTTCTGTGCGTGGGACAGTGACTGGCTCATGGCTGTGACGATACCCGTGACCGCCAACGGAAGTCAATGCGCGCGCGGCAGCCAGGCATTCATCGGCAACTCGGCCGACCGATCCAGTCCAGCCAGCCATAGCCTCAGCGCGGATCGAACGCGACTTCAATCCGATTGCCGCTCGGTTCGGCGAACATGCAATGAATTTTGGGGCCTTTGCCGGACAGTTCCGGGGCGAATTCCACCACCACGCCGGGCCAGTGGGAGATCTTGTCAAAGACCGATCGCAAATCCGCCTCGCTTGCCACTTTGAAGGCGAGGTGATGAAGGCCGATATTGTTGCGGCGATCGAAGCCGATCGCGGTGGCGGGATCGCTCACCTGCCAGAGGGTGATCATGGTGACGCCATCGCTCACGAAAGCCGCCGGGTAGGACTCCCGCTCGCCAATCAGCTTGAAGTTGAGGCAGTCGGTGAAAAAAGCGCGGGTGGCGGCGAGATCCTTGACCGCGAGGCCGACATGGTCGACGCCCCGTGTCAATGGCCCTAGTGTCGATGACACACCGCTCATCTGTCAGCCTCCCTGAATCTGCCACTGCATGGGTGATCTGAGGATAGGCGATCCCAACTGTCAATGTTGTTCATTCGATCGCCGATCGCTGGGTTAGGTCAGCCATGATCCTTTGGCGAACCCCTGAGAGCGCGCCACCGAATCATGTGATGGATCGATCTTGTTGCCGGGCGAGCTTAACCGAACGGTGCGTCGATGCTGTGCTGCGGCTGGGTGAACCAGGCGGCACCCGTCTCGGTGACATACATATGGTCTTCGAGACGGACGCCGAACTTGTCCGGCACGACAATCATCGGCTCGTTGGAGAAGCACATGCCGGGCGCGAGCGTGGTGTTGTCGCTACGCACCAGATAAGGCGCTTCGTGGATGGCAAGGCCGATACCATGGCCGGTGCGATGCGGCAGGCCCGGCAGTTGATAGTCGGGGCCGAGGCCACCCTTGGTCAGGACTGCGCGGGCGGCATCATCAGCGACATGACAGGGCAGGCCGGGCTTGATGGCATCGAAGGCGGCAGCCTGCGCCTCATATTCGAGATCCCAGATGCGCTGCTGCTCTGCTGTCGCCTTGCCGAAGACATAGGTGCGGGTGATGTCGGAATGATAACCCTGGACGCGACAGCCGGTATCGATCAGCACAATGTCGCCTTCCTGCAGCTTCTGCTCCCCGGGCAGGCCGTGGGGGAAGGCAGTGGCACGACCGAATTGCACAATGCAGAAGCTGGAACCGCTAGCCGCCCCGATCTTCCGATGCGCCTGGTCGATGAAGTACTTCACCTCGCCGGTGGTAATGCCGGGGGCGAGGATGCGGGCGGCGCGGCGATGCACCTCCAGCGTCATGTTCTTCGCCTGCTGCATGACGGCGAGTTCGGCCGCCGATTTGCAGGAACGGCAACCGTCGATGATGCTGGTCGCGTCGATGATCTCGATCGCGGCACCAGTGCGCTTCAACCCGGCATAGATGGCAAAGGCGGCCTGCGGATCGAGGGCGAGGCGGTGGGCGCCATGTTCCTGCAGCGCGTCGACCACCAGCAGGTAGGGATCCTCGTCTTCCTGCCACAGCTTGAGACCGGCCCCGATCACCAGTTCCGCTGTCAGTGAACCGCGCTCGAAAGCCGGGCAGATGACAATAGGTTCCCCATCGAGCGGCAGGATCATCGCCACCAGGCGTTCGCTGGCACCCCAGCTGATGCCGGTGAAATAGGCGAGGCTCGCCCCGGCATTGATCAGCAGCGCATTGGCGCCGGTTGCCGCCATCAGCCGGCGCGCCTGGTCGAGGCGACGCTGCCGCTCCTCGACCGTGATGGCCGGTGCCTTGTCGTGCCAAGTTTCCAGGCCCGCCAGTTCGGCCGCTGCTGTCGAACCGCCAATCCCCTTTCCCATGATCTGTCCCCGTAGCCTTCCGGCATTCCGTTCAGTGAGGCGCTTTTAGCGCAGATGTTCCTGCAGGCGCGGCATCAGTTCCACCAGGTTGCAGGGGCGAAAACGGTTGTCGAGCTGATGTTTCAAGATCTCGTCCCAGCCATCGCGGCAGGCACTGGGCGAGCCGGGCAGGGCGAAGAGATAGGTGCCCTTGGCGACACCACCGACGGCGCGTGACTGGATCGTCGAGGTGCCGACCTTCTGATAGGAGATCCAGCGGAAAAGCTCGCCGAAACCATCAATCTTCTTTTCGATCACCTGCTCGAAGGCTTCTGGCGTCACGTCGCGGCCGGTGACACCGGTGCCGCCGGTCGAGATGACGACATCGACCGCCGGATCGGCAATCCAGCTGTTGAGCTGTCCGGTGATCGCAGGGATATCGTCTTTGACGATCTGGCGCGCAATAACCTTATGGCCGTCGCGGGTCACGAGATCGATCAATGTCTGGCCGGAACGGTCATCGGCTTCCGTGCGCGTATCCGAGACGGTCAGGATGGCAATATTGACGGCCAGGAACGGCCTTGTTTCGTCGATTTTTGGCATGGGCGCCACCTTCCTCCGATCACCCTGCGCCGTCAAGGGCAGGACGGATGGCGGCGAAAGACGAAAAAAGCGGGCGACCCTGACGGTGCGCCCGCTGCTCGATACTCTGATGGAACGGCTTACTTGGTAGCTTTGGCCAGTTCCTGATGCTGGTATTTCGGCCATTCGCCGCTGGCGACCGCTTCCAGCGACGGCGCATCCTGGCCGAGGCGCTGGCGGTAGATCCAATAGGCGGCGATCACCCGCTGGGTGAAAAGCCGGGTCTCGTCTGAGGGCAGCATCTCCAGGAACAGCAGCGGGTCCTTCCGCGCGTCGCTGGCCGCCGCCCATTTCGCCAGATTGCCAGGGCCGGCATTGTAGGAGGCGATGATCTTGATGAGATCATTGCCGACATTGCCATCCTCGGTCAGGGCATTGACGTAACGCTGACCGATATCCATCGACACGATCGGATCGGTGATGGCGGCGGCCTGTTCCTTGCCAGCGACAATGCGTGCGGTCGACGGCATCAGCTGCATCAGGCCGGTGGCACCGGAGGCCGGATTGACCGCACCGGGATTGAAGCCCGATTCCTGACGCATGATGGCGAACAGCAAGGCGCGGTCGACGTCGAAGCCAGCCGACGGCCGCCACGACGGCAAGGGATACAGTGCTGCCGTGATGATCTTGTTCTGCAGCATGCGGGCATTGGCGCCGATGCGCAGAGCCAGCGACGGCATGCGGCCGGCCTGCGACAGTGACAGCAGCGCCTCGGAGAGTTCATCATCGGCGCTCTGCTGTAAAACCAGCAGCTCGCGCTCGGCGGTATTGACCTGGCCGATCTGCAGCAATGCCACGGCCCGCTTGCCAGCGCGGCTCGACATCACGACTTCGGCCTGCTTCTGGTTGAAGGCCGGGGTACGCCAATCGAAATCGTTGTCGGCCCCGAGCGCATGCATGGCGAGCTGGCCGTAGAAGGTACGGGGCTGCTTCGCTGCCTTTACCAGCCAGGCGCTGACCTTGGTCGGCTGCTTGGCGCGCAATTCCGCCCGGCTCGCCCAATAAGCGGCGGCGGACTTGTTCCAGGGATCGGTGACATTGTCATAGGAGGCGGCGAAATGGCTGGCCGCCGTGCCGTAATTACGCGCCCGCCAGGCATCGAGGCCGGCCCGCCATTCCGGGTCGTTATCGATGACGCTTTCGTCCGGCGAGCCCATCCGCACCACATTGGCGACATGCGGCCTGGTGACGTTGCCGGCACCCTTCTTCTGTGCCAGAGCGTAGACGTCGCCGGCTTCGGCGAGATCGCTATACTGCTTCAGCCAGTCGGCGAGTTCCTTCGGCTTGGTCCGGTAGGCGACGCCGAGATAGCGGTCGGACAGGACCTCGCCCAGCAGCGACTGGTCAGTCAGCTGGCTGATAAGGTCGTCGGCGGCGCGGAAGTCACCGCGCGCCTGGGCCCGGAAGATCTCGCGATAACGGTCGGCATTGATGGCGTCGATCGGCTGCGGCAAGCGCGCGCCATTGACGTCGACGGTGTCATTCGGTGACGGCAGCGACGCAGTCTTGTCGGCCGATGTGCTATCGGCGGATGGGTCCGCTGCCAAAATCGCATAAGGATTACGATGCGCAGCCGCGCTATCTTGTGCAAAAGCAAGGCGCGACGAGGTGGCGGCGCTAAGCACACACACTGTGATCGCGGTCGCTGCCAAAATGGCTCGACGGCCGTATCTGCAATGATGTCCGATCAAGGCGTCGTCCCCTTGATTGACGTCCCGGCCCGGCCAGGACGAAGGTTGAACCAAATCTCTACGTGCGTTTCCCAGAGTCAGAACTAGAGGATCGAGCCGGCTGAGTCCAGCCTCTCGCCAGTGCGTGATGTCTATATGTTGTATATTAAGCTAATTTTCCTACCACATATTGTGGTAAATAAATAAAATCTTCGTGTGACGGCTCTTAACTATAAAGTGAGAGACCGGATTTTCGCGAAGATCGGCTCGTTGCGCTGGTATCCAAGCACCGCTTCGCTGCGCGATGAAGTCGCAGCCCTTTTCGCGCTATGCCTGTTGTCTACTTGCTAGAGTGCGATCGTTTTTGGTGGAAGCATCCTTGCTTCCACCAAAAACGTGAATCGCCCTCTGTCTTATTGAGGAGAGACGGATTCACGTTTTAGACAAAATCGCAAAGCGATTCCGTCTAAAACGATCCGGCTCTAACGGCTGAAGCTCGAAATTTTCGCCTGCAGCTTCACGAGATCGCGCCAGGCCTCGCGTTTGAGGCCGGGCTGACGCAGCAGATAAGCGGGATGGAAGATCGGCAGAGTGGGGATCGGTGCCGAGAGATTGGGTGACGTGTAGTCGAACCAGCGGCCACGCAGGCGCGTGATGCCATCATTCAGGCCCAATAATCCTTGCGCGGAAGAGCCACCGACCAGCACCAGCACTTTCGGCCGCACCAATTCTATATGGCGGGTGACGAAGGGAAGCTGTGCGGCCAGCTCCGCTTCGGTCGGCTTGCGATTGCCGGGCGGCCGCCAGAAACAGACATTCGTTATATAGAAGGTGCTGCGATCGAGGCCGATCGCTGCCATCATGCGGTCGAGCAGCTGGCCGGAGACGCCGACAAAGGGCTTGCCCTGGCGATCTTCATCGGCACCTGGCGCCTCGCCGACCAGCATCACCTCCGCCTGCGGATTGCCATCGGCGAAGACCAGATTGGTTGCCGTCTTCTTGAGCGCACAACCATCGAAGGCGGCCAAGGCTTCCTTCAGAGCGGTGAGGTCGGCTGCCGCGGCGGCGGCTTCCCGGGCATTGAGGATCACGGCCGGCTCGGCACCGCCAGCCGCTTCGGCCGGTTGCCGCCGCAGGGTTTCGCTGGCCCGGGGTGCCTCGGGGACGGAGCTGGCTGCCCGGTTCTGCGCCGCCGGCTGATATGTAGCACCCTGGCGATCGGCGACGCCGGACCTGGCAGAAGCGGCCGTAGCCGGTGCGGTCGGCAACGTACCCCAGCCGGTCGCCCCAAAGCGGCTTTGCGGCGTCTCTTCAACAGCTTCGTCGGCGCCCCACTCGATATACAGCTTGAGAAGGGTGAGCGGGTCCGGCATGTCGGGGGCGGATGCGTGCATCGGCGCAACCTAGCACCGGTGCGCTTGGTCGCCTAGTCGGGGTATTGGATCGCGCCGTCGGTTTTGGGCGGCCAGAGCCCTGCTCTAGCTGCATACGGCTATGGCTGGCGGCCGCGCCGGGTGCAGTTGTCAGCGGCCGGGCATCATTGTAACACCTTGCCAGCTTTGGCCGGCCGATCGGGTGCCGGTCCTGTAAAGATCATTTGGCCGAGTTGCCGGGAGGGGAGAATGGACCGCGAGGTTATGGAATATGATGTGGTGATCGTCGGCGGCGGTCCCTCGGGACTGAGCGCCGCGATTCGCCTGAAGCAACTCGCGGCGGCACAGGACAAGGAAGTCTCGGTTTGCGTCATCGAGAAAGGCGCCGAGATCGGCGCTCATATTCTGTCCGGCGCCGTGCTGGAACCCCGGACCCTGAACGAGCTCATTCCTGACTGGAAAGAAAAGGGCGCCCCGCTCAATACCCCGGCCAAGGAAGATTTCTTCCTCTATCTGACCGAGAAATCGGCGCATCGGCTGCCCACGCCGCCGACCATGCATAACGAAGGCAATTACATCATTTCGTTGGGGAATTTCTGCCGCTGGCTCGGTACCCAGGCGGAAGAACTCGGCGTGGAGATCTATCCGGGCTTCGCCGCCGCCGAGGTCATCTATGATGAGAGCGGTGCGGTGAAGGGTGTCGCCACCGGTGACATGGGCATCGGCAAGGATGGCCAGCACACCGGCAACTACACCCGCGGCGTCGAGCTGCATGGCAAGCAGACCATTTTCGCCGAAGGCTGCCGCGGCTCGCTGACCAAGACCCTGTTCCAGAAGTTCAACCTGCGCGATGGCGTCGATCCGCAGACCTTCGGCATCGGCATCAAGGAATTGTGGGAAATCGATCCCGCCAAGCACAGCCAGGGCAAGATCATCCATACGACTGGTTGGCCGATGGACAGCAAGACCTATGGCGGTTCGTTCCTGTATCACCTGGAGAACAACCAGGTGGCGGTCGGTTTCGTCGTCGGCCTCGATTATGAGAACCCGCATCTCTCGCCCTTCGAGGAATTCCAGCGCTTCAAGCAGCATCCGGCGATCCGTCCCTATTTCGAAGGCGGCAGGCGCATCGCCTATGGCGCCCGTGCCATTAACGAGGGCGGCTTCCAGTCGATCCCGAAGCTGACCTTCCCGGGCGGCGCCCTGATCGGCGACACCGCTGGCTTCCTCAACGTGCCGAAGATCAAGGGCACCCATACGGCGATGAAGTCCGGCATGACGGCGGCCGAGGCGGTATTTGACGCGCTGGTTTCCGGCGCTGCCGACAAACCGGTCGAAGTGACGGCCTATCCGGAGAAGCTGAAGCAGACTTGGCTGTGGGACGAGCTCTATAAGGTGCGGAATATCCGTCCCAGCTTCCACAAGGGTTTCTGGTTCGGTCTCGTCTATTCGGCGATCGATACTTATGTCTTCAAGGGCAAGGCACCCTGGACCTTTCACCATAAGCAGCCGGACAATCTGTCGCTGAAGAAGGCCTCGGATGCGCCGAAGATCGTCTATCCGAAGCCGGATAACGTCGTCAGCTTCGACCGTCTGTCCTCGGTCTTCCTGTCGGGGACCAATCATGAGGAAAACCAGCCGGCCCACCTCACCCTGAAGAACAAGGATGTGCCGATCCAGGTCAATCTGGCGCTTTATGACGCGCCGGAGCAGCGATACTGCCCGGCGGGGGTTTATGAGATCGTCCGTGACAATGACGGCGCCAACCCGAAGCTGCAGATCAACGCCCAAAACTGCGTCCACTGCAAGACCTGCGACATCAAGGACCCGACCCAGAACATCAACTGGGTGGTCCCGGAAGGGGCCGGCGGTCCGAACTACCCCAATATGTGACCCTGACAGATATATTAGGGCACACATTATAATAACCAGACTGTGATCGCCGCCGCCCGGGACCCCGGGCGGCGGCGTGCTATTCAAGCCGGAAGGTTCCTGCTAAGACTGGGAACCTGGAGCGCGATCGTCGCTGGGTTCGTCGCAGGGGGCACCTGCCATGTTCCTCTCGTCGCGGTCGGATGCTCGCCACCCATTTTTGTTTGGTAGCAATGGCTTCTTTCCAGCCCGTCCCGTCGTCTCGTCGCCCGTTTTCGTATCGCCTGTCCCGCGCAATGGTCAGTTTCCTGACCCTCCTCCTTGCCGCCTCTGCCCTGACACCGCTCAGCGGCATTGCGCCGGCGCATGCCGATAGCGCCAATGCCGATTGGAGTATTTCCGGCGCATTCCTGGCCGGCATGAATGCCAAGAATCGTGGCGATATGAAGACCGCGGCCGATCTGCTGCCTTTGGCGTTGGCCGCCAATCCCAACGATCCGGGCCTGGTCCAGGCGACACTCTATGCCGAGATCAGCGATGGCCGGATCGATGACGGTATCAAGATCGCGAAGCAGGCGACGGCCGCCAAATCACCGGCGGTGGTGGCGCCCCTGGTCACGGTCCTGATGATCCAGGATGCAACCAAGCAGAAGCAATATGATCGCGCTCTGGATTTTGCGCGCAAGCTGCCGGATCAGCAGATCGGCAAATATGCCGGCCCGATGATCCGGGCCTGGCTGATCGCCGGCAGCCAGAAGCAGGTAGCGCCGGCCATCAAGGAATTGAAGGCGCTGGAAAGTGAGCCCGGTTTCGCGCCTTTCGCGCTGATCCAGCGGGCTGCGATCGAGGATTTTCTCGGCCATCCGGATGATGCGCTGAAGACCTATCAGCAGGCGGTCGACGCATCGAACAGCATGCCCACGCTGCTGTTGCAGATGTATGGCAACCTGCTGCTTCGTCGTGGCGACAAGGCCGCTCTCGACAAGCTGCTGGATCGGTTCGAGACCAGCAATGCCGGCAACAGCGATGTCATTGCCGGCCCGCTGGTGACGCAGCTGAAGGCCGGTGCAAAACAGCCGCCGCTGGTAACCTCGGCGGCGGATGGGGTGGCGGGCGTTATGTCCGGCATGTCGGTCCTGTTGCTGCAGGAAAATCTCTACAGCGAAGCGCTGCTCTTTGCGCGGCTGGGGCTCGATCTGAAGCCGGATCTTGATATTGGCCGGGTCCTGGCCGGCGACATCTATCGCCGCACCAACCGCTATGATGATGCGGTAGCGATGTATCGCGGCATCAAGCCCGGCTCGATCTATTCCTGGTCGGCACAGCTCTCCGTCGCCGATTGCCTGCGGCGCGAAGACAAGAACGACGAGGCCGAGAAGCTGCTGCGCGACATGACCGCCAGCGACAAGAGCAATGTCGAAGCACCGGAACTGCTGGGCGATCTCCTGCGCGGCAATAACAAGTTCGACGCCGCGGCCGTAGCTTACACGACGGCGATCGAGCGCATTCCGAACCCGCTGCCCAATGACTGGTCGCTGTTCTATTTCCGCGGCACCTCTTATGAACGCTCCAATCAGTGGCCGAAGGCGGAGATCGATTTCAAGAAGGCGCTCGAATTGTCGCCTGACCAGCCCTATGTGCTGAATTATCTCGCCTATACCTGGGTCGAGCGCCGCGAGCATCTCGACGAAGCGCTTAAGATGCTGCAGACAGCGGTCGATGCACGACCGGAGGAAGGCTTCATCGTCGATAGTCTCGGCTGGGCGCATTATCAGCTCGGGCATTACCCGGATGCGGTCAAATATCTCGAACGCGCAGTGGCGCTGTCGCCGCAGGATCCGACGCTGAACGACCATCTGGGTGACGCCTATTGGCGCGCGGGCCGGCATATCGAGGCACGTTTCCAGTGGAGCCGCGCTTTGAGCTTCAAGCCGGAAGACGATCAGGTGAAAGTCATCGAAGGCAAGGTCCGCGATGGTCTGGCACCACTGCCGGCGGGCGCTACGCCAGGTCCCGATGACAATAATAACAAGGGGTCCGGCCAGAGCGGCACCGATGGCGGGCAGAACGGCGCACCGGCGGCGACCAAGCAGAATGCCGGCTGATCGCCTGCGACTGCCTGTGGCCTACAAACTCTCAGGATGACGATTCATATCCGATGACGACCGCCGGAACCGGCCGCCTGGCGCGGGCCAAGATCAATCTCTATCTCCATGTCACCGGCAAGCGTGCCGATGGGTATCACTTGCTCGACAGCCTGATCGTCTTCGCCGAGGCCGGCGATCTGCTGCGCGTCGAGCTGGCCGATGATCTGACGCTCTCCATCGATGGCCCCTTTGCCGAAGGTTTGGCAAGCGAGGCCGATAATCTGGTGCTGCGCGCCGCCCGGGCCCTGGCGGCAGAAGCGGGAATCGCGCCACGCGCCAATATCCATCTCACCAAATCCTTGCCGATTGCCTCAGGCATCGGCGGCGGTTCGGCCGATGCCGCCGCGGCCCTGCTAGAGCTGTGCCGTTTGTGGCGGCTCGATATCGATGCCGGCCGCCTGCAGCGGATCGCCCTGGCGCTCGGCGCTGACGTCCCGGTCTGTGTCGATGGCCGCCCGGCCTTCATCGGCGGGATCGGCGAAGAGATCGTGCCGGCCGGAGCCCTGCCTGCCGCTTGGCTGCTGCTGGTCAATCCGCGCGTGCCGACGCCGACACCGCAGGTCTTCAAGGCGCGGCGCGGCGACTTCTCACCGGCCGCCCGTTGGCACACACCGCCAGCCGACCTGGAAGCCTTGGTCGCTTTTCTCGCGAGCTGCCGCAACGATCTGACCGAACCGGCGATCCTTGTCGCGCCAGAGGTTGCCGGCGTCCTGGCGGTCATCGCCGCCACAGGCGGCTGTCGTCTTGCCCGCCTGTCGGGCAGCGGCGCCACCTGTTTCGGCCTTTATAGTGCCGCAGCCGATGCCGCGGCGGCGCAGGCGGAGATCCTTCGGCAGCGGCCGGGATGGTGGGCGGTCGCCGCGCCGATTGCCGGCTGACGACCACCGGCAGGCTTGGCCCGAAACGGCCATCCCCCTCGAAAATAAGCGGAATTTTCCCCTGCCTTCGGGGTTGCACTGGCGCCGGCTTTTGCTATGTTACCGGCCGTTTCGCCGGGGCGACCCAGTTCCGGCCTGTTGGGGCGTAGCCAAGCGGTAAGGCAGCGGTTTTTGGTACCGCCATTCCCAGGTTCGATCCCTGGCGCCCCAGCCAGCATCCTCCCTCTCGGCGACTGCCGTTCACCGACACCAGATTATGATCATGGGCTGCGTAATGACGCTGGGACATCGTCTTGAGATGGCGGGCAAATCACGCATGTCGGTGGCGCGGATAAGCTTCCGCTTCGGGTGACGGCGCTCTAGGATGCAGTCCTTGCATCCTTGCGACCATGATTGACCATTTTTGACCGTGAGACGCTGAATGTTCCTCAGTGTGTTTGAGATCTTCAAGATCGGCATTGGCCCGTCGTCTTCCCATACGATGGGGCCGATGACCGCGGCGACCCGTTTCCTTGATCTGCTGAAGCGTCATGTCGCGACGGGGGAAGAGGGTGCGCCGGTGAAGATCAGGGTCACCTTGCATGGCTCGCTTGCCTTTACCGGCAAGGGTCACGCAACCGATCGGGCGGTTGCCTTGGGGCTGCTTGGCTTCCTGCCGGCAACGATCGACCCGACGGTCGCGGAACGGCAGCTCGCGGAACTCGCCATTGGCAAGGGCCTGCATCATCCCGGACTGCCGCCGCTCGCTTTCGATCCGGTCTATGACATTGTCTTCGATCTCGGGCCACCGCTGCCGCTCCACGCCAATGGCATGATCTTCGCGGCGCTCGACAGCGCGGGAGTGCCGATCGTCTCCGAGACCTATTACTCGATTGGCGGCGGCTTCATCGCTACGGAAGAAGAAATCCGGCGCAAGGAGCAAGCCCGCAAGGAAGTAGCCGCGGCGGTGGAAGCGGGTGTGTCTCCGGCTGCTGCCGTCGCATCCCAGGTGGCTTATCCTTATCCCTTTGCTTCCGCGGAAGCGATGCTGGAGATGGCGGCGGCAAGCGGTCTCAGCATCGCCGAGATGAAGCGCGCCAACGAGCTCTCGGTACGGCCGGCCACGGAACTGGAAGCCGGCCTCGATCAGATCTGGACGGCGATGAACGATTGCATCGACCGCGGTCTCGCACACCAGGGCGAGTTGCCCGGCGGGCTGCATGTGCGTCGCCGCGCCCATGCCATCCTGGAGCAGCTGCAGCGCGAGAAGGGGCGCAATCTCGCCCAGCCGCATGTCTCCTCCGATTGGCTCAGCGTCTATGCCATGGCGGTCAATGAGGAGAATGCCGCCGGCGGCAAGGTGGTGACGGCGCCGACCAATGGTGCCGCCGGTGTGGTGCCGGCGGTGATCCGCTATTACCTGGATCATTGTGTCGGCGCGCAGGTCTCGCGCCTGCCGGAGTTTCTGCTGACAGCCGCGGCGGTCGGCGGGCTCATCAAGCACAACGCCTCGATCTCCGGCGCTGAAGCCGGCTGTCAGGGTGAGGTCGGCTCGGCCGCGTCCATGGCGGCAGCAGGGTTGTGTGCTGTGCTGGGCGGAACGCCGGCACAGGTCGAGAATGCCGCCGAGATCGCGCTCGAGCATCATCTCGGCATGACCTGTGATCCCGTTGCCGGGCTGGTGCAGGTGCCCTGCATCGAACGCAACGGCATCGGCGCCATCAAAGCCGTGGCGGCAGCGTCTCTTGCCTTGCGCGGAGATGGGTCGCATTTCATGCCGCTCGACAATTGCATCGAGGCGATGCGTCAGACCGGCGAAGAAATGAGCCAGAAATTCAAGGAAACCAGCCTGGGCGGCCTCGCGGTCAATCTGCCGGAATGCTGAACGCGGGCTGGGGCGAGAGTGCCAAGCGGCGATCGTTGGCGTCGCTATCTCTTTAGGCGTGTTCCGTATCGTTTGAGAAAATATGGCGACGATCAGCTGCATGATCGCTGCCGTTCGGGTCCCGCTGCGTGCTTGGAAGCAATGGAGAGGGGGACCGGTCCGCAGTTCTGTGCGGGACGGTGCCGGTCAGAATGGGATCGCCTTCGCCGTGCGCGATCCGATCCATGAAGGGATGGCCGGCAACCGATCTACTGACAATCGGCAGATGCGCCGCAATGGCAGGCAGGTCTTCGGATCGGACGGCATAGCTGTCCAAAGCGACGCCCTCCCGTGGCAGATGTCGAGCGGGGCGGCGGGTTGCAGGCGAGGATGCGGTTGACGCTACCCTTACCCTGCTTCGTCATCTGTAGGCCTGGCGCCTTGCGCGACATGATCGTCCATCCTCAATGGTTGACTGGCGGCCCGCCATGAACCCAATCGCTGCGCCTGCTGCTATTCGTTATGAATTATTAAATACAACGATAGCTGGTCAAGGCAGGCAGGTGACCTGCATCTCAATGTTTTTATTTTCTTTTTTATTCGTGGCCCGGCTTCGGGATCGACCTTTAGAGCGGTGCCGGAGCCAGTTGGCGGCGCGCCAGGTCGGCCTCGATCTCGTGCCAGTCGGTTGCCGTCACGATCTTCGCCGGCGCGTCGACATTGGCGGTCCAGGCATAGAGGCAGAGCAGCGGCGTTTCCTTGACCAGCGTCGCATGGGTCACATTGGCGGCGTTCCAGACCAGTTCCCCGGCTTTACGCTCGCCCCAGGGTTTGTCGGGCCCGAAGCGCCAGAGACTAGGCCCGGTCAGCGGCAGATAAAGCTCGGGGGAGGGGTGGTGATGGTCGCGATAGAGCGTGTGCGGCGCGATCCAGAGCAGGCCGCAATCGAAGTCATGTGCCCAATCGGGATCGACCGGGCTGATCAGGCTGGCAAAGAGATGCCGGCGCGGAAACTGGCGGCCGATCTCGTCGGCCGGATATGAATCGTAACTGACCCAGTCGAGATAGGGCATGGCCGGCTCGATCGCGTCGATGATATCGCTAGCACCCTGCTCGCGGGCATGAATGAAGGCCTCAGAAAGCTGGGAGCTGGGTGAAATCTTCTCCGCCGTGGTGAGCGTCGCCACCGTATTCGGTCGCAGTCTCTCCTGCAGGCGGCGGCGGATACCGGCAAGCTCACGATGCTGCAGCGGGCATGTATCGATGTAGCCGTCGATCGCATCCGCCAATGCCAATAAAGGGTGCCGCATCGCTCGTTCTCCCCAGTCCATGTCCTTTGTGTGCCGATGCAAACGCACCAGCCTGGATGTTTGTGCCGAACGCTTCCTGTTTGCTTTTTTGCCGGTCTTGTTGCTGACCAGTTCAACATGAAAGTTGGTGAGCGACGATCGCGCTGATTGTCGCATCCGGTTTGCCGCACGCGCGTCCAAAAAACATGACCATCTGGACAAAGTTTTTGGTGGGACCTAAGGTTCTCGCTAAGTGGACTCAAAACCACCGGGCCGGTACAAGGCCGGCCATCACATGGGAGGGGGAATACGATGCCGATTTCTCGGAACGATGAACTGCGCCTGACGGAAACCGATGCAGTGCCGACAGCGATCTCACGCCGGCAGGTGCTGGCAGGTGCCGCTGCGACGGCAGCCCTGACTGGCCTTGCCGGACGCGCCGCCTTTGCCGCCGGCAAGCTCAAGGTCGCGGCGGTCTTCTCGACGCCGATCGAGGAGCCCTGGGACAATCAGATCCATGTCGCGCTCTTGAAGGCGCAGAAGGAGATGGGTATCGACTATAAATGGTCGGAGCATGTCGCCTCGGCGGATTTCGAGCGCGTGCTGCGCCAATATGCCCGCGGCGGCTATCAGCTGATCATGGGCGATGCCTTCGAGGCAGAGGAAGTCGCGCGCCGCGTCGCCAAGCAATATCCCAAGGTGGCCTTCGTGTTCGGTTCCGGCGCTGGCCCTGCCGATCCCAATTTCAGCGTCTTCGACAACTGGATCCATGAGCCGGCCTATCTCTCCGGCATGATCGCCGGCAAGATGACCAAGACCAATGTCATCGGCAGCGTGGCGGCGATGGACATTCCGGAAGTCGATCGCCTGGTGAATGCCTTCTGCCAGGGGGCGAAGGACGTCAACCCGCAGGTCAAGTGCAAGACCACCTTCATCGGCTCCTTCTTCGACCCGCCCAAGGCCAAGGAAGCGGCCCTGGCGCAGATCGCGGCCGGTGTGGATGTCATCTTCGCTGAACGTTTCGGTGTCATCGAGGCGGCCAAGGAGAAGGGCATTCTCGCCATCTCCAATATGTCCGACCAGTCGAGCCTGGCGCCCGATACCGTCATCACCGGACCGGTCTGGGATATGTGGCCGACCGTCGAAGCGGCGGTGAAGCAGGTGAAGGCGGGTGTCTATACCGCAGCCGATTTCGGCAGCTTCTCTTATATGGCGAAGGGTGGCGCCTATCTGGCACCGTTCCATAACTGGGACAGCAAACTGCCGAAAGACGTGAAGGATCTGGTCGAGGCGAAGCAGAAGGACATTCTCTCCGGCAATTTCCGGGTCAATGTCTCGGAAAGCACGCCGCCGTCGGAATAAGCCATCTTTCGTCTGATGCAGCGCGCGCCGATGGCGGCGTGCGCTGCCCGCTGCCGTCATAGCCCCAGCACCCTGTCACCGGGACCAATTGCCTTCATGTCAGATATGCCCGTTCCTTCCACCGCAGAAGCGCCGCCCTTGCTGGTCATGCAGGGAATCAGCAAAAGCTTCGGCGCGGTGAAGGCCTGCCGCGATATCAGCCTCACGGTGGGGGCGGGGGATATCCTCGGCCTCTTGGGGGAGAACGGCGCCGGCAAGACGACGCTGATGAATATCCTGTTCGGCACCTATGCGGCCGATTCCGGTTCGACTGCGATCGCCGGCCGGCCGGTGGAAATCCGCAATTCGGCGGATGCCCTGGCGCTCGGCATCGGCATGGTGCATCAGCATTTCCATCTGGTGCCAAAACACACGGTACTGGAAAATCTGCTGGTGGGACGGCCGGGTCCGAACGGCAAGCTCACGGAGCGCAATGTCATCGCCAAGCTCGATGAATTGCGCCGCGATTTTCATCTCGATCTCAACCCCCGGGCACGCGTCTCGTCGCTGTCGATCGGCGAGCAGCAGCGAGTGGAGATTGCCAAGGCGCTGATCCGTGGCGCCCGCCTGCTGGTGCTGGACGAGCCGACGGCGACCCTGACGCCGCATGAAGCGCAGGGCCTCTTTCGTGCCCTGAAGGCCATGACGGCGCGCGGGCTCGGCGTCATCTTCATCAGTCATAAGCTCGGCGAGGTCCTGGAACTGACG
>Ga0209455_1000704_pt1 | contig 19539 bp, 17 predicted proteins | sample AraplaCol_mCL_r2_FD_184275 | JGI IMG/M metagenome (GOLD analysis project Ga0209455, IMG submission 184275) | Arabidopsis root microbial communities from North Carolina, USA - plate scrape CL_Col_mCL_r2 (SPAdes) (version 2) | ecosystem: Host-associated > Plants > Roots > Endosphere | place: USA... | reverse complement strand
GTGCACCCTCGACGCAGGCACGGCGCAGCAGGTGTTCACGATCACCAGCGGCTCGGAGGTCTACTGGAAGTCGACGGACTGCCAGAGCGACAAGGTGGATGCGGAGGTGCTCCTGCAGCCCGGCAAGACCATCTCGTCCCAGGCGCCGATCACGTGGGACCGGACCCGGTCCGACCCGTCGACCTGTCAGGCCACCCGCCAGCAGGTTCCCGCGGGCGGCGCGTCGTACCACCTGGAGACCAGCGTCTCGGGCGTGAAGAGCTCCGAGACGAAACAGTTCATTCTCCAGTGACGGCGGTGACACCCTCGCCGCTTGCGCCGTCGGCGCGCGTGTAGGCGCCCACGATCTCGCGCACCTCGACGCCGGCGCCGTGCCGGATGGCCGGGTTCTGCCGGGCGAGGACGAGGGCCGCCTCGAGGCTTGGGGCGTCGACGACGCCGATCCCGGCGATGAGCTCCTTTGTCTCGGTGTACGGGCCGTCGGTCTCGCCGCTGCCCCGGATCGACCTGGCGGCCGCCGGCTCGCTCAGGGCGTAGGCAGCCGTGAGAGCTCCCGCCTCGATGAGGTCGTCGGAGTGTTTCTGGTGTTCGGCGAGCTCGGCGTCGTCGTGCTCGGCTGTCGGGTCGGAGTAGATGAAGATCGCGTACTGCGGCATGGTCGGTTCTCCCGTCTTCGGAGTGTTCTCACGCGTGCGTCGAACGGCGGCCGCCGCGATCGACATCGTCAGAAGGCCGCGTCGAGCTCCCGCTCCCGCTCCGTCGAAGCCGCGCTGAACGCCAGTCGGAGGGCCTCGCGGATGGACGCGCTGCGGTCGTCCACCCGGGTCGCGAAGCCGAGGCGAGCCGCCTCCGACGTGCGCTGCTTGCCGCTGACCACCGGGCGGATCTCGCCGGCCAGACTGATCTCGCCGAACGCTGCGAGGGTGTGCGGGATGGCCCGGTCGGTCGCAGCGGACGCGATGGCCAGCGCGATCGCCAGATCGGCTCCCGGTTCGGTGAGCCGCACGCCGCCCACGGTCGAGACGTAGACGTCTTTGTCGCCGAGCTTGATGCCCGCCCGGCGCTCGAGCACCGCCAGCAGCATCGCGACGCGGGACGCATCCACCCCGTTGGTGACGCGGCGCGGGTTCGGCGCCGTCGTGCCGACGACGAGCGCCTGCACCTCGACCGGCAGCGGCCGGCGGCCCTCCATGGCGACCGTCACGCACGTGCCGGACACCGGCGTCGTGGTGCGGCTGAGGAACAGCCCGCTCGGGTCGGGCACCTCGGCGATGCCGTCGCCGGCCATCTCGAAGCAGCCGACCTCGTCCGTCGGTCCGAATCGGTTCTTCAGCGCCCGGACGAACCGCAGCGCGGTCTGCCGGTCGCCCTCGAACTGGCAGACCACATCGACCAGGTGCTCGAGCAGCCGGGGGCCGGCGATGGAGCCGTCCTTGGTGACGTGGCCGACGATCAGCACAGGGAGGTCGCGCTCCTTGGCCACCCGGATGAGCGTGCTGGCGACCTCGCGCACCTGGCTCGGGCCGCCCGCGATGCCCTCTGCCGAGCTGCTGGACACGGTCTGTACCGAGTCGACGATGACGAGCGACGGCTGCACCGCGTCGATCTGCGCCACGATGGTCGCGAGGTCGGTCTCGGACGCCAGGTACAGCTCGTCGTGGACCGCCCCCGTGCGCTCGGCGCGCATCCGCACCTGGCTCACCGACTCTTCGGCACTGACGTAGAGCACACGGTTGCGGGCGTGTGCGGCCCGGGACGCCACCTCGAGCAGCAGAGTCGACTTGCCGACCCCGGGCTCGCCGCTCAGCAGGATGGCCGCGCCCGGCACGATCCCGCCGCCGAGCACGCGGTCGAACTCCCCGATGCCGCTCGGCCGCCGAGGCACCCGATCGGCCTCGATGTCGGTGATCGCCCGCGCCTCGCGCCCCGCCGCGATCGTCACCGGCTTGAGCGCCCGGAGCACGCCGGTCGGCTGAGCCGCCTCTTCGACCGTGCCCCACGCCTCGCAGTTGGAGCAGCGCCCCACCCACTTGGCCGTGCTCCAGCCGCACTCGGAGCAGCGGTAGGTGACAGACGCTTTGGGCACGGAACCTCCTGGATCGTGCTCCACCCTACGGCGAGCCACCGTCATCGCAGAAAGGATCGCGGCGACCTGTGGAGATCCGGCCGAGACCTCGGGATGTGACCACTTCTGCGAGTCTCCGCCCGAGTGCACAATGGGCCGCATGGCTGACCGCATGTTCACTCTCCGCTCCGGCCGGAAGGTCGGCGTCACCGCCCTCGGCGACCCGGACGCCGAACGGATCGTGGTCTTCTGCCACGCGGCCCCGGGGTCCTCGATGTTCGACCCGGACCCGGATGCGTCCAGCGAGCGCAACGCCCACATCGTCGCCCTCGACCGCCCGGGCTACGGCTCGAGCGATCCGTGGCCCGCCGGCCGCTGGCCGAGCATCGTCCAGGCCGCGGACGACATCGCCGAGTACCTCCGCTCGGTCGTCGTCGCCGAATCGGTCATCGGGGTGAGCCGCCCCCGCACCGTCGGCGTCGCCGGCTGGTCCGCGGGCGGACGGGTCGCGCTCGCCGTCGCCGCGCGCCATCCGCAGCTGGTCGATCGGGTCGCCATCGTCGGCACGCCCGCGCCGAACGAGGCGGTGCCGTGGATCGCCCCCGCGCAGCAGGAGCTCTCCGACCAGCTCGCGGCGATGTCCCCGGCGGAGGCCATGGCGAAGCTCAGCGGGATGCTTCAGCCCCAGGCGGACTCCGTCGCCGCCGCCGACGAGCCGGCGGACGTGCCGCTCGACATGCTCGGCATCGGCGCGGCCGACGCACAGGCGCTGGGCGGCCGGGGAGTGCGCGACCGGCTCGGGATGATGCTGAAGGACGCGTTCCGTCAGGGCACCGGGGGAGTAGCAGGCGACATCCTCAGCTACACCGCGCGTCCCTGGGGTTTCGACCTCGGCGACGTCGCGGCCAAGACGCTCATCCTCGCGGGCCAGGCCGACCCACTGGCCGGGCATGCGCACGCCGCCTGGTACAAGAATGCACTGCCGGACGCGCGCATGGAGATGGTGCCCGGCGCGGGTCACCTGGCTGTCGTGCCGATGTGGGGACGCATCCTCTCGCACCTGGCGCCGGCGACCGTCAGGCGCTGAGCGCCTCCTCCTGCTCCGCCGCCTCACCGGTGCGCGGGTACAGCGCGCGCGCCCGCGTCGTGACCGCCGGGAGGAAGGCCGACGCCCACACGCGGTAGCCGTGGTCGTTGGGGTGGAAGAGGTCCTCGGCGAATTGCGTGAATGCGCTGCGCAGCCCCTCCCGGCGCATCGTCTCGTGCAGCGGGACGACGGTCAGGCCGCGCGAGGCCGCCTCCTCCTCGAGGATTCGGTTGCCCTCGGCGACCTTCCGTTCGTTCCACGGCAGGTAGAAGTAGGGCAGGTCGGCAACGATGGTGTGGTCGGGAACGGCGGCGAACACCTTCCGCATCCCCTCCCGGAAGCGCGCGGGGTCGAACGCGGCGATGTCGTTGGCGCCGATGGACACTGTCACGATGTCGGGCTGCAGGCTCGCGAACCGCGGGAGCTGATCGGCCACCGCCAGTGCTACAGTCGCGCCCGAGACGGACAGGTTGACGGTGCGGACCGTGCGGCCAGTCACCGCCCGGAGGTGGTCGGCGATGACGCCGACGTAGCTGTTCTTGGGCGTGGAGGCGCCGATGCCCTGGGCGGCGCTGTCGCCGATGGCGACGTAGAGCAGCTCGCCCGGATCCTTCGCCGCATCCCGCCACCACTTCGAGTGCACCGGCAGCAGCTCGTTGAGCCGGACGCGGCCCTCCGCGACCGACGCCCGCTTGGCCTGGACGCGCTGCCATCCCACGGCGGCGACGGCTGCAGTGGCGAGGAGGCTGGCGGCGGCGACAAGGATGCGGCGGAGAGCTCTCATGGACCGAACAGTAACCCCCGACCACCGACGCGGAAAGCCGGGGCCGCTCGATTGGAGACGGCTGCCGGAATCGCGTACGATAGTCCGCGGTACCGTGTCCGAGCGGCCGAAGGTGCAACTCTCGAAAAGTTGTGTGGGTGAAAGCCCACCGTGGGTTCAAATCCCACCGGTACCGCCACGTGCAAGCCCCCGCGATCCCAGTGTTTACAAGGGATCCGGGGGCTTTTGCTTTCCGGAAACTCGCCGTTTGACTACATTTTGACTAAATGTCGTTCGGACGCGCCCCTTGCTGCAAGACCGCACGCGGCCCTGCGCACGCCGAGCGACGTTGATAACACTGGTTGCGCCAGTGCCCTCCAGCTGTAGCTCTCGGACTAGATTTCATCCATGCATGTGGCATCTATCCGGATGGTCGGTTTCAAGCGTTTTTCAAACACGCTCCTTGACGGCATTCCCGCGTCGGCGAAACTGGTTGTTCTCGCCGGCCCGAATGGAACCGGCAAGTCCTCGATCTTCGACGCGTTCAAGACTTGGCACAGGTTCAACGGTGGTGCCGGCGCCGGTTGGGACGAAACGTATGTCTCGAAAGCGGGGGCTCCGTCTATAGGAGTGAACGAACACGTGCAGATCACCTTCCACGAGCCAATGCCGACTGGCGAAGATCAGAAGAAGCTCGTGTACATCAGAACCGCTTTTCGTAACGAGGCCGATTTCAATATTCCGTCCTTCGGCCGTATGAGTTCGCCTCTCGATCAGGTTCGCTCGGCACGCATGATCGACAACGATGTCGCGGTATCCGAGAACTACCAGCGACTGCTATTGCAGACGATAGACGGCATCTACGACGAGACTCTGCCAGAAGAAATGACAAGGGCGCAGATCCGAGATCGCATCATTGGCAAGGTACGCGACGCGATGAAGTCAGTCTTTCCGGATCTTGAACTCGTCGGGGTGGGCGGAATCAGTTCTCCCGCGGCGTCCGAGGGCACCTTTTACTTCAGTAAAGGCAAGTCACAGAGCTTCCTGTACAAGAACCTTTCCGCAGGTGAGAAGGCGGCCTTCGATCTCTTGCTGGACGCAGTGATCAAGCGAGACTTCTTCGACGACAGCGTCTGGTGCATCGACGAACCGGAAACGCATCTCAACTCACGAATCCAAGCCAAGCTGCTCGGCACGCTTTTGGAACTGTTGCCGGACGGGTGCCAGCTTTGGCTGGCCACACACAGTATCGGATTCATGCGGAAGGCATGGGAGATAGCGCGGGCTGATCCCACCAGCGTTGCGTTCCTTGACCTAGAAGGCCTCGATTTCGATGCTCCCGTCGTCACAGAACCGATTGCGCCTTCTCGCGACTTCTGGACTCGGACGCTTAACGTGGCACTTGGAGACGTGGCCGCATTAGTTGCACCTGAGCACGTAGTGCTATGTGAGGGTCGCGTAAGTGCCGGCCCTCACGACGTGAACGCGGCTTACGACGCCGAGTGCTACAGGAAGATCTTTGCGAGCACCCATCCAGGCGTCGACTTCATATCAGTTGGCAATTCGAGCGACACTCTACGTGATCGGCTGGGCGTCGGCCATGCCATTCAACTTATCGCCGGCGGCACCCTGGTGACTCGAGTCGTCGATCGGGACTACAAGAGCGACTACGAGGTCGAGCAGCTTACTGCCGGAGGTGCCCGGGTTCTCAACCGGCGGCACATTGAGTCGTATCTGTTTGACGAAGAAGTAATTGAGCGGATGTGCGTGGAGATGGGGTACCCCGATCTGGTGGGAGAAGCCCTCAAAATCCGAACTGACGCAATTGAGGCAAGCGTTGAACGTCGAAATGATCGTGACGATGTGAAGCGAGCTGCAGGGACGATCACCGAAGGCCTGCGTCGTCTGCTGACGATCCACGGAGGAGGGAGCGGACCCGACGCTTTCGCCCGAGACACCCTGTCGCGGTACCTCGTTCCAGGGATGTCAGCATTCAGCGAGCTTGAGGACTCGATCTTTGGAGTTGACTAGCCGCTTTGAAGCGGTTGTCGCACGCGGAGCATTCGATTCACGCCTTCTCGCGCTCGCGTGTGAGTCGGCGCGCCTCACCCAGTGCGATGGCTACCGCGTCCCAGATCGTCGTCGAAAAGGTCGGCGCAGGTGTCGAGGGTCATCGCCGCAGACGAATGACCGAGCATCCGCTGCACCGCCTTGACGCTGGCTCCGGCGCTGATCGCCAGGCTCGCAGCCGTATGCCTTAGGTCATGGATCTTGACACGTGGGAAGTCGTGGTCGAGGGCCTGTGATCGCGTGATCGCAGAGACATACCAACCCCTGCGACGATCTGGTTGGTGCAGGTAGTTGTTCCCGTCGCCAAAGACCAATTGAGATGAGGTCTTGTGCTCAGCGATTTCCTCTAGCAGCGTAGCGAGGAACGGCGGGAACGGGACGCTGCGTGCTTCACCCGTTTTCGGAGTTCCGACATGGATCGTGCCCGAGACCTCTACTGCGTTCTCATGTACGTCGACACGTCGGCGATTCAGATCCACATCGCGAACGTGCAGGGCCGTCGCTTCGCCCCATCGCAGGCCGGTGTAGGCGAGGAACAGAACCATGGTCCGGTGCTTCTTTGCGTTCTCCGCGAGGAGATCCACTTGCCTGTGGCTGAGGTACTTGTGCTTCCCCTTGAGTTTCCGAGGGAGGTTGACGCCTCGTGCAGGGTTCGATGATCGCTTGGCCTGACTGGCCGGAGAACGCGCTCGTAGTGGATATCGCACCGGCTTCGATTCGTCGGCTCTGGATGGCTTCGCTGATTTCTTGCGCTTCGGCGTGCGTAGCGGTCACCAGCGAGATTGTCTCGCGACGTCGGGTCGCATCGAACCACCCTTCCACCATCGCGTCCCGCGCCGCGATGTCACTGTTTGTCATCACGACGTGGTTCGTTCGAATCAGCTCGTCAGCTACATCGCGCACTTCGTCATCGCTCCGCGGATCACGAACCCGCATCGTAAGGTCCGCCCACTCCGGATCCTTGAAGCGATGAGTAGTCGTGAGCTCCACGTGCCGAAGTGAACGGCGCCAGAAGAGCGCCATTGCCCCCGAGTGCCCAACGGGCAACGCTTGTCGCTGATCCCCGACCAACGCGACGCCCGCGCCGGTGTCACGCACAACGTCGAGAAGGGCGGACGCCGCCTCGAGGTCCAGCATGCCGGCCTCGTCGACGACGATGCGATCACCGCGGTCGATTCTCATCCGTGGCCCCCGATAAAGCTCATTTGAGATGGGGTCCTTCTCGCCGATTGAGAGCCGCTTCCACACCGTTGCGCCTGAGACGGCCTTCTGCCAGCGCCATCCGTAATCGTGGAGAAGTTGGTGCAGGGATGACGACGAGCTCATCGTTTCGCGTCCGGCGACAGCGGAAGCCTTCTTGGTCGGCGCGACGATGATCATGTTGTGACCGACTAGCCGTAGAGCAGCTCCGGCGACCTTGAGCATCGTGGTCTTGCCGGTGCCGGCCGGGCCGGAGATGACGACGTTGCGGGAGGTGCCGCCGATCGCGGCTGCACCGGCGAGCTGTCCCTCATCGAGCGTCCGCTCGGGCTCGATCGCGTGCCCGATCGCAGCGACCTGCCCTGTGTCCAGAATCTGCCCGGGTGCGGAGATTGCGTCGACCTTCTGGGCGAGGGTGGCCTTCAGCGTGGCCGTGGAGACCGCCATCAGGTGCTTGACGTGCTTCGGCGCATCCGGCTCCGAGATCAACGTCACCGTCTGCGAGTGTGCGACGACGTCCTCGGCCAGCTTCGCGAGGATGTCCCGGTCGGCGACAACACCGGCAGCGGTGATTGCGCGGAGAGCGCCGGCTCGCACGTCCATCACGCTGAAGCGTCCACCGCTACCCGTCGACCGGGCGTCCGCATCGACAACTGCCTTAGTTGCCAGCAACTCGAGGTCGAGATTTTCGACGGTGACTGAAGGCAGCGGCGCGGGAGAACGCTGGATGCCGACCGTGGGGTCGGCGGTATGTAGTTCTTCGCGGACCAGCGCGGCCCAGTCGTCTTCGTTCAGCTCGCCCGGTTTGTTGGGCCGGCCGGCAGCCCACGCCCAGTGGTCGATCTGCTTCAGCACATCATGAGACAGCTCCTGCCCGGGGTGCTGCTGCTTCCACCATGCGGTGCGGGTGATCTTGTTGGTTTCGATCTGTGCGGATCGCTTCGACAGCGGTCGCACCAGGTGCTGCAATTGGGTGATTTCGCCGTTGTCGTTGAGGGTGAATCCTTTAGCGTCGAGTGGCCCTGCTCAACATTTTCACGTACGCGCCGGTCACAGCCCACAGGCCGGATCAGGACCGGCGATTTTCGAATGCCACCCGCACGGGGGGAAGAACCGCTGGATCACCGGCACCTATCTTTTGACTATGAAGCTGAGGGGGAGCAGCCGCGTAATCGGGCTGTGCACGGTGGGCGTGCTGGTGGCGGGGGTTTTGGTGATGGCGAGTGCGCCACCGTCGTTAGCGGATCCTGGTGGGCGCAACGCTGCGGCGCAGTTTGCTCTGAATGTTCCTTCCTCGGTTCTGTCTTCGATTACCGGGAACTCGACAGGCGATGCATTGCTGGCGAATGGCCAGTCCTTCGACTGGAACTTCTTAGACTCGAGGTATCAGCAGGTTTCCGGTTCGTACACGGCGAGCCCGCTTGACGCTGCTGCGGCGCTTTCGTCCGATGACCGTGTCGCCTTCGAGGCTGCTTCGGCCAAGTTTGATGCACCTGTGACGCCAACGGTGCCGCCGACTAAGAACGTCGGGGGAGTGGTGGTTGCGCTGAGCCCGCTGGTGATGTTGGGCATCGCCCTGGGCCTTGTCAAAGTGAAAGTGGTTGGTTACGACGGCAAGAGTACTTGCACTGACTCGGATGTGGGCTTGGTTAGTACCCTTGATGGGACGCCCTGCGGGAACGGAAACGGGATAGCGGACAGCTCGAAGAACATCGATCAAGTTATGGTCCCATCCGACCCGCCGCGTGTGTGTAGCGCCGGGTCGTGCATCATCTACTCGGGGCGATATGCCTATGGCGGAGCGATGTACTACTGCTTCGGCGCATCGAATTTCTATCAGGGCCCTCCGAATGACCGCGTTGTTTACGGCATCGACGCCATTCACACGGACGCCTCGACCGTGGCTGGCGGCAGCAATGAGGAGCAGGGTTGCTATAGCCGAGGATTGGGCAGTTATCGGAGCGTTGTCGACTATTCCGGAAAGGCCCCAAGCGCCGCGCGAGTCAGCTTCTATAACAGCAACGGGCAGTTTGTGGAAACACAGATCCTGGACATCAGCCAACAACTGGAGGGCCCGAACCCGTCCCGTTATTGGCTCTGCCAGATCACCGACACGGCGGGTCGCACCTACGCGGAGAGTTCGGCGACTTTCACTGAGAAGGATCCAGCGCTTCCGCCATACGCTTGTCCGGTCGTGCCGCGCGGAGCGATAGCGGCGCATATCAAGATCACTGAGATCGGAGGCTCGGTCGATACGCCGATCTTCGACGTCGACACGACACAGGCATACCGGAAGTGGGGAGGGTTGTTTCCCGAATGCGCCAACGGAAGTTGCCTCCTAGACCTGCGACAGAACGGGACAAGTTGTTTCGCCTTCACCGCCGACTGCGTTAACTGGGCGACGGATCCAAATCGCGACTCGGCCTACAGCTGCTATTACGGCACCCACCAGGTCTCTCTGACGGAGTGCTACGTGTACGGAGTTTTGTTCTCCCACGCCGGCTGGCCAGATGGCCACGCATACGCTGACCCGCAGACAGGCGGCAACGTGGGGCAGACAGTCCCGACCGTCGAAGACAACATAGTCAGCCACCTCATACAAAAGAAGCGTGTACGAGGTGACGGTGACCTTGCAACGGACGCACACACCGTGGCCCGCCAATGCATCGCGTTGAACATCGCAAATCAGTGCAAGCGAGATGACATGCCCATTTTCGCACCGGGTGGTGATGTGAAGGAGGCAACGCACCATGATCTGATCGCCATAACAGGGTCCCCGGGAACTGAGGACGTTACAAATTTGCTGCCACCTAGACCTGCGATACTCACCTATACAGCCACGCCAAACACGCAGGAGCGCTGGTACAGGGGCTTCTACCCGTGCAATGCCAGCTACGAGAGTGACGAGAACTGCGACGAGTACCCATACCTATCGTCCGAAGAAGGCGGTCTCGACGGCGAGGGACTTCCGCAAGCTTCGTTGCAGGTGATCAACAAAGAACAGAACCAGCTCGAGGGGTCCTGGCTGGGAGCGTTCTATGGCGCTTGTGGGCTGCTTGGCTCATCGGGCTCCAAGTTCGCTGTCGTACCCGTGGATGTTGACAAGTCTGTCTTCAGGACCTCCGCGTGGTGCCCAGAGCGATGAGTCTGCTTCCTGAAATCATCACCACTCCCGAAGGGTTCAGCGTCGAGGGCGCGTCGCCCGATCTTCTGCGGGAGCTCCTGGATAGGTTTGCATCGACGACGGCTCGGCTCGGAGCTCCGATCGAGGACTACCTGAATCCGGGCATCAGCGAAGCGGAGATCGAGGACTCCCTTGGGAAGGTCGGCCTTGTGCCTCCGGACGAGCTCGTCGCGTGGTGGGGTTGGCACAACGGGACCGCACCGGGGCGCAACCTGCCGCTGAGCCTGGACCTGCGATCCCTTGAGATCTCGCTCGAGCTCTATCGGCGCCAGATCTTCGGGCCCAACCAGTGGGAGTGGCAGCGGTCCTGGATCCCGATCGTGGGCAACGACCCCGCCGGCATAGCCATCGACTGCTCAGCTCCGCGCGACAGGCCGCCACTTGTTCGTCCCGTGAACGGCAGCATCGGCACGCATCCCGATGACAGCGACCGTCAGGCTGTTTCGCTCTGCACCGTGGTCACCTGGTGGTTGCTCGCGAGAGAGAACGGTTGGACGTATGTCAGTGCTGATAAGAATTTCTGGGACGTAGATCGAAGCGCGTTCCGAGTTGATTGGTGGAATGTGGGACTCGCCTACTACTAGTACCGTCCGCCCTGGGCGGTCCCGATTCGCATCTCCACTGTTCGAGCGAGCGCTCTCCGTTCCACTAGCCGTTTACCGTGCAGAGGACGAAGTCGCCGCCGAGGGGGACTACGACGGTTTCGCACTTCATGAGTTCCGCCCTCGCGACGTGGAGGTCATCTTCGACGACGTCCTGGGCCCATCGCGTTCGCGGTACCGAAGAGGCATGAGGCCCGCCGAGGTGACGGCTAGCAGCGACATCGGTGGGTACACGGTGTCGATGGTGGACGCGGCCGTTGTACCTGGCGCGATGATGACCAGACGCACAAAGTGCCGACCAGGGAGTCCGGCCCAGAGTGCCACCCCGCAGAGCGACCCCAGTCGCACCGCATGGGCTTGCGCGACAGGGTGGCCGAGGCTGCACGACGACGGCTTATGGAAGCGGACGAACAGGGCGCCGGGGAGGCCAGACGAGCTCGAAGCTGCGATCTACTGCTTCAAATTCTACGTTCCGAGCCGGTACGTGTTTGACTACATTTTGACTACAACCGTGTGCGTTCCTACGGGATCACGCGAAATCACAGGAGCCCTACTTCGTCGACATTCCGCGGAAGTTAGCCTGGGCACCAAGGGCCGTAGGCCTCCGAACTAGGGTTCAAATCCCACCGGTACCGCCACGTGAAAGCCCCCGTCATCCCGGTGTTTACAAGGGATGCGGGGGCTTTCGCTTTCCCAGGATCGGACGTTTGACGAGGTCGGGCCGAATACTCAGGGCCATCAGGTTGCGAACGAGAGCTCAGGACCTTATGCCCTGTACGCGTCTGGCGCTGCGCTTCAACCATGGTGCGAGCGAGCGTTGGTCGTTCGCGCTATAGGAGGAGGACCGGAATGCATACTCGGATCTATCGCCCCGGTCGGCGCGCAGCCATGGCCTCGACAGCAGCCGCGGTGGCGGCCGCGGCCGTCATCACCCTGACCGCCGCGGCTGCGCAGGGCTGGCCCTCCCTCGGAGGCGCTCACACGACCTCCGCCACCTCGGCGTCCTGTCCACGCTTCGATCTAGGGACACTCCCGGGCGGCAAGGCGAGCGATGGAAGGGACATCAACCTGTTCGACTACAGCATCGGCGTCTCGACGGCCGGCGATCAGTTGCGATTGCTCCGCGCCGCCCGCTGGAGTCCCAACGGTCACGTGACCGACCTCGGAACCTTGCCCGGGGGTGCCGCCAGTACTCCGCGAGCCATCAACGCCTGGGGCTTCATCGCGGGGGACTCCACCACCGGCGCCAGCCTCTCGTCGGCTCACGCGGTCTATTGGGACCCGTTGGGGCGTATCCACCGGCTCGCGGTCCCCGCAGGCACGACTTCGAGCTCCGCAACGCAACTCAACCAGTTCGCGACGCTCATCGGTCAGGCGAGCACTCCCGACCGCACGAATGCCATGCGTTGGACCTTGTTGGGTGGCATGACTGTCTTGCCTGCACTGCCAGGCACCGCAGGAAGCGTCCCTGTCGCGATCAACAATCGCGGCATCATCGTTGGGCGCTCGGTCGCCGGGACGAGCCCATCGGAGGAGGTCGCCCTCCGCTGGAACGCTGCGAACCAGCTCACCCGACTCGACAGTCTTCCGGGCAGTGTGAGCAGCGCCGCCAACGCGGTGAATGGTCAGGGCTTCGCGGTCGGGAGGACAGACTTCAGCACCGGCGTGACGCGCGCTATCCGCTGGGACCCGTTCGGTCATCCTCAGCTGCTGAGCCCTCTGCCCGGGGGTGACACCAGCATCGCGACAGGCATCAACGAGGCTGGCGTCGTCATCGGCTCTGCCAACGCGTCGCAGGGCGGACCGCTCCGCGCCGTCAGGTGGAACACTCTCGGCCAGGTCATACCGTTAGCGACCCTCGGCGCTGAGACCACGGTTGTCGATATCAATGACCGCGGTTACATGGCGGGGTACGCACGCCCGGCGGATGGGCCTTCCGGTGGCGGTACGGTGGTCGCCGACCGGTGCCGTCACTCGCCTGGGAGTCTTCCCCGGTGGCGATGAGGATGCTATCGGAGCCGCTATCGCCCCAGACGGAACTGTCGCGGGAACCGCCTCTGACCCCAATGAGGACAACCACGCCGTGCTGTGGAAGACGAGCACATGCCCTTTGTGAGAGAGAACGAAGGCAAACGGTCGACACTCGTAACGTGGCCTCCCTCCTGGTCGCGCGACTTTCGCGATCACGGCGCCATCGTGGGTCTGCGTCAGACGACGCCGTACTGAGCCGATCATCGCGCTTCTGGCGCCGCGCCCAGCCTGTCCTATGCTCAGAGAATCGGAGGATGTGAGGGTGTCATGAACAAGTCGCGCTCGGGCGATGACCACGCGCAGGCGATGTACGAACGCCGCGACCACCACCGCGACTTTCGGTCCTGAGGCCGGCCATGCCTTCCTGGGTGCTCTGGATCGCCGGCGGCTGCGGGGCGGTGTTCCTCGCGCTGCTCCTGGTGCAGCTGGCAAACCCGGAGGCCCAGCTGTTCCCGGTGGCGCTGCCCTTCGGTATTGCCGGTGCGGCGCTGTCCTTCTTCTACACGATTCGCAAGCAGTAGGTCGCCCGCACAGTGCGGCAGAGGCCGCTCAGCCGATCGCTTCCTCGAGTGCTTCCTGGAGGCGGTCGTCGACCACGATCGACACCGTGCCGTTCTCATCCATCGATGAGACTCGGCTGACCTGCTGATTCCGCGAGAACAACACGTCGGCGGAGATCACGCCGCCGGGCGGTGGTCCCTCGCTGAGCACATGCTGCGTCAGGCCGACGAGTTGTTCGACGGCGGCCAGTGTTGCCGGCCCAGTGACGGGTACCGCGATGATCATGTGACGGTAGGGCACGGTGAAGAGCGTCCCCAGCGGCGCAGCTCCGAGCACCGCGGCAAGATTCGCCGCTTTGGACGCGATGAACAGCGACTGACCGGCGACGACGTGGATGCCGGGCGACGGCACGATACGTTCGTCGATCGGCTCCTGGTCGGTGTTCAACTGACCGAAGGCGTACAACTCCTCCAGACCCAGGGCGAGCTGGTCGACCTGGTCATCGTGGATGTACGTGACCGTGGTCGGGAAGTCGACGCAGAGTGCGAGGATGAGGTCTCCCGCGAACGGGCGCGCGTAGTGAAAGGTCGGGCCTTCGGGGCCGCCCGCTCCACCCGGCAGGATGCGAGTCCGCACCCGCTGCCGGAGCTCGTCGGCCGACAGGTCTGTTGCGGAGGGGGTGCTCTCGGCGTCGACCAGGCTGTTGATGTGATCGGTGACGATCAGCGTCGCCTGCTCTGCGCTGGCGCCCTGAGTCTTGGCGAACGCGTTGAAAGTCGCCAGAGCCACTCATTCTTAGCGGCTCCTTGCGACGGTTCTCCTAACGTCCGTGTGACTGACCCATGGACAAGGAGTGCCTGTGACCGAGCTCGACCGTGCGGCCCTGCGTGAGAACAAGGTGCCGGAACCGACTGCGTCTTTCTGGACCATCAAGATCCTCGCCACGACGGTGGGGGAGACCGCGGCGGACCTCCTCGCGACCAGCCTTCATCTCGGCACGCAGCTCACCTCGGTGGTCATGGCGGCGCTGTTCCTGATCGTGCTTGTGGCGCAGTTCCGCACCACTCGCTATATCCCCGCCGTCTACTGGCTCACGGTGGTCTTGATCAGCGTCGTCGGCACCCTCATCACCGACAACCTCACCGACGGCCTCGGCGTACCTCTGGGTGTTTCGACGGCGGTGTTCGCCGTCGCGCTCGCCGCCACGTTCGCCGTCTGGTACGGCGTGGAGAGGAGCCTGTCCATCCACGAGATCGTGACCCTCCGCCGCGAGGCGTTCTACTGGCTCGCCATCCTCTTCACCTTCGCTCTCGGCACCGCGGCCGGTGATCTCCTCGCCGAGCAGCTGGACCTCGGCTACCTGGTCTCCGTCATCGTCTTCGCCGCGGCGATCGGGGTCGTCGCGCTCGCTCACTTCGCGTTCCGGCTGGGCGCCATCGTTGCGTTCTGGCTCGCGTATATCCTGACCCGGCCGCTGGGGGCCTCCCTGGGCGACTTCCTCTCGCAGCCGACAACGGACGGCGGCCTCGGGTTGGGGACCATCGTCACCAGCCTCCTCTTCCTGGCCGCGATCGTGGCGGTGGTCATCTACCTGACGGTCACGGGCAACGGGCGGACTCCCCGCTCGGTCGCGCGGACGGCCACGCCGACGGCGGAGCCGGAGGCTGCACTCGAGGACTGACGTGCCTTGCAGGTCATGAGCCCGGAGCAGTCGAAACCGTCAGCTCGCGGGTACCCGGAACTCGAGGATGGTGCCCGTCGGTCCCGTCGACACGACACGGACGTCACCGCCGTAACCGACGGCCGTCTCGCGCACGAGCGCGAGCCCGATCCCGTAGCTGGTCCGTTCGTGTCGTGGATTGGAGGGCTCGGCACGGGCGAAACGGTCGAACACGCGAGCCGGATCGATGCCGACGATTCCCGACCCCTGGTCGGCGACCCGGAGAAGCGCGTACCCCTTCCGCCGACCGACGGTCACGGTGACGTTCGATCCGGACGGGGAGTGCGCCACGGCGTTGTCGATCAGTGCGGTCGCGCATCGTTGGACGCTCGCAGCGGGGACACGTGTCTCCGGATCGGCCGCGCGGCGGAAGTCCAGTCGGACGCCGGCGCCCGAGGCGAGCACGGCGAGGGACTCGACGGCGCGCCCAACCGGCTCGGCGAACGGCGTCGGCCGGGTCTCCACTACCCGCGTCGTGTCCGCTGCGAGGAGCAGATCGTTGACGACGTCGATCAGGTTGCGCGCGTCGGCACGCAACTCGGCGACCGTGGACGCGGAAGGGTCGTCGGGCGCCAGCCGTCGTTGCAGCGTCTGCAGGCGGAGGTCGAGCGCGGTGAGAGGGGTGCGGAGCTCGTGGCTGGCGTCGGCGACGAAATCACGTTGCAACTCAAGCGCTCGCCCGAGCGGGCGGACCGCTCGACGGGTGACGATCATGCTCATGACGCCGGCGATGATGACCGCGAGGACGCCGACGGAGATCAGGGCGACCATCGCCTCGGTGGTGTCGATGTAGATCTTGTGCTCGCCGGGCTTCGGTGGCTCGTTCACCTCGGAGGGTCGCAACTCGTCGAGGATGATGAAGAAGGCGATGCCGATGGCCGCGACGACGAGGGCGCCGGAGGCGATCGTCAGCTGCATCCCGACGACACGGGAGGCGCGACGGACGTCTCGGGATGCGGAGTTGCGGGAGTCTGTCATGGCTGACCCAGCCGGTAGCCTTCGCCGCGGACCGTAGTGATGATCTCCTGGTCGGTCTTGCGGCGGAGATAGTGGACGTACGTGTCGACGGTGCCCGGTTGCTCGTCGCCCTGGAAGACGACGTCCAGGATCTGCGACCTGCTGAAAATGCGTCGCGGATTCTCGGCGAACAACCGGAGCAGGGCGCTCTCCCGCTCGGTCAGCTGGATGCGGCCATCGTACGGAGAGTAGATGCAGCGGCTATCGGGGTAGAGCCGCCATTCGCCGATGGGCAGCTCGCGTCCTTCGCCGGTGAACGTCCGGGTGAGCGCCCGCAGGCGGGCGAGGAGCTCGTCGAACTCGAACGGCTTCACGAGGTAGTCGTTGGCCCCGGCGTCGAGCCCTTCGACGCGATCCTGCACGGCGCCGAGGGCGGTCAGCATCAGGATCGGTGCGACGACGCGGCCGTCACGCAACGAGCGGACGACACTCACGCCGTCCCGCCCCGGCAGTCGGCGATCGACGACGATCACGTCGAAGACGCCGGCCAGCCCCCGTCGGAGGCCGGCCTCGCCGTCGACCTCGCGGACGACGTCGTAGGTCTCCGCGAGGACGTCCTCGATGAGCGGCCCGAGGCGCGGGTCGTCCTCCACGAGGAGCACGCGGAGACGGTCGGAAACCATGAGGCCAAACCTACCTTCGAGCGATAAGACGCCACTAAGCCGCTCAGCCGCCGAGGGCAGCGACGATCGTCTGTGCCCGATCCCAGTACTGGGCGTAGTAGCCGGCGTCGGAGTTGACCTGGACAGCGTGAGCGAGGGCGGAGGGGTCCATCGTCCGCCATCCGTCGATGGTGGTGAGCTTGTCGAAGAAGTTCGTCGCCGCGGTATAGGGATCCATTCGGTCGGTCAGTGAACCCCACGCCCCGTTGTCACGCTGCTGGAAGAGGCCGCGGCTGTCCGGGCCGGCAACATCGCCGTAGTCGAGATTGCGGAGTCCCGACTCACCGATCGCGGTCATCACGCCGACCGCCTGAGTGTGTGTGCCGATCCCCTGGTCCCGGGCCGCGTTCATGATGTGAGCCGCCATGACCAGCTGGGGCTGGCAGAAGCCGGCGACAGGACCGGCGGGGACGACGATGGTCCCCACGGTGACAGGTGCCGCGGCCGGGCAGGCCGGTGTGGGACTCGACGACGGCGCGGTCGCCGTGATCGTCGTCGCCACGATCGTGGGCGCAGCCAGCCACCCGCCGATCGCCAAGGCTCCGGTCGCGAGGATGCCGACGATGAGTTTGCGCATTGGGAGCCTCCTTCCACCGGCATCCGTCAGGTGAAGGTACGAAGCCTACCTGGGCGTTGATCAAGCGTTCGCTCCTCGACGCCTGCGAAGGGATGACCGCTCAGCGGCGACGGACGGCGTAGCGGTGCTCCGGGCGACCGGTCGCTCCGTAGCGCAGTTCCAGCTTGAGGACTTCGCTCTGTTCCAACTGAGAGAGCGCGCGTTGCGCGGTGGCCCGGCTCACGCCGATCGCGGCGGCGACATCCGTAGCTGAGCTGCTTTCCGGGCGAGCCGCCACCGCGTCGTAGACGGCTTGAAGCGTGGGGGCCAGGCGGCGGAGCGCCTCGGTCTGTACAGCGGGGCTGGAACGCATCAGCTCGAAGATGCGGTCGATGTCGTGCTGTGTCGCCTCGACGCCGAACTCGGAGATGCTCTCGTGCGCCCTTCGGAACGCGGTCAGGCGCTCGGACAGCTCCGCGAACCCGAACGGCTTGACCAGATAATGGAGCGCGCCGAGCTGCACGGCCAGCCGGACGGTGGGGATGTCGTTGGCCGCCGAGATGACGATCACCGCCGGAGGGGCCGGAGTGGTGAGGAGCTTCCTCACCACGTGAAGACCATCTCCATCGGGGAGGTAGATGTCGATCAGAACCACGTCCGGGTGCAGTGACTCGGCGAGCGTCAGCGCCTCGGACGCGGCATGCGCCTCGCCGACTACCCGGAACCCCGAAACAGCCTCGACGAAGCCGACGTGGACGCTCGCCACCCGGAAGTCGTCGTCGACGACCAGCACCGTCAGCTCCTTCTCGCTCACGAGCGCACCTCGGTGACCGTGGGCGCGGATCGCGGGACGACGACCTCGAAGGTCGCGCCGCCGTCGCCGGAGACCGTGACCGTGCCGCCGAGCTTGGTCACCGTGGAGTGCACGAGCGAGAGGCCGAGACCGCTGTGCCGCACCAGCGAACCGCGCTTGGTCGTATAGCCGTTCTCGAAGATCCGCGGGATATCGGCGCTCGGCACACCGGGGCCGTTGTCGGAGACCCGTATCGTCAGCGAGTGCGCCGTCTCGACGATGCCGACGACCACGCGACGCGGTGCAGCAGCTCCCGCAAGGGCATCGAACGCGTTGTCGATCAGGTTGCCGAGGATGGTCGTCAGCGCCTGTACGCGGTCCGGAGCCTCGCCGACGTCGGTGTCCGGCGAGACGACGAGCTCGATGCCGCGCTCGTTCGCCTCCGCAGCCTTGCCCAGCAGCAGCCCGATCACCATCGGCGCGCCGATGTGCGTTCGCAGGGTGTTGTCCAGGTCTGCGGTGGTGCCCCGGATCTCGGTCAGATAGCTCAACGCCTCGTCCGAGCGGCCCAGCTCGAGCAGACCGGAGAGGGCGTGCATCCGGTTCGAGAACTCGTGCTGCTGGGCCCGGATGGACTCGGTGAAGCTGCGCTCGCCGTCCAGCTCCCGTGTCAGGCCGGTGAGTTCGGTGCGGTCCTGGAGGGTGAAGACGGCACCGTGCGCCCGCCCGCCGAGGGTCACCGGCATGCGGTTGATGACCACGACGTACTCGTCCGTGACGGCGATCGCGTCCTTCACCTCGCTGGTCCCGGTGAGCGTGTCGCGGATCGGGCTGGCGGCGAGGACGTCCTCCAGCCGGCGCCCGCGCGCTCCGTCGGGGAGGCGCAGCAGCCGCTGGGCCTCGTCGTTGACGACCGTGATGCGGCCCGCCGGGTCGATGGCGATGACGCCCTCGCGGATGCCATGAAGCGTCGCCTCGCGCTCCTGCAGCAGTCGGGCGATCTCGTCGAGCTCGAGGCCGAAGGTGCGTCGCTTGAGCAGGCTCGCCAGTGCGAACGACGCAAGGGCGCCGATAGCGAGCACCAGGGCGAACCAGAGCGCGTAGGACGGGAGTTCGCTCAGCAGCTCACCGGACACGCTGCTCTCGCGGATGCCGACCGACACCTCCCCGACCACGCGGTCGCCGGCGCCGAACATGGGCACTCGGGCATTCGCGTTGACGCCGGTGGCCCCGCTGTCCGTGCCGAGGTGCACCTTGCCGTCGCGGGCGACGATCGGTTCGGAGACCT
>Ga0209455_1000701_pt1 | contig 19592 bp, 18 predicted proteins | sample AraplaCol_mCL_r2_FD_184275 | JGI IMG/M metagenome (GOLD analysis project Ga0209455, IMG submission 184275) | Arabidopsis root microbial communities from North Carolina, USA - plate scrape CL_Col_mCL_r2 (SPAdes) (version 2) | ecosystem: Host-associated > Plants > Roots > Endosphere | place: USA... | reverse complement strand
GCCGAGCTGGGCTTTCCTGCGCCGCTGGCGCGCGGCCTGTTCTGCCTGTCGCGTTCGGTGGGCATCCTGGCTCATGCCTGGGAGCAGACCCAGCAGGGCGGACGCAACAAGGGGCCGATTCCGCGGCAATACCTGCCGCAGTACGAGGGCGAGGCGCCCAGGGAATTGCCCGAGTGGGCACGCAAATGAAGTAGAGCGAAGTAGAACGACATAGAAAAAGGAGACATCATGAAGTATTCGCATATCGCCCGCCTGTGCGGCGCGTTGTTGGCGTGCGGCGCGGCCGGCGCCGCTTCGGCCGCGGACAGCTACCCCGATCATCCCATCGACATCATCGTGCCCTTCAGCGTCGGCGGGTCGACGGATCTGGTCGCGCGCCTGGAAGCCAAGGGGCTGGCCCAGGTGCTGAATGCCTCGGTCCTCGTGGACAACAAGACGGGCGGCGGCGGCGTCATAGGCTGGGGCGAAGCGGCGCGGGCCAAGCCGGACGGCTATACCGTGCTGACGCTGGAGATGTCCTACACGATCGCGCCCGGCCTGATCAAGAACCTGCCCTACGATCCGCACAAGGCCTTCAGCAACATCACCACGCTGGTCCAGATGCCGCACGTGCTGGTGGTCAATCCTTCGGTGCCGGCCAAGACGGTGCAGGAATTCATCGCCCTGCTGAAGGCGAACCCGGACAAATACTTCTTCGGATCGGGCGGCGTGGGCACCAATACCCATCTGGGCGGCGAGCTCTTCGACAGCCTGGCCGGCGTGAAGATGGCGCACGTGCCGTTCCGCGGAGCCGGCGCGGCCTTGCAGGACCTGCTGGCCGGGCGCGTGCAGGCCATGGTCACGTCCCTGCCGACCGTGCTGTCGCAGATCCGCGCGGGCAAGCTGCGCGCCTTGATGGTGGCCAGCGATCATCGCACCGAAACCTTGCCCGACGTGCCCGACGCCAAGGAAGCGGGCCTGCCCGGCATGAACATGCAGTTCTGGGTGGGCTTCGCCGTGCCGGCCAAGACCCCCAGGCCCCTGGTCGAGAAGCTGAACGCTGCGATGGTGAAATCGCTCTCCACGCCGGACATGGTCGCGCAGCTGAAGGCGCTGGGGCTGGAGCCGGTGGGCAACACGCCGGAGCAGGCGGACACGCTGGTCAAGAACGAAATGGTCCGCTGGAAAGCCGTCATGGACAAGGCCGGCATCAAGCCGGAATAATGCAGGCGCAGATCCCGGGAGCGAGATCGATATGTGGAATATGACGTTTACCCCGCCGACAGTGATCGAGGCACGCGTGCTGACGCGCCTGCCCGATCGCTTTCGGGATGCGCGCGAGAATCCCTGGTCGTCGGCGAACAAGCCCGGCCATCGCATCGATTCTTTTCTGGAAGGCCCGTCCTTCGACCGCACCGGCAATCTGTACGTGACGGATATTCCCTACGGGCGGATTTTCCGCATCAGCCCCAACCTGGATTGGGAACTGGTTGCGCAATACGACGGCTGGCCCAACGGCATCGCGATCCATGCGGACGGCTCGTTGTGGATCGCCGACTATCGCCGTGGCATCGTGCGGCTGGATCCTCCCAGCGGCATCGTCGAAGCGCCGCTGGGACATCGCAATTCCGAAGGATTCAAGGGCCCCAATGATTTGACCTTCGACGCGGCCGGCAATCTGTACTTCACCGATCAAGGGCAGACCGGCATGCACGACCCGAGCGGCCGGGTCTATCGCCTGGCCCCGACCGGCCGGCTGGATCGCCTGATGGACAACGTTCCCAGCCCCAACGGCATTGCGCTCGACCGGGACGGGGCCTTTCTCTACACCGCCGTCACGCGCGCCAATTCGGTGTGGCGCGGCCCGCTGATGGCCGATGGATCCATCACCAAGGTGGGCGCCTTCCGCACTTTCTTCGGCACCAGCGGCCCGGACGGCTTGGCCGTGGATGCGGACAACCGCCTGGCCGTGGCGCATGCCAGCCTGGGCGGTGTGTTCCTGCTCGAAGCCAACGGCGACGTCACGCATTTCATCCGCAGCCCCATGGGCGGCACGGTGACCAACATCGCCTATCGGCCGGGCACGTCCAGCCTGGTCATGACCGAATCGCGCAGCGGCACGGTGCTGGAAGCGCAGCTCCCCGGAATCGGCCTGCCGCTGTTCTCGCACGCGGCGGACCGCTCGAAGACCTAGCTGGAACGACGCCGATGCGGCCCTTGCAACGGACCCTCCTCACGCTTGGGCGCAAGCTCAAGTTTCACCAGCTCCAGGTTTTCGACCGCGTGCTCGAAACGGGCTCGCTCGTGCGCGCCGCCAACGAGACGGGCTTGACCCAGCCCGCCGCAAGCAAGATCGTGCACGAATTGGAGGCGGCCTTCGGCGGACCGCTTTTCGTGCGCAGCAATCGAGGCATGCAGCCGACGGAGCTCGGCCAACTGCTCGGGCGCCGCGTGAAGTCCCTGATGGCCGAGCTGCGCTACCTGACCGACGAAGTCAATGCGTTCAGCGAGGGCACGAGCGGGCACGTCATCGTCGGCACGCTGATCTCCGCCTCGGCCGAACTGCTGCCGCGCACGATCGCGCAGCTGAAGGCGAGCGCGCCGGGCGTGCTGGTCTCCGTGCGCGAGGCCGCCATGACGCAGCTTTTTCCGGCGCTGGCCAGCGGCGACCTGGACATCGTGGTGGGGCGTCTGCCCGAACGCGCCTTGCCCTTGGCCAATGCATTCGCGCTGACGCATCAAGTGCTGTTCAGCGAGTCGCTGTGCGTGGTCGGCGGCGCGAAGCACTGGGCCCGCGCGCCGCGGCGCGTGTCGCTTGCGCGCTTGCGCGAAGGGGCATGGATATTGCCGGTGCCCGAATCGCCGTCGCGCCTGGCCGCCGAACGGCTGTTCCACGAGGCGGGGCTGGCCTTGCCGCAAGACGTGGTGGAGTCACTTTCGGTGCTGACCAATATCGGCCTGATGCTCGATTCCCCGCGCGTGGCCTTGATGCCGCGCGCGGCGGCCACGCGTTTCGTCGATTCGGGGCTGCTGCGCGTGTTGGCCGACATGGAGCCGGGCAGTTTTGGCGACGTCGGCTATTCGCTGCGCGCGGACAAGCAGCCTAGTCCGGCCTGCGAGCGGTTCATCGTTTGCTTGCGCGAGGTGTGCGAGAGGGCTTCGGGTGGGATGGGCACTTGAATCTTCTTGAGACAAAACAGCCCCAATGCCCTAGTTAAAGGGTTTTATGTGCTCGCTGTGCTTATACATGATCTGGGTGGAGAAAAATCCTCCGCATTTGGCTTTTTCGGTACAACCATCACATGCTGGAAGATATTCATTTTTCCAATCGGAAATGGCCTTGCGGCACTCATTTTCGATATCTTTGTTGACCACGCAAAGCTGGTGGTTATACACGGAGACGTTCATTCCTGCTGTTCGTAGGACATAAACTGCCTGCGAAAGGGTGTTGCGGTAGTGGTGAGGATCCGCCCACAGAATATCCAGATTCGCCCGAGTAAAGCCTGTTATTTCCAAGCCCATGAGTGCCACATGGTCCACAAAAAGCAGATTGCGTGAGATGAACTCACAGGTCTGGACTAATCGGGGCAATGTCTGCTGGTGGATAACAACCCGAATTTCTACGCGTACGCCGAACCGCTTGAGATTCAGAATCCCCTGTAGAGTCTCGTCGTAGGCTCCTTTGGATTGCACCACGTAGTCGTGCGTTACGGGATCGTCCGAGTACAACGGGATTCCGATCTGAAAGTTCGGATGGGCGACCGCTGCCAATTTTTTAGCGAACTCTTCATTGGCAAAGGACCTGCCATTGCTAAGAACATCTAGAGAGGTGTTTGGCAGATTCGCCTTGGTCGCAGCTATCAAGGAGATGAAGTCGTCTCCGTAAAGAGTCGGTTCACCTCCGGTGAATCCGATATTCTCAGTGTCGCCAGGCAATATTCGAATCAGCTCAAAGGCTTCTTCTAATAGCCAACCATCATCGCTATTCTTCGGTGGCTGGCTGCACATAAGACAGTAGTGATTGCATCGCTCTGTCAACAGAATGGAATTGTTAGGTGTTCCTCGGCGGAAAACCACGGACATCTGCTCGGTTCGTGGGGACAGTCGGACAATGTCCCCTTCCGCTAGGTAGCCATAGTCTTCGGGAAGAAGATAAATTCCGCTTTTCTGGTCTTCCCCCTTCTCTGTGCTTTGCAATATGCCGGCCTTTCGTAAGAGGACAGCGCCGAACCCTTCAGGAATGATCGCTGGTCGGTCAGCCACTTGGGAAGTTAAGAGGGCATATTTGCTTCGCAGCGCATGCGGCAGCTTGAGATTTTCCGTGACCTGAAGCAACCGAGGCTCCAAATCTCTCGATCCTAGGTACGAAACATGGCCTCGAAGTTTCAGCATCGGTTGGCCCACTGTGCAAACAGGTTTTTCACAAAGGGGTCGTTTTCCATGCGGGAAACTAATCCTCTAAAAATATGCATATTGCGGTGACAGAACTCGCTTTCCCATTTCCTGCCGGCAAAATCTTGTTGTTGCCCCCAGTGGAAAACTGGATCGGCGCCACACCATGGCTCAAATGCGCAGTCATTGCACTGCGGAGATGAGTAGGCGAAGCTGTCCTCCAATGCAGTCAAAAAAGTATCATTGGTGAATAGGGTTTCAAAGCTGTCTTCTACTGTTCCGAGTTTGAACGTTGTATCGCCCATTTCGGCAAGCATCCGTGCTTCATCGCTCGCATAAACAGTACCGTCATAGTTGTAGATGACGGCACCTAACCCAATCCCTGCGGGAGACATAAGGTCGACATAACCAGGATCTTGGCTTGTCAGCATTTTGGTGAGAATTGTCGAGGCGTAATGTTCACGGAAGTCAACGCCTCGCCGATTTAACTCGATAATGTAATCCAGGCCGTCGTCATAGAACTTTAGCCACTGCTCAGCGTTATACGCTCGAAAGAACTTGGTCTTGATGGCGAAGCCATACGGCGATAGTGGCCGAAGGAATATCCCTTTGAAGCCTTGAGCGAGGTACTCGTCAACAATGTCCGTTACCTGCGGCAAGCTAGCCAGGGTTGTAGTCATCAGGGCATTGACCTTATCCCGGCCCAGTCGTTTGCGAACCAGATCGATTCCAGCGATAGTCCGCTCGTAGGAATCCTTGCCAGGACGAGGTCGATTTTTGTTGTGTAGATCCTTTGGGCCGTCCAGTGATGTGGAGATATCCATGCCATAGGCCGAGCAAAATTCCAGCATTTCTTCAGTGATGATCGCCAGATTGGTCGCAGCTACAAAGGAAAGATTTTTCGGCTGTGGGAGCTTGGCATTCCAGGCTATCGCTGTTTCCACAATGAACTTCATCATGTCGAAATTCAGGAAGGATTCTCCCCCTTGAAATTCGATCTTGATATTCGGATTAGGGGAGCTGAGCGCCAAGGTTATTCCACGCTCTGCATGTCGCTGCGACATATCAAAGGCTCCTTTGTCCTCCGACTGTCGCGAAACCTGGCAATACGGGCAGGAATGCTCGCAGCGTAGGGTCAATACGAAAATATGAAGCCCTGTCCATTGAGCAAGTCGTTCGTGGCGAGTCCGCACTTTGATGGCAAGAAAATCCGGGCCCATTTGCGAATGGATGTCGGACAGGAAGTGCCTAGCTCGTAACGTTACGTATGCCGGATCGGTCGCCGGTAGTTTGTGGTCGACGAAGGCTTGAAGTGTCGGATGGTCCAGAATGGTGTATTCCCCAGCGATATTCGTCGCTACATAACGAGAGCCGTCAAGCTGGGTGAACCGGAAAGGTAGTAGCTGGTATTGCGCCGAAGCGGACTCCGGCTGCTTGCTATAAAACGCGACGGGCTGAAACTTACTCATACCGACTTTTTAGGCGGCTGCCCATCTTGTTGTATCAATCCGGTGCGGGAAAAAGCATGGGCCAGAATTAGGTTGCGTACCCCTGCCGTTTCAGCGCGGACAACTTCTCGCATTTGCTGATCCAGCGCTTCAGTGCGCAAGTTCTGTACCAGTGTTTCCTTATTACTCGCAGTTCGCGGGGACACGATTACCTGGATGGAGGAAAGCTCTGTTATCTGTGTAATTTCGAAGGATGCTTGACCGGAGTGGCGGTGACATGCCTTTTGTATCGCCAAGAGGGAATAGCTCTTAGCATCGAATTCAAGGGTGAATTGAGCCATTGCATGGTCCTCAAGTAGAAAGGGTGCTTTGCAGCACCCTTTCGGTTTACAGCGCAGCGGTTGGAGCGTTGCTCAGTAAGACGATCGGTGGCTTGAGTGGCTCGCGTGCGATGCGTGGGACTGGTGCCATGCCATCAGTTGTCCCGATTCAGATGTCTTCATCAGGAAGGAATGACGATCGCTGCCGATGTTGTAGTGACGAACATCAGCATTTGCCGACAGAGATTCTGGCTCGGGGGCTGCGACCTTGTCATTGATCGGCAGGGGCTCAGTAGGCTGGATCTTCGCTTCGGCGGTGACGCCGGTCAGGCTGCTGGCTGCAGCTGCAACAGATACCAAAAAGGAATACTTCTTCATTTGTAATCCCTCGCACTTAATTAGTTACATTTGCTAATTCTCCTGTATTTTTTTTGAAAGGGCAAGAATCTTAGACACTCAGCGTCCCCTTTTTCGTCTCAATCTTTACAAAAGGCCTAGCGTGCGCGCCCCATCACCAAGCTATTGATGGCTTAAGCAAAGGGCAACTGTTCACCACCCATAGAACCGCGGCCAGCGCTGCGTTTCGCCTTGCGCATCGACGGCGTAATACTCCGGATGCTGCGCGCCCGTGGCGCATGCATGGTTCGGCAGGATGCGCAGCAAGGTGCCGATGGGAAAGCGCCGCGCGATATTCGCATCGACGCCTTCGGCCAGGGACACGATGCCGTGCTCCTGGTTCGCCGAATTCACCACATAGCCCGCGAGCGGCTTGCCCGCTTCGTCGCAGACCTGCCCGAAACCGAAGTCGCGCTGCTGCTTCTGCGTGCCGCGGTCGCGGCTCATGGCCATCCAGCCGGCGTCGACGATGGCCCAGCCTTTTTCTTCCTGGTGGCCGATGACGCTCGTCAGCACGCTCAGCGCGATGTCGTCCAGGCTGCAGACGCCCACGTTGTGCATCACCAGGTCAAAGAACACATACACCCCGGCGCGCAGCTCGGTCACGCCTTCCAGCGCTTGCGCGCGCAGCGCGGTGGGCGTGGAGCCGGCGCTGACCACGGGGCAGGGCAGGCCCGCCGCCCGCAGCCGCTCGGCCGCGCGAACCACGCCGGCGCGTTCCTGTTCGGCAATGGCGCGCAGTTGCTCGTCCTGGTTGTAGTCGTAGCTCGAGCCGGCATGCGTGAGCACGCCGCCCAGGCGTGTGCCGCCCTCGTGCAGGGCGCGGCCGATCTGCAGCAGCAACTCGTTCTCGGGCTGCACGCCGGAGCGATGGCCGTCGGTATCGATTTCGATCCAGACTTCCAGGTCGGCGGCGTGCTCGGCGTTGAAGGCGGCGATGGCTTTGGCAACTTCCAGGTTGTCCGTGATGAGCTTGAGGTCGCAGCCCTGCCGGCGCAGGGCCAGCGCCTGCGGCAGCTTGGCGGGCAGGATGCCGACCGCATAGAGGATGTCCTTCACGCCGGAGGCGAAGAATTGCTCGGCCTCTTTCAGGGTCGAGACGGTAATGCCCTGGGCGCCGGCCGCGGCCTGGGCAGCGGCGATGTCCGGGCACTTGGTCGTCTTCACGTGCGGCCGGAACTTCACCCCGAGGGCGTCGGCGCGGGCCTGCATCCGCTGGATGTTGCGCAGCATGCGCTGCGCGTCCACCACGGCGGCGGGGGTGTTCAGGTCGGAGAGCTGGGGCATGGCGAATTCCTGGATCATTTATCCATAGTTTGACGAAACGTATAAAATTAGTCAAACTGTCTAATATGTCCAAAAACACCACGCTCAAGAAAATGCCCGAGCAGCAACTGCTGCTTGCCCAGGTCAAGCAGATTGCAGAGGGCCTGGCGCAGACTTTCGCGCCGTTTACCGAGGTGGTGGTGCACGACCTGCTGGATCCGGCCCACGCGGTGCTGGCGGTTCACAACAACCTATCCGGCCGCCAGGTCGGCCATCCGGCCACCGAGCTAGGGCTGGCTCGCATCATGGATCCGGCCTACGAGCAGGTCATCGCCAACTATCCCAACCAGTTCGCCGACGGCCGGCAGGCCAAGAGCACTTCCATCGGCATCAAGGACTCGCAAGGGCGCTACGTCGCGGCTCTTTGCATGAACATCGACCTGACCTTGTTCCAGGGTTTCCAGAGCGCGATGAACCGCTTCACCGCGGTCGAGGGCTCGACGCCGGTGCAGGAATCGCTGGACCCGTCGGGCACCGAAGCGATCCGCGCCCGCATCGACGCGTTCGCTGCAAAAATGGCCGCGACGCCGCGTTCGCTCAAGCCGGAGAGCCGCCGCGCGCTCATGAAAGAGCTGAAGGCCGCCGGCCTGCTCGAAGTGCGGCGGGCCATGGACACCATCGCCGCCCATCTGGGCGTCTCGCGCGCCACGGTCTACTCCGATGCGAAGTGATGCCCGGCTCCTGCTTGTCGACAAGAACGTCGTCGAACGCCTGCTCGTCCCGGACGACGTCATCGCCGCGGTGCGCGAGGCCTTCGCGCTGCACAGCCAGCGCCAAGGCCGCGTGTTTCCGGTGGTGCGCGAAAAGCTCAGTACCGGCGGCGTCTTCGGCATCAAGTCCGGCGACGTCGGCAGCCAGGGGCTGCTGGGCTTCAAGGCCGCCGGCTTCTGGCCCGGGAATAGGTCGGCCGGAGGCGAAGCGCACCAGGCCACCATCCTGTTGTTCGACCCGGCGACCGGCCGGCCGCTTTGTGTGATCGACGGCAATGCCATCACCACCGCCCGCACCGCGGCGGCGGGCGCCATCGGGCTGTCGCTGCTCGCCCGCGAAGACAGCGCCGTGGCCACTGTGTTCGGCACGGGTATTCAAGCCCAGGCTCAGCTTGAGTTTGCGCTGCGGACGCGTCCTGGGCTCAAGAGAGTGCACTACGTATCGTCCGACCGCGCGCCGCGACCCGAGTTCGAGGCCGGCTTCGCCGCGCGGATCGAGTTGATATGTGCCGAGGATGCGAACGCCGCGGTGAGCCTAAGCGATCTGGTCATCACCGCCACCACCGGTGCCGGGTCACTGTTCGATGCCGGTGCGCTGCGCGCGGGTACGCACCTGAACTGCGTCGGCGCGGACACTCGCGGCAAGCGCGAACTGCCAGCCGGCGTGCTGGATGCGGCCAAGGTCATCGCGGACGACCTCGACCAGGCGCGCGAGCTCGGCGAACTGCAGTGGCTGCCGCAGACACCGGCGGCGGAGATAGGCGATCTGCTCACCGGCAAGACCTCGCTGCGGCGCGATCCCGACGACATTACCGTTTTCGACATGACCGGCCTGGCTCTGCAAGACTTGACGGTCGCGCGACTCATCCACCGCGAAGCCACGGAGCAAGGTCTTGGAACCGCCGTGACCTGGCCTTGGTGACCATTTTTTTCCAGATTTCGAGGACTACCCCATGTTGACGCTTCCCACCTACGACGACGTCGTCGCCGCCGCCGCCCGCATCGAGGGCCACGCTCACAAGACGCCGGTGCTTACCTCGCGCACCGTCAACGAAGAATTCGGCGCGGAGGTTTTCTTCAAATGCGAGAACTTCCAGCGCATGGGGGCCTTCAAGTTCCGCGGCGCGTTCAATGCGCTGTCGAAGTTCTCGGCGGAGCAGCGCAAGGCCGGCGTGGTGGCGTTCTCTTCGGGCAACCACGCTCAAGCCATCGCGCTGTCGGCCAAGCTGCTGGGCATTCCCGCCACCATCGTCATGCCGCACGACGCGCCGGCGGCCAAGGTCGCCGCCACCAAGGGCTACGGCGGCAACGTGGTCATCTACGACCGCTACAAGGAAGACCGCGAGCAGATCGGCCGCTCGCTGGCCGAGAAGCACGGCCTGACCTTGATTCCGCCGTACGACCATCCCGACGTCATGAGCGGGCAGGGCACCGCCGCCAAGGAATTGTTCGAGGAGGTCGGCGAGCTCGATGCGTTCTTCGTGGCCCTGGGCGGCGGCGGACTGCTGTCGGGCAGCGCCCTGAGCACGCGGGCGCTGTCGCCCGGCTGCCAGCTGTTCGGCGTGGAACCCGAGGCCGGCAACGACGGCCAGCGATCCTTCCGCGGCGGCAGCATCGTCCACATCGACACGCCCAAGACCATCGCCGACGGCGCGCAGACGCAGCACCTGGGCAACTACACCTTTCCCATCATCCAGCGCGACGTGAACGACGTGCTCACGGTGTCCGATGCCGAACTGGTGGAATGCATGGCTTTCATGGCCAGCCGCATGAAGACGCTGGTCGAACCCACGGGGTGCCTGAGCTTCGCCGCGGCCCGGCAGCGCAAGGCCGAGCTCAAGGGCAAGCGCATCGGCGTTCTGATCAGCGGCGGCAACGTCGATCTGGTCCGGTTCGCCAGTTTTGTCTCCGCCTGAATCGGAACGGATCGCTAGACGCCCAGATAAGAATGCAGCTGCGCCATGTCGTGCCGCAGGCTGGCGGAATCGCCGTGCCAGGCCACGCGGCCCTTGTCGACGATGTAGTGGTGATCGCCCAGTTCCAGCATCGGGGCCAGGTTCTTGTCGATGCAGAGGATGGACAGGCCGCTCGTCTTGAGCTGCTTGAGGCATTGCCAGATCTCGCCGCGTATCAGCGGCGCCAGGCCTTCGGTGGCCTCGTCCAGGATCAGCAGCTTGGGATTGGTCATGAGCGCGCGGCCGATCGCCAGCATCTGCTGCTCGCCGCCGGATAGATTGCCGCCCAGGTTCTTCTCGCGTTCGCGCAGGCGCGGGAACAGGCCGTAGATGCGGTCCAGCGTCCAGGGCGAGTCGGCGCCGTGGCGGTTGTGGGCCGTGGCGACGAGGTTCTCGCGCACCGTCAAGGTCGGGAAGATCTGGCGGCCTTCGGGCACCAGGCCCACGCCGGCGCGCGCGATGCGGTGCGAAGCGGCGCCGTGGATGGGCTTGCCGTCGAACGCGATCTCGCCGCGCGCCGGCCGCATGAGCCCGGTGATCGACTTGACGGTGGTGGACTTGCCCATGCCGTTGCGGCCGAGCAGCGTGACGAAGGCGCCGCGCTCGATTTCCAGGCTCATGCCGAAGAGGGCCTGGCTCGCGCCGTAGAACGACTCGACACCGGAGAGCGACAGCAAGGCATTCATTTTCATGCCGTAGCTCCCATCATCTCATTGCGCGTCTCGTCGCCCAAATAGGCTTCGCGCACCGCCGCGTCGTTGCGGACGGCGTCGGCGTTGCCGCAGGCGATAGCGCGGCCGTAGACCAGCACCGTGATGCGGTCGGCCAGCGCGAACACGGCATCCATATCGTGCTCGACCAGCACCATGGCGTAGTCGCCCTTGAGTTCGGCGAGCAGGTGCGTCATCTGCTCGGATTCGGCCTGGCTCATGCCGGCCATCGGCTCGTCGAGCAGCAGCAGCTTGGGCTTGCCGGCCAGCGCCATGGCCAGTTCGAGCTGGCGATGCTCGCCGTGCGCGAGCGCCGCCGCCGGCACCTGCATGCGCGCGCCCAGGCCCACGCGGGCCAGGAGTTCGCGCGCCGGCTCGACCAGCGCGGCTTCGCGGATGGCGGGCTTCCAGAAGACGAAGCTGTGGCCTTGCATGGCCTGCACGGCCACCAGCACGTTCTGCAGCGCGGTGAACTCGGGAAATATCGAAGTGATCTGGTACGAACGCGCGAGCCCGGCGTGGGCGCGCTTTTCGATGGGCAGGGCGGTGATGTCGCGCCCGTCGAAGTGGATCGCGCCTTCGTCCGGATGCAGCTCGCCGGCCAGCTGGGCGATCAGCGTGCTCTTGCCGGCGCCGTTGGGGCCGATGATGGCGTGCAGCTCGCCGGGGGCGACATCGAAGCTGAAGTGGTCGGTGGCCAGGAGACCGCCGTAGCGTTTGACCAGGCGGTCGGCGCGCAAGAGGCTCATGCTTCGCTCTCCTGCACATTGTCGCCGCGCGAGAAGCGCAGCTGGATGTCTTCGATCAAGCCGTAGAGCCCGCGCCGCGACAGCAGCACCGACACGAGGATGAGCGGCCCGAAGAGGATCATCCAGTGCTCGGTGAGCGCCTTGAGGCCTTCTTCGGCGAGCAGCATCGCGGTGGTGCCCAGCAGCGGCCCGAAGAAGGAGCCGAGTCCGCCGAGCACGACCATCACGATCATTTCGCCCGAGGTCGTCCAGGTCATATAGGCCGGCGACACGAAGTGCGTGAGATTGGCGTAGAGCATGCCGGCCACGCCGCAGGCCATGGCGCTGACGACGTAGGCGGCAAGCTTGTAGCGCAGCGTCGGAAAGCCCAGCGCGCGCATGCGGCGGTTGTTCTGGCGCGCGCCGCGCACGACCATGCCGAAGCGTGCCTGGACCAACCGGCGTCCGGCCCACAGGCACAGGCAGAGCACGACGAAGGCGGTGTAGTAGAGGACGGTGGGGTTGTCGAGCGTGACGCCGCCGAAGCGGCTGCCGGCGTTTACCGACAGGCCGTCGTCGCCGCCGTACTGCTTGAGGCTGACGGCGAGGAAGTAGAACATCTGCGCGAAGGCCAGCGTGATCATGATGAAGGCGATGCCGGTGGTGCGCAGCGAGAGCACGCCCGTGACCATGCCCACGCCGGCGCACAGGAGCAGCGTCACGGCCAGGTGCGCGAAGCCGTTGTCGATGCCGTAATACGAGCAGATGGCCACCGCATACGCGCCCAGGCCCAGGAACAGCGCATGGCCGAAGCTGACCATGCCGCCATAGCCGATGATGAGGTCCAGCGACAGGGCCGCGATGGCGAAGATCACGATGCGGCCGAAGAGGATCAGGTAGAACGGCTGCTGCGCGAGCTGCGCGTAGACGGGCACCAGGGCCAGGGCCGCGAGCAGCAGAAGCGGCACGGCGATGCGCAAGTTGAATTTCATGTCTTTCTTCAGCCGTGTTTGACCGGGAACAGGCCTTGCGGGCGCACCGCCAGCACGACGGCCATGACCAGGTAGATGAGCATCGAGGCCAGCGCGGGGCCGGCGGTGTCGGCGGTGCTGCGGTCGAGCAGGCCGCGCAGCAGCGCGGGCAGGAGCGTGCGGCCCAGCGTGTCGACCACGCCGACGATGAGCGCCGCGAGAAAGGCGCCGCGCACCGAGCCGATGCCGCCTATGACGATCACCACCATCGTCAGGATCAGGATGGGTTCGCCCATGCCCGGCTGCACCGACAGGATGGGGCCGGCCATGAGCCCGGCCACGCCCGCCAGGATGGCGCCCAGGCCGAACAGCAGCGAGTTGAGCAGCACGATGTTCACGCCCAGGGCGCCGACCATCTGCCGATGCGTGGCGCCGGCGCGGATCAGCATGCCCAGGCGCGTCTTGTGGATGAGCAGATAGCAGCCGCCGGCCACGGCCAGGCCGACCACGATGATGAGAAAGCGGTAGGCCGGGTAGGTGATGCCGAAGAGGTCGATGGTGCCCGAGAGCCAGTCGGGCACTTCCATGTAGTAGGGCGAGGCGCCCCAGATCATGCGCGCCAGCTCGTTGAAGAACAGGATCAGGCCGAAGGTCGCGAGCACCTGGTCCAGGTGGTCGCGGTCGTAGAGCTTCTTGAGCGCGATGTATTCGACGGCCAGGCCGAGCGCGAGCATGGCCGGCACCAGTGCGAGCGCGGCCAGGCCGAAGGACCCGGTGTGGTTGTACACGGAGGCCGCGATGAAGGCGCCCATCATGTACAGCGAGCCGTGCGCCAGGTTGACGAAGTTCATGATGCCGAACACGAGCGTGAGGCCCGCGGCCATCAGGAACAGCAGCACGCCCAGCTGCAGGCCGTTCAGGCACTGCATGACGAAGAGCGCGAGGCTCATGCGCCGTCCTTTGCGCCGCCGGCCAGCCCCATCTGGCGCAGGATCGCCCGGGTGAGCGGGCTCGCGGCGTCGTTCAGCGTGAGCACGATGTCGAAGTGATTGGTGCCGGGCATGGGCACGTAGACGCCCGGAAAGCCGCGGGCGCGCCAGGCGGCGAGGTAGTCGTCGGTCTGGCGCTTGAATTCGGCGGTTTCGGTTTCGCCGTAGGACACGATCATCGGGCAGCCCTGCATCGGCAGATGCATCATCGGGCTGTTGCGCTCGGCGTCGGCGCCGGACAGCTTCATCCACGCGTTGATGTGCGTGAGCGGGATGGGCGTGAGGTCGAACAGGCCCGAGAGCGGTATCGCCCCTGCGACCACGTTGCGCGGCACGCCGTACTCGGCGTGCCAGCCGTCGGCGAGCATCATGCCGACCAGGTGTCCGCCGGCCGAGCTGCCGCAAACGTGGATGCGGCGCGCATCGCCGTTGTATCGGCCGATGTTGCGGTGGATCCAGGCCAGCGCGCGGCGGCACTGGTCGACGATGGTGTCGAGCGAGGCGCCGGGCGCGAGCGAATAATTGACCGCCACGACCGTGGCGCCGGCTTGCGTGAAGGCCGGCGCCATATTGCTCGAATCGTTCTTGCCGAGCGCGCGCCAGTAGCCGCCGTGGATGAAGACGAAGACGGGCGAACCGGGCCGGGGCGAAGGAAAGATGTCCAGCGCTTCGTCGGGATGATCGCCGAAGGCGACATCGAGCTCGCCGGGCAGGGTGGCGCGCGCCTTGGCGCTTTCCTCGGTGTACCGGGCCAGGATGTCGAGGACGTTGGGCGTGGTCGCGCGTGCGTTGTATTGCACGTCGAGTTCGGCCGGTTCGAAATTGCGATAGCGCTTCATCATGGGGTCTCGGACTGCCTGGGCCGCCCGCACGCCCGCGCACCGATGAGCGCGGGCGTGCGGGCGGCGCGGGACATTACATCTTGCACTGCGCGGCGAAATCGGCGCGCTTCTTGATGTGGATCTCGCTCTTGACGGCGAAGGCGGCGCCATTGGGACCCTTGACGACGTCGACGCGATAGAACGGCGCTTCGGGGAACTGGTTGCTCGCGAACTTGAACGAACCGCGCACCGAATGGAAGTCGGCGGCCTTGAGCGCCGTGCGCAGGGCCGCGCGGTCGGCCACGCTGCCGTGCGTCTTGGCCAGCGCCGAGTCGATCAGGTTGGCGGCGTCGTACGACTGCGCCGCGTACATCGAAGGCGAGCGGTGGTACTTCTTCTCGAATGCGGCCACGAACTGCTTGTTCTCGGCGTTGTCCAGGTCGGGCGAATACGGCGCGCTGGTCACGGCGCCCACGGCCAGGTCCTTGAGCGCCGGCAGCGTCGAGCCGTCGATGGTCGAGACCGAGATCAGCGGAATCTTGCCCAGCAGGCCCGCCTGGCGGTACTGCTTGACGAAGTTCACGCCCATGCCGCCGGGGTAGAACACATAGACGGCGTCGGGCTTGGAGGCCTGCAGCTGCGCGATCTCGGCCGAGTAGTCGGGCTGGTTGACCTGGGTGTAGACCTCGTCGACGATCTGGCCCGTGTAGTCGCGCTTGAAGCCGTTAACGGCGTCGCGCCCGGCCTGGTAGTTCGGCGCCATCACGTACATCTTCTTGTAGCCCAGGTCGGACGAGAGCTGGCCGCCGGCTTCGTGCAGTTCGTCGTTGTCCCACGACGTCGAGAAGTAGTTCGGCGAGCACTGCGTGCCGGCGATCGGCGCGGGGCCGGCGTTGGAGCCGACCATGATCACGCCGGCGCCGGTGATGCTCTTGTGGATGGCCATCATCACGTTCGAGAACGTGACGCCGGTGACGATGGAGACCTTGTCGCGCTCGACGAGCTTCTGCGCGGCCTGCACGCCCACGTCGGGCTTGAGCTGGTCGTCTTCCTTGATGACTTCGACGGCCGCGCCGCCGAGCTTGCCGCCCTTTTGCTCGATGGCGAGCATGAAGGCATCGTATTGGTCCTGGCCGAGCGCGCCGCCCGGGCCCGACAGCGTGCCGATGAAGCCGATCTTCACCGGCGCTGTCGTCTGTGCCTGGGCATTGCCCGAGGCAAGCGCGGCCGCGGCGGCTAGCGCCCCGAGCACGGCAATGGTTGTGCGTCGCATGGTCTTCGTCCCCGTCATCATGGTCTCCAAAGGTACTGCTCTGAAAACGCCGGGCAACGTCATGACCGCTTCTACACGTCGGTCGGTTTCGTAATGCGTGGCCAGGCGCGATATAGTTTAAGCGTCAACTATTTGCGCATATGAGCGTAGTCGACGCATTTTTCTCATGCAAGCGATTTCGGAAGCACCTCGGGTAAGCCCGGGGCCTGGTTTTTCGTCATGTTTGAAGCCCGAAAAATTCGAGCGCGTTGCCGGCCAGGATGCGGGCCTTGGCGCCGGCATCCAGGCCCGGATGTTCGGCCACGAGTTTGCCGATTTCCTGCTCGCCGAGCGGGAACGGGTGGTCGGAGCCGAGCATCACGCGCCGCTCGCCCATGGTGTCCACCAGAAGGCTCAGCGCGCGCGGATCGAACACCGCGCTGTCGACATAGAAGCGGTCCAGATAATGCGAAGGCGGATGCGGACTGCCCTCGCGCACGATGTCGCGGCAATGCCAGGCGTTCTCGGCCCGTCCGAGCAAAAAGGCGAAGCTGCCGCCGCCGTGCGCGAAGCACAGCTTGAGCGAGGCCGGCAGGCGCTCGAAGGCGCCAGACAGGATCAGCGACATGATGGAGAGCTGCGTCTCGGCCGGCATGGCCACCAGCCAGGGCATCATCCAGCGCTTCATGCGGCCGTCGGTCATCATGTCCCACGGATGCACGAGCACGGGGATGCGGTTCTCGCCGCAATGCTGCAAAAAGGCGATCAGATGATCGTCGTCCAGGTCGAGCGGGCCCAGATGGTTGCCGATCTGCACGCCGATGTGGCCGCTGGCCTGCGCGCGCGAGGCTTCGGCGCAGGCCAGCTCCAGGTCTTGCAGCGGCACCTGCGCCATGGCCTTCAGGCGCTTGGGGTTGTAGGCGCAATGCTCCAGCGCGAGATCGTTCATGCGCGCCGCCCATTCGGCGGCAGCGCGACCGTCGTAGCGGTAGCCGAACATCACCGGGGTGGCGCAGACCACCTGCATGTCGATCTGGTGGCGGTCGAGCTCCTCGATGCGCAGCAGCGGGTCCCACAGCGCGCGGTAGACGGGGCGAAAGGGCTTGTCGGCCTGCATGATCTGGCCGGTCTCGCCGTCTTCGTCGATGCGCAGCCAGGGCGCGGCGGCCGCGTCCAGGCGGGCGGCTTCTTCCCGCTCGATGCGCGGGAAGAAGTGGGCGTGCATGTCTATTTTCTTCATCGTGCTTCGCGTCCCGGATGCACGGCGCCGCAGCCGGGGCATTTGCGCAGTTGCTCGCTGTCGTAGAAGGCGTTAAAGAGCGGCGGCAGGTCGCTCACGATGCTCTTGAGCTGGACTTGGACGCGGTGCACGAGCGTGCCGCAATCCAGGCAATACCACTCGAAGCCGTCGATCACGCCGGCGGGGCGCTGGCGCTCGATCACCAGGCACAGGCTGCCGGGCTCGGGGCGCTGCGGCGAATGCCGCACGTGCGGCGGCATCAGGAAGATGTCGCCTTCCTTGAGCTCGACGCGTTCGGGCCTGCCGTCCATCCACAGGTTCAGCCAGGCATTGCCCTTGAACTGGTAGAAGAATTCTTCGTACGGATCGTCGTGGAAATCGGTGCGGCGGTTCGGCCCGCCGACGACGGTGACGATGAAGTCGCTGTCCTGCCAGATTTGCTGGTTGCCCACGGGCGGCTTGAGCAGATGCGCGTGCTCGTCTATCCATTTCTGGAAATTGAAAGACTTGCCGTACTTCAACATGGTCCTTGTCTCCTGGTGATGGCGCCGCGTTCAGCGCCGGTGCGGCGCGTACGCCACGCACTTGATCTCGATGAGCAGATGCGGATGCGGCAATTGATGCACGGCCACGGTGGTGCGCGCCGGGCCGGTCTCGTCGAAATACTCGCCGTAGACGGCGTTGTAGCCGCCGAAGTCGTTCATGTTGACGAGAAATGCGCCGATCTCGACCACGTCGGCAAGCGTCGCGCCTGCGCTGGCCAGGATGTCGCGGACGTTCTCGATCACGGCCCGCGTCTGCGCGCGGATGTCCAGATGGGTCGTGCCCATCGCATCGGCGTCGGCGTCGGCGTCGGCGCCGGCGATGGTGTTGTCCGGCCGGCGCGAGCTGGTGCCGGACACGAAGAGGAAGTCGCCGGCGCGCTTGATGTGCGGGAACCTGCCGCGCGGTGCGGCCTTGCCGCCGACGACGCGGGCCTGGGTGTCTTGCGTGGGGGATGCGCTCATGGGGCGGCTCCGTTCACAGCTTGATGCAGATATTGGTGATCTCGGAATAGAAATCCAGCGAATGGCGTCCGCCTTCGCGGCCCAGGCCCGAGAGTTTGACGCCGCCGAAGGGAGTGCGCAGGTCGCGCAGGAACCAGGTGTTGACCCACACCAGCCCGGCCTGGAACCGGCGCGAGACGCGGTGCGCGCGCGACAGGTTGGTGGTCCAGACGCAGCCGGCCAGGCCGTAGGCGCTGTCGTTGACGCGGCGTATGACTTCGTCTTCGCTGTCGAACGGGGCGACGTGGCAGACCGGGCCGAAGATTTCTTCGCGCACGCAGCGCGCGGTGTCGGGCAGGCCGGTCCAGATCGTCGGCTGCACGAAGGCGCCTTCGTCGCGCGCGTCGCCGAAGCGCGGTACGCCGCCGCCCGTGACGACCGTCGCGCCCTCTTCGACGGCGAGCCGGTAGTACGACAGCACCTTGTCGCGGTGGCCGCGCGAGACCAGCGGGCCCATCCGCACGCCGGGCACGTCGGGCGCGTCGACCTCGAGCGCGGCGGCCTTGGCGGCCAGCGCGGCGACGAAGCGCTCGAAGATGGGGCGCTCGACATAGACGCGCTCCGAGCACAGGCAGACCTGGCCGGCATTGGCGAAGGAGGAGCGCACCACGCCCTCGACGGCGGCGTCGAAATCGGCGTCGGCGAAGACCACGGCGGCGTTCTTGCCGCCGAGTTCGAACGAGATCTCTTTCACGCCGTCGGCCGCGGCCTTCATGATGGTGCTGCCCGTGCGCGACTCGCCGGTGAAGGTGATGGCGGAGATATCGGGATGCCGGGTGAGGAATTCGCCGGCCGAGCCCGGGCCGTGGCCGTGCACGAGGTTGAACACGCCGGGCGGAACGCCGGCCGCGTCCATGACCTCGGCCAGCAGCGTGGCCGAGGAGGGCGTTTCTTCCGACGGCTTGGCGACCACGCAGTTGCCCATGGCCAGCGCGGGCGCGACCTTCCAGGTCAAGAGCAGCAGCGGCAGGTTCCAGGGCGAGATGATGCCGACCACGCCCAGCGGCTTGCGCACGACGTAGTTCATCACCTCGGCGCCGTCGGCCGCGCGCATCTCGTAGAGCTCGCTGCCGGCGGTCTTGACCAGGTCCGCGAACGTGCGGAAGTTGGCGATGCCGCGCGCGACGTCCAGCGTGCGGGCCTGCTCGACGGGGCGGCCGGTATCGGCCACCTCGGCGGCGACGAAATCGTCGAAGCGGGCTTCGATGCCGTCGGCGATGCGATGCAGCACCGCGGCGCGCTCGGTGGGCGAGGTCTTGCCCCAGGGGCCTTCGTGCAGGGCGCGGCGGGCCGCGGCGACGGCACGGTC
>Ga0209455_1000700_pt1 | contig 19633 bp, 19 predicted proteins | sample AraplaCol_mCL_r2_FD_184275 | JGI IMG/M metagenome (GOLD analysis project Ga0209455, IMG submission 184275) | Arabidopsis root microbial communities from North Carolina, USA - plate scrape CL_Col_mCL_r2 (SPAdes) (version 2) | ecosystem: Host-associated > Plants > Roots > Endosphere | place: USA... | reverse complement strand
CGATAGCCACCGAGAAGCCGCGGACTTTGGCCGGAGGTTACCCCCGAGGGCTTCAAACCCCCACGTCGTCCGCATAGCTCCCCTGCACGACGCCAGCATTCACCACATGCCCGAAGGCACATGCCGAGATCTGTACTGTGGGCGAAGTTTCCGTCTCATGCATGCCGAGGAGCTTCGCGCCGGTCATGTTCTCTGGAATGAACCATCGAACGCACCGTGCGTACATGATTTGGCTGGGTTTGTCAAGCCCTAGCGTTGGGCAGCATGAAAACTCGGCTATTGTGTCCCCGGGATCCAGTCGGACATCTGACGCAAATGCGGGGTGTTCCAGGGCATCGTCAGTGTAACACTCACCCTGTTCCGGCCGTCCATACAACCGCAAACAGAGGTCTGGCCGACGATTCATGGGCAACAAGCGGGGAAGAAACGATTGGATTCAAAACGAATAATATTTGGATCACGGCGAGGGCCGATCTCCCAAAATCAAATCCCGGATTGTTAACTACTCGCAATTGCCGGTGGCGTCTGTTTCGGCTAATCTCCCGTTAATCACCAACACACGGTGATTGCTTGGGGGTTGTCATGAAAAAGATCTTTCTCGCTATATCTGTCGCGTCGATCGCCGCCTCCGCACAGGCCGGCGATATCCAATTCTATCAGCTTGCGAGCCAAGGCTATGAGCAGGATTCGGCCGTCGCGCCGGATCTCTTCAAGAATCAGGGGCTGTTGCTGAGCGACGGCGTGGTGACGGCGTGCGGCGGCGGCTGCATCAGTTCGCCGGCACAGACCTATACCGGCATGATCCATGGCCAGTTCGTTGTCGCGGGGACCACGACGCAGTCGTCCGTGACCAATCTGACCTTCGACGGCATCACCGCGCTGGCGTCGATCGACCTGTTCGATATCGCCGGCAATTGGGTAGCCACGCTGACCAACAGCGGCCAGTCCGAATTCGTTGCGGGCCTTGGCACAAACCTGCCGACCTATTCCTACGACGGATCCACCGCGATCGGCAGCTTCACGGCGAACCTCAACTACGAAGGTTTTGCCGAGATGCATTTCGATCAAGGCGCGGTGCCCGAGCCCGCGAGCTGGGCGATGATGCTGGGCGGCTTCGGCCTGGTCGGCGGCGCGATGCGCAGCCGCAAGCGGACCGTTCGCTTCGCCTGATTTCTATCCCCGTCCTGGATAACGGAGCGCCGTCGCACCCCAGGTGCGGCGGCGCTTTGCTTTGGGGCCGGGCAAAGCGGATTGGAGGTCCATGCCTCTTGCCGAATGTTCCTTATTTGTTCTAATCGAGAGAGCGGTAGGGAGTCGTAGCGCGTGGAGTCTGGAATGGCGGTCGAGGCCGATGCCCCGCAGCAATATTGGCTGGACATGGAGCGGCCGATCCAGCCCCGACCTCCGCGCGAGCGGCCAGCGCGCGGCAGAGGACGCCAGGTGGAAGGGTCGCTGGCCGGGACACAGATGGCCTTGACGATGACTCCGGCCCACTTGCCTGTGGTGCCGGTGACGGAGGATCGGATGGAGGCCCCTGCGCCGCCTCCCCGCGTTCCGGCCGAGCCGGCACTCGTCGTGCAGGAAGCACGGCCCTGCTTCGTCGTGTGGCTGCGCGAGCAGGGCAAGCGCAAGGATGCGATCGGCGAACTGGCGAAGGCGGTGCGGATCGACCCCGCCTTTCCGCGCGCGGGCAGCGCGGACGACGTGCGATCCCGCTTCGGCAAGGTCGGCGCGGACGGCGACGCGTTCGCGGCGCTGGAGGATGCCGAGCGGGCCTACGACCAGGCAGCATGAGCGGCGACGCAAGCGGGCTGCGGATCGCGCGGGGCCGGCTGATCTTCATGGGTCTGGCGCTGCTCGACCAGATTGCGGAGCAATGTCACCGCGAACCGCATCGGCGCGGCATCGCGCTGCGCGTGACGATGGCGATGCTCTACGCCTTCAGCGACGGGCGGCGCGCGCCGTACGACCAGTTCTGGCGGATGTGCGCGGAATGCAACCAGGCCCGCGATCCGCACGGATCCGCGCTGAAGCGCGGCCGCACGGTGCGGGAGGCGTTCCACGGCATCTGCCGTACGCTCAATGTGCCGGAGACGGGGGCGCTGCGGGCACATCTGCGCCAAGCGCTTACCGACCCCGCCAATGATATGCGCGGCTATAGCGCGCCGTCGGGCGCGATGACCGAGGACGACGAGTTGCGCATGCGGATGGCCGACCTGGATCGCACCCGGGCGCATGCGCACAATGCGGACCTGGCGCGGGAGCGGCGCGGGAAGGAGTGCCCGATCCGAGATTGATGACGAGCTGCGTCTGCGCAAGGTAAGGCGACGCCCTTCGTACCTCGAAGAGCGGGGCGATTGCGCAATTGGCCGTTCCGTGTGACCTTCATGGCTTGGCGGGAGGGGGAAATTCCATGCCTTATCCACGAGCGCATTATTACGTTCTGATCGTGCTGGCGGTGATCGCGGCGGGCTTCTGGCCGAGCTATTTCAGCGTCTGGGGCAATGTGCCGTGGCAGTTCCATGCGCACGGCGTGGTCGCCAGCATCTGGGTGTGCATGGTGGTGGCGCAAAGCTGGACCGCGCACCACAGGACGCAGCTTCCGGTGCATCGGGCGATCGGGACAGCGAGCCTGTTCCTGTTCCCCTTCCTGATCGCCGGTCTGTTCGCGATCATCGACATCACCGGCAAACGCTATGTCGCGAACGATCCGGTGCGCATGGTGCTCGGCGGTTCGTTCCTGACGGGGGTGGCGCTGGGCGCCGCAGCCTATGTCACAGTGTTTTACCGCGCGCTCAAATATCGGCGGCAGGTGTGGATCCATGCCGGCTATATGCTGACGACGCCGCTGATCCTGTTCGAATCGCCGTTCAGCCGCGTGCTGAACGGGTTCGTGCCGCCCTTCGTCATTCACGGCATGGCGGACCTCAAACTGGTGCTGCCCAGCATCCTGTGGTCGATGGCGATCGAGCTCGCGGTGATCGCGGCGATCTGGTTCAAATATCGCGACAAGGCGACGCCTTTCCTGGTGGCGGGCGGGTTCATCGCGGCGCAGATGGTGGCGATGGGGCTGCTCAGCGACGCGGCGGTGCTGAAGCCGATATTGGTGGCGATCGGAAATGCCCCGAGCGGTGCCGTATGGCTGACCGGCTTCACGATCGGCGCGCTGACCAGCTGGAGCGGATGGCAGGCGGGCAAGCGGCCCACGGTACCGACCAAACCGGCGGTAGCGTCGGCATGAAGCCCGGCCTTCTCGGCCTGCTTCGACTTTGCTCGACACGAGCGGCGTAGGGCGGTGAGAATGAGAGGAAGCGGAGCCGCGAGGGCGTGACCGCCTAGCAGACCATGCGGTTGCCGGATCGAACGCAGGGGCGAACCATTCGTTTTTCCCAGGCGGCGAGTTGGCGGTCTTCGGCATGACCCGCATGCAGCGCGGCGGGCGCGGCGCAGCCGGCCGCGATAGTCCCGCACAGAATGGCGAGGGTGATCCCGGGGGCGAGAAGCGACCGTTGCCGCCGCAATCGCGCTGCTGGATACGTCACATTGCCCTCACCCAAATGTGAAGAGCGCCGCCGGACGCGGGGCGGTCCGACGGCGCTCTTCTCCTGCCGGGGGGGGCCAGGAATTCAGGCGATGGCCGACGCCGGGCGACGACGCCGGGCGACGGCCCCGATCGCGCCGAAGCCGGCCAGGAACAAAGCCCAGCTCGACGTTTCGGGAACGGCGCCGCTGGTGGCGAGATTGTCGATCTCGAACGAATTGCCCGACGAACTCAGCACGAGCCCGGTGAAGGCCTCGTTATTGGTGCCGAAGATGGTCAGGCGGCCGTTGGTAAGGTCGCTATGCTGATCGCCGGTCGCGGCGTTGCCGGTGAGCTCCGAACCGGTGAGCGTGACCGGACCGCCCGCTCCGAGCAGGGTGACGGTTACCGAGTTGAAAGCGTCGACCGAACCCACATCGAAGCTGATCATGTGCGCGCCGCTGAAGGTGAAGGTAGCGGTGCCACCACCCAGCACGGCGAGATATTGGGTGTCGTCGCCCGCAGGTGGCGCGGCGATGCCGTCATGCAGGCCGGTGTAGCAGCCGGTACCCGCGCCGGTGAGGACGAGGCCGGTGCAATCCGAGAAATCGGAGATGTGCGTATCCCCCGACTGAAAGCCGGACACGCCTTCGGCGAAGCTGTCGGTGACCGTGGCGCCCGCCGCGGAGCTTAACATAAGTAAGCCAGCCAGAGCCGCTGCCTTATAGATCATGTCCCCAAACTCCCTGTTACGGAGCCGCGCGAATCATCCGACGCGACCTCAGTCACCAGGTAGCAGTGCGCCTTACAGATCATGGTTAATATTTGTGATTCATAAATCTTAATCAAGGAACGATTGCGTTTCCAATCCGTAATGACTCCCAGAATTCCATCTGCTTTGGTTTAGTTTTGCCCATCTGGTTGGAGTAAGTAGCGTTGCGTAAGGCGGTGGTGCGCAAACTGTCGCGATGGATCGCGCTGTCGGAGGCGGATTGCGGGTTGCTGGAGACATTGCCGGGGCGCGTGCAGGGTTTCGCGCGTGGCGAGCGACCGCTGACGGGGATCGACCCGACGAGCTGCACCCTGCTGATGCTGGAGGGCTGGGCGGCAGAGTATAAGGATACGCCGAGCGGGCGGCGGGTGATCGTGGAATATCTGTTGCCGGGCGACTTCCGCCTATCGAGCCCGCATCGCGACCGGACGCTCGATATGGTGATGCTGTCGCAGGGCCTGGTGCAGATGGTACCGCAGGACGCGATGCGGCGGCTGCACGAGCGCGAGCCGATCCGGCGCGCGATGGAATGGACCGAGAGCGTACGGTCGGCGACGCAGGCCGAATGGCTGGTCAATATCGGCGCGCGCAAGGCGTATGCGCGGCTGGCACATCTGCTGTGCGAGCTAGCGGTACGGATGAACAGCATCGACATGCTGGACACCAATGTGTGCGAGTTGCCCCTGACGCAGATCGACCTCGCGGCGAGCCTGGCGATGAGCAATGTCCACCTCAACCTGGCCTTGCAAAGGCTGCGCGCCGCCAGGCTCGTAGAGTTTTCGGCGAAGCGGCTGACGATCCTGAAACGGGCCGAGCTGGAGGCGATCGCGGGGTTCGACGATTCCTATCTGCTGCGCTGGCCGACCGCCTTGCCGGATCGGCGGATGCGGACCGCACTGCCGGCGGGGCAGACGGAGCGGCGGCGCGTAGCCGGGCGGCGATAGCCACCGCGCCCTATCAGGCTGGGGATCGACAGCGCAAAAGGTTGGCGAGCGCCTTTGCAGATCGCGGGATAGTCCGGGCCCCGCCGAAGGTGTCCCCGACAGGAAAATGGCTGGACCGTCAGGGTAATTTCCATTCGAAGCGGCGCGTGAGGGCCAGAGGTCCCGGCCCGCCGAGGACCAATCCCGCCAGGCACGCCAGATAAAGGAGATCGGTTTCATAGCCGGGCGGACCGAATTGAGGGCCCGCCGGCGTAACGGCCATCAGCTTGATCGACGTAAAGCCGAACGGCAGATGGACCGTGACGATCGCCACGATCAACACCGCCGCCATCGGAATGCTGGCGAGCGTGACGAAAGCGCCGAGCAGCACAGCCAGGCCGCACCCGATCTCCACGCCGATCGTCAGCCACGCCATCAGATGGGGAAAGGGCGTACCGATCGCGTGGACGATATCCACGAAATGCGACGGCCCCTTCTGCAGCTTGGCAAGCCCGTGCATGAGGAAACCGTAGCCGGTGATCAACCGCAGCGGGAGCGGCGCCCAACGCAGCGATCGCGCGCGCAAATTGTTGATAGCGACCAAGCTTTGGGGGTCGAGCATGCGCTGGGTCCCTGGCGGATGACGATGTTCTTAATTCGGCGCAGCGTGGGAAAAGGTTACAGGCCACGAACGGCGGCAACCCAAGGATCGATATCGGACGATCCTATTCCAGGCGGGGGCGGATACCCTGCTCCACCAAGCCCCGCCCGCGGCTTAATCCTAAATTTGCAATCTCCCGGTAAGCGCGGACCATTAGGAGTGGTGCGTTGCGTAAGGAATGGGCGACGCGGATCCGCGAGGGGGTTCGCAGCGGGACTGTTTTGCTGAGCGCGTTGGCGGGCGCGATGCTGCTGACGTGCGCCGTGCTGATGCTGATCCTGGTTCGGCAGCTCGATGCCAGCGCCGCCACGGCCGAGAAGGCCGAGGTTGCGGCGGGCGTGGACGAATTGCTGACCGCCGAACGGACCAGCGCGTTCAACACCGGGCGCTGGGACGATGCGGTGAGCCATCTCTATGGCACGCTCGACCCGCACTGGGCGTTCGCCAATCTGAGCGGCACATACCGCACCTACGTGATCGACAAGAACGGCCGGACCCTGTTCTCGCGCCGCGCGAACGGAACGGTCGATCCGCCGATCCGCGATGTGGCACCCGAGGCGCTGGCCGCGCTATTGCACCGGCTGCCGCGCGATCGCGCGGGCGCGGCGCGCCTGAGCGAAGGCGTCGGTGTGGCGGGCTATTATCAGGGCCGCCCCGCGGTGTTCGGCTCGGCGCCGGTGACGCCGCTGCAGGGCAAGGCGCAGGTGCCGAGCGACGACCTGCTCTATCTGGTCTATGTCGACGATATCCCGCCCGCGCAGCTGCACAAATGGAGCGCGCGATATGGGATCAATCCGGTCGCGCTGGCATCCGCGCCGGCGGACACGGGGCTGGCGCTGCCGCTGCGCGACGCGTCGGGCCGCGCGATCGGCTGGTTCAACTGGCAGCCGAGCCGGCCAGGAATGCAAGCGATGGCGGATATCATCCCCGCGCTGGTGGTCGGGGGGATCGCGCTGGCGGGCGTGTTCGTGCTGCTGGCGCGGATATTGCGATCGCAGGAGCGCGCGCTCAACCAGCGCAACAGCGAGCAGGTGGCGCTGACCCAAGAAGCGGAGCGCCTTCGCAGCGAAGCCGAGCAGGCGTTGAACGCCGCCAGGGCCTCACGCGCGGAGGCGGAGGCGGCGGCGGCGCGCACGCTGCGGGAACGCGAAGAGCATGCGCATGACCTGCGCGAGGCGGCGCACGAGGCGGGCCGATCGCTCCGCGCCACGCTGGCGATCACCCTGCCCGATCTGGTCGCGCTGGCGGACAGGCTGGACCAGGGCACAGACCAGGCCGCGGCATCGACGCGCGTACAGGCACGCCACGCGGCCGATGTGGTGCGGCGCACGAGCGAAGCGGCGCTGGCGCTGGAGGAGATCGCGCACAATACCGACCGCATGGCGACGACCAGCGTCTCGATCGGCGGCGGGACGGCCAAGACGCGCGAGGCGGTTTCGGTCGCGGCGCGGGCATCCACGGCGGCGGGCGACGCCAACGGCACCTTGCTGCATCACGTCGCCACGATCGGCGAGGCGACGGCGATGATCTCCGCCGTCGCCGAACAGACCAATTTGCTGGCGCTGAACGCGACGATCGAGGCGGCGCGCGCGCATGCCGAAGGCGCGGGCTTCGCGGTGGTCGCGCGCGAGATCAAGGCGCTGTCGCAGGACACGCAGGCTTCGGCGACCCTGATCAACGACCGGGTATTGGCGGTGCAGGAAGCCGTGCGCGCAAGCGTTCAGCACAGCCGCGGAATCGATGCGCAGCTCCACCAGATCCACGAGCATATCGCGAGCGCCGCCGATGCGGCGGCCGAACAGGCGGCCGCGAGCAACGGAATCCGATCCAGCGTCGCGGCGGCGCGCCAGCAGGCGCTGGCGGTCGATACGTCGATGAGCCAGATCAGCGACGCGATCGCGGACCTGGCGGGGACGGCGGAAGCCTCGCGCGACATCAGCTGCCAGATGCGGGGGCGCGTGCAGCAGCTGCGCGGCGACCTGGACGTGATCATCGGGGAATTGCTCGCGCGGTGACGGCGAGGCCGGCGCGGAAGGCGAGGCGCCGGCGGCAGGGCTAGCCGTTGGCGGCGAGCGCGTAGCGGCGGCAATGTTCGAGATAGCCGACCTCGTGACTGCCGGCGAGATCGACCACGCTTTCCCATAGCCAGGAGGGCGCATCGATGCCGTTCGCGCGGCGGGCCGCGAGTACCTTGCGCCATTGGGCGCGGGCCGCGCGATCCATCTGGCGGGCATGCGCCTTGCCGACCACGGCGGCGAGATAACGCGCGGCCTTCACCGCCTGGCCCTGGGTGAACTGATCGACCTCGAGCTTCAGGTCCTGCGGGGCGAGCTCGCGCAGGAAAACTGATCGGCGCATGAGGCGCGCGGCGATCATGCGCTCGCCCAGATGCGGCGAAAGCGCGCGGGCGCCGGCGACGACGCGCTCAGCCGGGTCGTTGGGCATCTCCGCCCCCTTTGCGGCGGGCGCGACCGAGGGGATGGCCTGCTTGATATCGACCAGCGCGAAATCGGGGGCGCCTTTGCCGTCCTCGATCTCAAGCACCGCGGCGTAGCGGAGCAGGCCGAGCGAGCTGCAGCCTTTCATCCAATAGGCCGCATCGACCAGACGCACGCTGCGATCGCCTTCGCGCGGATCGAGCGCGAGGATGCGGGCGCGCACGTCCGGATCCTCGAACAGGCCGACCAAAGCGGTGCGTTCGGCCTCGTCGAGCGGCCAGAACTTCTTGCCGAGCGGGATGGTGGGATCGGCGTCGCCGATGCGCTCGCGCGCGAGGTGGCGCCACTTGCGGCCGAGCGCGCGGCGCTTGACGGTGCGCACCACATGCGGCTCCTCCGGGGGGTCGCCGGGGCGGCGATCGGCCATCGCCCGCTCGTAGCCCTCGACCATCTGCTCGATCATGTGGGCGGTGGTGACGCCGGGCAGATCGGAGCCTCGCGCGGCGGTGGCGAGCGACAAACCAAGGCGGATGAGATCGTGCGCGGGATTGCCGATCACGGTCTGGTCGAGATCGCGGATCTGGACCTCGACATTGCCCTGCCCGTCCGAGAGCGGGCCGAGATTGCCGAGATGGCAGTCGCCGCAAATCCAGATCGCCGGCCCTTCGGGCAGGCGCGCGGCGACGGGCGAGGCGGCGAGCCATTCGTAGAATTTGACGGTGTTGCCGCGAACATAAGCGTGGGCGGAACGCGCCATCTTGAGCTCGCGCGCTTCGCGCAGAATAAGCAGGCGATCGTCGATCGAGGGGGGATGCTTCATTTCGGAAGCGGAAGCGTTCGGCCGGGGTAAAGGTTTCACATGGGCGTTGGGCGGAGGGGGGAGCGGAATTGCTATAGTGCCCCCGAATTGTTTCCGGGTGGGCGGCGCTAACGGCACCTGCCGGGCATGGGAGCGGATTGCCGCACGCCGTTAAATGCATGTCCGCCAAAAAATCGGCGCGACGGCGCGTATCGGGAGCGTGCCGGGCGGAAGAGTTTCGTGCGGCGGGGCAAGGCATGCCAGACCCGGAACGGATAAGCGCTTTCCCGCGGGACCCGATTTCCCCTAAGGTCGGAGCGCTTGGGGGTATATCATGCACGTTCACGTTCCGAAGCCGCTGCACGGCTGGCGCGAGTTTTTCGGCGAGGTCGGGATCATCGTCGTCGGCGTGCTGATCGCGATCGGCGCGGAGCAGGCAGTCGAGGCATGGCACTGGCATGAGGTCGTGTCGTCGGAACGCGAAGTGCTCGACCAGGATGTCGCCGATCAGTGGGAATCGATGGTTGGCCGCGCAGACATGCAGCCATGCGTTGATGCGCGCCTGACGGAAATCGGCACCGTGCTGGCGCGGCACGATGCGGGGAAACCGCTGGGCCGGCTCGGGCCGGTCGGTCGGCCGATGTATTTCGGCAATCAATCCGCGGTCTGGCAAATGGCCGTCGCCGACCAGAGCTTCGCCCATATGAGCGTGGCCATGCGGCGGCGCTACACGGCGGTGCAGGGTTCGGTCGCGATCTTCGATCAGACGACCGATGCGGAAAAGCCGTCGTGGCTTGCGCTGCAGCAGATCAACCATTCCGACCATCTTTCGCCGGCGGCGTGGGACGATGTGCGCAAGGCCTATGATGCGGCGGTCGATGCGAATGCTGTGCTGGAGCGTGCGCTGGTCACGAACGCGAAGACGGAGTGGCTGTCGGCCTTTGATGGCTTTACCCTGAAGGCGCATCCGCAATCGTTGCGGGGCGTCGGCGCGGTGAAGGATTTGTGCCGCCCGATGATCCTCGGGTGAGCGGGAGGCGAAAGAGGCAGGTTCCAATGCCGAAGCCACGGCACGGCTGGCGCGAATTCCAGGGCAGTACAGATGATTGACCAGCCCGAAGCGAACGGGCCCGACTTTGGAGGAAAGCCGACATGCCGTTCGTGAGCGTCACCCGGCTGCGATTGCGATCGGCGCGGTTCCTGCCGGGCTTCTTCTTCCATGCCATCCGCTCCCAACGCCAGTTGCGCCGGTCGCCCGGCTTTCAGGCGGGATCGCTGCTGCCGGACGCGGGCCGCACCTTCTGGACGCTGAGCCTGTGGGACAGCGCCGAGGCGATGCGCGGCTATATGCTGAGCGGCGCGCACCGGACGGCCATGCCCAAACTTGCGGACTGGTGCGACGAGGCCAGCGTGGCGCATTGGGAAACACCGGAGGCGCGCCTGCCGGACTGGCGCGAGGCGGAGGCGCGGATGCGCCGGAACGGGCGGCCCTCCAAAGTGCGGCACCCCAGCGCCGACCATGAGAGCTTGCGCTTTGCAGCACAGACTGGGCGGTCGCCGTTGGCGATCCTGCCGCGCGGGGGGTCAACTCCCTTTCAGAGCGCACGCCGAGGGGGTTGACTAGGGTAGTGTCCCCGGATTTCCTGGCGCCTATAGCGCGTTTCGGAGCTCGGCGGACCGAGCCATAGGCGCGGCGCCTACCATGGCACGGTCGCGCCGAAGCGATCGAGATAATGCATGCCCGGCGTGGCGCGCGCAGCGAGGAGGGTGTCGGCGACCATGGGGATCGCCTCTTCCATCGTGAAGGGCGCGGCGTCGCCGCCGAGCGCGGTGCGGATCCAGCCGGGGGCCATCGCGACGATGGCGCGGCCCCCAATACCGTCAGCGCCGGCATCGCGCGCGGCGAAGCTGCGGAGCGCCATGTTGAGCGCCGCCTTGCTGCTGCGATAGATTTCGCCGCGCCCATTCTCGTTATTGGCGATGCTGCCCTGGCCGGACGACATGGCGCCAATCAGCCCGCCCGCCGGCACGAGACCGCCAAGCGCCTGGATCACGCGGATCGGGCCGAGCAGATTGGTGGCCATGACGTGGGCGAACTCGTCGTCGGCGACATCGGCCATGCGGACCTGCGGATCGCGGGTGGTGGTGCCGGCATTGACGAAGAGCATGTCGAGCGTGCGGCCGGCGAGGCGCGTGGCGAGCGCGCCGATCTGGGCGGGATCGGTGATGTCGAGCGGCGCGATCTCGACGCGGCCGGGATGGCGATCGGCGAGGTCGTGGAGATCGGTGCGGGCCGTGCCGCGCACGGTGCCGATGACGTGCCAGTCGCGGGCGAGGAATTCGGCGGCGAGGCCGAGGCCGAGGCCGCGGGAGGCGCCGGCGATCAGGACGGTGGATTGGGGCATGGCTCCAGCCTACCGTCGAAGCAACGATCAGCGAAGCGCGGAATTAAGTGCACTGTCACCGTAATTCCGACGGGACCGGCGACGCGGATTATCTGGCGGCGCTGGCGGAGGTGCTGCCGGGCGCGCTCGACGATTTCCGGCCGGAGCTGATCCTGTTCCAGGCGGGGGTGGATGCGCATGAGGCGGACAAGCTCGGCCGGCTGGCGCTGACCGATGCCGGGCTGGCGGCGCGGGACCTGTATGTAGCTGGTGCCGCCCGGGCGCGGGCTATCCCGATGGCGAGCGCGCTGGGCGGGGGATATGGCGCGGACCGGATGGCGGTGGCGCGGCGGCATGCGCGGACGATGGTGGCGTTGGCGCGAGAGTTTAGTGCACTGTCACCGTAATTTGCATTAAGTCAGGACGCGCTCCATGAACTCCCTCGCATCTCGGAGTTCAGGATCGCTGAGGTCATAAGCCTCAAAGACGGCATTAAGCCACTTATTGCCATGATTTCCCACAGGCCTAACAAATTTCTCCAGCGTACCCACGGGAACGGGAAAAACATTATATTCCGCAAGCTTATTTATAAGTTGGCCTGAAGCCTTTTGAGCATCACCTACAGGAAAAGAATTCACCCCTCCCTCTTTGATTTTACCCCATGGCTTCCGCAGATTTAGTATATCCATAATTTTTGACACCGGAGCAGGACCATCGGTCCATGCATCCAGTTCTCCAGATATTTTTTTCTTGATGCCGGGCACATCGTCTATTGCCACGCCTTTTCTTATGGCCGCATCTAAGCGCTTCCAGAGTTGGCTTATCTCGTCCCAACTGCCCCCTTGCGCTTCGTATATCGCTTTAATATTGGCCTCATCATTGAGGACATCCAAATCTAATATTGCAAGTACAGGCACAGATAGCTTTCGCAGTGCCTTTATGAATTTTGGATAAGACGCCTTTCCGCCACAGGGTATGTAATGATTATCTGGACCGTGGTCTGGCCTTATTACCCCCTCCACAGCTTCATAAAATCTGCAATCGGGATCAGCTTCGCACAGTATTGCCCTATCATGGAAAAGGGCTTCCAATGCGGTTGAATATCTAAAAATAGGATCCTTCCACAAAGTAGATATTTCTTCGGGAGAAATCTCATGTAAATAGTTTTTATTATTCTCGCGGATTAAGCGCCCGACTCTTACGCTAAGCTTGCTTGACTGAAGTATTCCTTGAAGAACGCTTTTGCTATGCGTTGAGCATATAACCTGGCCGCCCGCCTCTTCCGCTATAAATTTGCCTATTGCTCTCTCCTGAGGCGGATGAAGAAAGGCCTCTGGCTCGTCAACAAGCGTTATATTGTAAGCAGCCAGCATTGAAAGCATTATGCCCCCAAAACTTTTCATGCCGTCGCCCTGCTCATGCAGCAAATCATTAGCTCTTACTAGCTGAACGTATTGGTCCGATATTCGATCACATTTTTTTGGAATTTTGGGCTTGTCCCCAACATAAATGGGAATTGTGCTCCCTGCGCGGTAATCGAGAAAAAGATCCTTCCCAAATGACTTTCGGAATAGCTTGCTAACTCGGTTGAGAATGACCTCATTATCGTACAGAATTTGACCGGGTGTTTCCGGTCCATTTGCGCCAAGTGCAGGCGACGGCTGCACAATGGCCAATCTCTCGTCCGGAGATATTCTTTTCAAGAAAAACTGCGAAGCCGGTCCGAACTTTATTGGATTTACGCCAACTGCAAACGCATTATGTACGTAATTCTTATGAACCCTCACACCCATTGACGAATAAAACTCTGTCCCATTTTCTTGATATGCCTGCATGTCGGCCCATACATCTCCCGCAGATGGAGACGCGACCTCTATTCCTTTAACAACCTTGCCGACATAAGAATGGTGGCTCTCTAGCTGGAAGAGAGACTGAATATCTCTGAGAAGTTGGGATTTGCCAGCGTTGTTCGGCCCAACAACAACAAGTATTTCTGATGATCCAAGGTCTACCGTTCCGCCTCCAGAAAAAACTAGCTTACTCAAGCTGATTTTAGTTTTGACGATGTCCAAGTGCCCCTCCCCTTCAACCATCAGACTTACTCTGCCGCCACAGCCTCGCGCTTATGCTCCAGCAGCGGCTTGAGGTAGTGCCCGGTATAAGACCGCGCCACCTTCACCACATCCTCGGGCGTGCCGGTCGCTACGATCTGGCCGCCCTTGTCTCCCCCCTCCGGGCCCAGGTCTATGATCCAATCCGCCGTCTTGATGACCTCCAGATTGTGTTCGATCACGACCACGGTGTTGCCCTGCTCCACCAGCGCCTGGAGCACGTCGAGCAGCTTGCGGACGTCCTCGAAATGGAGGCCGGTGGTGGGCTCGTCGAGGATGTAGAGGGTGTTGCCGGTGGCGCGGCGGCTGAGTTCCTTGGCGAGTTTGACGCGTTGCGCCTCGCCGCCTGAGAGCGTGGTCGCCTGCTGGCCGACCTTGACGTAGCCGAGGCCGACCTCCGCCAGCATCGCCATCTTCTCGCGGATGCTGGGCACCGCCTTGAAGAATTCGACCGCATCCTCGACCGTCATGTCGAGCACGTCGGCGATGCTCTTGTCGCGGAACTTCACCTCCAAAGTCTCGCGATTGTAGCGCGCGCCGTGGCAGACGTCGCAGGTGACGTAGACGTCGGGCAGGAAGTGCATCTCGATCTTGAGCACGCCGTCGCCCTGGCACGCCTCGCAGCGGCCGCCCTTGACGTTGAAGCTGAAGCGGCCGGGCTTGTAGCCGCGCGCCTGCGCCTCCGGCAGGCCGGCGAACCAGTCGCGGATCTGGGTGAAGGCGCCGGTATAGGTGGCGGGGTTGGAGCGCGGGGTGCGGCCGATCGGCGACTGATCGATGTCGATCACCTTGTCGAGATGCTGCAGCCCCTCGATCTTCTCATGATGGCCGGCGAGCATGCGCGCCCCGTTCAGCGTGCGCGCGGCGCTGGCGTAGAGCGTGTCGATCGTGAAGGTCGACTTGCCCGAGCCGGAGACGCCGGTGATGCAGGTGAAGGTGCCGAGCGGAATGCTGGCCGACACGTCCTTCAGATTGTTGGCGCGCGCGCCCTTCACGGTGAGCTTCTTGCCGTTGCCTTTGCGGCGCTTGTCGGGGAGCGGGACTTCGCGGCGGCCGGTCAAATAATCGGCGGTGATGCTGTTCGGGTTGGCGAGCACCTCGTCGAGCGTGCCGGCGGCAATGACCTCGCCGCCATGGACGCCCGCGCCGGGGCCCATGTCGATCACATAATCGGCGGTCTTGATCGCATCCTCGTCATGCTCGACCACGATCACGGTGTTGCCGAGATCGCGCAGCCGCTTCAATGTGACGATCAGGCGATCATTGTCGCGCTGGTGGAGGCCGATCGAGGGCTCGTCGAGGACGTAGAGCACGCCCGACAGGCCCGAGCCGATCTGCGAGGCGAGGCGGATGCGCTGGCTCTCGCCGCCGGAGAGCGTGCCGCTGGTGCGATCGAGGCTGAGATAATCGAGGCCGACATTGTCGAGGAAGCCGAGGCGCTCGACGATCTCCTTGAGGATCGGGGTCGCGATCTGGGTCTGCTGCGCGTTCAATGTCGCGGGCATGGCGCGGAAGAAAGCCAGCGCGGGGCCGACCGCGCGGCGGGTGGACATGGAGATGTCCTCGCCCGCAATCTTGACCGCGAGCGCCTCGGGCTTGAGGCGCGCGCCGCCGCACACTTCGCACGGGGCGGCGGACTGGTACTTGCTCAGTTCCTCGCGCATCCACGCGCTCTCGGTCGAGAGCATGCGGCGTTCGAGATTGCCGAGCACGCCTTCGAACGGCTTGGTGACGGTGTAGGTCTTGCGCCCGTCGACGAAGGTGAGCGGGACGGGCTTGCCCTTGGTGCCGTGGAGCACGACCGCGCGCTGTTCGTCGGTCAATTCGTTCCAGGGCGTGTCGAGGCTGAAGCCGTAGGCGGTCGCGAGGCTGGCCAGCACCTGCATGTAATAAGGGCTGGGCGGCTGCGACTTGGCCCAGGGGACGATCGCACCCTTCTTGAGCGACAGATTCTCGTTGGGGACGACGAGCTGCGGATCGAAATAGAGCTTCTCGCCCAGGCCGTCGCAGGCCGGGCAGGCGCCCTGGGGCGCGTTGAACGAGAAGAGGCGGGGCTCGATTTCCGGGATGGTAAAGCCGGAGACGGGGCAGGCGAACTTCTCGGAAAAGACGATGCGGTTGGCGGGGACGCCGGCATTCTTCATGCCGCCAATATTACTCCCCTCCCGCTCGCGGGAGGGGCTGGGGGAGGGGCTATTCTCCGAGGATTCCGATGGCGTACTCCCCTCCCCTGACCCCTCCCGCAAGCGGGAGGGGGAAAGGTCTGCGACCGTGCCCTCGGCGAGGTCGATATAGACCAGGCCGTCGGTGAGCTTGAGCGCGGTTTCGAAGCTTTGGGCGAGGCGGGTCTCGATCCCCTCGCGGATGGCGAGGCGATCGACCACGACCTCGATATCGTGCTTGTACTTCTTGTCGAGCGCGGGCGCGTTCTCGATCTCGTAGAATTCGCCGTCGATGCGGACGCGGGTGAAGCCCGCTTTCTGATATTCGGCGAGCTCCTTCTTATACTCGCCCTTGCGGCCGACCACGGTGGGGGCGAGCAGATAGAAACGCGTGCCCTCCGGCAGCTGCATCACGCGATCGACCATCTGGCTGACGGTCTGCGCGCTGATCGGGAGGCCGGTGGTGGGCGAGTAAGGCACGCCGACGCGCGCCCAGAGCAGGCGCATATAATCGTAGATTTCGGTGACGGTGGCGACGGTCGAGCGCGGGTTGCGGCTGGTCGTCTTCTGCTCGATCGAGATGGCGGGCGACAGGCCCTCGATATGCTCGACGTCGGGCTTCTGCATCATCTCCAGGAACTGGCGCGCATAGGCCGACAGGGACTCGACGTAGCGGCGCTGCCCTTCCGCATAGATGGTGTCGAAGGCGAGGCTGGATTTGCCCGAGCCCGACAGGCCGGTGATGACGGTGAGCGTCTCACGCGGAATGTCGACATCCACGCCCTTGAGATTGTGCTCGCGCGCGCCGCGGACCTTGATGTGCGTCAGACTCATGGGTCGAGTTTGTTCCAGTTATGTTCGGATGACAAGCGTCGGCACGCCTGCCCGTCCCAGATGGGAACGGGCGGGCCCTAGCACAAGTTGCTGACAGCGTGTTGGCAGCAGGGCTGTCAGCAGTGTGGCGGGAAAGCAAGCTCGCCCCTGCCCGTCATGCCGGACTCGTTCCGGCATCCACTGGCCGGCGATGGAATCCGTCGAGGCTCAAGGGAGTCCAGTGTGTCCCGGTGGACCCCGGAACAAGTCCGGGGTGACGGTTGGTTTCCGGGGTGACGCTCCCTTTTCGTCATGCCGGACTTGTTCCGGCATCCACTGGGAGGTGAGGGAATCGATTGAGGCTTGAGCGATTCCGGCGGGGGCCTAGTGGACCCCGGAACAAGTCCGGGGTGACGGAGACCCTTTTTCGTCGTGCCGGACTTGTTCCGGCATCCACCGGGAGGCAAGCTGTGACGATGAGGGAGCGGCAACCCTGCGTCTACATGCTGGCGAGCGGATATAATGGGACGTTGTATGTCGGCGTCACGTCGGACTTGCCGGCGAGGATCACGCAGCATCGAAGGTGCGCATGATGGCTTCACCAAGAAGCACAACGTGAAGCGGTTGGTCTGGTACGACCTGACCGACGACATGACCGCCGCCATCGCGTCCGAAAAGCGGATCAAGAAATGGCCGCGCGACTGGAAGAAGAATCTGATCGAACGCCATAACCCGGCTTGGGAAGACCTGGCGATCGGGCTTGGTTTCGAACCGTTGGCCTAGCCGCGCGGTGGACCCCGGAACAAGTCCGGTGTGACGAACGGGAGAGCCGGTCTTGCGGTCGATACGGGGGCGCACCATCTGCCCCCACGCGACGGGCATCCAGCCCGCGACCCAAGGGGAGTCTCCCATGCTTTCGCTCTATGACGTCAGCGTACCCGTCTTCATCCGCGCGCTCGAAAATCTCGACCATATCCTCGACAAGGGCGCGGCCTATTTCGCCGAGAAGGGACGCGCCGAGGGCGAGCTTTCGGAATCGCGGCTGATCGAGGACATGCATCCGCTGACCGCACAGATCCAGCGCGCGAGCGACACCGCCAAGGGTGTGGTGACGCGCATCGGCGGCGCGGACAATGTGCCGATGGCGGACGAGGAAAAGACGATCGACGACCTGAAAGCGCGCATCGCCAAGACGATCGCGGTGCTGAAGAGCGCGGACCGCGCCGCGTTCGACGACAAGGAAGACGCCACGGTCGAGATCGTCACGCCCAGCCGGACCCTGGTCTTCACGGGCAAGTCCTACATCCTGGAATTCTGCATCCCGAACTTCTTCTTTCACGTGACCACGGCCTATGCGCTGTTGCGCAAGGAAGGCGTGCCGATCGGGAAGATGGATTATCTCGGCGCGATCCAGACGCGCTGACGGCAAAGAGAAAGGCCGCCGCGGATAGCCGCGACGGCCTTTCCCTCAATTGCTTTGGCGATCAGGCGAAGCTGACAGCCGAGCGGCGGCGCATCGCCACGCCCATCGCGCCGAAGCCGACCAGCATCATCGCCCAGGTCGCGGTTTCGGGAACCGCGGCGATGTCGAAGGTGCCGGTGGAGTTGGCACCGAACTGGCCATTGGCCGACGCGTAGAGCGTGAAGTTGCTCGGCGCGTTGCCGTAGAGATTATATTCGCCACCGCTGGCGGTGGTGAACAGCAGACCCCAGGTGTCGAGCTGCGGATTGGCGTCGAAATAGACGTTGTCGTAATTCCACATCCCGTCCGCCGACGTGGCCACCCCCGGCTGGTTGGCATTGGCCACCAGCGCGACGATCGCGTCGCCATCGACCGAGCCGCTGATCGACAGCACGTCGTGCCCGCCGACCGAATTGGTCGCGTCATCGGTCGTGAAGTGGATCGTGGCGGTGGTCGGCGCGCCACCGAAGGTCGTGTACACACCGATGAAATGGCCCGCCTGCGCCGGCATCGCGGCGAGAAGGGCGCTTGCCGCTGTCGCAGCGCCAAGAAGCTTACGCATATAAGTCCCCCAACAATTGCCCCACTCTGGAGCGAATCCATCTTAGCCTTAATTGTAGGTAAAGGGAAGTTTTGGGCCGATTTTCGCGGTTTCCGTTCCGACCATTGTGGATATATCACGCGCAACAGAGTGGATTTGAGGTCGAGCCGCAGGCCCGCTACATGTTGAGATCAGGGGATGAATCGAAAATGTTGCACGCGTTCCTGGTTATGCTTGCCGATACTGCGGCCGCCGCGCCGCCCGCGCGCACCTTCGTCATGCCGCCGCGCGCGGGCACGGTGACGGGGGATATCCACCAAATGCTGCTCGGGCCGATCTTCACCGAGCCTTATTATTGCGTGGAGCATTATTTCGGGCAGCTCGATTATGCGGGCGATGCGCTCGGCACCGACTGCATGGTCGGCGGCGGCCTGAGCGGCGCGACCGGTTTCATGAGCCCGTATCGCACCAATGGAAAAACCAATGCCGACTGGTATGGCTGGCATGCCGAAGTGCTGGCGCCGGTCGATGGGGTCGTCATCGGCGTACTCGCGAAGCCCGACGACAATGTGCCGGGCACGATGGGCAAGCCGCCCGCAGCGATGCTGCAATTCCGCACCGACGATGGCGTGATCGTGGTGCTGGGCCATGTCACCGCGATCCGCGTCAAGCAGGGCCAGCGCGTGACGCGCGGCCAGGTGGTGGCGCTGGACGGCAATAACGGCATGGCGCGCGCGCCGCACATCCATGTCGGCGCCTATGTCGAGGCGACCGCCGAGCCGCTGCAGATCCGCTGGGACCAGCGCGCGATGGCCGAGGCGCAGAGGGAGAAATAGGCGTCCCGTCATGCCGGACTTGTTCCGGCATCCACCGGGAGGCAGGCAGGTCGGATGAGGGAACGGGTGCCCTGCGTCTATATGCTGGCGAGCGGGTATAACGGCACGCTGTATGTCGGCGTTACTTCGAATTCACCGACGATATTACTGCCGCGATCGCGTCCGAAAAGCGGATCAAGAAATGGCCGCGCGACTGGAAGAAGAATCTGAT
>Ga0209455_1000699_pt1 | contig 19661 bp, 20 predicted proteins | sample AraplaCol_mCL_r2_FD_184275 | JGI IMG/M metagenome (GOLD analysis project Ga0209455, IMG submission 184275) | Arabidopsis root microbial communities from North Carolina, USA - plate scrape CL_Col_mCL_r2 (SPAdes) (version 2) | ecosystem: Host-associated > Plants > Roots > Endosphere | place: USA... | reverse complement strand
GGTGAAGTCCGCCGCTGCCGAGGTCCTCGACGCCGGGGCGCTCGTTCTCGCTCAGCACGGCGCGGATCCGGCTCCGCTGGAGGACGCACTGCGCCGGCTCTCCGAGGCGCGCCTCGCGGTGGAGGCAGCGATGCTGGCGCAACCGGCCGTCCCAGCAGGGGCGGGAGGTGTCGCGCAGGAGATGATGACGACCCTGGACCCGGGGTTCCGCGCCCAGGAGCTCGCCTACGCGGCTGCGACGGTCGGCCGGAACATCGCACTCACCGCCCGTGCGGAGCGGCGGGGCTGGTGGCAGCGGATGCTCGGACGCCAGCCGGGCGGCCTGAGCGGGCCCGTCGCGGCGGCGGCCGAACGGGCGAGCGGGTTCGTCGGCTGGAACTCGGTCTGGCTGCGCAACAGCATCCGCGGGGCGATCGCTTTGGCCCTCGCGGTGCTGCTGGCCAAGCTGACCGGCGTGGAGCACTCCTTCTGGGTGGTCCTGGGCACACTGTCCGTCCTGCGCTCGAACGCATTGAGCACCGGGCAGAACGTGCTGCGCGGTGTGCTCGGGACGGTGATCGGCGTCGTCCTCGGGGCGGGACTGCTGCTGCTCATCGGCAAGGACCCCGTGGTCCTCTGGATCGTGCTGCCGATCGGGATCCTGGTCGCCGGGGTGGCGCCGGCGGCGATCTCGTTCGCGGCGGGTCAGGCGGCGTTCACCGTCGTGCTCGTCCTCCTGTTCAACATCATCGCGCCGACGGGATGGACGGTCGGCCTGATCCGGATCGAGGACGTCGCTCTCGGCTGTGCGGTCAGCCTCGTCGTGGGGGCGCTGTTCTGGCCGCGTGGGGCCGCGGCGTCGTTGCGGCGCGCGCTCAGCGACGCGTACCGCGACGGCGTGCAGTACCTCGAAGCGGCGGTCGCGTCCGGGGTGGGGGCGCGGGACGGCTCAGCCGATCCGCGCGTGCAGGCCACCCGGGCAGCGGCGGCGTCGCGCCGGCTGGATGATGCGTTCCGAACGTATCTGGCGGAGCGCGGGGCGAAGCGGCGGCCGCTCGCGGAGGTCTCGGCGTCGGTGACGGGTGTCGCGGGCGTGCGGCAGGCCGGCGACGCGATCGTCGAGCTGTGGCGTGGGCAGCCTGCGGCCGACGGGCATACGGCCGAGGCGAAGGCGGCGCTCGACGAGGCCCTGGAGAGGCTCCGCTCCTGGTACGCCGAGCTCGCCGAACAACTGCTCGCTCGCGGAGCACTTCCGGAGCCCCGGCCGGCCGACCCGGCGATGGTGCAGCAGCTTGCGGGTGCGGTGCTCGACTCGCAGCGCACCGCCGACGACAAGCACGACACGGCCACGGCGGTCCGGCTCATCTGGACGGCCGACTACCTGGAGGTGGTGAGCCGGCTGGAGTCCGCGATCGTCGCGCCCGTGGGGGTGCTCAGGGACGACGTATCGCGCTGACCGTGAGGGGGCGGTCAGTGCGCCCGCGGAAGTCGGACGGTCACCACAGCGCCGCCCTCCGCTGCGTTGGAGGCGGTTACGGTTCCGCCGTGCCGGGTCGCCACCTCCGACACCAGCGCCAGACCGAGGCCGTAGTGGCGCGGGCGGTCCTCGCCGGGCCGCGCATCCCGGGCGGTGGCGAAACGCTCGAACGCACGGGACTCCACGCCGGCCGAGAAGCCCGGCCCGTCGTCCCGCACGACCAGCTCGACGCGATCCCGCACGACGGTCACACTCAGCAGCACGCGGGACGCGGCGTGATCGAGGGCGTTGTCGACCAGCGCGACCACCATCCGCCGGAGAGACACGGGCGCGCCGGTGACGACCGAGTCCGGGACCGCCTCGACGTCGAGACGGATCCCGCGCTCCTCTGCTCTCGCCTCCGCCGAGCGCGCGACGGCGCGCGTGAGCTCGCCCAGGTCCACCCCCTCGCTCTCGGCGGTCTGGCGCGGGTCGGCCGCGGTCAGCAGGTCCTGCACGATCTCGGTGAGGGCCCTGCTGTCGTCGACGATCTCATCCAGTCCCGACCTCACCTGTTCTCTGGAGGCCGTCCCTCCGGAGACCTGGCGCCGTAGCAGCTGGGCGCGCGTGCTCAGCAGCGTGAGCGGGGTGCGGAGCTCGTGGCCCGCATCCGCGACGAACCGCCGTTGCAGGCCGAGCGCGTCCGCGAGCGGGCGGATCGACCTCCGCGCCAGTAGCAGGCCGATGGCGGCCGCCGCGATGCTCGCGATCAGGCCGGAGAACACCAGGGCGACGACGAGGCGGTTCAGCTCCTCCTGCTGCTCGCCGAGCCCGTACGCGATCTGCACGACCTTGCCATTGCGCACGTCGGTCTCGACCAGGTAGCGCTGGCCGCCGGCCTCCACGGTCTCCGACACGGAGCCCCCGTTGGACATCACCGACTGCAGGGCGGACTCGTCGGGCAGTCCGTCCGGCATGTTCGGGGAGCTGTCGCGGCCCTGGGGCATGACGACGGTCACCAGCAGGTTGCGCGGCGCGTCGTGCGTCGAGTCCACCATGGAGGCGTCCGCGAGCGTACGCTTCGCGGCCTCGACCTGGCCCGCTGAGACGACGGTGTAGACGACAATCCCGAGCGCGACGAACAGCCCGAGGATGATGAGCGCGAACTGCAGGGCCAGCCGACGCGATGCCGAGCGCAGCTCCTGGTCGTCCGCGCTCGCGCGCACTCCCGTCACAGCGCCCCCATCCGGTAGCCGACGCCTCGCACCGTCTCGACCAGGGAACGGCCGAACTTGCGGCGCAGGTGATGCACGTACGTGTCCACGACCCCGGGGTCGTCCGCGTCCGCGAACACCTCCTCGAGCAGAAGGGCGCGCGAGAACACCTGCGCGGGGCGACGGGCGAGGCGCTCCAGCAGTGCGGACTCGCGCTCGGAGAGCAGGGTGCGCTCGCCGTCGTCGAGGGTCACCGTGCGGCTCTCGGTGTCGAGGCGTCCGCCGGGGAACCGGACCGTCGGCACGACCGCGGAGGCCCGGCGCGTCAAGGCGCGCACCCGCGCGACGAGCTCGTCGATGTCGAACGGCTTGGCGAGGTAGTCCTCGGCGCCGGCGTTGAGCCCGTCGACGCGATCGGGCGCCGTGCCGAGGGCGGACAGCACGAGGATGGGCGTGGTCACGCCGCTCTCGCGGAGCCGGCGCAGCACGTCGAGCCCCTCGAGAGCGGGCAGCCCGCGGTCGAGCACGATCGCACCGTAGGCGGAGGTCAGGCCGAGGTGAAGGGCGCGCTGGCCGTCGCGGGCCAGCTCGACGTCGAAGCCCTCCGATCGGAGGAGGCCGTCCAGCATCCCCGCGAGACGGCTGTCGTCCTCGACGATCAGAACGCGCACCCTGTCGTCCACATCCACAGTGTAGGAGCGGGCGCCGGGGAGAGGCTGGTCGACGGACGCGCTCATGCGCCTGCGGCGGAGCGGGCGAAGGTGAGGTCGCCCAGCCCGAGGACGCGCGAGGACGCATCCATCGCCAGCACGCCGCGTGCGCCGTGGTCGAGCGCCCAGCGGAGGCCGTCCGGACCCAGTGCGAAGACCGCGGTCGCCAGCACGTCGGCGGTGGTCAGGTCGTCGGCCACCACGGTCGCACTGAGAAGTCCGGCGGCGATCGACCCGTCGCGGCCGTCCACGATGTGCGGTCCGCGCTCGTACAGTCCCGAGGTCGCGACCGCCGCATCCGACACCGCGAGCACCGCGAGCATGTCGGCGGGACGATGGGGCGAGCGGATGCCGACGCTCCACGGCCGGCCCTCGCCCGGGCTGCCCGAGACGACCACATCGCCGCCCGCGTTGAGGCAGTAGTCGCGGATGCTCGCGGCATCGAGGACGCGCGCGGCCCGGGCGGCCGCCCATCCCTTGACGACCCCGTCGAGGTCCCAGGTGCCGTCGGGCCGGCGGATGCGGAACGCTCCGCCCGACGCACGCACCGCCCTCTCGCCGATCGCGACGACCTCGCGGAAGTCGGCGCTCGGATCCGCGGTCGCGCCGGCGGCGGCGTTCGCCCGGCTCACCTCGCTGTCCGGGCGGTAGGTGCTGAAGCGGGCGTCCGCCTCCCGGAGCACCGCGAAGGCGCGGTCGGCGGCGGGTGCCGCATCCACGTCGTCCCGGATGTCGATCGACATGGGGATGCCCATGACGGTCTCGAGGAACCTCATCGCTTGTCGATCGCCGACTGGAGGGACTGGATGTAGCCCTCCGACGTGTAGGTCGCGCCCGACACGGTGTCGATGTTCGCGGACTGCGACTGGAGGGCCTCCTGCTGCAGGATCGGCAGCGCCTGGTCGTTGATCTCGATGTCGCGGCCGTTGCCGCTCGGCGACTGCACCGTCCTCACTGCGGTGATCGTCGTCCCCGAGAAGGTCACCTCGACCTGCACCGCTCCGTAGCGCGTGTCGACGGCGTCGCCGGTCACGGTCGTGGTCGCCGTCGAGGCGGAGGCGCTCGGAGACGGGGTCGAACTCGGCGTGGTGGCGTCGCCGGACGACGTCGAGGACGTCCCCGACTCGCTGCTCGTGCTTCCGGAGGTCGTCGACCCGCTCGTCGTGGACGCCGCCGCGGGCGACGCGGCCACCTGCTCGCCCACCCCGTAGAGCTTGAGCCCCACGGTCGCGCCCATGACCACGAGGATGATGGTGAAGAGTGCGGTTCCCCGCCAGTTGCTGCTCATGACATGCTCAGTTCTTCTCGGTGGATGAAGCGCTTCGGCATCCGCAGGGCGCGGAGCGACGCCTGAACCCGGTCCGCCATCCCCGCAGGCCCGCAGATGAACGCCTCCCAGTCGTGGACGTCCGGGATCAGGCGGTGGAGGGGCTCAGCGGCGAGCGGGTCGTAGCCCAGCTCGGAACGGCGGCCGACCAGCGGGATGACGGTCACCCCGGGCATGGCCTGCAGCTCGCCGAGCAGCGCCAGGTGCCGCGCCGACCGAGCGCGGTACAGCACGACGGGCTGGGCGCCGCGGCGGACGAGCTCCTCGGCCAGGGCGCGGATCGGCCCGATCCCCGCGCCGCCGGCGACGAGCAGGATGCGCGGCCGGCTCGCACGGTCGGCGGTGAAGCGGCCGAACGGCCCCTCGGCGAAGACGAGCGAACCCGGTCGCAGGTTGGGCAGGCGGCTGGAGTGGTCGCCGAGGGCGCCCACGGTGATCCGCAGGTAGCCGTTCGCCGGCACCGCGGAGACGGAGTACGGGTGCGCCGTGCCGAGATGGCCGCGGCTGAAGAAGCGGAACAGGAGGAAGTTGCCCGCGCGGACGCCGAGCTGTGCCACACGCGGCCCGGTCAGCCAGACGCTGTTCACGCCTTCGCTCTCGGGCACCACGGCCGCCACGCGCATCCGGCCGCGCCAGGCGTCCCTGCCGGGGAGGATGAACCGCCAGGTCAGCACCGCCGCGGCCGTTCCGAGGTAGAGGGCGAGCCACAGGATGCGGTTCACCGGCTGCGAGACGAAGTGCGCACCGCCGCTCAGTTGATGGAGGAACGTGAGGAAGATCGACACGTAGGTCGTCACGTGCAGCCAGTACCAGACCTCGTACGACAGCTTCGTGCGGATCAGCCGCGCGCTGCTCAGTCCGACCACGAGGAAGGCGATGGTGCCGACCAGCGCGGTGACCATGTCGGGGTAGGAGTTCAGGATGGACACGAACTCCGTCCACGGCGGGTTGCGGTCGGCGAGCTCGCCGCCGAGCACCAGGAAGAGCACGTGCGCCACGATGAGGAACAGCACGGAGGCGCCGAGGGAACGGTGCCAGGACACCAGCTTGTCCAGGCCGACCGCGTTCTCGAACCACGGGACGCGGGCGATCAGCAGCACCTGCGCGCAGACCAGGAAGCCGCCGACCATGCCGGCCAGCTCACCGAATGACGTCAGCGCGTTCGCCGGCGTCGCGGCGTATCCCGCCGGGACGGTGAACCACCACATCCCGAGCACGACCACGACGCCGAGGACGAGCGCCGCGCGCACGGCCAACGCCCCGCTGCTGCGGCGACCGGTCCGGCCGCGGGGCCGGGCGCGCACCTGCGGAGCCGGTGCGGTGGCGCTCAACGTGTGATCCATGCATCTCAGAATGCAGGTGCATTCTTGCGGGATTCTTACGCCGCCTGTGGATGGGCTGAAGGACTCTTATGCCCTTGCCCAGACCGCCTCACACCGCCTTGTTGAAGCCGGTCACCGGCTGGTTCTCGTCGAACGCGGCGACCGGCCGGCGGAAACCGCGCGTCAGGAACAGCAGGTACGCGAACCCGATGACCGCCCAGACGATGCCGCCGATCAGCGCGTCTGCGTGGAGGTTGACCCACAGGATGCCGGTCAGCAGCATCCCGATGCCGGGCAGGACGATGAAGCGCACGATGTCCGCGAACGTGCGCCGACGCCCCTGGCGGATCGCGAACCAGGCGATGACCGAGATGTTGACGAAGGTGAAGGCGATCAGCGCACCGAAGTTGATGAACGCGGAGATCAACTCGAGCGAGAACGTCGCCGCCAGCAGCGAGATCACGCCGACCAGGATGATGTTGAAGGTCGGCGTCTGCGTCTTGCCGTCGATGTGGCCGAAGAAGCGCCGGGGGAGCACGTTGTTGCGCCCCATCACCAGGAGCATCCGCGACACCGAGGCGTGCGAGGCCAGCCCGGACGCGAGGGTGGCGGCGAAGCCGGCGGACACGAAGATCGCCTGGAACACCGGGCCGCCGACGATCAGGCCGATCTGCGGCAGCGGGTCGTCGGTGAACTCGCCGAAGGGCGCGTTGGTCGGGAAGCGCAGCTGCGCGAAGTAGGCGGCGATCAGGAAGATCGCTCCGCCGATCAGCACGGTGAGGAGAATGGCGCGCGGCATGACCCGCGGCGTCTTGGCCTCCTCTGCGTACATTGTCACGGCGTCGAAGCCGATGAACGAGAAGCAGACGACCGTCGCGCCCGTGAGGACCGCGCCGAGGGTGACGCCGTCGTGGAAGAACGGCTTGACCGACGCGACCGTGCCGTCCCCCGCGCCGTTCGCCAGCTGCGCGACCACCATCGTCACGAAGACGGCCATGACGACGATGGCGAACACCAGCAGGATCATGTTGACGTTGGAGGTGCCGCGCATCGTGAAGTAGATGAGCGTCGTGACGCCCGCGCAGTACAGCACGACCCAGATCCAGCTGGGGACCGCGGGGAAGACCTGCTCCAGGTACAGCCGGATGATCAGGCAGTTGACCATCGGCAGCAGCACGTAGTCGATGAGCGAGGTCCAGCCGACCATGAAGCCCAGGTTCGGGTGGATCGACTCGCGCACGTAGGTGTACGCCGATCCGGCGCTCGGGATCGCGCCCGCCATCTTGCCGTAGCTGACCGCTGTGAACAGCATGACGACCAGCGCGACGAGGTACGCGGCCGGGACGGCGCCCTTGGTCTCGTCCGACACGATGCCGAAGGTGTCGAAGACGACCGTCGGCGTCATATAGCCGAGGCCGAGCCCCACGATGGCCCAGAGGCCGAGGCTTCGCCGGAGCGAGGCTCCCTTGGTCGCGGATGCGGGCGCGGTCGTCGTCACGGGCTCTCCTTCGTCGCTGTGAGGATGTTCAGAGAACGTTATCCGATTCCGGGCGCCTCCCTTCACCACCGCTGTTCGCCCTGCGATGCTGGGGGAGTCGGAGGGAGACGGCAGTGGACGACAATGCGTTCTTCGAGCGGGCGATCCTCGCACACGCGGCAGGGCCGGACGATGAGGACGCCGTGCGCCGGCTCCAGGAGGAGTTCACCGCCGAGGAGTTCGCGGCCTGGGAGGCGGCGGCGCGTTCCGACCACCCGGTCGTGGTGGCCGTCGAGCACGACGACCTCGCGGACCGGTATCTGGCGGAGTGGGGCGATTTCGGCATCCGCGGGTCGTCGCCCGACTCGTACGACGCCGCCATCGCCGACCTCGCCGGGCACGTGCGCGCGTGGGCGACCGAACTGGGGGAGGACGGGGCGCGCCTGGGCGCGACGCCGGAGCTCTCCGCTCTCGTGACGGAGATCGGCGCCCTGGACGACGACGCGCTGCGCACCTATCTCCTGGTGCGCGTCTCCTTCGATCGCGGCGCGCTCGCGTTCCGCCTTGCGGAGTTCGTCGAGGAGGACGGGACGACCACGCAGCGGGCGGTCCCGTTCGCCGACGGCCAGCCGCCGGCCGAGATCGAGCTGCCCGTGGGCGGGAGGATGAAGCTGTACCAGTCGAGCACGCGCGGCGACCGGGTCGCCTTCTCGCCGGTGGGCGCGGGCCCCAGCATCGCCGACACCCTCCGCCAGGAGGAGCCGACGGGCGACCTGCGCGCGGACTTCCCCCAGCAGGGCTTCGGCCCCGAGGAGCGCGAGTTCCGGACGCGATGAGCGAACAGACGAGCGTGTACACCCGTTGACAGCGGGTCCGCCGTCCGGTTCTATCGCAGGGACCCTTCGGAGGTAGCTGGTGACGACGGCCGAGCTGGACGCGCATGACCTCGCGCGCGCGATCGAGACGGAGCAGCTGCGCATCCACGTGCAGCCGCAGATCGACCTCTCCACCGAACGGGTCGTCGCCGTCGAAGGGCTGAGCCGCTGGACGCACCCCGCTCTGGGCCCGATACCGCCCGCGGAGTTCGTGGGGCTGGCCGAGTCGACCGGCCTCATCCACGACCTGGGGCTCTTCGCTCTTCGCGAGTGCTGCCGGATCGGCCGGGACTGGCGCGAGCGCGGGTTCGAACTGGCCGTCGCCGTGAACGTCTCGCCGCTGCAGCTGCAGACGGACCGCTTCTTCGATGAGCTGGAACGCCAGCTCGGCGAATCGGGGCTGGCGCCGGCCGACCTCATCGTCGAGGTGACGGAGGCCGAGCGGATCGCCGACTACGGGACGGTCGCCGGGCGCCTCGACATCATCCAGCAGTGGGGCGTGACCGTCTCCATCGACGACTTCGGATCGGGGCACTCCTCCATCGAGCGAGCGGTCGCCGTTCACGCGCGGGAGTTGAAGATCGACCGCGCGCTCGTGGCGTCCGGCGACTGGGACCAGGTGGCCGACGCCGTCTCGCTCGCCCACGACGGCGGGATGCGCGTTGTGGCCGAGGGTATCGAGACCGAGGAGCAGCTGCAGCGGGTGCGCGAGGCGGGCTGTGACCGGGGGCAGGGCTTCTACATCGCCCGGCCGAGTTCACCGAATGAATTCATTGCCTGGCTGCAATCATTCGTAGGCTAGGTTTATTTGACCACCCGCCATCAGCGGTCCGGCCTCGTGAAGGGAATGACGAGCGGTGCGCCCCATTACTGCGGACGACCTGCCCTGCGCCCTCGTGGAGTTGGATGCAGAAGGCAGGATCGTCGACTCCAATGAGCTGTTCCGTCAGTGGACGGGACTGTCGCCCGACGAACTGAGCGGGCGGCCGTACGCGTCGTTGCGCCAGCGGATCGTCGGGATCGGCGGCCGCTCCGAGAGCCTTGTTCGCCTGGCGAACATCGACGGCACCTCCCGTCCCGTGATGGCGAGCCGCCGTGAGGTCGAGGGGCGCGACGTCGTCGTCCTCGTCGATGCGACGGAGCGGGCCGAGCATGAGCGCGAGATACTGCAGTCGCAGGTGCTGCAGGAACGTACCCGCAACCGGCTCCAGCTCATCATCGACTCCTCGATCGCCTTCTCGGCGGCCACGACAGAGCAGGAGCTCGTCGACATCCTGGTCACGACGGTCGCGAAGGCGTACCAGGCGGAGCAGGCGGCGGTCTTCCTCCTCGACGACCTCGGGGCCTTCACCCAGGCAGGCGGCAGCAATCCCCTTCTCGCGGTCGAAGACGCCGCCCCCCTCGTCTCGCAGGCGTCGAGCCTGCAGAGCGTGATGACCATCAGCGGCACCACGGCGGCCGACGAGGTCACGCCCGTCCTCGGCCACGCCATGCGCGATGCCGGAGTGGATGCGGTGCTCGTCGCGCCCATCCAGCACGACGACGTGCTGTTCGGCGTCTTCGTCGCGTTCTTCCTGCACCCGCGGCAGTTCGACTCCGAGGCCGCTCCGCTGGCCGACGCGCTCGCCGGACAGGCAGCGCAGGCGATCACGACCCTCCGCCTCCAGCGGCAGCTCGAGCACGCCGCGATGCACGACGAGACCACGGGCCTCCCGAACCGGCGCCGGCTGGAGACGCAGCTGCTCGAGTACACCCGGGCCACGCCCGCGCTCATCGCCACGCTCTTCATCGACCTCGACGGCTTCAAGCGCGTCAACGACAATCTGGGCCACCACGTCGGCGACCTCCTGCTGCGGGAGGTCGGATTCCGCCTGCAGACCACCGTCCGGACCGAGGACCTGGTCGCCCGCTACGGCGGCGACGAGTTCGTCGTCGTCTGCGAGGTGCCCGAGCTCGCCGCCGCCGAAGAGGTGGCGGACCGCATCCGGCAGGCCATCGAGGAGCCGTTCACCGATCTGCCGGACGGCTTCCCGATCAGCGCGAGCATCGGGATGTCGATCGCGCGCACCGAGGACCCGGGCTGGAACCCCGACCGCCTCATCCGCGAGGCCGACCACGCGATGTACGCCGCCAAGAACGCGGGCGGCAACCGCGTGGTCGGCACCTCGGTCGGCTAGTCCCGGTCCGCGCTCTCGCGCACCTTCCGCGACTCGTCGATCAGCTTCTCCTCCTTCTGCTCCGACTTCTCGCTGAGCTTCGTGTCGCGCGGCGGCAGCTGGATGGTCTCCTCGGCCTCCATGCCGGCCTGCAGCTCTCGGCCGCGCTCGGTCTCGGCGTCGAACTCCGCGCCGAAGAGCAGCGCGAGGTTCGCGATCCAGACCCACAGCAGGAAGACGATCACGCCCGCGAGCGGTCCGTACGTCTTCTCGTAGTTCGCGAATGTCGCGACGTAGAACGCGAAGAGGAAGGTCGCGATCGCCAGCACGACGATCGCGATCACCGCTCCCATGCTGATCCAGCGGAACTTGGGCTGCTTGGAGTTCGGGGTCGCGTAGTAGAGCACGGCGATGATGACCACCACGATGATCAGCATCACGGGCCACTTGGCGATCTCCCACGCGACGCGGACGCCCGAGCCGAGGCCGAGGGCGTTCCCGACCGCCGTCGTCACAGGACCGGTGACGACCAGCATCAGCGCGACGATCGTCACGAGCACGAGTGTGATGACGGTCACCAGGAGCTGCTGCGGCTTCAGCTTCCAGAAGGGCCGGCCCTCGTCGATCTCGTAGATCCGGTTCATGGCCCGCGAGAAGGCGCCGACGTAGCCGGAGGCCGGCCAGATCGCCAGCACGATCCCGAAGACGAGCGCGAAGCCGGAAGCAGGTGAGTTCACGGCGTTCTGGATGGGGCCCTCGAGCAGCTTCGCCGTCGAGCCCGGTGCGACCTGCGAGACGATCCCCATGAGCGCCGTCGTCGCCGACTTGCCCTGTCCGAAGATGCCGAGAAGGGAGATCAGTGCGATCAGGCCGGGGAACAGCGACAGGACGCCGTAGTACGTCAGGGACGCCGCGATGTCGGTGCACTTGTCGGTGCTGAACTCGCGGAGGGTGCGTTTGAACACCAGCTTCCACGAGGGCTTGTCGAGGTGCTGAGGTCTGTCCGGCTTCCGGTCGTCCTCAGGGGCGGGGGCATCGGCCAGTCGCTTGCTGGCGCCGATATCGCTCATGGGTGGGTCCTCTCTTAAAAGGGGAACGCGGCGGAAGGTCCGGGGGGATGGCCTTCCGCCGCGCGATCCAGGGATGCGGACTACTGGTCGGACTGCAGCCGCTGTCCCGATTCCTTGGCCTCGTCGGCGACGTCGCTCGCGCGGTCGGTGGCCTCCTCCTTGACGGTGGACACCCCCTCCTGCGCGGTCTCCTTCACCGACTGGACGGCCTGCTGGGCCGGCTCCTTCAGGTCGTTCGCGACCTGCTTGCCCACGTCGGCGGCCTCCTGGAGGAGCGGCTGGGCGGCGTCCTTCGCGGACGACGCCAGCTCCTTCTCCTTGCTGCTCGCCGGGATGAGGGAGGCCACCAGGGCGCCGACGCCGAAGGCGATGAGGCCGACGGCGAGGGGATTGCCCTGCGCCTTGTTCACGACGGTGCGGCCGGCGTCGGCGACGGAGCTGCCCGCGTCGGAGACCACGCCGTGCACGTTGCTCGACACGTCGTCCGCCGTGCCCATCACGCGGTCGGTGACCGAGTGCCAGGCGCCTTTGACCTTGCGGGCCTGGCGGTCCACGATCTTGCTGGGGGTGACCTTGTCGGCCAGGGCATCCACATCACCGCTCAGGTTGCGGCGGGTGGCTTCGATTTCGGCGCGGATCACGTCGGGGTCGTCGCTCATCGGTTCTCTCCGTTCGGTTTCAGTGTCGGGGGGATTTCCTTGACCGTCTCGACGGTCTGCGGGGCGCCCTTCACGGCCGCCAGCTGCTTGCGCCCGACCAGGTACAGGACGAGCGCGACGATGGCCCAGATGATCGCGACGATCACGCCGGACCAGGCGTTGCCCACCAGGTAGCCGAGCGCCCACCACAGGGCGATCGACAGGAAGAACACCGCCATGAGGCCGGCGTATCCGGCGCCGCCGAGAAGCCCGGCGCCCTTTCCGGCGCGGGTGGCGGTCTGCCGGATCTCAGCCTTGGCGAGTTCCATCTCCTGGCGGATCAGGGTGGACAGGTCACGGCTGACCTCTCCGAGGAGCTCGCCCAGCGAACTGTTCGCTGCGCGTTCCTCTGCGGGACTCGGCTGGTCGGTCATGCCCGGCCCCCGGTGTAGCCGGCGCCGGGGATCTCCGGGAGGTCGGTGCCGGCGCCGTCGTCGTAGAGGTCGTCGTCGCCCAGGGCGCCGCCGGTGCCCGTCGACGTGCCGGCGAGTCCCGTGGTGCCCCCGGCCGTGTAGCTCGGGGCCTCGGGGATGCCGCCCGCGACGAGTCCGGTCGTGTCGGTGGTCCCTGTGTACGACGATCCGGTGTTCCCGGAGCCGCTGCTGCCGCTGCCCGAGTCGTCCCCGCTGCTGGCGAGCGCACGGGTCAGGCGACCCGCGAGGGCGCCGGCGATGGCGGCCGCGGCGATGAAGGTGCCGGGGTTGCGCCGTGCGTACGACTTCACCTCGTTGAGCAGCGAGCCGGGGTCGCGCTGGTCGAGCCAGCCCGCGACCGAGTGGGCGCGCTGCGCGGCCTGGCGGACCAGGTCGGTGGCGATGCCGCCCTGCTGCGACGAGGAGGCCATCTGGTCGAGCTCGTCGCCGACGGAGTGGAGGCCGCTGGCGACCCGCTCCTGCTGCTGGGCGGCCTGGTCCCGCAGCTCACGCTGCGTCTGGTGGTAGAGGTCTCTGGCCTGGGACTTCGCCTCATCGGCGACGTTCCTGGCCTGCTCCTTCGCGGTGGCCGCGACGTCCTTGCCGGCCTCCTTGGCCGATCCTGCGACGCGGCTCGCCTCGTCCTTGACTCCGCCGCTCTGACCGCCGGCGGAGCCCGTGCTCGTGCCCCCGGTGGTCCCGGCCGTGCCTTCTGGCAGCACCGTCTCCGGCAGACCGGCCTCGGGCTCCAGCGCATCGCGCCTGCTGTCGAAGATCGGTGTGTCCGCGGACTGGTCGTCTGACATGGTCATGACTGACTTTTCCTTTCGGTGGATGTGTCCGGTTGGGATGTGCGGCCCACTGAAGACACCCGGTGGAGGCGGGTCCAGAGATTGACACGGCACTTGCTCGGGGGGTACCCCTGCGCGAGAATGCGCCTTTCCTGCGCTTTGGGGCTAGCCTGTCCGGCATGGACGCTGTCGACTGGCTGCTCGATTCCGACCCCGCTATCCGCTGGCAGGTGCTCCGTGACCTGACCGGCGCGTCGGCCGATGAAGTCGCAGCCGAAAGAGCCCGGATCCCGCGCCAGGGCTGGGGAAGGACCCTGCTGGAGGAGCAGGCCGAGGACGGTCTCTGGGACGGCGGAACCTACCGGCCCGGGTGGATCCCGCCGGAGCGCGACGGCTTCGATGCGTGGAGCGGAACCCACTTCACCCTGCAGCAGCTGGTCGACTTCGGGCTGGATCCGGAGAGCCCGGAGGCACGGACGGCGATCGGCCGGGTCCGTGAAAATGTTCGCTGGGAGCACGCCGGCGAGCCGTACTTCGACGGCGAGACCGAGCCGTGCATCAACGGAGTGACCCTGACCATCGCCTCCTACTTCGGGGAAGGCGGCGACGCGATCGCCCGGACACTGGTCGATTCCCGACTGGGAGACGGCGGCTGGAACTGCTGGGCCGAGTACGGCGCACGCGTCTCGTCCTTCCACTCGACGATCTGCGCGGTGGAAGGACTCCGGGACTGGCAGCGCGCAGGCGGCGACGATCCGCGCGTGGAGGAGGTCGCCCGCGCCGGCGAGGAGTACCTGCTTGAGCGCGGGCTGTACCACCGGCGGTCGGACGGATCGGTGGCCGACCCGCGGATGACGATGCTGTCGTACCCGGTGCGCTGGTACCACGACGTGCTGCGCGGGCTCGAGCACTTCCGCCGGCTGGACCGGCGCGATCCCCGGCTCGCCGAGGCCGTCGAGCTGGTCCGAGGCAAGGCCGACCCGGAGGGGCGCTGGGTGCTCGAGAACCTCCATGAAGGCTCGGTGATCGTCGAGTTCGAGATGGAGGGCTTCCCGAGCCGGTGGATCACCCTCCGGGCGCTGCGCGTGCTGCGCTGGTGGGACGCCGCCTGACGGTCACGGCTTGGTGGCCGTCAGGTCGTCGACCGAGACGGTGACCGGTGTGTTCACGACACCCCCGGAGAGGTAGCCGGTGACCGCGATGCCGCCCGCCCCCTGGAGCGCGGCGGTGGAATCCGACGCGGAGCGCTGCCAGGCGGACGGTTCGGTCGTGCCGTCGAGCCAGGCCTTGGTCTCGACGAGGGTCGGCGACGTGCCGGTCGTCCGCACGCGGATGTCGAGCTTCGACCCGGCGGCGTACGTCACGTTGGGCACCGCGACCGAGGATTGCACGACCACCTCGTTGCCGCCGTTCTGGTCGACGCGCACGATCTGGATGGTCACCTTGCCCGCGGAGGAGATGATCACCTTCGATGCGTACGCGCCCGCGGTGGCGACGCGGCGTCCTTGGATGGTCAGGTACACGTTGCCCGACGACGGCAGTTTGTCGAGGGCCGTCGAGAGCCGGAGGTCGATGCCCGTCGCGCTGAACCCGGGCAGGCGAGCCGTGCCTCCCGAACCGGTGGGCAGCTGGATGCGGCCCGTGCTGCTCGCGACCGAGTACAGCGTCGAGCTGCCGGAGACCGACCAGGCTCCGCCCACGGAGGCCGAGCCCCATCCGCCGGTCACGGTGCGGTCGAACCCGTCGGAGGCGAGGGTGTCGGGAGGCGGGGGAGGCGCGGTCACGGTGACCACCTTGCTGGTGCCGCCGGTAGCGCCGCCGTCATCCGTCACGGTCAGCCGGGCGGTGTAGCTCCCTGCCGCGGTGTAGGCGTGCGTCGTGGTCGCGCCGGTCGCCGTCGTGCCGTCGCCGAAGTCCCAGGCGTAGGAGGCGATGGTGCCGTCGGGGTCGCTCGACCCGCTGCCGTCGAACGAGCACGTGAGGTCGGTGCACGAGGAGCTGAAGGAGGCGTTCGGCGGCTGGTTCCCGGCGGGAGGCGGACCGATGACGAAGCTGTCGGAGAAGGTGGCGCCTCCGGTGCGCACGAAGTTGGCGTTGAGCTGGGTCGACGTGGCGGTGACGTCGAGCAGACCCCACAGCGGGGCCGTGCTGTTCCCGTAGGCCGCGGCGAAGTAGCCGGCCTCGCTGTCGTTCGGGTTGATGTCGTAGTTCGCATTGCCTCCGGTCCCGACCGTGGCGAAGACGGTGCCCGCGCCCTTGGTCAGGGTGCTGTCGCCGTCCGCCACGCATCCGGCGTTGTACACGCCCGGCGTGATGGACGGGCACGACGCACCGGTCGCCAGCTGAACTGAACGCTGGTAGAGATGCTCGTGGCCGGTCAGCACGAGGTCCACGCGCTTGGACACCAGCAGGTTCAACAGGTCGGAGCCCGGGTCGCACGCGTACTGGCCCATCGTGAGACAGGGCTTGTGCATGCCGACGACGACCCAGGGGACGTTCGCGGCGCGGGCGCCGTCGATCGCGTTCTGGGTCCAGGTGTAGTGGCTGGTGCCGCTCGCGTACGTCCAAGTGCCGTCGGAGAACGGCAGGCCGGGCGAGATCATGATGAAGCGGATGAGCGGCGCGCCTTGCGGCACGTCGACGTAGTACTCGCGTCCGTACGTCCCGACGACGCCCGGCAGCTGGTTGGGCAGGCAGGCGGAGAAGTCGTTGATGTTGCCGTTCTGGCCGTTGCTCTCGTGGTTGCCGGAGAGGAGCTCGAACGGGAACCCGGCCCCCACGGTCTGTGTGACGAAGTTGCACCACGCCTGCTCCTGGCCGGTCGTGCCGTACGAGAGATCACCGAGAGCGAGATTGAGGTCGGGCGCCGCTGTCTTGATCCCCGTCAGCACCGACTGCGCCGACGCTCCCGCGGTGTAGTCGCCGGCGGCGGTGAAGTGCACACCGGCCGCGCCGGGCGAGATGCCCTGCACGCTCTGTGGGATACCCAGCAGCACCACTGCGATGGCTGCGGTGAGTCCGGCAGCAGCAAGGACGCGATGTCTGGTCATCGCCGGCCTCCTCCGGCCCGACCCTCGTCGGGCCTTCCCGGCACAGGCTAGTGGCTCGTCTCGCGGAGCGGGAGTAGAAACTGAGGTCTTGTCACCGAACGGCGTAGTGCAGCCCGACTGCGCCGCCCCTGAATCGGCGCTCGTCCAGTAGTTCCAGGTCGAGGCGCAGCCCAGCAGGCAACGCAGGCGTACCTCCTCCGACCGACACGGGGGAGAGGAACAGCCAGACCTCGTCCACCACCCCGGCGGCGAACGCCTCGACCGCGAGGGTGGGGCCGCCGATCGACACATCCCGGTCGGAGTCCCGTACAAGACGCCGCACCTCTTCCGCGTCGAAGCGCTGGAGCACGCGCGTCCGTGGGGTCAGCGGCTCGGGCAGGGTGGACGAGTACACGACCTTCTCCGCGTCCTGCCAGATCGCGGCGTACTCCGCGTACACCCCGTCGTCGCCGGTCAGCGGCGGATCCTGCCAGAATCGCATGGTCTCGTACATCCGGCGCCCGTAGAGATAGGTCCCGATCCCGCGCTCGAGATCGTTGACGAACGCGTGCAGCTCCGGTTCGGGCTCGGCCCAGTCGAAGGAGCCGGACGCATCCACGGTGTAGCCGTCGAGCGAGGCGATGGCGGAGAAGATCAGGCGTCCCATGGCGCGACTCTAGAGCCGCGCATCCTCGGGGGCCAGCCTCAACCCACCTGCGGGAGGATCGCCTGGAGTGCCCGGAGCTCGTCCTGGAAGACCCAGGGCAGGGCGACGTTCAGCGCCAGCCCGATCCCGATGGCAAGCAGCGCCAGCCCGGTCGCGACGAGCAGCAGCGTCACCGCCAGCTGGAGGTACGCGTTCCCGGTGACGGCGGCGAGCAGCCCCCGCGCTCGCCGCCGCACCGGTTCCGACGGCGAGGCGAGCGTCGGTGCGGTTCGCACTCCGTGGCCCAGCGTCGTCATCGGTCTCCCCCGTCACGTCGAGGCCGGGGCGGATCGCCCGGCCGACGTCTACGAGTCAACCGCGGGAGGGCATGCCGGGGCATCGACCCCAGGTCGGGGGCGGGTCATCCGGTGGGATGATCTGCGCCGTCTCAGAGGGCAGTGACGGTGCAGCCGCAGCCGTGCGCGGGCTCCGGGATGCGGTCCTCCGCCCCGGCGAGCCGGCGGGCGAGCAGATCGCGTCGGCGCTCCAGCTGGGCGATGGCCGCATCCAGCTCGGCCAATCCGTCCCGGTAGGCGTCCCGCGAGGCCGGGCACTCGTCGCTGTGGGCGTGGCCCGAGCCGAGGCAGTCGATGAACGGCCGCGCCTTCCCCGGTGGGATACCCGTCGCCGCCAGCTCGCGGATCTCGCGCACCACCCGGAGGTGGTCGTCCCCGTACTCGCGGTAGCCGTTGCCGAGGCGCGCCGGGGAGACGAGCCCGAGCCGCTCGTAGTAGCGAACGGCCTTGACCGTGACCCCGGCCTGCTCGGCCAGTTCGCTGATGCGCATGTCGCCCTCCGCCGTCAGCGTAGACCCTGACCCCGGGGTCAGGCTCCAGCGGGCTCCGGGATGCGCGCTGCGGCGGCGATGATCGTGTGGAGGCTGGTGCGCAACTCGGCGAGTTCACCGGCTGGCAGTCCCAGGCGCTCGACGATGCGACCCGGGATCTTCTCGGCCTCGGCCCGCAGTGCGCGCCCGCTCTCGGTCAACCTGACCTCGAGAGCCCGCTCGTCGGCGGCGCTGCGTTTGCGCTCGATGTAGCCGATCGCCTCCAACCGCTTGAGCAGCGGCGAGAGGGTGGCGGGCTCCAGAGCCAGCGTGTCGCTCAGGTTCTTGACCGAGCGGGGCTCCTGCTCCCAGAGGGCGAGCATCACGAGATACTGCGGATGCGTCAGCGACAGCGGCTCGAGCACCGGGCGGTACAGGGCGATGACGCTCCGGGCCGCCACGGCGAGGCCGAAGCACACCTGGTTCTCCAGGGCGAGGACGTCGTCTGACACCCGGCCATTGTACGGGCGCGACTCAGTACTCATCGGTGGTGCGCTCGACACGCTCGCCCGTCGCCGGGTCGATGGTCTCGCGCCGCACCGTGGTCCGTGGGCGCCGCCGCAGGGCGAACGCCAGCGAGATCACGAACACCACGAGGCCCGCACCCATGAGGATGTAACCGGTCACCTTGAGGTCGATCCAGCTGACCTCCACTTGCAGGGCGAAGGCCAGGATGAGTCCGACGACGAAGATGAAGATGCCGCTTCCGATGCCCATGCGTCACGCTCCTTCACGTCCGTGGGCTCAAGCTACTCCCTGGACACCGGCGCGCGCACCACACCGGCAGGGCCGGATCACTCGGCGCGCGAGAACTCCGAGGCACGCGCGACCTGCTCCGGTGTCAGGGCGACGCCCGTGTAGCGCTCGAACTGCCGCGCCGCCTGCAGCGCGATCACCTCGGCGCCCGTGATGACCGCGGTGCCGGAGGCGCGGGCGGCCGTGATCAGCGGCGTCTCGGACGGGAAGGCGACCACGTCGAACACCGTCGCAGCCCGGTCGATGAACGGCTGCGCGAAGGCGAGCTCCGACTCCTGGTCGCCGCGCATCCCGAGCGGGGTGACGTTGACGATGACGTCGAAGTCGGGCTCCGGTTCGTCCTGCACCCAGCGGTAGTCGTAGCGCTCGGCGAGGGCCGGCCCGGCATCCGCGTTGCGGGCCACGACCGTGAGGTCGTCGAACCCGGCGCCGCGGAACGCCGCGACGACGGCCTTCGCCATGCCGCCCGACCCGCGGACGAGAACGCTCTGTCCGGGGTCCACTTCGTGCTCGTCGAGCAGCTGGGCGACCGCTTCGTAGTCGGTGTTCGACGCGGTGAGGAACCCGTCCTCGTTGACCACGGTGTTCACCGACTCGATCGCGACAGCCGACGCCTCGAGGTTGTCGACCAGCGGGATGATCGCCTCCTTGAAGGGCATGGACACCGAGCAGCCCCGGATGCCGAGCGCACGGATGCCGCGCACCGCGCCTTCGAGGTCGTCCGTGGTGAACGCCTTGTAGACGAAGTTCAAGCCGAGCTCGTCGTACAGGAAGTTGTGGAACCGCGTACCGATGTTGCTAGGACGGCCGGCCAGCGAGATGCAGACCTGCATGTCCTTGTTCAGGATGGGCATGC
>Ga0209455_1000697_pt1 | contig 19724 bp, 21 predicted proteins | sample AraplaCol_mCL_r2_FD_184275 | JGI IMG/M metagenome (GOLD analysis project Ga0209455, IMG submission 184275) | Arabidopsis root microbial communities from North Carolina, USA - plate scrape CL_Col_mCL_r2 (SPAdes) (version 2) | ecosystem: Host-associated > Plants > Roots > Endosphere | place: USA... | reverse complement strand
CCAAAAATCTTGAAATACGCCACCAGCTGTTCTTAACCACGTGTATTCAAACTGTCTTGTTCGCCAGGCATCGGCCAATTCCATTCCCTTTTCAGGGAAGGCTGGTTTACCAGGGAAAAAACAGGCCCCGGATCGAAAATCGGAAATGCATCAAATGCAATCGCCCTGATTTTTACGGGGCGGGTCTGCAGGTGTTTAAGCGGCGATGCTGCCACCGAGGCAATGGCCAGGCCTGTAGCTGCGGTGGCGATAAACCTTCGCCGGCTTGTTGACGATAGCGACGATGTCCCGTCCCGTTCATTGTTATTCATGATATGTGCAATAGGCTATTTTAACAGTAAATATCGCACATTTATCCGCCCCAAATCCCGGCAACACCCCGACAGATAAAACGCCTGCCAGGGGTGCCGGTCTCCCTAATTAACTATTACTGTTTTATTGTTATTTGTTGGTTAATTTAAAATGTTTACGGCCCAATCCGGCAGCACCTCAATTGCCCCCGAATGTTAGTGTTGGCTGGTATTGCCGGAGCTTTTCAGGTATCCAAAAAGACCATGGGCTTCCCCGCCGGGGCCTGCGGTAAAGTATAATTTATCGGCGGCGGTTGTGGCCGGTTTCAAAAAGCTGAGCGCCCACAAACCCTCAATTCCAACCAGCTTTCCGTTATTTTGCAGTTGGCCTTTATAATTTCCGTCCAAATCAAATATATTGATCCTGCCATCGCCAAAGTTGCCCACCAATATAGTCTCGGTAGCTGCGGCAAAACCTGCGGGGGCGTGCGTTATACCCCACGGCGAATTCAAGGTGCCTTTTGAGGCAAAACGTTTAACAAAGGTTCCGTCGGGCTTAAAAATATTAACATAGCCGTTGCCGGGTCCGGCTTCGTCGTCGCTATTGCCAGGGCCTTTTTGCTTTGCATAGGTTACATATAACATACCGCCGATATTTTGAATATTGAATGGCGCAAATCCGGCCGGGATGGTGGCATCTGCAAATGGTTTGTTAGCAACATCTGTAAAAAAGTGGTCGAAGACGTCAATTTTCGCTGAGAAAAAATTGGCTGCATAAAGGAAGTCTGCGCCCCCGTCGGAAGCCATGGCCAAGCCTTTGTAAACTGCGTTTTGCGCCCTTTTATCGGCCAATGTTTCAGCAAAATTTCCTGAAAACCAAGCGGTTATTACGCCGTCCTCATTCGCGAAAATAAACTTGTACCCGATAAAACTATTGGTGCCGTTAAATACAACACCCGTTGGGTAACCATGCCCCTGGTTACCAAATGAAGGGATGGTAACCGGCTGCCTAAGCGTTTGCCCCGTGCTGTCATAAACCGTGCTCAGCGATTTTTGGTTTGATGACAGCCAGACTATTCCTGCCGGGTTTACCGCCAGGCCCCAGGCGTTAACAAGATTTGTGTCTACCCGTGCCGCGTTATACCCTGTAGCATCGGCCACAAGGTTTGCCTGGGTAATATTATACTGCGCACCAGGTAGCGGCGCCGGTAAGCTATGGTCTTTTTTACACGAGTAAACGGTGGACGCTATTGCTGCTGCAATAAGCAATGCATGAGATAGTGCTTTTTTCATAGATGTATAAATTTTTTTAAATGTGTCTTTATTTTCACTTTTGGGATAACTGGCGGTGCTGCTTTGGCTGTAGAGGGAATATTATTTACTAAACAAACCGGCATGCAGTTGGGTGCCGAATGAGCCCTGAACCAGTTGCAGGTAATTCTTTTTTTGCTGGTCCTTTTCTATCAGTATTTCACCTGTGGTTTGTACATTAGTCATTTGCAGAAAATCATTTTGAATAACACCGGCCACCGGTTCAGTTTCTAAGCCAGCCAGTTTTTCATTTCCGGAAAAAATACAGTCATGTATGGTATACTTTTGTTGGCTGTCGTTGTCGCGCACCCATGCTGTTTTGCAATTGGCTATAACGTTGTGATGGAATTCGAAATCGGTGCCGTTGGTACTCGTGGTGGTCCAAACACCGCTTTTATAGCAACCGTAAACAAAACAATAACGCATAGCATTATGCCTGCTGTTTTTCCCTTCGGCCTCCCAAAAAACTACCGGTTTTTTACAGTTGTAAAAAACGCAGTGGTCAATTACCATCCCATGTCCGTTTGCAATTATACCCACGTGCAGTGGCAGCACATCTGGGTCGCCGCCAAACAGGCATTGGGTAACCAGCAGGTCGTCGAGGTTTTTACCATCGCGCCAAATAGGATAGGTGCGGCGCAATTCTTTCGCATTTTTGTATGAAAAATCGGGACTCCCGCTAAACCTGATGCCTGCTATGGTTACATGGCTAACCTCGGGTTGTATGCCCCTGGCTTCGTCGCCACCGGTACCGGGCTGTAACGGAACAATGGTAACTATTACCGGCATCTTATCGGGCGACCAACCCTCGTCATCGGGCAACACTTCAGCGCGGATAACGAGCCGGTGGTTTGGGCTGTACTTATTATTATTAAACAGCACGGTTTCGGTAACTAAATGAATACCTGCCTGCAAAATTATCTCGTCGCCAACACTGATCTTATCTGTATTTATCCGCCTTGCGGCTTCGTTTAATGTTTTTAGTGGATTTGCGCGCGTTCCGGTATTTTCATCTTTTCCGGTTAGGGGATCGATATAATATTGTGCGGCTAAACTTTTTAACGCCAGTGCGGCAAATAAACAAGTAATAAAAACGGCTCTCAACATGCTTTAAAAATATTCGTTTGGGCTTCAACTTAATATCAACAATACCAATTGCATTAAATTTCAGTTGCCTGCCAGGATTAAAATAACTTCAAAAACATCTTCGTTTTCAATTATGGTGAGTTCGTGCCTGTAGGGGTACAAAAGTTCCAACCGCCTTTTAGCGTTGGCGATACCCAACCCCAACGACTTTTTTGATTGAGCGGTAAAGGTGTCTTTTGTATTCGTTATGGTAAAAAAAATCATAGCGTCATTGTAGGTGATATTTATCTCTATCTTGTTGTCACGGTGCTCGTTAAACCCAATATACTTAAAGGCGTTTTCAATAAAAATGATCAACAAAAAAGGTGCTATCTTAATATTGCCATCTATCTTCCCTGTGTAAAACGATACTTTAATTCGCTCATCAATCCGGCTTTTTTGTATGGCAACGTAATTCCTTATATAGTTAAGTTCCCTGTCGATGTCGATGTAGTCCACGGTGCATTCATATAGCTGGTAACGCAGCATATCCGAAAATACAAGCAACATATTCCTGGCCTCTTTATTCGATTTATCAATATACCCGTATATGGAGTTGATGGAGTTGAACAGGAAATGTGGATTAAACTGTGCACGTAAAAAATTAAGCTCGTTAGCCGACTTCTCTTTTTCAATTTGTTCGATATACAGTTGCGACCGGATTTTTTCGGCAATCATTTTACCTGTTAATATCACCAGCACCCAAAAAGTGATATTAACAAATGAATTGCAGAATATTGAAAAGTAATTGAAGCGGAGATGGCCCAGGTTAAAAATATATGTACTAACAAATACCGATACCGGCACCCTTATCGCAGAGGTAAAGGCAATTCCCAGGATAAAACATATACCAAACCAGGCATACCTTTTTTTATTTAACAGGTGGGGAATTGTATACAACGCGTTAAGGTAGTAGTTGGCTGCAATAAATACCAGGTAACAAAACTGGATGGTTATTGCGCGGGTTAAAACCAGCGTGCCATTCCGGAATATAAACACCCAAAAAAGGTAGGCCATAAGCCAAAATAAGATGTGGTACCACATCTTATTTATTTTAAACAAAAAAGTTGTTCCAAGTTGTATCATACCGCTCCGTTATGTAGCCCGGTAAAGATTATTTGTGTATTATTTCGGATCGGCACCGTCGGGAAATGCAACTCCCTTATGGCAGGTGTTGCAAGTAACTGTGAGCGTGGCGCTGCCAAGTGCCGGGTGCTTAATTTTAAAATACTTCTTATTGATCCCCAGTGTCATGCGCATCATTGCCCGGGCAATTTCTTTTTCGGGTTTGGCATCGCTTGCAAAATCAAGGCCGTGGCCGTCTTTGGCATCGGCGTGGCAAAAACCACAGGTTACCCCAAGGCCGTCCTCAAAATCGTCGGTCATTATCCCCTGCAATTCTTTCGAACTGATGTCTTTCGGCAATACTTTTAAATTCACATATTGCACCTGTTCACGGGCCGGGCTGAATGACGAGGCCACTGCCAATGTGCAAACCAGGCCGGCAATTAAGCCAACGGCTGCAAATTTTCTATTTACTTTCATAACATTTAAACTTTGGCGGCGTGCACATTTAAATCAACTTCAAGCTCGTTTGATATGGTGCTGGTACCGCCAACCCCAAAATCTTTCCGGTTTATTTTAAACGAGCCTTTAAACAGGTACCCGTCATCGGCCGGTGAAGCAGTAAACGGGAATGAAATGTCCTTTGATTTGCCTTTGATGGTTAAATGGCCAAACATTATAAACGCATTGCCTTTGGCGGCTATTTTGGTTGATACAAAATGGATGCGCGGGCTGTTGGCCACGTCGAAGTAGCTGTCTTCTTTCAGATGTTTATCCCGCAGGCTGTTATCGGTATTTACTGTTGAAGCGTCTATGGTAATGTCGAAGCTTGCTGTCGACGGGTTTTGAGGGTCGAATGTTATGCTGCCCTGGAAACCGGTAAAGCTCCCGTGTACATCAAATCCAAAGTTTCCTATAGTAAACTTCAGCGACGATTCTTTATCGACCGGCTTATATTGAGCGGAGGCAATTTTGGCCGCCGCAAAAATTAAAAAGAACAAAAAAATTTTTTTCATGAACAAAGGGATTGACAAACGCAGTATTTAAGAGGGCTGCCGTGCACCAGCAAAACCCGTCTTAAATATGCGGTTGATTGATAATTTAAAGATGTGTTACTGGCCGCTGGTAACTGCAGTGGCTTCAATAAGCGGGATATCTGTTATAGCCAGCGTATGGTTACGCTCAACATAATGAACGCTTGTTAAACCCAGCAAGGTCCTCAGCTTTTCGGCAGGTACTTTCATCGGGCCGGGCGACGGCGCAGCGCCGGGCGCAGGCTGCGGGAAAGCTGTTGAGTTTGCCGTATGGAAGGTAATGTTCCCTTCCACCTTTTGAATGGTTTGGTGTATGTGGCCGTTTAAAACCGACACAGAGCCAAAGCGTTTCAGGAATGAAAGTGCCTGGGCGCTATCCTGGGTCGCCCATCCCCATTGCGGGTAAATGGCCCACATGGGGATGTGCGCAAAAACCACAATAGGGGTACTGCTCGAAAGCCCTTTAACATCATTTTCTAACCATTTCAATTGTTCGGCGCCAATATTGCCAAGACCGCCGTCAACATGGTTGGTAACGTTCACCAGGCCGATAAAATGCACGCCATTCGAGTCGAAGCTGTACCAGCCATCGCCTTTGGTGCCTTTGCCGTAACGCTCAAGGTACAGTTTGCCGTTGTCGGTCCAATCGTGCTCACCGGGTACATAAAATATCTTTTCAGTTTTTACACTTTTTAACGACTGCTCCAATATATCAAATTCATCAGCCTGCGCCAGGTGCGAAAGGTCGCCCGTATGCAACACAAACGATGGAGCCGACGGCATGCTATTCAATTTAGCGATGGTAGCCTGCAGGGTACCAACAACATCAGGGTTTGCAGGTTTGGTAAACCCAATGTGGCTATCACTTATCTGGGCAAAGCTGAAATCGGATTTTGGCATTACCAATCCTTTCTTCAAGCCACCCGTAGTTTTATCAATCATCTGGCTCATGCCGTACGACTTAAGTATCCCGCCCGACATCATCCAAAGGACGCCGGTACCAGCCCAGGCCATACATTCCAGGAAACCTCTGCGGTCGATACCGTCATTGTTTAAATCCGGGGTGTGATCATCTCCGGGGTGAATGTGATTTTTCATGATTTCAATTTTTAACTGTTTGTTTAATAGGCACGAAGGAAGGTGAAATTGGGTCGGGGCTGAATTTTTTTACATGAACACAGTTAAATACTTGATGAAACCACGGTTGGTATTGTCGTGATTGTTTAATATGCCTGCAGATACGTAAGGTGAGATTTATTTAGCCTCGTGTTTTCAATAACTTAGTCTATATTTGGCGCCACATTTAACAAGCATTTTAATGGCAAAGGCATCTGAAATTAAAGTAGGGAACATATTACGCTATAATGGCGAACTGGTAAGCGTTACCGAAGTCCTGCATCGTACACCCGGTAAAGGCGGGGCGTTTTACTTAGATAAGTTTCGTAATATCAAGACCGGCAAAATTGTAGAGGCCCGTTTAGCCACCGACGAACAGGTTGAAATTTGCCGGGTTGAGACTAATGATTTTCAATACCTTTACCAGGAGGGCGATTTTATGGTGATTATGGATAACACAACATATGATCAGCATAATGTTTCAAAAGCGTTATTCGGCCCTTCGGCAAAATTTTTAAAAGAAGGAATGAACGTAATTGTTTCTTTTGAAAGCGAAGAGCCTATTATGGCCCAGGCCCCCAACTTTGTTGAGTTAGAAATCACCTACTCTGAGCCCGCAGTTAAAGGCGATACATCATCGGGCGCGCTGAAAAACGCCACTACAGAAAATGGAGTGGAAGTAAAAGTGCCGCTTTTTGTAAACCAGGGCGATAAAATAAAAGTAGATACCCGCACCGGGGAATATATTGAACGGGTGAAATAACGAGGATTGCACTTTTTCTTTCGGGTAATTGGTAGCTGTTTTGTTGATGGGTTATGAAGGCTGGACTCCCGGCTCAACCGATAACATCATGCCATTTTTTTAATATACTCATCAGGTCTTCAAGTTTAACAGGCTTGCTGATATAATCATTCATTCCGGCCGTAAGGCATGTTTCCTTGTCATCCGTCATTGCGTTGGCAGTTAGGGCGATAATAACTGGCTGGTTTACAACTGTTCGCCTGATAACCTTTGTTGCTTCCAGCCCGTCTATGTCTGGCATTTGCATATCCATTAGTATTATACCATAATCCTTTTGGTTTGCTGCTTCAATAGCCTCTTGTCCATTTTTAGCCAAATCCGGCTGATATCCCATTTTACTCAAAATATGTATAATCACACGTTGGTTCATCGGGTTATCTTCCGCTACCAGTATAGTTACCGGGTACTTTTCGCCAAAGTCGGCCGATAGCTTATTCCCGCTGCCTTTTTCTTCATTAAATGAAATCTGCCGGTGCAGCGCATTGAGGATATGCGTGCTCAGGATATGTTGTTTTATTGGCTTTGACATAACGGAAACAAAAAGCTGTCGTTGGCTGTTTTTAAATTCTACTTCAACCGAACTCAATAGAATAATGGGGATAGATGGATATTCATCCCTGATAATATCTGCAAGCATTAACCCGTCCATACCCGGCATTTGCATATCCGTAATTACAAGGTCCACTTTAATTTTTTTTGATAAAATGATTAAAGCCTCCTGCCCTGAGTTTGCCGGGATTGGCTGTAACTTCCAGAGTTCAAACTGGCGATTTAAAATAGTAAGATTAGTTAAATTATCATCTACTATCAGTATGCGTGCCCCTTCAATATCCGCCATGTCATGGTACACATAAGGTTCCGGCACATTGGTGCCGGGCTTGGTCATAACGGTAAACGAAAAGGTTGACCCTTTATCCGGTTTACTTTTTACACTGATTTCGCCACCCATCAGCCCGATCAGCTTTTCAGAAATTGCCAATCCCAGCCCGGTGCCTCCGTATTTACGTGTGGTAGATGAATCTACCTGCGAAAATGCTTTAAACAGGCGGTTTAATTTATCTTCGGGTATGCCGATGCCGGTATCACGCACATCAAATCTTAATTCGACTTTACCTTCAATATCAATTTTTTGTAAGGTTACAAATATGCAAATCTCCCCTCTTTCAGTAAATTTCATCGCGTTACCTACAAGGTTGATTAAAATCTGCCTGAGGCGTAAATGATCTCCAACAATCAGCAAGGGTACATTTTCCTTAATTTGGTAAAACAGTTCAAGCCCTATTTGTGCCGCCCGGCTACTGAAAATATCAATTACATCCTCCAAACAATGACGCAGATCAAAATCAACACTTTCAAGTTCGATGTTACCTGATTCAATTTTGGAAAAATCCAAAACATCGTTAATAACATTTATCAGCGTTTCGCCGCAAGTGGTAATTGTGCCGGTAAACATCCGTTGCTCGTCAGTTAAATTGGTTTCATTTAGCAAGGCCGCCATACCGATCACGCCGTTCATTGGCGTACGTATCTCGTGGCTCATCGTGGCCAGGAAGATACTCTTCGCCTGATTGGCCCGGTCGGCTTCATTCCTGGCATTTTCCAGCTCCTGGTTTGACAACCGGAGCTGTTGATTTGATTTTTCCAGGGTATCCCGCTCATGCTCCATAGAACGCTTGGCCTGCTCCTGCAACTCAGCCATTTGTACAGACTGACGGACTTGAATTTCGTTATATTTTTTTAACTGGTAGGCCCACAGCCCGCAAATAAAAAATATTGCGGCAGCCAGCAGGATGTGAATAATAAATGTTTGAACAGTAAAATAATCGAGTTGTGTGAAATAAACAGTTGAAAAACCAACGTTCTGCAGGAACCCTAGAGCGGCATGATGGATAACCACAACAACAAGTAGCGGTATCTGGAGCCTCCATTTTTGATAGGTAATAAGTATTGCACTACTTATAAAGGCAAAAAAGTGCATCTCAAACAACCCGTGCATCTGGTAAATAAACTGGGCCATGAAAATACCCAGGACAATGCTCAAAACATATTGATATAGTGATGAATACGGTAAGGCTATTTTTACAGAATAGTAGGCTACCAGCGAGATCCCGCCTACGCCAAGTGCAATTAGCCACGTATCATAAAAAAAAGCCAATGCCATCCCTGCTAAAAAGTGGCTTACCAGGAAGTAGTTCATTAATCTATCCGACCGTTCTTTTATTACATTTTGAAAGGCTATGGTTTGCGTGCCGATGGCTGCAGGTTGAACACTCATAATGAAAAGGTTAGGTTGTTATTGGGTGCATTTAGGTAATCGACAACCATAAGACCTTAGTGCCAATTGGTTAAACGATATTTTTTCATGGTTATGCAATAGTCCCTCAATCGCTATTTTTGCATAATTGGTTTTTTCGTCGGTACAATAACGGCTGCTGTTATAGTTGCCCCTGTAATATAATGAGTGGTACCTGTCGAGCAGGGCAGCCTGGGGCGTAGAATAAACCCCACACGAAACAGCAAGAGAGCTATCGAAAATTACAGGCAGGTCCAAATCAAACTTATCCCGTATCTGTTTAGCTGAATAAAGGTCGTTGTTTATAACCACTATGACAAATTTCACCCGGTCGCCATATCGCTTTACCAGCGATTTAAAATTTTCAATATTAAACCTGGAACAAGGGCAATCCGGATTAAAGAAATGAAGAAATAGTGGTTGGGTATGATCGGCTTCAAGGAGGGTATTTAATTTGATCATGCTTCCCTGACTTACCGGTTTGTAGTTTTCAGGGACAGGAGTTGGCAAATGGTACACCCATTCGTTGTACCAAAACAAAACTCCTACGGCAGAAAGGAGAAGCAGCAACCAACTTATTATCAGTACTTTTTTCATCTCACATAAACCGTCTTACGTATATCGTCAGCAAAAGTTTTATAAGAATCAAAAAAAAGAGGTGCCGGTAGCGCAACGCGTAAACCAATTTTAAGAGCTTTCGGACTCCAATAATATTAGCCTGCCCTCTGAAAATAATTTGAGGCGCCCAAAAAACGATATAAATAATTGATAATAAACCATATACGCAATTAAAATTGCATAGCAGTCACCCGGGCTTAGCTGGTTATTGCATGAAGTTTAATTGTAGCTAATCTGATTAATAACCTACTGTATTAATCTATTACGTGTCTATGCCCACGCAGCTTGAAGAGAATTTTGGTGAATGTGATGCTTCCGAACATAAGGAAGCGTGCTGGTATTGTTTTGGAGAACCAAACTTTTAATCATCCAGCCCCTTCCCATCCAATATTTGCGGGATATACTTTTCGACCCTTGCTTCGCGGGTTTTGGATTGTTTTGCTTGCGAAAAATAAAGCAGGTACCCTTTTTGCCGTCCAGGTGTGAGTGCCTCAAAAGCAGCTTTTAAGGCCGGAATCCGGTCCAATTTATATCGAAACTCATCCGGCATAGTGAATTCTTCGGTCTTTTTAAATTCCACCTTTAAGCCGGCTTTTTCTACTTCAATGGCTTCATAAATATAGGCCCTCAACGTTGCTGTTGTTTCTACGATTTCATTGATATTGGTAAACCTTACCTGGCGCGCCGACTGCACATTCTCGGTTTGCTGAACCAGGATACCCTCAACATCACTTAACAAGGCTCCTTTGAAAAATAAAAACGCGCAGTACTCTTTAAATGTGTGTATTAAAACAATGTTATTGCCCTGCCATGTATAACAGGGGCAACCCCACTTCAATTCTTCGGTTAGCCCGCAGTCAAGTGCAATCGCTCTTAATTTTTCGATTTCTTCCTGCCACTTTTTGGCCTTGTTGAAATAAAAATCAACTTTAGGATTCATTCCATTCATAGTATCCGTTCTTGATATAAATTCAAATCCTTAGCGCGCCACGGAACCCCCTGGCTGCATAATAGGAATCGGCACCGTTGTGATAGATAAAAACCCTGCCATAACGAAAATCGCCAAAGACAGCGCCGCCAAGACTGCGGACACCGGCAGGTGTTTTCAACCAGCTCGACGTTTTTGTGTCAAAACTTCCCCGTTGCTGCAATTCACGATACTGTTCTTCGGTTAATACTTCAACGCCCATGTCGGTAGCCATGTCAATTATGCTATTTGCCGGTTTAAATTCTTTCCGCGCATCAAGCGCTTCCCGATCATAACATAAGCTTCGGCGTCCTTTTGGGCTTTCGGCCGAACAGTCATAAAAAACATATTCGTCCTTTTGTTCATCGTACGCAACAACGTCCGGCTCGCCACCCGTATTTTCCATATCATCGAGCGACCACAACTTTTCCGGATAGGCTTCCAGCTTTGCCTGTACTTTGGCCCATTCGACCCCCTTATGGCGGTTCATGTTTTTTTCGAAACGGGCTTTCAATACGCCGAGCAGTTCTTCCTGTTGTTCTGCAGACAACTCCTTTTTACTACTGTTCATACCTGTTAAAATAAAATGTTTTGTGTTACTGCTAATTAGCTGAAATAATCTTCCTGTCAGCCGGCCTTAAATACCACGATAAAACAGTAAAAATGGCCAGTAGGAACGGGGCAATTATTTGAACAGAAACATCACTGCTGGCAATATGCGAAATCACAGCTCCGCTCATCACAAAAAATATACCTGCGTAAGCCCATTCCTTAAGCAATTTAAAACCTGGGATTAATATCGCTATTATGCCCAGCATTTTCCAAATGCCGATAAGTGAAATAAAATAGATTGGATACCCAAGCGGTTTAAAGCCCTCTACAACACCCTTTACCTGCATTGCCTGTGCTAGTCCGCCCGAAAAAATACAAAAAGATAATATTATCGTAAATATCCAATACCAAAGCGTTTTTCTCTTTTCCATGTTATAGTTGTTTTAATTTGGTTGTAACGTATTGTAATAGTGTACCATACCGGCCTATAAGCAAGCATAATACATGATATTTACGATTGATGTTGATTAATAATGTTGAACATCCAGCGAATGCCGAAGCGGTCTTTGCAGGTACCCCAGTATCCCCAAAATTCGTCGTGCGGCGCCACTGAGTCTGTTCCGCCTTCTGATAGTTCCTTGTACAGACTGTCGGCATCTTCTTTGGTGTCGGGGCTTAAACTAATGGTAAAATTGTTCCCTTCTACCAGGGTTTGTCCCATGCTTTCCAGTATATCGGTTGCCATTATTTGCGTGCCGCCAAGTATGGGCAGCGCAACATGCACCACTTTGTCTTTGTCGGCTTCCGGCATCGGCGGAGCCCCATCTTGAGCCGGCATGTCTTTAAACCGCATTATCGGGTTTGAAAATTCTGTTCCGAATACTTTTTTGTAATGGTTGAATGCCTCTTCTGCATTCCCCATAAAATTTAAATAAATTGATACGTGTGCCATGTTGTAATTGGTTTTTAGATTTTTTAATTGGGTTTAGTTTGTATATCGTTAAATGTTTACCGGCCAACATTTAATTTGCTTACTATATCCTGCAGCCGGTTGTGTGCCATATTTATGCCCTTTTTAAAAGGTAGCTTCAACACTTGGTCGCGCTTTTCACCCGACTCATATATTACATGCATATTAAGCTTGCTGGTGCCCTCTGTAACCTCTTCGAATTCACAAATCTCGAGCTGAACGCCAAATGGGGCATTTTCCATTTCAAACGTTCGGGTTATTTTCCTATTGGGACTAACCTCGTGTATTACCCCATTGGCCCTAAATACTACGTTTCCTTTGCTGTCGCTTGTCTCAAACTGGTAGCTGCCGTACTTTTTACATTCAAGTTTCAGTACTTTAGTCCCCATCCATTGCTCAACAATTTCGGGCTCTGTAAAGGCCTTAAAAAGCAAAGCCAGCGGCAACTCAAACTCCCGGGTAATGGTTAGTTCCTGCTTGCCGTCTTCGGCATTAATTTTTGTTTTTAGTTCCATGATAGCCTATTCTTTTATGGTGTAGTTTTTCATAATGGTTTCCAATAGGTTGAACCGGTCATCCCACATCTTACGGAAAGGCTCAATAAAATCGGCTACCTGTTTCATGCTTTTTGCGTTTATGTAATAGTAAACTTCCCGCCCGTTTTGTCTTTGTTCAAGCAGCTCGCACTCAGTGAGTATTTGCAAATGTTTCGAAACTGTGGGCCTGGCGGTGTCAAAGTTTGCCGCAATGGCGCCTGCCGTCATTGATTGTGCAGCTACCAATAGCAGTATAGCCCGCCTGGTTGGGTCGGCTATGGCCTGGAAAACGTCTCTTCTTAAATTCATTATGTAGCTATTTGGCTACAAATATATATGTAGTCATTTAACTACGCAAATTTTTTTTAATTTTTTGTCGATTAGTAGGGAATGATGGAAAGGTGATTTTTAAATTTAGATCGAATTACGGGGGCGTCGCCGCGCATAACAGCACTTACATAGCTGATATTTAATAAATAGATATCCAGGGTTTTACGTTGCCGTTTTCCTAGATTCCAAATAATTAGCACGAATATTTGAGGAAGTTACTTACCGCCAATCTCATCCTTATAAACCACCCCGCCCTTCAGTACGAACTGAACATGTTCCAGCGCTGTAACATCAGCCAATGGGTTGTTTGTCACCGCAATGAGATCGGCAAATTTGCCGGGCGCTATGGCTCCGACTTTGTTTGTCCAGCCTAACAGATCCGCGGCGTTGAGTGTTGCTGATTGTATGGCCTGCATTGGCGTAAGACCAAATTTTACCATGTATTTAAACTGCCTGCCGTTCCAGCCGTGCGGGTACACACCGGCATCGGTGCCAAAAGCAATTTTAACACCGGCTTTCACAGCGCGTTGAAAGCTAAGCCGCTGCGCCTGGCCAACCAGTTTTTCCTTATTGAGGATTTTTGCAGGGGTGCCATGTTTGGCGTAATCGCTCATGATATACTCATCATTATAAATATCGGCAACAAGATAAGTGCCATGGGCTTTCATCAGGCTGATGGCTTCGTCATCCAAAAAACTGCCATGCTCTATGGATGCCACGCCGGCTTTGACGGCCATTTTTATGGCGATGGTGCCGTGGGCATGGGCACAGGTTTTTTTACCCCACAGGTGCGCTTCATCAACAATCGCATCCATTTCGGCCTGGGTATATTGCGGGGCGCCCACGCTTTCTTCTTCGGTTAGCACACCGGCGCTTGCACCAAATTTTATTACTTCGGCGCCGTATTTTATATTATACCTAACCTGGGCCCGTACTTCATCCACACCGTTTGCCACGCCGCTCATTTGTTTCGGCCCGGTAAATTCAAGGTAAGGTGAAAAGCCATCCAAATCGCCGTGACTGCCGGTACTGCCAATAAACAATGTGGCAGGTTGTATCCGCGGCCCCGGAATGTCGCCATTGTTAATCGCATTTTTTAAGGCAACATCCATAAACGCCGCCGAGCCTACGTCGCGGCAGCTTGTGAAGCCCGCATCGAGCGTTCGTTTAGCATAAATATGAGCTACAATGGCATAATCTATAGGTGTTTTGCGAAATAGATCGTCGTAATAATTTTCGCCGGGCTGCGCGGTAAGATGCGTATGGCAATCAATAAGGCCGGGTAACACCGTGGCGCTGCTTAAGTCGATTACTTTTGCGCCTGCCGGGATTGAAATATTACTGCCAACTGCTTTAATGGTATCATGGTCAATAAGTATCAGCTGGTTCAACAGCACTTTACCCTGTTGCACATCAATAAACCGGCCGGCCTTTATAACTTTAACGGTGTCTGTTTGTGCTGAACTGTATAAAGCAAAAAAAAGCATCATAGCGGTAATGATGCTTTTGTAGTAATATTTACTCATGTGGTATTGGGTTAAGTGTAACCCAATAATACAAAAATTTACGCATTAAAAACGGTTTTCCAGCGGCTCTTATACAGGGCTATTTTTGGCTAAAGCCATCCACCTGCTGGCTAAGGTTCCGTCGGTTAAAACCGACGGCAATGATTTTACTTATCTCAAAGTTCTATCAGCTAATTAAAGTCGCCGTATTTGATTTATTGCCGTCGGTTTTAACCGACGGATAGATAGGGAAAGAGTAAGCGGCTTTAGCCAAAAATAAGCGCCATGCAATTCGAGCGCTTAGCTATTAAAAACCGCCAGCGCTTTTTCAATCCTGCTAATAGTTTCGGCCTTGCCCAGTATAACGGCAATGTCAAATACATGCGGACCAAACTTACCACCCACCAACATTATGCGGAACGGAAGCATCAGTTCGCCCGCTTTAATGCCTTTTTCTTCGGCTAGTGTTTTAAAGGCAGCTTCAAACTCAACAGGTTCAAACGCTTCGGTGGTGTTTATTAAATTGACAACAGCATTAAAGAAGTCTGTTTTGGCATCTGTCCACTTTGGTTTAACTGAGTTTACATCGTACTCTTTGGGTTGTTCAAAAAAGTATGCCGCCTGGTGGTAAAAATCAGGTAACAGCACACAGCGGTCTTTAACCTTATCGATAACCTGTAACAGGTAGACTTCATCATTAACGACAACACCTTTATCTTCCAAAATCTTCCTGACTTCAGACTTCAGACGGCCGGCTTCAGACTTCTTTATCCATTCCGCATTGAACCACTTTGCTTTCTCAAAATCAAACTTTGCACCGGCTTTACTTACGCGTTCTAAAGAAAACTTATCCACCAATTCATCCAGCGAGAATATTTCCTGGTCAGTGCCATCATTCCAACCCAAAGTAGCCAGCAGGTTTAAAAACGCTTCAGGTAAAAAGCCAAGTTCGCGAAAACCAGGGGTTAGTTCGCCCGATTTTTCGTCAAACCAGTTCATCGCGTATACCGGGAAACCTAAACGTGCACCATCGCGTTTGCTTAACTTGCCATGTCCGTCAGGTTTTAATATCAAGGGCAAATGCGCCCATTGCGGCATATCGGCTTTCCAGCCCAAATACTCCCACAGCAATAAATGCACCGGAGCGCTTGGCAGCCATTCCTCACCACGGAACGCATGTGTAATTTTCATCAGGTAGTCGTCAACAACAACGGCCAAATGGTAAGTAGGCATGCCATCGGCCTTTAGCAAAACCTTGTCATCAACCTGGTTAGTCTCAAAGCTTACATGGCCGCGTATCATATCGTTAAAACTTACGCGCTCATCTGCAGGCATTTTAATACGAATAACATGCGGCGTATGGGCATCAAGTAACTGGTCTACCTCATGCTCTGTTAATGATAACGAGTTACGCAGGCTATCGCGATAGGCAAGTCCATATTGAAAGTTAGGTATCTCCTTGCGGTTTTTATCCAGTTCTTCGGGTGTATCAAATGCATAATAGGCATGGCCTTCGCGCACTAATTTTTCGGCATATTCCCGATAAAGAGCTTTGCGTTCGCTTTGGCGGTATGGCGCATACGGCCCACCGGCCACCGGGCTTTCGTCAGGCGTTAGCCCGCACCATTCCAGGCAATCTAAAATATATTGTTCGGCGCCTTCAACGTAGCGACTTTGGTCGGTATCTTCTATCCTTAAAACAAAATCGCCGCCGGTTTTTTTGGCGAACAGGTAATTAAACAGCACAGTGCGTACGCCACCCAAGTGCAAGCCACCGGTCGGACTCGGCGCAAAACGTACCCTAACTTTTTTATCAGACATAGTGGGGCAAAGATAAGGTTTAGTTGGGGAGTCCGAAAGTCCGGAAAGTCAGTAAAGTCCGAAAGATAGAAAAGTGGTTTTGGAGTGACGGGGGCAACCAGCCTTAAGTGTGGGCATTCAAACCCCGCTCTTAACAATTTAATAACCATGCTCTAATATCCAACCTCTGGTCACTAATCGTATATTTACAATTATGAAACTTCGCATACTTGTTTTAATCAATGCGGCAGCGGTTGCCGTCACTCTTTCTGCAGTAAATTACTATTTTCAACATAGCTGGTATAACGTAGCACTTACGTTTTTCATCACCATAATTACAAGCTTCCTGGTTTTTTATTACCTGATAGAAAAATACGTTTATTCAAAAGTAAAGCTGATTTATAAGCTGATTCACAACCTGAAGCTGGGCCGCGATTTGCGCGATGCGCTGGGCGAGCACATTAGCGCCGATCCGATAAACGACGTGGAAAAAGAAGTAAAGGAGTGGGCGAAAGAAAAGAAAAGCGAGATCGACGAGTTGCGCAAGCAGGAAAAATTCCGGCGTGATTTTTTATCCAACATTTCGCACGAGTTTAAAACGCCACTGTTTGCTATTCAGGGTTATATTGAGGCACTGCAGGACGATGATTTTGAGGATAAGGACATGGCCAAACAGTTTTTGGCAAAAGCGGCAAAAAATGTCGACCGATTGAGCTACCTGATAAAAGACCTGGACGAAATATCAAAACTTGAGTCGGGTGAGATACCTATAAACCTAACCCGCTTTAAGATAAACGATTTGATAAAAGAGGTTTTTGAATCGATGGAGCTGAAGGCCAGGCAGCATAATATTAAGTTGATATTTAAACAAAAATACGACGAACCCATACTGGTAAATGCCGACCGCGAAAAAATACGGCAGGTGTTGGTTAACTTAATTGACAACTCCTTTAAGTACGGTAACGAAGAGGGCAGCACATCCGTAAGCCTTTTTGAATTGCACGACCAGGTGCTGGTTGAGGTTACCGATGACGGCATTGGCATAGAAGAAAAATTTCTGCCGCGCCTTTTTGAGCGTTTTTTCCGCACGGATACCAGCCGCTCGAGGCAGATAGGCGGCTCGGGATTAGGGCTTGCTATTGTTAAGCATATTATTGAAGCGCATGAACAAACCATTAACGTACGGAGCACCGAAGGATTGGGTTCAACTTTTGGGTTTACGCTGCAGCGTTCAAAGCAGACTTTACATTTACCTAACATACCAAATCTAAAAAATTAACATTAACTTAACATTGCAAAGTTACCTTTGCCGAAACCCATGTTAAGTTATGTCACTAAACAGCATTTTCCAATACTTTGTACCAAAGGATAAAAAGGTATTTTTTCCATTATTTGAACAGGCAGCAAACAATGTTGTAACAATGGCAACCATATTGGTTGAAGCTGTAAATTCAAATAACCCGGCTACCCGCGAAGAGCTGTTTAAACAGATTGACAAACTGGAGAACAAGGGCGATGAAATAACCCACCAGGTACACCTGGAGCTTGGCAAAAACTTCATTACGCCGTTCGATCGTGAGGATATTCATGCGCTGTCATCTGCTATAGATGACGTTGCCGATTATATTCAGGGTGCAGCTAACCGGATGAACCTGTACCGAATTGACGATTATAACGAGCACATCCGCAAACTATCGGACCTTACATTACAGGCCAGTATCGACCTTGAGAAAGCAGTACGCGAATTGAAGGACCTTAAAAACGTGCGCGCCATTGCGGATTCATGCATCAGGATAAACAGCGTTGAAAACCAGGCCGATTACGTGTTCGACCGTGCCGTAGCTGACCTATTTTTATATGAGAAAGACGCTATCCGTTTGATCAAATACAAAGAAATTTTATCGGCGTTAGAAACCGCTACAGATATGTGCGAGGATGCAGCGGATGTAATGGAATCAATTTTAGTTAAAAACGCATAAAGTAAATGGTTACTACTACCCTCGTTGTTATTGTTTGCCTTGCGCTTATTTTTGATTATACTAATGGTTTTCACGATGCCGCAAACTCAATTGCAACCATTGTATCAACCAAGGTATTAACCCCTTTCCAGGCGGTTATGTGGGCCGCTTTTTTCAACTTCCTGGTTTACTTTTTTATAAAAGACCATAAAGTTGCCAAAACAGTATCAAAAATTGTTGTCGAAAACTATATCACCCTGCACGTAATATTAGCCGGGTTAATTGCCGCTATTTCGTGGAATTTAATAACCTGGTGGTTTGGTATCCCTTCAAGCTCTTCGCATACGCTTATAGGTGGTTTTGCGGGTGCCGGCATTACCAATGCGTTGTACATGGGCGCAAGCGGTTTAAGTGCGGTAAACATGAGTTATATACTAACCATACTAGCCTATATTGTATTAGCCCCGGTAATTGGCCTCGTAATGGGATACCTGGTAACCCTTTTGATATTGCATATATGCAAGAATGCCCGCCCGGCAGCCGCCGAGCGCTGGTTTAAACGGCTACAGTTGGTATCATCTGCGGCACTAAGCTTTGCACACGGTGGTAACGACGCACAAAAAGTGATGGGTATTTTATACGTAACTATTGTTACTGCCAAAATAATAAAACCAGGCGATACCATGCCCGACTGGATACCACTGGCTTGTTACTCGGCCATTGCACTCGGTACTTTATCCGGCGGTTGGAAGATAGTAAAAACCATGGGTTCTAAAATCACAAAGATTACACCCCTTGAGGGCGTAAGCGCCGAGACGGCAGGTGCCATCACATTGTTTTTTACCGAGCGTTTTGGCATACCTGTTTCAACAACCCATACTATTACCGGGTCAATAATTGGCGTTGGTTTAACTAAACGCCTGTCGGCCGTGCGTTGGGGCTTAACCATTAACATCATCTGGGCCTGGGTAATTACCATCCCCATATCCGCATTGATTGCTGCGGGTGTATTTTCATTGTTACGGATATTTGTTAAATAGCCTTTCTGCCAAAATTTGTTTAATTTGGCGGTAATAAATGCTATCTCCTAACTACCCTTTAAAACTCCTGTGATGAAAAAAGCCCTGGTAATAATCCCCGTATTAACGTTGTCTTTTATATTATCAAGTTACAACACGCCGGTTAACTCAACGCCGGCAAAAACTGTTCAGCTACCCATCCCATCATCGTTAGATATGGGTAAAGCCCTCAAGCAAGCATTGCAACAAGGCACTGCAAAAAGCTCTGACCAGCTATCAGCTGTAAACGGATATTTTGGCAATGCCGCCATAAAAATCCTCTTCCCGCCACAAGCGCAAAAGGCCGAGAAAACGTTGCGCAGCATCGGCTTGGGTAAGCTATGCGACAATGTCATCCTTTCGCTTAACCGGGCTGCAGAAGATGCAGCCAAAC
>Ga0209455_1000695_pt1 | contig 19813 bp, 18 predicted proteins | sample AraplaCol_mCL_r2_FD_184275 | JGI IMG/M metagenome (GOLD analysis project Ga0209455, IMG submission 184275) | Arabidopsis root microbial communities from North Carolina, USA - plate scrape CL_Col_mCL_r2 (SPAdes) (version 2) | ecosystem: Host-associated > Plants > Roots > Endosphere | place: USA... | reverse complement strand
CCGAGATCGAGCCGGGCGCGTTGAAGTTGTTCTCCAGCTGCGCCGACGTGCCGGTGAAATCCACTTCCGCCGTGCGGGCCGCGGCATCGACCCGGACGGCCACCCTGATGACCGCGCCGTTGTCCAGCAGGTATTCGTAGCGGCCGTCCTTGAGCACCGAAATCACGCGGCGCACGGCCTCTTCGGCGTTGTCCTGCACGTGGCCCATGTAGGCGCGCACCACATCCAGGCCGAAGTGATTGCACATCTTCAGCAGCTCATGCACGCCCTTTTCGTTGGCGGCGATCTGGGCCTGCATGTCGGCGATGTTCTGGTCGGGATTGCGGGCGGGCCATCGGCCCGATGTCAGGATGTCGCGCGCGGCGGCCTCGCGGAACTCGCCGTCGCGCACCAGCTGGAAGTTGGTGAAGAGCACGCCCTCTTCCTGCACCGTGCGCGAATTGGGCGGCATGGAACCGGGCGTCGTGCCGCCGATGTCCGCATGGTGGCCGCGCGACCCCACGTAGAACAGGATCTCCTTGCCGTCGTGGTCGAACACGGGCGTGATCACCGTCAGGTCGGGCAGGTGCGTGCCGCCGTTGTAGGGATCGTTGACCACATAGGTGTCGCCCGGCCGCATGCGGCCGGCGTTCTCGCGCATGACGGTCTTGATGGACTCGCCCATCGAGCCCAGGTGCACCGGCATGTGCGGCGCGTTGGCGATGAGATTGCCCTGCGCGTCGAAGATCGCGCAGGAGAAGTCCAGGCGCTCCTTGATGGTGACCGAATAGGCGGTGTTCTGCAGGCGATAGCCCATCTGCTCGGCGATGGACATGAAGAGGTTGTTGAACACCTCCAGCATGATCGGATCGACGTCGGTGCCGATGGCGCGGCGCTGCGCGCGCGGCGCCACGCGCTTGAGCACCAGATGGTCCAGCTCGGTGACGCGGGCTTCCCAGCCGGGCTCGACCACGGTGGTCTGGTTCGGCTCGGAAATGATGGCGGGCCCCGGCATCGCGTCGCCGGGGGCCGTGTCCTCGCGCACGTACAGGGGCGTTTCGTGCCAGGCGCCGCCGCTGAACATGCGCACGGTCTGGCGCGGCGCCAAGGCGCCCGCGCGCACGCGCTTGACGGGCGCCTCGGCGCCGGTCTCGCCGCCGCCGGTCGCTTCCACCGACAGGGTGTCCACGACCAGCTCGCGCCCGGGCATGAGGAAGGAGTAACGCTGGCGGTAGGCCGCCTCGAAGGCCGCGCGCGCCTCGTCCGGGCTGCTCCAGGGCACTTCCAAGGCCGTATCGGTGCCGCGGTATTTCAGGTGCAGGCGACGCTGCACGCGGATGTCCTCGGCGCGCACCTGCTGGCGCAGCAGTTCGCCTTCGGCCTGCGCGGCCAGTTCGTCCAACCCCGCGGCCAACTCGGACACGAGCTCGGGCGACAGCACTTTTTCCACGGTCTTTTGCCGCATCTCGGTCTGGTTGGCCAGGCCCATGCCGTAGGCCGACAGCACGCCCGCCAGGGGGTGCGCATACACCGTGCCCATGCCCAAGGCGTCGGCCACCAGGCAGGCGTGCTGCCCGCCCGCGCCGCCGAACACGGTGAGCGCGTAATCGGTCACGTCGTGCCCGCGCTGCACCGAGATGCGCTTGATGGCCTCGGCCATGCTGCCCACTGCGATTTCCAGGAAGCCTTCGGCCAACTGCTCGGACGTCATGTCGCGGCCGGTCTCGCGGCGCACTGCTTCGGCCATCTCGGCAAAGCGCCGCGCAACGGCTTCGCGGTCCAGCGGCTGGTCGGCGCCGGGGCCGAACACTCTGGGAAAGAAATCGGGCTGGATCTTGCCCAGCAGCACATTGCAGTCGGTCACGGCGAGCGGGCCGCCGCGCCGGTAGCAGGCCGGCCCCGGATTGGCGCCGGCCGAATCCGGGCCCACACGCAGACGCGAACCGTCGAAGTGCAGGACGGACCCGCCTCCGGCCGCCACGGTGTGGATGCTCATCATGGGCGCGCGCATGCGCACGCCGGCCACGCTGGTCTCGAACTCGCGCTCGAACTCGCCCGCGTAGTGCGACACGTCTGTGGACGTGCCGCCCATGTCGAAGCCGATCACGCGATTGAAGCCCGCCTGCTCGCTGGTGCGCACCATGCCCACGATGCCGCCGGCCGGACCGGACAGGATCGCGTCCTTGCCGCGGAAGCGATGCGCGTCGGTCAGGCCGCCCGAGGACTGCATGAACATCAGGCGTATGCCCGGCAGTTCGCCCGCCACCTGGTTCACGTAGCGCCGCAGGATGGGCGACAGGTAGGCATCGACCACGGTGGTGTCGCCGCGCGATACGTACTTGATGAGCGGGCTCGCCTCGTGCGAGACGGAGATCTGCGCAAAGCCGATTGCGCGCGCGAGTTCGGCCGCGCGCATTTCATGCGAGGGATCGATCCAGGCATGCATGAAGACGATGGCCACGGCGCGCAGGCCGCGGTCATAGGCCGCCTGCAGGTCGCGGCGCAGCGCAGCTTCGTCCAGCGGGCTCACCACGCGGCCCGCGGCGTCCAGCCGTTCGTCGGCCTCGATCACCGATTTGTAGAGCATCTCGGGCAATATCACATTGCGGTCGAAGAGGCGCGGCCGGTTCTGGTACGCGATGCGCAGCGCATCGCGAAAGCCGCGCGTGGCCACCAGCAGCGTGGGCTCGCCCTTGCGTTCCAGCAGCGCATTGGTGGCCACCGTGGTGCCCATCTTCACGCAATCGACCAGCTCGGCCGGCACGGGCTGGTCGGGCGCGATGCCCAGCAGCTTGCGTATGCCCGCCACCGCCGCGTCGCGGTACTGCTCGGGGTTTTCGGACAGCATCTTGGCCGTGGCCGTGCTGCCGTCGGGCCTGCGCGCCACGATGTCGGTGAACGTGCCCCCACGATCGATCCAGAATTGCCATTTCATAACGTTATGCGCCAAAAAAAGGTTGCAAGAACCCTGGGGCGGCGGCTGAGCCGTCGTCCCGGGAAGAAAAGGAAAGGTTTGAGCGGGCCCGATGCCGGGCCGCGGTTTACATGCCTAGATACGCTTTGCGCACCTCGTCGGAAGCCGCCAGCTCGGCGGAATCCCCCGACAAAGCGATCCGTCCGCTTTGCATCACATAGGCCCGCGCGGCGGCTTCCAGCGCCTGCGCCATGTTTTGCTCCACCAGCAGGACCGTGACCGCGCTCTCGCGATTGAGCTCGACCAGGGCGTCGAACACCTGCTCGACCAGGAGCGGCGACAGGCCCAGGCTGGGCTCGTCGATGAGCAGCAGCCGCGGCCCGCTCATCAAGGCGCGACCTATGGCCAGCATCTGCCGCTCGCCGCCCGACATGGTGCCGGCCAGCTGCTCGCGGCGTTCCTGCAGGCGCGGGAACAACCGGTACACGTGCTCGAGCCGCTGCCGGCAGACGGCTTCGTCGCGCACCGTGTAGGCGCCCAGGCGCAGGTTCTGCTCCACCGGCTGGCGGGCGAACACGCGCGCGCCTTCGGGAATCATGGCGATGCCCTGCGCAACCAGTCTTTCCGGCGGCGTGCCGGTGATGTCGCGCCCTTCGTAGATCACGCGGCCGCTCTTGGGCTTGACCGCGCCGATGATGGCCATGAGCGTGCTGGACTTGCCCGCCCCGTTCGCGCCCAGCAGCGCCGTGATCTCTCCGGGACGCACTTCCAGCGATACGTCCTGCACGGCCTGCACGCCGCCGTACGACACGTGCAGGCCTTCGATTTTGAGCATGGGCTCAGACACGGTGTTTTCTCCCCAGATAGGCCTCGATCACGGTCGGGTTGCGCACGATCTCGGCCGGTGGACCCTCGGCGATCATCTGCCCGAAATTCAGCACCAGCACGCGCTGGGCCAGGCGCATCACCACCTCGAGCACGTGCTCGACGATGACCAGCGTCACGCCCCTGGCGTGAATGCCGCGCAGTATCTCGGCCAGCGCGATGGCCTCGGTGGGGTTCAGGCCGCCCGCCACTTCGTCGAGCAGCAGCATGCGCGGCTCGGTGGCCAGCGCGCGTGCCAGCTCCACCCGCTTCTGCCCTGCCACGTTCAGTTCGGACGCCCTGACGCCGGCGCGCTCGGCCAGGCCCACCAGCTCGAGCACGCGGGCGGCCTCGCGGCGCGCGTCGTCCAGCCGGACATGGCGCAGCATGGCGCCGACCATGGCGTTCTCGAGCACCGTCATCTGGCCGAAATTGCGCGGGATCTGGTAGGTGCGCGCCAGGCCCATGGCGGCGACCTGCTCGGGTTTCTTGCCCGCCAGCGGCGCGCCGTTGAATTCCACAGTGCCCGAAGTGGGCTCGTGGTGGCCGGCAAGGCCGTTGAACAAGGTGCTCTTGCCCGCCCCGTTGGGGCCGATGATGGCGATGATTTCGCCCGCATCGACCGACAGCGAGATGTCCTTGTTGGCGACCAGGCCGCCGAAGCGCTTGGTCAGGTTCTTAACGTCCAGAAGTGCCACGGCGGCGCCTCCTCAAGGTAATCAGCCCGCCGGGCAGGAACAGGGTAACCAGCAGAATGGCCAGGCCGAACACCAGCAAATCCATGCCGGCGCCCGAACTGCCCATCATCACGCGCAAGCCCTCGGACAAGGGCAGCAGCACCGCCGCGCCCAGCCACGGCCCGATCAGCGTGCCCACGCCGCCCAGGATGGCCACCAGCACGATCTGCACCGATGTGGTCAGGTTGAACAGCGAGTCGGGATCGATGAAGCCCACGTACATGGCGAAGAAGCCGCCCCACATGCCCGTCAGGCCCGCCGAGATCACGAAGGCCAGCATCTTGTAGCGGTCCGCCGGAACGCCCAGGCTGCGCGCGGCGGCCTCGTCGCCGTTGACGGCGCGCCAGTAGAAGCCGACGCGCGAATGGACCAGGAAGTACGTGGCGCAGAACGTCAGGAAAGCCAGCAGCACGGCGATGCGGTAGTACGGCACCTTGGTGCGGAACAGCAGCATCCAGCTCGCGTCGCGGATGGGCGCTTCCAGACCCGTGGCGCCGCCCGCCCAGTCCCAGTTGGTGAAGAGCAAGAGGCCGATCTGCAGCAGCGCGATGGTGGCCATGGCGAAGTAATGGCCCGACAGGCGCAGCGTGGGCCCGCCCACGACCCAGGCCAGCAAGGCCGAGATCAGGCCGCCCAGCGGGATGCCGATGAGCGGCGAGACGTTCGCGTAGTGCAGCAGCAGCAAGGTGGTGTAGGCCCCCGAGCCGATGAACACGCCGTGGCCGAAGGACACGCGGCCGAGGAAGCCTCCGACCAGGTTCCAGCTCGCGCCCAGCGCGCCGAACATGATGGCCAGGAGCAGCACCTGCAGCGTGAAGGAATCCTTGACCACGAAGGGCAGCAGCCCCAGCAGCACCGCGATGACGGCCGCCCACAGCACCGGCAGATGCCGGGTCTTGCGCGATACGGAAGTTTGCGTCGTCATGTCACCACCGCCCGAACAGGCCGCGCGGCCGATACCAGAGAACCAGGATGAAGAGGACGTAGATGCTGACCGTCTTCAAGGCCGGCGCCACGAAATACCCCGTCATGGCCTCGATCACGCCGATCAGAAGGCCGGCGATGACGGCCCCCGCCAGCGAACCGAAGCCGCCCATGCACACCGCCACGAAAGCCAGCAAGGCGAACACGGTGCCCACCGACGGAAACACGTAGAAGAAGGTGGTGAGCAAGGCGCCTGCCAGACCCACCGCGGCGCTGCCCAGCATCCACACCTGGGCGTTGATGCGATCCGGCGGAATGCCCACCAGGGCCGCGACCTGGCGGTCTTCGGCCACCGCCTGCAGGGCATGGCCCCAGCGCGTGCGGTAGACCAGCACGAAGAGCGCGATCACCATCACCAGCGCGATCAGCCCGGTGACCACCGAGGGGCGGCCCATCGAGATGCCGGCCATCGACACGCTGCCCGAAAGCCAGGTGTCCGGCAGCGTGCGGTAGTCAGGCGTGAAGGCGATGAAGGCCACCTGGCGCAGCACCAGGCTCAGGCCGAACGTGGCCAGGATGACCGTCATAGGCGGCCCGTCCTGCAGCCGCTTGATGATCAAGGCGTAGGTCAGGAAACCCACGAAGGCCAGCAGTACGGCGACCAGCGGCGCCGACATGGTCGGGTCGACGTGACCCAGGGTATAGAGCCAATAGGCGGCATACATGGCCAGCATCAGGAATTCGCCATGGGCGAAATTGATGACGTCCGTAATGCCCCATATCAGCGCCAGCCCCACCGCCACGGCGGCGTAAATCAGGCCGTTGAACAAACCGGCCAGAAGCGCTTCCAGCATTTTTAACTTCCCCTTGGAACGGCTCACGCCAAAGGCGTGGCCGGTCTTTTTTCACTCACGGTTCGCGCGTCATGGATGCGCGCGATACGCGGCCTTACTTCCAGGCGAACGGCAGCTTGGGCAGCGCCGCATCCGTGCGGTACGACGTCGGCCAGACGGTCTTGTAGCCGGGGCCGTCCATCTGCAGGATCAGGCCCGAGCCTTCGCTGTTCTGGCCATTGGCGTCGAACTTGACGCCGGCCCAGGGCATGACCACCTGATTCGCGTTCAGGTTGGTGGCGATCAAGGCCTTGCGGATCGCTTGCGGATCGGTCGAACCGGCGCGGTTGATCGCATCGGCCAGCACCAGGATGCCTTCCAGCGAACGGGCGTTGTTGCCGTTGAGCTCCTTGCCGTACTTGGCCTTGAACAGGTCGTTGATGGCCTTGAGCGCGGGCTTGGCGCCGGTCACGTCGGTGGCCCACACGTCGCGCGTGAGCACGCCCTGCACTTGCGGGCCCATTTCCTGGATGAAGCGCGTGTCGATGAAGCCGGCGTCGTTGGCCAGCAGCACCGGCGGCGCGTATTTGGCCTCGCGCATCGTGCGCACGAACAGCATGGCGTCGGACACGTAGCTGGCGAAGATGGCCACATCGGGCTTGGCGCTGGACAGCTTCTGCACTTCGGCCGTGACCGAGGGCGAGTTGGCGCTGTAGGCGATGTTGGCGACGATCTGGCGGTGATACTTCTTGGCGAACTTCTCGACCGCCTTGTAGGTGTTCACGCCGAAGTCGGTGTTCTCGTACACCACGGCGATCTTGGTGGTGGGAACCGATTTGACGGTATCGAGAAACTGCATCATGTTCTCGATGAAGGTCTCGTCGTTGGGCGTGGTGCGGAAGAACCACTTGTAGCCGCGCTCGGTCAGGTCGGGGCTGCTCGATTCGGCGTTCAGGTAGGGAATGCCGCGCTGCTCGGCGATGCGGCTGGCGGTCTTGGTGACGCCCGACTGGTAGGCGCCGGTCAGGGCCACGACGTGCTCCTGGTCGATCAGGCGCTGTGCGTCGGCCAGGCCGACTTCGGGCTTGCCTTGCGAATCTTCGTACACGACCTGCAGCTTGGCGCCGCCCAGGTTGGGCAGGCCCTTGCCCTGGGCCATCGGAATGCCTGCCAGGCCGGCGTCGGCGTGCGGATTGTTGATGAGATCCACCGCCAAGTCGATGGCTTCCTTGAGCTCCTGGCCAGTCGAGGCCGACGAGCCGGTCAGCGGGTAAATCGCGCCGATGCGGATGACCTTGTCCGCGGCGTGGGCGGGTAGCGTTGCCGCCATGGCCAGACTGGCCAGCACGCCAGCGAGGATGTTCTTTTTCATGCGTCGACTCCTGGAAAAAATGGTGGAAAAACGGACATCAAAAAACTGCAATCCTGCTGTTGAGCAGGTCGGTAACCAGCATATAGCCCGGTGCGTGCGTGATGCAGTATTCAGGTTTTACCGCAGCCACCACCGATTGGGGCGTAACCCCGCAAGCCCAGAACACCGGGATTTCCCCCTCGCGTATCTCGACCGGGTCGCCGTAGTCGGGCCTGTTGATGTCGGCGATGCCGATTTCAGCCGGATTTCCCAGGTGCACGGGCGAGCCGTGCACCGAAGGAAAGCGCGAGGTGACCTGGATGGCGCGAATGGCGTCGGCGGCCTTCAAAGGGCGCATGGTCACGACCATCGGGCCGCTGAACACCCCGGCCGGATTGGTGGCGATGCTGGTGCGGTACATGGGCACATTGCAGCCCTGTTCGATGTGGCGCACCGGCAAGTTGTTTTCGAGCATGGCCTCTTCGAACGAAAAGGAACAGCCCATGAGAAACGAAACCAGGTCGTCGCGCCAGAATTCGCGCAGGTCGCGCGGCTCGGCCACGAGCTCGCCGTTGCGCCAGACGCGGTAGCGCGGGATGTCGGTGCGGATGTCGATGTCGCGGCCCAGCTCGGGCAAGGCCGGGTTGCCCGGCTCGGACATGGCCAGGAGCGGACAGGGCTTGGGATTGCGCTGGCAGAAATGCAGGAAATCGGTGGCCAGCGCGCGCGGCAGGATGGCAAGGTTGGCTTGCACGCAGCCCGGCGCCAGGTTGGCCGTGGGCGCGTCGAAGGTTCCGCTGCGCGCGGCCAGGCGCGCCTGATAAGCGAGGTCGGCAAGTTTGTCTGAGGTCATGATGGCATTTCCCTTGAAGCTGGTTCGCACCGTAAATCGACTGGGGGCTATTCCATCGAAATCGCCGCGCAGCGTCCAATCATATGTTGCGATAGGCTCTCATAAGAAATTCTTATCAGGGTTTTGCCGAATGTGTATCTCTTGATATTTCACGTCTTCCTCGCGCGCGATGCGCTGCGCGACTTCGGCCACAGTATGCGCCACGTGGCTGTCGGGCCGCTGCATCCAGCAGGCCGCGTAGCGCAGCGGCGGCAAGGGCGGCGCCTTGACGTTGAGCAGGCGCAATTCGCCGCGCTCGATCTCCTTGGAAAGAAACACCGTGGCCAGGACGCCGGTGCCGATGCCGTCGCGCGCCATGCGCACGATGACGCTCACGGCCGAACTGCCGTACATGCGCGGCCGCTCGATGCCGGCCTTGAGCATCAGCTCGCGCACCATGCGGTAGGGATCGGTCGTCGACGAATAGGTGATGATGGGCCATTGCGACAAGCGTTGCAGCGTCACGGGCAGGCGCCCGACCTTGAGCGTCGGCCCCGCTATCCAGTGCAAGGGGTACTGACACAGATGCAGGCTCTCGACGCGCGGATCGTCCATGGGTTCGAGCAGAAAAGCCAGGTCGATCTGGTGCGAGACGAGCTGCGCCTTGAGCGATGTCGTGGTGTCGACCTGGATCTCCACCATGAGCGCCGGATAAGCGTCGGAAAGCCGCTCCATCAGCAGCGGCAGCCAGGTATGCACGATGGTCTCGGATACGCCCAGGCGCAGCGTGCCGCCCATGATCTTGCGCGCCCGCGCCGCCACCTGCATGTCCTGGCGCATCTGCAGCATGCGCTCGGCATGCGAGAGCAGTTCGCTGCCCTTGGGGGTGAGCGTGATGCCGCGCGTATTGCGTTCGAAGAGACGCACTCCCAGATCCGATTCGAGCAAGGCGATGCGCTGCGAAATCGCCGGCTGCGTGGCATTGAGTTTTTCCGCCGCCCCGCGAAAACTGCCCAGCCTGGCCACCCAGAAAAACGTCTCGATATTGCGCAGGTCGATCATGGCGTAGTCATACGAGCAAGTCCTCGTTGTCAGGTTCGAGTGGGCGGCGCGGCCAGTTTCCCGGCGCTCAGCACGATTTGCTGCTCGCAGCGCGCCGCCAGTTGCGGATCGTGCGTCACGAGCACCAAGGTCGTGCCTTGTTCCTTGTGCATCGAGAACATCAGATCGATGATCTTCTCGCCGCTGGCCGCGTCCAGGCTGCCGGTGGGCTCGTCGGCAAAGAGCAGGCTGGGCTGCACGACGAAGGCGCGGGCCAGCGAAACGCGCTGCTGCTCGCCGCCTGAAAGCGTGCGCGGATAGTGGTGCAGGCGCGCGGCCAGGCCCACGCGCTCGAGCATGGCCCGCGATGCGTCGGCCGCGGGCTTGCCGGCCAGCTCCAGCGGCAGCATGACATTCTCCAGCGCGGTCAGGTTGGGCAGCAACTGGAAAGACTGGAACACGAAGCCCACGCGCGCGGCGCGCAACTGCGCGCGGGCATCCTCGTCCAGCGCGAAAAGATCCTGCCCGGCCAGCATCACCCTGCCTTCGCTGGGCACATCCAGGCCGGCCAGCAGGCCCAATAGCGTCGACTTGCCCGAACCCGAACTGCCGGCGATCGCCGCCGCGCTACCTGCCCGCACCGTGAATTCGATACCATCGAGTATGGCCAGTTCGCCGCCGGCGTCGGCCACGCGCTTGCCCAGTCCCCGTACCTCGATCGAATTGATGCTTTCCATGCGCTCGCCGATTCCTACGCTGTCTCGTCTTGTCAGATTCGTCATTGCCGCCCTGCTTCTTGCGGCGGGCCTGCCGGCCCAGGCATGGGCCGCCGATGCGAGCGCGCCCGCGGCTGCCAGGACCGTGCTGGTCGTGGGCGACAGCCTTTCCGCCGAATACGGCATCGCGCGCGGCACCGGCTGGGTGCCGCTGCTGGACGCCAGACTGGCCCAACGATACCCCAATTACCGCGCCGTCAATGCCAGCATCAGCGGCGACACCACCAGCGGCGGGCTCGCGCGCCTGCCCGCCCTTCTGGCGCGCGACAAGCCGGCCATCGTGGTGCTGGAGCTCGGTTCCAACGACGCGCTGCGCGGCTTGCCTTTGAATGTTACCGAACAGAACCTGAGCGCCATGGCGCAGCGCTCGACCCAAGCCGGCGCGCGCGTGCTCATCGTGGGCATGCAGATTCCGCCCAATTATGGGCGCGATTACGCGCAGCGCTTCATGAATGTGTTTCCCGCTGTGGCGCGGGCCGAGCACGCGGCGCTGGTGCCTTTTCTGCTCGAGGGCATCGCGGCCGACCGCAGCCTGTTCCAGGCCGACGGCCTGCATCCGATCGCGGCCGCCCAGCCGCGCCTGATGGAGAATGTGTGGCAGGCGCTCGAGCCGATGCTCAAGCGGAATTGATCTGCTCCGAAAGCAAAACGGGCGCCGTGGCGCCCGTTTTTTTCCAGACCGTAAAGCCGGTTACGACGCGTCGTTGGCGTTGTCGCCCTTGATGGCCTTCTCGGCATCCGGCAGCACCTTGACGCCGTATTCCTGGCGCAGCGCTTGCAGCACGGCGCCGTCTTCCGCCTGGCCCCAAGCCGAGGACAGCTGCGCGGCCAGGCCTGCGCGGTCGGCGTCGCTCACCTTGCCTGCCTGGACGCTGTCCAGGCGCACCAGGGTGTAGTCGGAGCCCACCGACACGCCCTCATAGACCGGCTTGCCGTTCGGGCCCGGCGCAATGCGCATGGCGGCTTCGAGCACCGGGCGCTGCAGGCCCTGGGTCGATTGGCGCGAGACCGTCACGGTATTGCCGAAACCCGCGCCGGCATTGGCGTCGGGCGTGGGCCCTTGCAGGGCCTTGAGCGCGTCTTCGCCGGCCTGGCGCGCGGCCGCGGCGGCGCGTTCGGTGACGAGCCGGTCGCGGATGACGTCCTGCACGTCGGCCAGCGCGGGCACGTGGGCCGGGGTCATGTCCAGCACGCGCACGGCCAGCATGGTGTCGGGAGAGAGCTCGATCACGCCGGAGTTGTTCTTGTCGCGCAGCACCTCGGGCGAGAACAGGGCCTGGCGCACGCGCGGGTTGTCGAGCAGCACGGCGTCGGGGCCGCCCGCCGCCGCGCCGGCGCCCACTTGCGCGGCCGGCAGCAGGCCGGAGCGGGTGATGCCCGCGGCGGTGCGCAGCTTGATGCCCAGGGCATCGGCCGCGGGCTGCAGGCTGTCGCGCTGGTCATAGACCAGCTTGGTCAGCTGGGTGGCCATGTCGGCGAAGCGCGTGGCGGCCAGTTGCTTGCGGATCTCGCCGACGATCTGGTCACGCACCGCGGACAGCGGCTTGACGACGGCGGGCTGGAAGTCGGTGACCTTGATGATGTGAAAACCCGCGGGGCTCTCCACCACGCCCGAGACCTGCCCCTTGGACAGGGTGGAAATCGCCTTGTCCAGGCCCGGCGGCACGTTCCAGCCCAGGTCGCCGCCCTGCAGGGCGGAACCGGCGTCCTGCGAGAATTTCTTGGCCAGGTCGGCAAAGCCGTCGGGGTTGGCCTGGGCCTGGGTCGCCAGCTCTTGGGCATGCGTGCGGGCGGCCTTGCGCTGATCATCGGTGGCGTTGGCCGGCACCGCGATCAGGATGTGGCTGACGCGGCGGCGCTCGGGCTGGCTGAAGCGGGCGATGTTCTGCTTGTAGTAATCCTCGATGTCGCTGTCCTTGACTTGCACGCCCTGCGTGGCCGCGGTCTCGTCGAGCACCAGGTACTGGGCGCGCACCTGCTCGGGAAGCGAGAGCTGCTGCTTGTTGGCGTCGTACCAGTTCTGGATGTCTTGCTGCGACACCTGCACTTTGGCGCGGTAATCGGCGGCCTTGAAGTCGCGCAGCGCGATCACGCGCTGCTGCGTCAGCGTGGCGGCGATCGAATCGACCATGGAGGCCGGCGCGTTCGCGCTGGCCGAGACGGGATCGAGCACCAGGCCCACGGACAGCTGGCCGCGCAGATTGGCCTCGAAGCCGGCGGGCGTCAGGCCCTGGGCGGCGAGCACCTGGCGATAGCGCTCGGGCGAAAAGCGGCCGTTGTCCTGCACCTGGGGGATGGCGGCGATCGTGTCGCGCAGCATGCCGTCGGACACCGAGAAATGCGCCTTGGTGGCGACCAGCGCCAGCAAGTGGCGGTTGATGAGGTCGTCGAGCAGCTGGCGGCGGGACGCCGGCGTATCGACCATGGCCGGGTCGAACTGCGAGCCCAGGCTGGCCTGCAGCCGCTCGATCTGGTTGCGGTGCGCCGCGTCGAATTCCGAGCGCAGGATGGCCTGGCCGTCCACTTCGGCCAGCTTGGGTTCGCGGTGCATGAAGCTTTCATAACCCTGGATGCCGACCAGTGCGAAAGACGGCACGATCAGGATCATCAGGATGAACTGCATCCAGCGATTGTGGGTACGGAAGAACTCGAACATGGAATCCCGATCAAAAAAAGGCGAAAATTCGCCCTGGAACCTGCTTAACCCGGGGAGTTTACCGCGTTTCCCGCGCGCTATTTCGCCCCACCCCTCTACCTGAGACCATGACTTCGTCCCTCGCTTCCTGGCCCTATCCAGCCCACATCGCCCACCGCGGCGGCGGCAAGCTGGCCCCCGAAAACACCCTGGCCGCCATGCGCGCCGGCAAGCGGCGCGGCTACCGCATGTTCGAGTTCGACGTGAAGCTCAGCCGCGACGGGGTGGCCGTGCTGCTGCACGACGACGACGTCGACCGCACCACGGACGGCCGCGGCCCCGCCAAGGACATGGCCTATGCCGAGCTGGCGCGGCTCGACGCCGGCAGCTGGCACAGCCCGGCCTACGCCGGCGAGCCGGTGCCCACCTTCGCCGCCGTGGCCCGCTACGCCGTCGCCAACGGCATCGCCTGCAACGTCGAGATCAAGCCCTGCCCGGGCCGCGACGCCGAAACCGGCGAGGCGGTGGCCAGGCTCACGCGGCAATTCTGGGCCGGCGTGCACAAGCGGCCCCTGCTGTCCTCGTTTTCCGAAGAGGCCCTGGCGGCCGCGCAGGCCGCGGCGCCCGAGCTGCCCCGCGCCCTGCTGGTCGAGGCCGTGCCCGACGACTGGCCGGCGCGCCTGCGCAAATTCGGCTGCGTCGGCCTGAACATCAACCAGAAAGACGCCACGCCCGAGCTCATCGGCGCCGTGCACGCGGCGGGCTACCGCATCGCCGCCTGGACGGTGAACGACCTCGACCGCGCGCGCCTGCTGTTCTCCTGGGGCATGGACGCCATCTTCACCGACCAACTGGCGCTGATCGCGCCGACCGCCTGATGTTCAGCTACCGCCACGCCTTCCACGCCGGCAACCATGCCGACGTGCTCAAGCACGCCATCCTCATCCACACGCTGGATTACTTCAACCGCAAGGACGCGCCCTATTGGGTGATCGACACCCACGCCGGCGCGGGGCTCTATCAGCTTGACGGCGACTGGTCCGCCAAGAACGCCGAGCACGACGGCGGCATCGCCCGCCTGTGGGACAAGCCCGACCTGCCCGAACTGCTGGCCGACTATGTGGCCCGCATCAAGGAATACAACACCGACGGCCAGCTGCGCTATTACCCCGGCTCGCCCTGGCTGACGCTGGACGCCCTGCGCGACAGGGATCGCCTGCGCCTCTTCGAACTGCATCCCACCGAATCGGACGTGCTCGTGCGCAACCTGGAAAAGCGCGGCCGCGGTCCGCTGCGCCAGACCACGATCTACGCCGCGGACGGCTTCGAGGGCGTCAAGTCGCTGCTGCCCCCGCCCACGCGGCGCGGGATGGTGCTGATCGATCCCTCTTATGAGGACAAGCGCGACTATCGCCGCGCGTTCAACGCAGTGAAAGAAGGCGTCAAGCGCTTCGCCACCGGCACCTATGCCGTGTGGTACCCCCTGGTGCAGCGGGTCGAAGCGGGCGAGCTGGCCCGCCAGTTGCCGCATCTGCCGGTCAAGAGCTGGCTGCACGCCACGCTCACGGTGCAAAAGCCCGCCGTTGACGGCTTCGGCCTGCACGGCAGCGGCATGTTCCTGGTCAACCCGCCCTGGACGCTGCACGAAGCGCTCAAGAAGGCCATGCCTTATCTGGCGCGGGAGCTGGCCTTGGACGAGCGGGCCGGATTTACGCTGGAGTATCGCGAGAACGACTGAGCCTGCTACTGCGGCAGCTCCCACAAGGTCTCGTAATTCATGACCGGCCGCTCGAAAACCGCGCCTTGGGCGACGAATTCGCGCCCCAGGTCGAGCATGGGCTGGTAGGAGTCCAGCTGCTTCGCGTTTTCCAGGCTCGTCCAGATGCTGACGTTGGTGAGCGAAGAGGCGGCCTCGTCGGCGCCCGCATAGAAGTGCATGAAGCCGGGCAGCCTGCTCAGCCCCGGTTCAAGTTGCGCCAAAGCGGCCATCATCATGCCGCGCAATTGCGTGAAATTCTCCGGCTTGCAGCGCTGTATCGAAACACGGACGACGACGGACATCGAATCTCCTCCTTGTTCAAGCCCTGGTGAGCGGACCATTGCCCGGCTGTTCATGCCGTGCGGCATTCATGCGGGCGGGAAATACGAAAATGGCCAGGGTCCCGCCCTTGCGCATCAGCCGGGCAGCGGTTCGGGGTAATGCACCTCGAGTATCTCCAGCTCGTCCACGCCGCCCGGCGTGCGCAGCGTCACGCTGTCCCCTTCGCGCGCCTTGATCAGCGCGCGCGCCACCGGAGAGATCCAGCTGATGCGGCCGGCCAGCGGCTCGGCCTCGTCCACGCCCACGATGGTCACCGTGCGCTCCTCGCCCGCGCGGTCCATGTAGAGCACGGTCGCGCCGAAGAAGACCTGGTCGCGATTGGGCTGCAGGCCCGGATCGACCACTTCGGCGATGTCCAGGCGCTTGGTCAGAAAGCGCATGCGGCGATCGATTTCGCGCAGGCGTTTCTTGCCGTACAGATAATCGCCGTTCTCGGAACGGTCGCCGTTGGACGCGGCCCAGGACACGATCTGCACCACCGAAGGCCGCTCCACGTTCATCAGGTGCGCCAGTTCGTCGCGCAGCTGGGCATAGCCCTGCGGCGTGATGTAGTTGCGCGTGCCCGCGGGCAGCGCCTGAGCTTCGGGGATGCCGTCCTCGTCGTCGTTGTCGGACTCTTTGACGAATGCCTTGTTCATATCGTGCGTAAATGCGGGGACATCAGAACCAATCGTGCCAGACCGGCTTCAAGCCCGGCGGCAGCATGGGCAGCATGCCCAGATCGGCACGGCTGTCACGCTCGCTGTGGAAGTCGGAACCGCGCGAGGCCAGAAGGCCGTAGCGGCGCGCCTCGCCGGCGTATTTGCGGGCGTCTTCGGGGCTGTGGCTGCCGGTGACCACTTCGACGCCCTCGCCGCCCAGCTGGATGAATTCGTCGAACAGCGCGTCGAACTGCGTCGTCGTGTACTTGTAGCGGCCCGGATGCGCCATGACCGCGCGGCCGCCGGCGCCGCGTATCCATGACACGGCCTGTTCCAGCGTGGCCCATTGCATGGGTTCATGGCCCGGGCCGCCGTCGTGCAGGTATTTGTCGAACACGGCCTGCACGTTCGGGCAATAGCCTTGGGCTGCAAGATAGCGCGCAAAATGCGTGCGGCTGATGAGCTCGGGATTGCTGACGAAAGTCAGCGCGCCCTCGTAGGCGCCCGGCATGCCCAGGGCAGCCAGGCGCTCGCCGATGCGGCGCGCGCGTTCGCCGCGCCCGGCGCGGGTCGCGCGCAGACCTGCGTTCAAGGCCGCGTCGGCCGGATCGAATTTCAAACCGACGATGTGCACCGTCTGGCCGGCCCAGGTCACCGAAATTTCCACGCCCGTGATGAAGCGCATGCCCAGCTCGCGCGCAGTCTGCCCGGCCTCGGCCTGGCCGCCGACCTCGTCGTGATCGGTCAACGCCCACACGTCCACGCCGTTGCCGTGGGCGCGGCGCGCCACCGCGGCCGGCGGCAACTGGCCGTCCGACACGGTGGAGTGGCAATGCAGGTCGATGTTGAGCAGCGCGGCGTTCATGGGTCTATTTTAAAGACGAGTATAGGAAAGCGGCTATCGGCTCGATCTGTGCCGAGGTCATTAAAGTCGGGGCATGTCCCACGCCGGCGAATTCGATCGAGGTCGAACGCGTGTTGCGCGCAAGCATCTCGGCCAGCGTCGCGGCCGACAGCAGATCGGACTCGGCGCCATGCGCGATGAGCACCGGGCAGTCCAGTGTGTCGTAGGCCTGCCACAGCAGCTTTTCGCCCGCGGCGTAGGCCTCGGCATTCTGGGCGGCCAGCGGCACGGCAAGGGCCAGGTCGTAATGCTTGACCCACTGGCCGTCGCGTTGGCGAAAGACCCGCCGCGTGAAGGTCTCCCATTGTTCGTCGGTATGCGGGCCGAAAGTCTGCGCAGCCTGGCGCGTGGCCTGCACCGCCTCGGCCAAGGTGGCGAACGCAACCGGCTGCCCCACATAGGCCCCGATGCGCCCCAGGGCCGATATCTCCAGCTTCGGCCCCACGTCGTTGAGCACCATGCGGTCAAAGCGCAAGCCCTGCGCGGGCAGGTCTTCGGAACGCGCGCCGGGACGCGGGTCGGCGGCGCGCATCGCCGTCGTCATGGCGGCGGTGCCGGCCAAAGCCAGGCCGATCAGCCCGCCCATGGACGTGCCCACCCAATCGAGCGTCGCGGGGCGCAGCCGCGCCAGCAGGGTCACCATGTCGGCCGCGTACTGCGGCACCGTATAGAAGGCCGGATTGAGCAGCCAGTCGGACGCGCCGCGGCCCACCACGTCGGGGCAGACCACGCGGAAATCGCCGGCCAGGGTCTGCGCCAGCTCGTCGAAATCGCGCCCGGTGCGCGTCAGGCCATGCGCGCACAGCAGGACCCGATCGTTGTCCGGATCGCCCCACTCCCAATAGGCCATGCGATGCAGGCCCGCGGGGCTGGCGCAAGTGACGTAGTCCAGGCGGGGTTGCAAAGGCATAAAAAGGCTCCGGATCGGATGCGTACTGGATTTTTCCATCTTACCCCCGTGCCCTGAAGACCCGCACCATACCAGTAGAATCGAAGCCCATGAGCCTCCAAACCGCACTTGCGCACCATCAAGCCGGCCGGCTGGCCGAGGCCGTCGCCATCTATCAGCGGATTCTGGAAACCTCGCCCGACGATGTCGAAGCCCTGCGCTGGCTGGGCAGCGCGGCCGGCCAGACGGGGGATCTTTCCCTGGCCATCTCGCTGCTGTCCCGTGCCCATGCGCTGGCCCCGGACCATGTCGAAGTTCTGCTGTCGCTGGCCACCATGCAGCGGGCGGCGCAGGCCTACGAGCCCGCGCTGGCCTGCTATGAACAGGCCTTGGCGCTGCGGCCGCAATCGAGCGTCGCGCTCTACGGCAAGGGCACGACCCTGCAGCGCATGGGGCGTGCGCAGGAAGCCATGGCGGCCTTGCGCCTGGCCGTGGCGCTGGCGCCCGACCACGCCCAGGCGCATCTGAACCTGGCCGATCTGCTGCGCGAAAGCGGCGCCGACGGCGCGACGGTCGAAACGCAATACCGGCACGCCATCGCCGCGGCGCCTGCGCTGGCGGCGGCCCACTACGGGCTGGGCATCGCGCTCTACCAGCAGGATCGCCTGCAGGAAGCGCGCGACAGCTTCGCGCAGGCCGTAGCCTCCCGCCAGGATTTCGTGCCGGCGCTCTACAACCTGGCCCTGGTCAGCCGGCGGCTGCGCCGCCCGCAAGAGGCGCTGGCTCACTATCGCCGCGTGCTGGAGATCGATCCGGAACACGTCGACGCGCGCATCAATCTGTCAGGGGTGCTGCGCGAACAAGGCTTCGATGCCGAGGCACGCGAACAATACGACCAGGCTTACCGGCGCAAGAACCTTTTCGCGAAATTCACGCCGGGCGCCCGCAAGACGGTGCTGATCCTCTTCGACGCGGGCACCGGCAATATGAATCTCACGCACCTGTTCGATACGCGCGCCACCAATTTGATCGACTGGATGATCGAATACGCGCCACCCGGACAGCAGGCGCAGCTGCCGCCCTACGACCTGGTCTTCAACGCCATGGGCGACCCCGATGTCACGACCCGCGGCGTGACCGCGCCGCTGGCTCGCTTCATCGCGCATTGCACCCGCCCCGTGCTCAACCCTCCCGACAAGGTGGCGCGCACGGCCCGGCATCGCCTGCCCGGCCTGCTGGGCGATATTGCCAACCTGGCGATCGCGCCCGTGCAGCGCTATGCCGATGCGCAGGATTGGGACGAGGGCCTCGAAGCGCGGCTGCCGCTGCTGCTGCGCCCGATCCATACGCAGGGCGGCGAGGGCATGGAGCGCATGGCCACGCCAGAAGATGTGCTGCGCCAGCGCCAACGGCAGCAAGGGCCGGTCTATGTCTTTCCTTTCATCGACTATCGCTCGGCCGACGGCTGCTGGCGCAAGTACCGCGTCATCTTCATCGACCGGCAGCCCTACCCTTACCACCTGGGCATCTCGCCAGATTGGATGGTGCACTACTACACCGCCGACATGGGCGGCCATGCCTGGAAGCTCGAAGAAGAAAAGCGCTTTCTGCGGGACCCGCAAGCCGCGCTCGGCTGCGCCGCCATGCAGACGCTGCGCGAGATCGGCGCGCGCCTGGACCTGGATTACGCGGGCATCGATTTTTCCCTGCTGCCGGACGGGCGCGTGCTGGTCTTCGAGGCCAATCCCACCATGCTGGTCCATCCCGAGCAGGCGGACGGGCCCTATGCGCACAAGAACGCCCATGTGCAGCGCATACTGGATGCGTTCGAGGCCATGCTGGCCCGGCGAGTCGTTTCTTAATCCTCCGGGCTTGGCGCGCTGGAGTCTGTGGCAGCCCAGGGCAATACCGTGTGCCAGTAGCGCTTGAATGTTTCGCGCCGCGCTTGCACCGCGAGCCCCTGCCGGGTCGATTCGATCGTGACGGCGCCTTGCAGATCCGTGCGCCACACCGCGGCTCCCGCGGCCTGCCAGCGCGCCACGACTCGCCCCGAAGGATGACGGAAGCGATTCAGGTAGCCCGCCTGGACGATGATATGAGCCGGCCCGACGGCCTGGACCAATGCCGGTCCGGACGACGTGGACGAGCCATGGTGCGGCGCCGCCACGACGTCGACGTGCGGCAACGCCGCCGCATAGCGGGCCTCCTGGGTCACGCCCGCGTCGCCGGGCAGCAGGACCGTGTGATGCAGGCCTTGCACCACCAGCACGCAGCTGCGTGCATTGGTATCCGGTTTGCTGTTTTTGCCTTTTGCGCGAGCCTCGGTTTGCGGCGGCGGATGGACGAAGCGCATCAGCACGCCATCGCTTTCCCACGTCATGCCGGCTTCGCA
>Ga0209455_1000694_pt1 | contig 19832 bp, 17 predicted proteins | sample AraplaCol_mCL_r2_FD_184275 | JGI IMG/M metagenome (GOLD analysis project Ga0209455, IMG submission 184275) | Arabidopsis root microbial communities from North Carolina, USA - plate scrape CL_Col_mCL_r2 (SPAdes) (version 2) | ecosystem: Host-associated > Plants > Roots > Endosphere | place: USA... | reverse complement strand
TGACACAGGTTTGTGGTCGATACTTGAACAACTGAAGTTTACAAAAGCAGAACATCTAACTATTCTCGACAGTGAAAATAAAAAGGTTGGTTCGTTAAGTTTTGACGATTTGATGGCGGCATTTTATCAATATAAAAAACAGCAGGCCCATGAATGAGCACCAGCAAACTTTATGGGAATTTATGGCGCAGCAAAGCGATAAACTGCTCACGCAAACCCTCCAGCATATCGGCCTTACGTTTGTGTCGCTGTTTATTGCTGTGCTGGTTGGTTTGCCGCTGGGTATTTTCATTACACGTAAAAAACAGTTTTCGGGTCCTGTATTGGGAGTTGCCGGCGTGCTGCAAACGGTGCCAAGCATTGCCTTGCTGGGCTTTATGATTCCTTTGTTAGGTATCGGCGCAAAGCCGGCTATTGTTGCGTTGCTGCTTTATGCCCTGCTGCCCATCATCCGCAATACCTTCACCGGCATTACCGGGGTTGATGCTGCTGTAAAAGAAGCCGCTACCGCTATGGGGATGAGCAAATGGCAAGTATTGTTTAAGGTGGAGCTGCCGCTGGCTATGCCGGTGATATTTGCCGGTATCCGTACCGCTACAGTAATAACAGTTGGTGTGGCTACGCTGGCATCGTACATTGCAGCGGGTGGCTTAGGAGAGTTTATTTTCGGCGGCATATCCCTAAATAATACCAACATGATACTGGCAGGCGCTATACCCGCAGCCCTGCTGGCTATTTTATTTGATTTTTTGCTGTCGCGATTGCAGAAGCTCAACATCAAAAAACTAAAAACCGCTACTGCTACTCTCCCCCTGCTACTTATTCTTCTTTCCTCCTTCTACCTCCTTCCGTCGGCTTACGGCAGTAAATTAAAGGCCGGGTTTACACCCGAGTTTATGGGCCGGCAGGATGGTAACCTGGGACTAATCAATAAATATGGCCTCAAAATACAAACACTGGTAATAAACGATGCCGTGATGTATAAAGCCGCTTATGAGAAACAGCTCGACGTTATCAGCGGCTACTCGACCGATGGCCGGTTAAAGGCATACGACCTGGCAGTTTTGGATGATGATAAAAAAATATTCCCGCCTTATTATGCTGCACCAATTGCGAGAGAAAGTTCGCTAAAAAAATTTGCATTATTAGAAAAAATACTAAATTTGTTAGCCGATAAAATAAATGACAGCACCATGACTGCCTTAAATTACAAGACTGATTATCTTCACCAAAGCCCGGAGCGGGTGGCAAAAGATTTTTTGGTTGCTAATAAATTATGGAAGCCGGCACGCAATGGAAATAACGGAACTGTACGGATAGGATCAAAAATATTTGGTGAACAGTACATTTTGGCAAGTATTTACGGCATGCTGATAAAAGGTTATACTGATTACGATGTTTCAACTAAAACCGGCCTGGGCGGAACTAAGATTTGTTTTGATGCTTTAACAAATAACCAGATAGACTTTTACCCGGAATATACCGGCACAGGTCTGCTGGCGATATTGCAGCCATCGCATAAAGTTGTTGATTCGTTAACGCATAGTAAGGATGAAACTTATAATTATGTGCAGCAGGAGTTTGAAAAGGAATACAATATTAAATGGTTAAAACCAATTGGCTTCAATAATGCGTATGCTTTAATGATGCGAAAGACTCAGGCAAAAAATTTAAGTATTAAAACAATTTCGGATTTAAAACGGTTTTTGGATAGGAAATAAACTCATGGATTTAGCAGACTGTTACCTAAAAGTTCGCAAACGAACGGAGCAAATATGCTGGCCCTTACAAACTGAGGACTATGTGGTGCAGCCCGTTGTTGATGTTAGTCCGCCTAAATGGCATATTGGCCATGTGACCTGGTTTTTCGAAACCTTTATCCTTAAGCCTTACTTTATGGGCTACCAGGAATACAATCCCGAATACAATTACGTTTTTAACAGCTACTACGAAACCGTGGGAAACCGCGTTATCCGTACCGACCGCGGCAATTTAAGCCGCCCTACCGTTGCCGAAATTTATGCTTACCGCAAATATGTTGATGAAGCCATGACCGGCTTTTTATGCAATGAGCCAAGCGCGGAAGTAAAAGAATTGTTGATCCTCGGGTTTAACCACGAAGAGCAGCACCAGGAACTTTTGTATACCGATATTAAATACATTTTGGGGCACAACCCGTTGTTCCCGGCCTATTCACATAGTTATGTATCACCTAAAGTGGATTGGGTTGAAGACGGTGAATTTATTAAGCTTGATGAGGGCATTTACGAAATTGGCTTTAAAGGCGATGGCTTTTGTTTTGACAACGAATTGGACCGACACAAGGTTTATTTAAATGCTTTTGAAATAAGCCCCAACCTGGTTACCAACGCCGAATACCTGGAATTTATAAACAGCGGCGGCTATCACGATTTCCGCCACTGGCATGCCGAAGGCTGGGACTGGGTTAAAACCAATAAGGTTGAAGCGCCGCTTTACTGGCACAATATTGATGAGCAATGGCATGCTTACACGTATCACGGGCTACAGCCTTTGAATTTAAAAGATCCTGTTTGCCATATCAGCTATTTTGAGGCTTATGCTTACGCAGCCTGGAGGGGACTGCGCTTAGCTACCGAGTTTGAGTGGGAAGCCGCCGCACCGCAATTTAGCTGGGGCAAAAGCTGGGAGTGGACCGAAAGTTCGTACCTGCCCTACCCGGGTTTTACCAAAGCACCGGGTGCAATAGGCGAGTACAACGGCAAATTTATGGTGAACCAAAAAGTATTGCGGGGCGCGTCGGAAGTTACAACGCCGGGGCATAGCCGCATTACTTACCGCAATTTTTTTCAAACCAATTTACGATGGCAATTTACCGGCATAAGGCTGGCTAAGTAATACCAATACCTATGAAGAACATGGACACCACATTAGCGAAAGCCGAAATGAAGGGACTTTCGAACTGTAGGACAGGGCAGTTTTATGACGATGTAATTTGCGGGCTAAGCTCAAATCCCAAGTTTTTAAGCTCAATGTATTTTTACGATGCCGTTGGCGATAAGCTTTTCCAGGATTTAATGAACTGCGATGAGTATTATCCTACCAATTGCGAACTGGAGATTTTCTCCGAAAAAACCGCTGAGATTTGCAAGGCAATAATTGGCGATGGTGATGCTTTCGACCTGATCGAGTTAGGCGCAGGCGACGCCACCAAATCAACCTACCTGCTGAAATACCTGCTGGATAACGGGGCTAATTTTAGCTATCTCCCCATAGATATATCATCAAATGTAATATCGTATCTCAACATAACATTACCCGTAACACTACCGGGCCTGCAGATGAAGGGCCTTAACGGCGAGTATTTTGATATGCTGACAAAAGCTTCGACACTATCTGACAAGCGCAAGGTGATTATGTTTTTGGGCTCAAACATCGGTAATATGCCTGTTGATGTTGCTGAAGAGTTTTGCATGAACGTGCGCAACCACCTTTCGCCGGGCGATATGCTGCTGATCGGCGTCGACCTGAAAAAGAACCCGGCGACTGTATTGGCCGCCTACAACGATAAGGAGGGAATTACCAAACGATTTAATCTTAATTTATTAGAGCGTATCAACCGCGAGTTAGATGGCGATTTTGACGTTACCAAATTTGAACACTACCCAACCTACGACCCGGAAACCGGCGCCTGCAAAAGCTACCTGGTAAGCCTTACCGACCAGCAGGTAAACATTAACGGTATGCACACCATTAATTTCGCAAAGGATGAGTACATCTTTATGGAGATCTCTCAAAAATTCACCATACAGCAAGTTGATGACATGGCCCGGAAGGCATCATTTAAACCTGTAGCGCACTTTTTTGATCAAAAGAAGTGGTTTACGGACGCTATTTGGGTGGCGGAGTGAGGGACTTCAGACTTACGAAGTTTTAAAAACTTCGTAAGTCTCACGTGCTTTCCAATGTACCGCTTCTTAATCGGGCGGCATATAAGTCAGTCGCTTTTTAAAATAAGCATCCCAGCTTATTTGCTGTGCCTTATTTTGCATGTGCTGGGTATCGGCGTCATAGTCGAGATTCAGCTGTTTATACTTGGCATCGATGCGGTCGAAGATGGCCTGGGCTACCCGTTGATAATCGGCATAAAACACAGTTTTGCCAACTGCGCGCAGCAATTCCTGCTGCTCCATATAGGCAATGGTATAGTGGCCCTGCTCATGCCGTAATACTTCTTCAAGCAACTCGTTTGAGGTAATCCGTTTTTTATCCATCCACGATTTATAATTATTCAATGTTAACTCGATGTTAAAATCGAGCATGTAATAATTTTTTTCGCGGTGGGCCTGGTAATGAAAGCCGATGGAGCAGTTGGTGTAAGCAACGGTATACTGATCATTGCGTGGAACGCCCTTAAAGTCGTCGGCTGTTAGTTGGTGGAACGCTTGTGCCGAGGCACTACCGGCCACAAAAAGCCAGAATGCGGTAATGTAAATCGATCTCACAAATCTCAATAGTAAAATGAATTAAGAACCAAGAGTCAAGAATCATGAATCAAGCAAAAAACGTTAGGAACCGGAAATTGTTGCACAGTCGAAACCCGGGACAAATTTGCTTTTACACAAATCTGCCGGTTTTTGATTTCTTATCCTGGCTCTTGATTCTTGTCTCTTGACTCTCTGTGTTCGTGTTATTTACTTTTTGACGTAGTTGCATGGATTTGGTTTAACGCCATCATTTCTTTCATGGTTTGCTGCATGGCATCGGTTGAGCCATCAAGGAATATTACGTTGCCTGTTGAGTTTTCGGCGAAGTGTTTTATCGATTCTGTCCACATGGTAAACAATATTACCGAGGTATCCATGTTGGCTTCCTTCATTTCTTTTGCAGCTACCGACATACCTTTGGCCACTTCCTCGCGGAACAATGCCACACCCTGGCCGCGCAGCTGTGATGCCTGGCGTTCAGCTTCGGCCGATATCTTGATGGCATTACCCTCGGCTTCGGCAGCTTTGGTTTTAGTAATCAATAAGGCCTGGCCTTCGTTTTCGGCAGCAGCTTTGAGGTTATTGGATGCTACTACCTGGCTCATCGATTTCATGATCACGTCATCGAAAGTAATGTCGTTCAGTTGCAAATCCTGCAGGTGGTAGCCCCAGCCTTCAAGGATTACGTCCAGTTGTTCCTTAACGTGTTCCACAATATCGCGGCGCAGTATCAATACTTCCGATTGCCTTTTGGTGGCTACGAATGCCCGGATTGAGCCTTCAACGGTGCGTATCAGCGCCTGCATCAGGTTGCGGTCGTCCACAAATTTAAAGGCTACGTTTTTGATGGTTTCCTCCTGCTGGTCGAGCACGGAGTATAAAAGCATCGCCTTAAAATAAACGTTTGCCTGGTCGAACGTTACGGCCTGGAATTCCAGTTCGACAGAGCGGTTTTGGATAGAAATTTTTGAATAGATGTTTTCGATAAACGGAACCTTGAAATTAAGGCCGGGTGTAAGTATGCGGCGGTATTTGCCAAACACTGTAATTACTACTATAGTGCCTTGTTTTACAGACACAAATGATGAAAATAAAATCACCACTAAAATAAAGACAACGATTAAAGTACCTATCTGTGCAGTCATAAGGGGGTTTAATTAATATTATAAATGTAGTATTAATTATTGGTGTGCTATTTGTTTTTAAGAAAAAGCTTTATAAAAGTTACATCATAAACCATGAATTTAAAACGAACCTTTGGGGCGATACTTACTGTATTAGGAATTATCGGCCTTATTTACACCGGCGTCGAAATTATTAATCACGCAGGCAACGTAACCACACTTACAGTGATTGGCATTATTTCTATCTTATTTTTCTTTACCGGGATAAGCCTGGTGAGAACGACGAAAGACGAAGTATAACCGTTGATTTTTTTGATTACGTTGATTTCGCTGATTTTTTGTCTGAACCATGATTTACTTGATTTAGGGATTTAAGGATAGTGCTCCTGTTATTGTTCTTTGGCGATAGAAATTTTTCCATCGTCGGTTATATCAAGGCCGGATAGCGGGAAATCTGCTTCTGTGAGTTGTTTGATGCGGATAGCGGCTTTGTTGAGGCTGTCTAATTGAAGACCATCGTAATGAGTTTGTGTGGCCGATATTATTCGGCCGCTCAAAAATTCCCCTTTTTTGTTGATGTTTACTTTCAGGATGGGTGCCAGGCCGCATACCCCGGCTACGCTTACGCCGCTATACGTGCAAAAATTACCGAGACTATAGGCTATCAGTCGGCCATTATACAGCTCCATAGCGCGGCAAACGTGGGGGCCGTTGCCGAATACCAGGTCGGCGCCCGCGTCAATGGCCGTATGGGCGAACTTGTGTACATCACCGCGCTTTTCGCTGTGGAATGATTCCATTTTAAAAGGCACATGTTCAAAACCGGCTCCCTCGGAGCCACCGTGAAACGATACAATTACCACATCGCACTGTTGTTTAAGCTCCTGTATTATTTTAGTAACGTTTTTTAATTCGAGTATTGATAACGTATAAGCATTTGGCGCAAAAGCACAAAAGCCGTAGGTAACCCCGTTTATTTTAAATACCGATGTTGGATGACTAACCTGCCCACCGTAATTTATACCAAGGCTATCCAAAACCTTCATGGTATTGACCCGGCCCGGCTCGCCAAAATCACCGATGTGATTATTGGCCAGGCTAAGCACTTTAAAACCCGCGTCCTTTAACACACCGCCATAACTTGCAGGGCTGCGGAACAGGTAGCCTTTGCTCAGCAGGTGCAGCTTATAATGTGCAGGTGCGCCGGTATCGAGCAGGGTACCCTCCAGGTTGCCAAAGGTAACATCGGCATTGCGCAATTCGGTTAATACGTTTTTGAAGCTGCCCCTTGCGCTGTCTGGCGGCAGGGTGTAGTTTGTGGGGTACGATGTGCCCAGCATAATATCGCCAACAGCGGCAATGCAAAATGAGTCGCGCGGGACGGTATCGCGGTTTACTGCAACAGGTTTCTTTATGGGTGGCTGGTATACCGGCGGTTTTGGCTTCGGTTGAATTTGGCAGGCGAAAAATAATAGAACAGCGGCGCCCAATAATATGAACCGGGTATTGGATAACAGCAGTATGCGGTTTAAAGGTGTTTTTTTATTCAATGGGTAATGGGCTTGCAGCGGGGGCTAACATAGTAAATTTATTGTTATAAATCGAAATGCTGAAACAAAGGCGCTACTCCCTGTTTTTTGAAGGGCACCGCTGGATCGACATGCGCAGGTATGACCTGTTAGGCACGTTGCCGATCGACAGGACCGGCGATGATGTTTGGACGGAGTTTCCGTTACCGGTAACTGAGCAATAGTTGATTTGATTTAGAGGCTCCGTGCTTGCTCTGAGGTTTTCTTTGTTTCCTGGTGGTTTGTTTTTAACCGCAGAGATACAGAGGAGGCACGGTGGGCACGGAGCCTTTTTGTTGGGGGATGTTTTAGTAGTCGTGTAGTTAAAATCTACAGGCATATTGGTTCGAAGTTGCAAACTTCGAACGGCGAGGGCTTTAATCCCTACCCTCAACCGAATAGGTACAGTATTAACAATATAATAGCGTAAAACTTTTTGTTCGTAAGAATAATAATTGTATAACTTTACACAAACCTGAATCAAATGAGTAAAGAATTTCACATTTTCAAAGGCAACACTGATGCTGCGGCCACAAACAAAGGTTTTTATTTTCAATATCTTGTTACGCTTCAGTTATGGATTGAAAAACATCAAGATCCCGATTTTGAAATATATTGTGAAACAGAGGACGATATTCTTTTATTAAACGAAAAAACTAAAGAGAGAAGTTTTACTCAAATCAAATGTTATTCGAATGATTTTTCTCTTAATAGCGACGAAGTTGTAAGTTCGCTTTTAAATTTCCTTAAACTTTATATCTCTTACGAAAACACATATAGTGGATATTATTATTTTTTAGCCAGCGCTTCCATTAAACCTAGGGCGGGGTTGATACTGCAAGACTGGCACAGTAAACAGCTACGAGGAGACTTTGAGGTTAGTGATTATATTTCTCCTGTTAAAGAGGCTTTTTTTAAGTATATAAACAAGAAGCTGGATCAATTTGAAATAGTTAACCATAAGAAGGTTAGCGATACATCGAGAGATCAAGTTAATAAAATCATCACGTTTTGTGAGAGTACTCAATTTGAGGCCTTTTTGAAACGGATAAGGTGGGATTTTAAACAATATACGTCGTCTGGTTTAACAATACTTAAATCTGAAATTGAAGCAAGCCTTTTGCCCCTAGATTTCAATAAGAATATTGATGTAAATGTTTTTTTAGCGTATTTACTTTTTCACATTATAGAGCGCTCGTCAAATCAGCACAGCAAAGATAGAGTACTCACTGCAGCCTTGTTTAAAAAGCTGATTGAAGATACCGCCAACAAATCAATATTGATTAATGCACTTGAAAATGAATTGTTAAAGTCCTTTACTAGTCTGTTTGAGTTAAGTAGTGATATAATCGAAATAAAGGAAACCGTAAATAAATCATTAAAAATTATCGAAAAATCACTAATTGTAAAGAACAATAAACTGGATATTTTTTTTGAACATCTTTACGAATGGTTTCAAGCCATAGGGTACAAAATGGGGAGTCTGTTGACACAAAAGGATGACTTTTTTTATTTTGACCTTGAAATCATTGAAAGAAGGCACACAACAAACGTATTAGTTTACGGCATCACTCGTCCAATCAAGGTAACTGAAGTAGAATTGGTTAACAAACTTAAGGAAAGCTTTGAATGCGATGAAGTTTGGATCGTTTCGACATCTCATCCTACGCCGGCTGCAATCGCAAATACAACTAGTCAGCACCCTCAAACTGTTTTTTGTTACAATTTCGACGAGTTATTGGAAGACACTATTGATTTTTCAAATTATTTTTTATGGGTTGAGAAGGAAATTCACGACAGAAAGATTGATGAAAGGTTTATTCAACTGGGGGCGAAAAAAGGTGAATTTGATAACCTTACAAAACAGGTTGTCGCAAGTAGCACATATGAAGCCGGCGAGGGCGGGCTAGAAGGGTATGTTGACAGTTGGCTAAATGACGATCAGAACGAACATATATCTATATTGGGCGAATTCGGCTCAGGTAAAACTTGGTTCACATTGTACTATACTTGGAAGCAAATATCGAAATATAGGGATGCCAAAGCCAAAAGAATCCCCCGACCTCGAATACCAATATTGGTTTTTCTACGAGATTTTTCCAAAGCAATGCAGGTGGAACTTTTGATTTCCGATTTCTTTTTTAGACGACATAATATCGAAATAAAAGGGACATTCGCTGCTTTTCATCAACTTAATAAAATGGGTAAGTTACTCCTGATATTTGATGGTTTTGATGAAATGGCTGATAAGGTAGATAAGCAAAAGATGATAGATAATTTTTGGGAGTTAGCTAGCGTTGTAAAAGGTCGATCGAAAGCAATTTTAACTTGTCGAAACGAACATTTTTCCAACATAGCGGAGGGCCGCAATTTGTTCAATGCTGAATACAAGAATGCAACCAAAAAAAACGACTCGAACCCTCCTCAATTTGAAATTGTTGAATTGTTGAAATTCAACAATGATCAAATAAAAACTTTACTCTCATATTTTACGTCTCAAGAAACTATTGATTTAATTTTCAGAAATGATAATATCGTTGATTTACTATCTCGCCCAATAATGATTGAGTTGATCTTAGATGCAATAATAGAAATTAGAGAGGAAAATGAAATAGATCTGACTAAAATCTATTTTTATGCAACTAAGCGTAAAATGGAAAGAGATATAGACCAGCAACGGACATTCACATCGATTTCCGATAAAATATTTTTCATGTGCGAATTGAGTTGGGAGATGATTAGTAACGATAAGCTGACGATAAACTACAAAGAGTTCCCAGACATAATTTACAAACATTTTAACTTGAGCGTAGAGGTAAAGGAATTGGATTATTGGAGATATGACATGAGAAGTCAATCGCTTTTAATAATTGATGACGAAGGAGGAAATTATAAACCTGCGCATAAATCTTTAATTGAGTTTTTTGTCGCATATAAATTTGCGTTGGAGCTAGGTATTCTGAAGCATGAATATTATTTAATCAGAACAGAATTTGGAGCGATAATTAACGTACAACCAAAGTCAGTAATTCAATTGAACAGAACGTTTGGCAAATTCCTTTTGCATTCTAATAAGATGCATGCAGTTCACGATTTCCTTAAAAATTTGGTAAGGATAGATAATGAAATTTTATGGAAATACTATGAAGAAGCTTATGCGGATGTATCAAACAATGAAATTCTGTTAAATAACCTACTAGCTCTTCTAGTTAAGTTTGAGTCAGATTTTTCAAATAAAAATTTTTCGGGCCTAAAATTGACTGATGTAATGTTTACAGGTTCAAATTTAAAATTTAGCGACTTCAGCAATACAACTTTCGATGGTGGTGGAATATACAATTGTGAACTTAAGGGTGCCAATTTCACCGACACGCACTTTCATTACGAAAGCGGAATACCTGGCGTCAGTGACATTAATGGTGAAAATGAATTTGATTTTGACTCAAACAATTCCTTAATCAGCATAGGTAGACTCGGTTTCCAAATCGACAGCTTAGCAAGTACCTTTCCGCGCAAAAATGTTTTTGCTGGGAGCAAATCATCAAATTATCTAGATTTGGTTGTTATTGAAAAACATCATTTAATTTGCGTATTAGATTGGGACGCATTGTATATTTTTTCTAGTAAAGACTTTTCATTAAAATTAACCAAGCCTTATACGCCCGCATTCCTTAGTAAAATAGCCGTAGATTCTCAAGAAAATAGGTTTGCAATCATTAGTGGAAGTCATAATTTACCTCACTCCCAAATACATGTTTGGGACGCATCTAAATTAACTTTTATTGAGTTTAAGTTGGGGTTAGGAGACCTTTTCGGTTGCTGTTTTTCTAATCTTAATAATCAGCTTTTTGTAGCCGGTCGAACGGGGAAAATAAGTCGTGTGGATTTATCTAACCACAAAATAACCACAATAAAAACCTATAGTCAAATCGCAACAAACTTAGGAGTTGATTTCGATAAGAGCTCGTCATTTGTCTACAGTCTCAGTATAACAACAGATGATGAATTATTAGCAATCGCTTCAACACTAAATTCGATAGTAGTTATCAATCCAAACACTAGTGAAATTCAATTTGTCATAGATTTGAATGAAATGTATTCAATACAAATTGGGTTTAGTAGGGATAATAGATATCTGGCCTCAATTAATGCTTATGGCTCGTTCATTCTATTCAGCACTCCAGATTATAAAGAAATTTATCGGTCCGAATCAAATTATCGCAGCTTTCGCTTTAGTAAAGATAGTAAGTATGTGGCTTATGGAGAGTCACAAGATGATTCTAATATTTATGTATTGGATTTGTTTACCAGCAAGATTATTAAAATAATAAAACGAGAGATTGATTGTTCAGATTTGAATATTAAGGGCTTACTAGCGCCGTTATGGCATATCAAATATTATTTAAAAAGAGGCGCCGTTAATTGGTTCACAAAAGAGGATTTTCTCAACATGGATCAAGAAAAATTCGATGTTATAAATAAAGCTTTAAACCGAAGCGAGAACGAGAACCCCAAAAAACAAAAAACAGATAAAATATTTGAATATTTGGACAAATAGACAGTTGCCTCCCCTGGTGAGTCTAATGGGCTGGGTAAAGCGCAAAGGCGACTCGCAACCCGCTTGCCAGTTAAACTACAGTCCGAAGATTGCAACTTTGAAACTATTATGGCTGTAACCTGCGCCTCCACTATTTTCCCTCTCACTTCCCAAACCTAAATCCTACCGTTTTCGGTTCTTCATTTTCAACAGCCAGGCCTTGAATGTAAAGCTGGTCGTCTATTAATTTATAGCTTAGGGATGCATCGTCAATTTTAAAGTTGTCGGCGGCAAAAGTTTCTTTGAGGGGTTCCAGTATAGCCTTACGGTCGAAGCTTTTACTGAGTTTTAATTGGTCGTTACGCTGTTCAAGCAGCACTCCTTCAATTTTGTACAAAAACATTTTGGCGTTCATATCTGGTGTTTTTCTCTGGTATGGCTAAAATTAGGAAAATAATTGATGCGGTGCGGAGGTTTTGGCTTGAAATGGCTGGCACTTCCGGGGTAAATCTGCCGGGTAAAGGCGAAAAGACAGCGGCACAGAACACTGAACACCCAATCCTCGTTGGTGAAAACACCATAGGTGTTCGGAAGATCTTTTGTTATTCTGAGCAGAGCGAAGGACTATCTCTTGAGCGCAGCGAAAAATCTTCTATGTGCAGCGTTTGCATTCATATTTCTTTCTTTATTATGTAAATCCAAACGGGTTTACAGGTGTAAACCCATTTATATTTGTAATATTTTAGATATCAGCCAATTACCACTGTTCCGGGCTATACTGTAAACCCTGACTGTAAACCCTTAATTAAACAGCTGATTATCAAGACGTTTCAAATTATAAAAATCAAATATAATTGATAATCAGCGTGTTCCGTTTTTATTCGGGGCGTTCCGTGTGGAAAAATGGAACGCTTCATGCGCCGCCGAAAATCTTCTGAAAACAAAAATCCCGCCTGGTTGAGGGCGGGATTAAATAATAGGTTTATAATAAAGTTTTAGTTGTTATCAGTACTGGCGCCGGTTTTGTCGGCGCTTTGTTTTTGCAACTCCGCCTTAAACGACTCGAGCATGCGGCCGCCGCGATAGAAATAACGACTGTAATAAGCATCATCAAGGCTGCTAATGGCTACCCCGCGCGATGAGGCGTGCGCAAACCTGTTATTGCCTAAATAAATGCCAACATGCGATATACGGCGGCTGTGTATTTTAAAGAATACCAGGTCTCCCTCTTTCAGTTCGTCGCGTTTTACCGGACTAACCATGCTGAAGATATCGCGCGAATTGCGCTGGATATCCATATTGAAAACGTCGCTGTATAATTCTTTGGTGAATGCTGAACAGTCAATTCCTTTTCTCGAGCTTCCGCCAAAACGGTACGGGGTACCGATCCAATCGTAAACAAAGTGAAAAAGTTTCATGTTTGATGTCGCCGACATGGCCACACCCATTATTTGGGATAAATAATCTTTAGCAAGTGATTCCTGGTCGTCAGTGTTCTTGTCGTCCGATGTACTTGGACTGGTTTTTGTTTGAGCCTGGGCTGCTAACACACTGAAAAATAACGCAATAACGATAGTAATTTTCTTCATTTAATCAATTAGTTTGTTGATTAGGCCAACAAATTGTTTATTAAATTGGACACCCTGTCTATTGTTCGCTACAAAACTATCCAAATTTTTTAAAATTGCAACAGAATGACTGTTTTTTTTCAACATTTGTGTGCCGATGTTAATTAACCGCCTGATTTTTTTTGATAAATGTAACGGCTGAAATTTTTTTTCTTTTTACTTAAATATTAACATCTTAACAATCGGGTGCTTTTTAACCCAAAATGAGGTTAAAAGGTAGCTTTAAAGTTGTACCGGGATGGCAAGATAAGGCGGATATTAAAATTATTACAATGTTTTTAACAAAATAGTGTTTAAACAACACCATTGCTTTTCTATATTTCGCAGATATAATTAGATTTGCGCATTATAATAAAATTGATCATTAATAATACATGAGTTCAATCGAAATAAATAAGGACACATACCTGATGTGGTATGAGGCTATGCTTTTGATGCGTAAGTTCGAAGAAAAAGCAGGGCAACTGTACGGTCAACAAAAAATAAGGGGCTTTTGCCACTTATACATAGGCCAGGAAGCTGTATTGGCCGGCGCGATGTCGGTACTAAAACAGGAAGACAGCATGATAACCGCTTACCGCGACCATGCGCACGCCATAGCAAAAGGTGTATCGTCAAACTCAATAATGGCAGAGCTTTACGGCAAAGCTACCGGCTGCTCAAAAGGCAAAGGCGGCTCGATGCACATGTTTGATAAAGAAAAGCACTTTTACGGCGGCCACGGTATAGTTGGCGGCCAGGTACCACTTGGCGCAGGTATAGCTTTTGCCGAAAAATATAAAGGTACCGAGTTTGTAAACGTTGCCTACATGGGCGACGGAGCCGTACGCCAGGGCGCACTTACCGAAACTTTTAACATGGCTGCCCTTTGGAAACTACCCGTAATTTTCGTTTGCGAAAACAATGGTTACGCCATGGGTACATCGCTTGAGCGTACCACCGCCCAAACCGACATTTATAAATTAGGCTTGCCTTACGGTATCCCGTCATCACCGGTTGATGGTATGGACCCTGCTGCAGTGCATAAAGCAATGGACGAAGCCGTTCAGCGCGCACGTGCCGGCGAAGGACCAACCTTTTTGGAAATGCGTACTTACAGGTACAAAGGTCACTCGATGTCGGACCCGCAAAAATACCGCACTAAGGAAGAACTGGAATCATACAAAGCAAAAGACCCTATTGAACTGACCCGCCATACCATACTTTCGGAAGGCTATGCTGATGAAAAATGGTTTGAAGAAATTGACGCCAAGATAAAAGCTGAGGTTGACGAGTCGGTGAAATTTGCTGAGGAGTCGCCATGGCCGGATGCATCGGAATTGTATACCGATGTGTACGTTCAAAAAGATTACCCTTATATAATGAGCTAATCGTTTAGCTAAATTGAATTTTTAAAGAACTATTGAATCAAATAATATATGGCCGAAGTAGTTAAAATGCCAAAAATGAGCGATACCATGACCGAAGGGGTATTGGCTAAGTGGCATAAAAAAGTTGGTGATAAGGTAAAATCGGGCGATGTGCTGGCTGAGATTGAAACCGATAAAGCCACCATGGATTTTGAATCGTATCAGGATGGCACCCTGCTTTACCTTGGTGTTGAGGAAGGCCAGGCTGTTCCTATTGACGCAGTTATTGCAGTTTTAGGCGCCGAAGGCGAAGATTATAAGGCAGCCCTTGATGCGGCAGGTACGGCAGCCCCGGCGGCAGAGGCACCAGCCGAACCGGAAAAGAAAGAAGAACCGGCAAAAGCAAAAGCGCCGAAAGCTGCTGAAGATAAAAAACCGGCGGAAGCTGTTGAAGCAAAACCAAAGGTTGATAAAAGCAGCATCCCGGCAACCGTTATCCGCATGCCTGCCCTGAGCGACACCATGACGGAAGGCGTTATAAACAAATGGAACTTTAAAGTTGGCGATACTGTAAAAAGCGACGATTCATTAGCCGATGTTGAAACCGACAAGGCTACCATGGAAGTTGTTGGTTACGAAGCCGGCACCTTATTATACATAGGCCCTAAAGAGGGTGAAGCTGCGCCGGTTAATGGCATTATCGCCATTGTTGGTAAAGCTGGCACTGACATCACACCTTTATTGAGTGACGACGAGGCCGCACCTGCTGCCAAAGCAGAAGAGGCACCTGCAGCAGAAGCTGCACCGGCAGAGGCAGAGTCTGATAGCCCGGCTGATGCAACAGCAAGCGACGACAGCCGCGTTAAGGCGTCGCCATTAGCACGTAAAATAGCCAAAGAAAAAGGCATTAACCTTAATGATGTAAAAGGCAGCGCCGAAGGCGGCCGCATTATTAAGAAAGATGTAGAGGAATATGTACCGGCTGCCAAATCCGCAGCGCCTGCACCTGTTGCTGCAACATCGGCGCCTGCAGCGGCACCCGCTGAAACCAGTGCACCAGCACCGGCTGCAAAACCAGCCCCTGCACCACTGCCTGCTTACACCGGCGAAGAGAAATATACCGAGAAACCGGTTAGCCAGATGCGTAAGGTGATCAGCAAGCGCTTAAGCGAGAGCTTGTTTACCGCACCGCACTTCTACGTAACCATGAGCATTGATATGGACCAGGCAATTGCTGCCCGCACCCGTATTAATGATGTGTCGCCGGTTAAAATATCATTCAACGATTTTGTGCTGAAAGCCTGTGCGGTTGCCTTAAAGCAGCACCCTGCTATCAATTCATCGTACCTTGGCGATAAAATACGCACCAATGAGCATGTGCATATCGGTGTAGCCGTTGCGGTTGACGAAGGCCTGCTTGTTCCGGTTGTACGTTTTGCCGATGGCAAATCATTAAGCCGCATCAGTGCCGAAGTGAAGGACTTTGCACAACGCGCCAAAGCTAAAAAACTGCAGCCTGCTGATTGGGAAGGTTCGACCTTTACCATATCGAACCTGGGTATGTTTGGCGTTGAGGAGTTCACTGCTATTATAAATACGCCTGATGCGTGTATACTTGCCGTTAGCGGTATACAGCAGGTGCCGGTTGTTAAAAACGGCGCCGTAGTACCGGGCAACGTAATGAAAGTAACCCTAAGCTGCGACCACCGCGTGGTTGACGGCGCAACAGGTGCCGCATTCCTGCAAACGTTAAAATCGTTGCTGGAAGAACCGGTAAGGCTTTTGATTTAATTTCGAATTTCGGAATTTCGATTTCGGATTTAGTATATAACAGCGATGGACTTTAGGGTTTATCGCTGTTTTTGTTTCGAAGTTTTTTGTCATTCTGAACGCAGTGAAGAATCTTATGCGGAAGAAAGGTCGCGTTCATACCTGTACAGCATTAATGTCGCGCGTAGAAGATTTTTCGCTGCGCTCAAGAGATAGTTCTTCGCTTTGCTCAGAATGACAAACTGCGAGGGCACTGTTAGACGCCATATTTTGTTAACTTGCATATCAATATGCTCTACTTCTCCATCATTATCGCCATCGTTATCAGCTTTACGCTCTACCAGCGCAAACGCCGCCGGGCGCTAACACAGGTAATACTCACCGATGCGCAAAAGAAGCTGCTGGCAAAAAACATCGATTATTATAATAAGTTATCGGATACAGATAAGCTTTATTTTGAAGATAAGATTGAACAGTTTTTGGATGATGTACGCGTTGAAGGTGTAGGCCTGACTATAACCGATACCGACCGCCTGATGGTGGCTTCGAGCGCGGTGATACCCATTTTCAGGTTTAGGGATTGGAGCTACCGCAATGTTACCAACGTATTATTGTACCCCGATACCTTCGATGAGGACTACCAGTTTGAAGGGGCGGAAGCCAGGAATATTTTGGGCATGGTTGGAACAGGATATATGAACGGGCAGATGATACTATCGCGCAAGGCGCTGGTAAAAGGATTCTCAGCAAGCCATGGCCGGGAAAACACCGGCATTCACGAATTTGTGCACCTGATTGATAAAGCTGATGGCGAAACGGATGGCATCCCCGAAGGATTTTTGCCTTATGAGTATATTAAACCCTGGGTTCGAATGATGCACCAGGAAGTGCACAAAATTGAATCCGGTCATTCGGATATCAACCCTTACGCCACCACCAACGAGGCTGAGTTTTTTGCAGTGGTAAGCGAATACTTTTTTGAAAAACCCCAGGAGTTTGAAACGAAGCACCCTGAGTTGTATGAAATGTTGAGCAGGATATTCAAATCTTCCTGATATTGATTAGCTTTAAGCAATCAACTTCACCCTTATGCATCGCAAAAATATTTTTTATACCGTTATAGGTCTGCTTTTGCTGACCGGCATTTTCAATCCCCTATCGGCACAAAAAAAGCAAGCCATTTCATTAGCGACATTAAAACAGGGTGAAACTGTTGACGGCTTTAAGGCAGTTGCTGTTTATTTAAACGATGCTGATAAACCTATGGGTGGCCGCTTTGTGCACCTGGCCACAGGTTTTACATTAGATTTGTTGCAGGTGGAGTCGGTGCCACAGACATTTATTTATGCCAACACGTTCCCGGTAAGCGATAAGGGCGAACCCCATACACAGGAGCACCTGCTGATAACCAAAGGCAGCAAAGGGCACCAGTTGAATACCCGGGAGGATATGTCGCTGGCTTTATCCAATGCGTTTACTTCGCAACTACATACCGTTTATAACTTTAACACCGGCGGCGGCGCTGAAGTATTTTATACATTATTTGAAGGTTATCTTGATGCCCTGCTTTATCCCGACTATACCAACGAAGAAGTTAGCCGCGAGGTACGCAACTGGGGCATTACGCAAAACCCGGATAAAACTTTGCGGTTGGAAGAAAAAGGCTCGGTTTACAACGAAATGTCATCGGGCATGAATAACCCGTACGCGCTGCTGTTCGATGAACTGGGTAGACTGCAATACGGGCCAAATCACCCTAACTCCTATAATGCCGGGGGACTTCCGGCAGGTATCAGGGAGTTGAATGCCGCCGATATTGCTGCTTATCATAAAAAAAACTACTACCTGGGCAACATGGGTGCAATAAACTCTGTGCCCAAAAGCATGCATCTGGCCAGTGTGCTTAACCGGGTAAACACCATCCTTAACCGCCTAAGCAGGGGCTCAAAAAGTACTGCCAGTGCCAATAAACTGCCTCCGCCCCACCCGGCTGAAAACGGCAAACTGGAAGCCATTGAATATCCTACTGAAAATGCCCAGCAGCCGGGCACGGTGTATATGTCGTTCCCGCCTGCACTAAAGTTAAGTACCATTGAGTACATCAAACTGAATAATTTTTTGAATGTATTTGCCGGCGACGCAACCACCAATTTGTACAAAATATTTGTCGACAGCAAAACCAAAATACCCGGCTTTGACGCACAGTCGGTTTTTGCTTATGTTGATTTTAAGCAGGGCGACCCGGTAACCATTGGCCTTGATGGTGTAAGCGCCGAAAACCTTACCAACGAGAAGGTTGCCATGGCCCGCAACAAAGTAATTGACGAACTGAAACGGGTTGCCGCCTTCGCTGATCACTCGCCCGAACTGCTGGAATTTAACAAGCGTTTCGCAAGCAGCCTGTTAAGCAGCAACCGCAGCGACGCCAAGTTTGTGAATAGTCCGCCAAAATTTGGCTTTCGCAATACCGGTGATAACTGGTATGTGGAACTGCAAATTTTAGAAGGTGTACCCGGTTTTACAAAATCGGTAATGCTGAAACCGCAGATGGCCGAAGTACGCCGCGACCTGGCTACCGGTGTGAACACCTGGAAGCCGCTGCTTGCCAAACTTGATTTGGAACATACGTTGCCGCTTACTGTTTACAGCAAGGGAAACCCGGCGTTACTTAAAAAACAGGAAACAGCACGTAAAATCCGTGCCGAAATAGAAGTGGCGAGGCTGAAAGACATATACAAAATCGATGACGACCAGGACGCAATAAAACGCTATAAAGCAGTTTACGATTCGAATACCATGGTGCTTGAAAAACTTGAGCAGGGCGGCAAAATTAAATTTATTGAGCATCCGCCCCTTACACTTGATGACGAGCTTGTTTACAAACGGCAGGTGCTGGCCAATGATGTGCCTGTAGTTGCATCGGTATTTGATAACATGACAAGCGCGACTGCGGGCCTGGCCATAAGCTTAAAAGGCATCCCGAAGGATAAATTGGTTTACCTGGCTGTGTTGCCTGATTTGCTCACCGCAACAGGCATAATTAAAGATGGTAAAGCGATAAGTTATGAGGACATGATACAGCTGGTGCAACAGCAGATCCTGAGCCTTAACAGCTACTACGGCACCAATGGCAAAAGCGGCCGGGCCGAATTGGTGATCAGCGCCGCCGGTAATAACCAGGCCGAAGCGCTTAAAGCTATTGAATGGATGGGCGATGTGCTGCAAAACCCCAACTGGACCACAGCCAACCTGCCACGCCTGCGCGATTTGGTCGACCAGGAACTGACCGGCATACGTAAAACCATGCAGGGTGCCGAAGAAAGCTGGGTAAATAACCCGCAACGGGCTTACCTATATCAAAACAGGCCACTGTTGCTGGCTACCACCTCC
>Ga0209455_1000693_pt1 | contig 19857 bp, 13 predicted proteins | sample AraplaCol_mCL_r2_FD_184275 | JGI IMG/M metagenome (GOLD analysis project Ga0209455, IMG submission 184275) | Arabidopsis root microbial communities from North Carolina, USA - plate scrape CL_Col_mCL_r2 (SPAdes) (version 2) | ecosystem: Host-associated > Plants > Roots > Endosphere | place: USA... | reverse complement strand
CGGCAACCAGGAAATGCGGCGCCAAGGCAAGGCCCTGGCCGTCAAGCGCTGCTTCCAAGGCCATCAGATAGGAGTCGAATTTCGGCGCTGCCCGGCCGCGCAAATTCGGAACACCTGCGGCCTGCAGCCAGACACGCCAGTCCTCTTCCTTGTTGAAGAGCTGCAGCAGGGCATGACCGGCGAGATCGGCGGGCTGCCTGAGACCCTTTCCCGTGTCGATCAGCGCTGGGCTACAGGCGGCGACCAAACGCGCCTCGGCCAGGAAGGTGTAGTGATAGGCGGGATCATTGATCTCGCCCGTACAGACCATGCCGATATCCGCTGTGCTAGGGTCGAAATGCCAGTGGAAATGGCTGGTATTGAAACGCACCAGGATATCGGGGTTGATGGCCTGGAAGTCATGCAGACGCGGCACCAGCCAGCGCACCGCCACGGTGACATAGACCTGCACCATCAGGTCGTCGCTTTTCGCCGCTCGCAGCACCAGCTCGGTGCCCTGGCCGATGCGATCGAAAGCATCACGCAGAAAGGGATAATAAAGCCCGCCGGCCTCGGTCAGTTCGACGCGGCGGGCCGTGCGGTGGAACAAGGAGGTGCCAAGGCGCTCTTCCAGGCCGGCGATCTGGTGACTGACGGCGCTCTGGGTGATGTTCAGTTCTTCGGCCGCCGCCCGGAAACTGCCAAGTCGGGCCGCCGCCTCGAAGGCGCGCAAGGCAGTCAAAGGCGGTATCTGGCGCCGCATCACGAACCCTGCTCCCCCGATATGTTTTCCGCGCCGCCGGACCCCAAGCGCTCTCCGGCGAGCCACCGACTGGTTGCGATCCGGTGACGATTTCCGTCGTTAGATGACTTTTTCTCATCTGGCAATGACATAGTCTCGTTTGCTTTGCCAGCAGCGGAAAGCGACGCTGACCGGGCCGCAAAAGGATGCGGTGACGCCCAGCCGGAATGGCGCAACATGCTGAATATGCAGCCTTCTCCCCGTCCCGCGGAACCTTCGCGCAGCTCCCGCAGCGAGCCTGCGCCGCAGGTAATGCGGCCGGGCCGGCCCTTACAGGGCCAGACGGCGCCGCTGCCGCAGCGCGTCCCGCAGGCGACGCCTTTGCTCCGCCAGAACCTGACCAGCGGCCGGTTCGAAATCGAGGTCGTGCTGCTGCCCGGCTTCCCGCTTTTCGATCTCGCCGCCCTCTGCGACACCTTCGATGCCGCCAATCGCCAGGCCGAACGGATTATTTTCTCCTGGCGCCTCCTGAGCCCCGACGGCAAGCCGGTTGCCAATGCACTGGGCGCCTTGACCGCCGTGCACGGCGCCATCGACGCCCAACGCCAGCCTGACAACATCCTGCTGCTCAGCAGCGGCGATCTCGCCGGCACCGACAAGCTGCAAGCCTGGCTGCGCCAGACGGTGGCACGGCACGGCCATGTGCTGGCGAGCGGTGCTGCTGTCGGCCTGATGGCGAAGGCCGGCCTGCTGAGCGCCAAGGCCTGCACGGCGCATTGGTCGGCACAGGATGCCCTGCTAGAAGCCTGGCCCGATCTCAATCTCAGCGACCGGCTCTATGTGGCGCAGGATCGGCGCCTCACCTGCGCCGGCGGCAAGGCCCTGATCGATTTCGCCCTCGCCTGCACGGCGGCAGCGCTCGGCGAAGGCACCACGCGCAAAGTGGCCGACGCCCTCAATCATGACCGTCTGCGCCCGGGCAGCGAAAGCCAGCATGCCTCACCCGCCGGCATACGCGGCATCCACAACCGCGTCCTCCTGAAGGCGATCGAGGTCATCGAGGCCAATCTCGCCGAGCCGATGAGCACCGAGGACCTGGCCGATGCCGCTGGCATCTGCCCGCGGCAATTGCAGCGCCTGTTCAAGCGCCAGTTCGGCATGCCGCCCGGCCAGTTCGCGATGCAGCGCCGTCTGCTGAAAGCGCGGCAATTGCTGCACCAGACGGAGATGAGCATCACCGAAGTGGGCGTCGCCCTCGGCTTTGTCTCGCTCTCGCATTTCTCCCGCTGCTACGCCAAGGCCTTCGGCCGCCAGCCGCGCCAGGACCGCCTGCGGCTGATCTGCGCTTGAAGATTTCGCGACACGGATATCGCCCGCAAATTTGCTGCCATTGCGGGACGTGACCCACTTTTGTCCGATTAAGCGTCTGCAGATATCGGACGAGGTATCGAGAGCGATTGGATATTTTCTCGCGAAGGCGAAGTGAGGCTCAATATACGACAGCCGTCACTTGTCCCCTCTCCCTAACCCTCCCCCGCGAGGGGGGAGGGAACGCTGTTGCCCGACCTCTCTGACCGGTTCTAGTTGAGTCAGCTGTACCCTTTTCTTCTGCCATCACCAAACATGCTCTAAATGCCTTGGATTCCCTCCCCCCTCGCGGGAGAGGGTTAGGGAGAGGGGGCGACTGCTGAGATATCATTGCAGGCGGCTTGACCCGGCAATCCATGGCAATCACCTCGCCTAGCCCTTCCCATGGACCCTCGACACAAGTCCGAGGGTGACAGAGCAAGGCAAGCGGGGGAAATAGCCGCGGGCCTTCACACCCGCCGAACGTGAATCCAGCTCATCTATCAATGAAATCATCTCGCTTGTGGCATTGACCCGCCGGGCCGAAGAATGGCCGGGCGACGCGACGCATGACTTGATCTCATGGCAGCACGACACTTGCGGCGGTTGCCAGCAGCCGTCATGGCCGCGAGACTGGGCCGCAAGAAGGGGCCGGCAATGACCGAAAGCCGGGCCAAGAAACAGGACGGGAGCGAGGGGAAGATGACCGATCATGCGCGCGTGGTGATCATCGGCGGCGGCGCCGTCGGCTGCAGCGCGCTTTATCACCTGGCGCAGCTCGGCTGGACCGATTGCCTGCTGCTGGAACGTGACGAGCTCACCTCCGGTTCGACCTGGCATGCCGCCGGCAATTGCCCGAATTTCTCGACCAGTTGGAACGTCATCAAGCTGCAGCGCCATTCGACCAGGCTCTATGCCAGGCTGGGCGACGAGGTCGATTATCCGATCAACTATCACGTCACCGGCTCGATCCGCCTCGCCCACAGCCAGGACCGGATGGACGAGTACAAGCATGTCATCGCCATGGCGCGGGCCCAGGGGATCGACTTCGAGCTCATGAGCCCAGCCGATATCAAGGCGAAATATCCCTTCATGGAGATGCACGACCTGGTCGGCGGCCTGTGGGACCCCTATGACGGCGATATCGATCCCAGCCAGCTGACGCAAGCATATGCCAAAGGCGCCAAGGACAAAGGCTGCCGCATCCAGCGTTTCACCAAGGTGACTGGCCTGACGCAACGCCCCGATGGCGGCTGGCTGGTGAAGACCGACAAGCGCGACATCACCTGCGAGATCGTCGTCAATGCCGCTGGCTACCGTGCCGGCGAGGTGATGGCGATGGTCGGCCAGTATCTGCCGATCATCTCCATGTCGCACCAGTATCTCGTCACCGAGACCATCCCGGAGCTTGAGGCCTATCAAGGCAAGCTGCCGCTGATGCGCGATCCGGATGTCAGCTATTACCTGCGCCAGGAACGCGCCGGCCTCATCCTCGGCCCCTATGAGAAGGAGCGGGCGCAGGCGCATTGGCGCGATGGCATCCCGGAGGATTTCGCCTATCAGCTCTATCCCGATGACCTCGAACGGTTGGAAAGCTATATCGAGGCGGCGATCGGCCGCGTGCCCTTGCTGGGCAAGGTCGGTGTGCAGCGGGTGATCAATGGTCCGATCCCCTATTCGCCGGACGGCAATCCCTATATCGGCCCGGCCCATGGGTTGAAGAACTTCTATCAATGCTGCTGCTTCAGCTTCGGCATCGCGCAATCCGGCGGTGCCGGCAAGACGGTCGCCGAATGGATAGCCCATGGCGAGCCGGAATGGGATTTCTGGTCGCTGGATCCGCGCCGCTACACCAACTACGCCACCAAGAGCTATGTAATCGACAAGGCGATCGAGCTTTACCAGAACGAATATGCGATCGCCTTCCCCAATAACGAATGGCCGGCCGGTCGTCCGGCGAAAACGACGCCGCTCTACGACCGGCTGAAGGCCAAGGGTGCCAATTTCTGCGCCCGCGGCGGCTGGGAACGCGCCGCCTGGTTTCCACGAGCGGATGGCCCGCAGACACCGAAGCCGAGCTTCCGACGCGCGAACTGGCATGAGGCCGTCGCCGCCGAATGCCAGGCGGTGCGTGAACGGGTCGGCATCCTCGATCTCGGCGGGTTCAGCAAGTTCGAACTGAGCGGTTCCGGTGCCGAAGCCTGGCTCGAGCGCATGATCTGCGGCAAGCTACCCAAGCAGGGACGGATCACGCTTTCTTACATGCTGAACGACAAGGGCGGCATCGTCAGCGAATTCACGATTACGAAACTAGGCGAGAACCGCTATTACCTGATCAGCGCCGCTGCCGCCGAATGGCATGACATCGACTGGATCGAAAAGCATCTGCCCACAGATGGCTCGGTGACCTTGACCAATCTCTCGGCGCGGATGGGTTCGCTCATCCTGGCCGGCCCGAAGGCGCGAGATGTCTTGGGGGCCGTCACCGAGGCTGATCTCTCCAATAAGGGCTTCCCCTGGCTCTCGGCCCAGGAGATCGAGATTGGCTTTGCCCGCATGCTGGCCTTGCGCGTCAACTACGTGGGCGAACTCGGCTGGGAACTGCACTGCCCGGTCGAGAACATGGTGGCGATCTATGAAGCGCTCTGGGCCGCGGGCCAAGCGCATGGCATCGCGGATTTCGGCATGTATGCGATGGACAGCCTCCGCCTCGAAAAATGCTATCGCGGCTGGAAGAGCGACATGACCCATGAATACACGCCGCTGATGGCAAGCCTCGATCGCTTCGTCGATTTCCAGAAGCCGGATTTCAAAGGGCTGAAGGCGCTGACCGACGAACGCAGCAAGGGACCGAAGGAACGCTTCGTGCCGCTGCTGCTGGCTGATGCGAAGGATTGCGATGCACCGACCTGTTCACCGGTCTATCTCGGTGATCAGTATGTCGGGCTGGTGGCGTCGGGTGGTTATGGCCATACGCTGCAGAAGAGTATCGCGCTGGCTTATGTCCGCACGGATCTCGCCAAGCCTGGGACGGAACTCGACGTGCTGGTGCTGGGCGAAAAGCGCAAGGCCGTGGTCGCGGAGGAGCCGCTGTATGATCCGGCGAATGAAAGGCTGCGAATGTAGCCGTAACTAAAGAGCGCTTCCCCCCTCACCCTTACCCTCTCCCGCGAGGGGCGAGGGAGTTCACCGAGCCTGCTGTCGACCTCTACGTCACGTGTGACGACGGCTCTTTGGGATACCGAACGTTGGCAACATCGTTCCCTCTCCCCTCGCGGGAGAGGGACAGGGAGAGGGGGGAAAGCTGATGAAAGAACGAGAGGAATAAGAATGTCACTCCCCACCCAAGCCCGCGTCGTCATCATTGGTGGTGGCATTGTCGGTTGTTCCGCGGCCTATCACCTGGCGCGGCTCGGCTGGACCGATACGGTCCTGCTGGAGCGCAAGAAGCTGACCAGCGGGACCACCTGGCATGCCGCCGGCTTGGTGCGTTCTTCGCTCTACACTCAGAATCTGACGAGGCTCGCGAAATACACCGTCGATCTCTACACGACACTGGAGCAGGAGACCGGCCAGGCAACCGGCTTCGTGCAACCGGGTTCGCTCTCCATCGCCACCAATGCCGAGCGCTGGGAGGAATTCCGCAGGGGTGCCGCCATGCTGCGCGGCTTCGATGTCATCGCCGAGGAGATCAGCGCGGCCGAGGTCAAGAAGAAATGGCCGCTGCTCAATGTCGATGATGTGATCGGTGCCATCTGGTATCCGAAGGACGGCAAGTGCAACCCTGCCGACACCACCATGGCCCTCGCCCGTGGCGCAAGGCAGAAGGGTGTCAAGATCTTCGAGGATACGCTGGTCAGGCGCGTCATCGTCGAGGATGGTGCGGCGATCGGTGTCGAGACCGACCAGGGCATCATCAAGGCGGAGAAGGTAGTCAATTGCGCCGGCATGTGGGCGCGGAATATCGGCGAGCAGGTGGGCGTCAACATTCCGCTGCAGGCCTGCGAGCATTTCTACATCGTCACCGAGCCGATGGAAGGCATGACGGCCGACCTGCCTGTGCTGCGCGACATGGATGCCTGTGCCTATTACAAGGAGGATGCCGGCAAGCTGCTGCTGGGTGCCTTCGAGCCCAAGGCCAAGCCCTGGGGCATCGACGGCATTCCGGCCGATTTCTGCTTCGACGAACTCCCCGAGGATTTCGACCATTTCGCGCCGATCCTGGAAGGCGCCATGCATCGTGTGCCGAGCCTGCAGAAGGTCGGCATCCGCAAATTCTTCAACGGGCCGGAAAGCTTCACCGCCGACCAGCGCTATTGCCTGGGCGAGGCGCCGGAGCTGAAGAATTTCTTCGTCGCCGCCGGCTTCAACTCGATCGGCATCCAGTCGGGTGGCGGCGCCGGCATGGCGCTGGCCCATTGGATCACCGAAGGTGAGCCGCCCTTCGATCTCTGGGACGTCGATATCCGCCGCTTCATGCCGCATCAGAGCCGCAAGAGCTTCCTGGTGCCACGTGTCTCGGAAGCGCTCGGCCTGCTCTATGCCATGCACTGGCCCTATCGCCAGTTCGAGACCTCGCGCCAGGTGCGACTCACGCCCTTCTACGATCGCTGGAAGGAACTAGGTGCCTGTTTCGGTGAAGTCGCCGGCTGGGAACGGCCGAACTGGTATGCGCCGCCCGAAGCTCGAAAAGGGGGCGTCGAGCCTGTCTATAAATACAGCTACGGCAAGCAGAACTGGTTCGAGTATTGCGCCGCCGAATGCCGCAACACCCGTGAGAAGGTGAGCCTGTTCGACCTTTCCACCTTCGCGAAATTCCTGGTGACAGGCCCGGATGCCGAGCGCGAGTTGCAGCGCCTCTCCAGCGCCAATATCGGGGTGACCGGCCGCGCCGCTTATACCCAATGGCTGAACAAACGCGGAGGCATCGAGGCTGACCTGACCGTCATCAAGCTCGCCGATGCGCGCTTCATGATCACCACGGCTGCCGCCACGGCGACCCGCGACCTGCATTACCTCAAGTCAAACCTGACGGCCGGTGCTCAGGTTCAGATCGAAGACATCACCACGCAATTCGGCACGATCGGCGTGATGGGCCCGAACAGCCGTACCCTCATCAACCGCCTGAGCGATGCCGATCTCTCCAACGACGCCTTCCCCTTCGGGACGGCGCAGAAGATCACCATCGGCGCCACCGAGGCGCTGGCGGTCCGCATCTCTTATGTCGGCGAGCTCGGCTGGGAACTCTACCTGCCGAGCGACTATGCGCGCGGCGTGCTCGATCAGTTGCTCGAGGTGGGCACCGATCTCGGCGTGAAGCCGGCCGGCATGCATGCGATGGATGCCTTGCGCTTGGAGAAGGGCTATCGCCACTGGGGCCATGATATCGGCCCGGACGACACGCCGGTCGAAGCCGGTCTTGCCTTCATCTGCGATTTCAAAAAGCCGGTACGTTTCATCGGCCAAGATGCGATCGAGAAGCAGAAGGCCGCAGGCACGCCGAAAAAACGGCTGGTGCAGTTCCTGATGCAGGATCCAAACGTTCTCCTGTATCACAACGAGCCGATCTATATGGATGGCAGGCTCACCGGATTCATCACCTCAGCGAACTACGCCCATACCCTGGGTGCCGCCATCGGCATGGGCTATGTCACGCATGAAAGCAGCGTCACGCCCGAGCTAATTGCCAAAGCTAAATTCGAGATTGATGTCGCCGGCAAGAAATATGCGGCCCAGGCAAGCCTGAAGCCGTTTCACGACCCCAGCAGTGCACGGATGAAGGTGTAAGAGGCAACGGTTAGGTCAAGGTCAATGACGGTCGAGGCGTCGGGTTTTGGCTGAAGCGGCGCCACGATCAATCGTTGGCCGTTTCCGCCGCTTCCGCCCGGCCGCCGAAAGATGGACGATGGGGGCTTTTGCCAGTAGTGGTCGCAACCATCCATGCATAATGATTCCGGTAGCGGCGATGACCAGCAGCAGGCCAAGGGCAATGATCGCCATATTGACCTGCGACATCATCACAGCACCTTGAAAGGCTGGTCATAGAAGGGGTCCGCTTCGTCAGGCTGTTGATCCATGCGTAAGGCCCTTTCCAAATCGGCTGGGTCGATGGTCAGCGTCTGCCGGATGCCCGGTTGATCACGGCTCGGGTGGAGATGGATAAAAGTTGCCAAGCGACGATAGGCGACAAAGGACACATCCTCGATCTGCTCTTCATCGGTTTCGACTTGATAACTTCCGGGCGACTGCTCTTCATCCAGGCCGGAGAGCAGAAATGGCTTTTTGAAAACAACAGTCGAGGTAATGGTTCGTGTTGCCATGCGACATCTCCTAAGCGGTAGCCCGGTACGATCCTGCCGGAAATAATGCCTTTTACCTCCGACCACACCCATCAAACTTCTCCCTCAGACGTGATAGCGGGAGAGCCAGATGACGAAGACGGCAATGAAAAGAACGATCGGAATAGCGATAGGTGGCGTTAGATATTTCATTTCAGCTCCTTCAGCGCCGCTGGCGCTTCATCTGATTGCGTCCGCGTTGCCGAACGTCTCTGCAACATCCCGTCGGCCGCCTCGGCATCATGCTGACGGTGCGGGATATGAGCCATCCGGCTATACCTAATAGGAATTGTTCATCGCAGCATTGGCGATGGCTTGGCCGGCCTTGGAGATATCCCTACCGGCGCCCGCGGTGGTGTTGCTGGCCGCCAGAAAGATAAGCGCCGAGAAACACAAGGTCAGAAGGCTTATGAGGGTGAGGGAGACAAGCCGGGGCACGGAAACTCCTTCGCTAAAAATGGGCCAATCCCGTGGATGAGCGGCATCCGAAATGGAAACCATCAACATCAAATCTGAGGATCGAGCGCCGGGACGACGGGTCATCCGAGCGAAGTCGCTTCTTTTTTTGGCTATGACAGGCAAATGGGCCTGTGCAACGCCGATTGCAAGCCCCAGCTGCGTGTATATTCAGCCGACAACGTCGGCCGGCCGGTGAACCGGCGACCGCGCACCAAACCGGTAGGCCATCGGCGTTGCCTAGCGCTCCAGCGGCACCACCGAGATGCTGTTGAAGGGTGAGCCTTCGACCACCTTGGTCGACCAGGCGAGATAGATCAGGACATTCTTCTGCTTGTCGTGGAAGCGGGTGATGCGCAGGCTCTTGAAGATCGCCGAGGTGCGCTCCGAGAAGATCACCTCGCCATCCTCGCTCTCATTGATCTTGCCGATGATTTTCGGGGCGCCGACGGCACGACAGGCGATGGAGAAGCGGCTGGGATCCTCCGCTAGGCCGACAGCACCTTTCCAGCCACCGGTCTCCGCCCGGCTGATATAGCAGGAAACACCATCGACCGCCGGATCGTCGAAGCGATCGACCACCACCTTGTCGTTCGGCGAGGTAAGGTGAAAAGTGGTCGAGACGGAACCGATCCGCTCCTGGGCACTCGCACCCGCAGTCAGCAATAGAAAAAGAGGCAAGAGGGCAACCAGGCGGCGCATCCGGCTTCTCCGATCACGGTATCAATACGCCTGATATATGTAGTTGCTGCTGCCGAATACCAGGGGAGGATCAGCCGGCGGATATATGCAGGTTGGAATTGGCGAGGATGTAGAGACTGACATAGATCAGGACGAGCGTTCCCTGGCCGATATATTCAAGAACCGTCGCGACAGGCGCATCGGACTCCGGCAGGGCTTCCGGCAGCCGGCTGGAAACGGCGGTATATTTGCGCGCTGCCATGTTGCCGCGGGCTGCGGCCCGGTCACACCAGGGTTGTCCGTCTTTCGCCGATGGGGCCGACCCGCCCCGGCCCTCCATGTAATAGAGGCAGAGGGCGAGTTCGCCATTCTCGTCATCGGCCGCGGCGGCGCGGTGAAAGTAATGCAAGGCGGCAACCGTGTCGCGCTCGCGCCGCGGCATCGTCATCAACTCCGTCGCGGATTGCGGCGCCCGGGACGGGACCGGCGCAACACCGGCGAGATAAACCTCGCCGATCATGGCCCAGATCGCCGGCCGCTCCTGCGCCTCGGCGGCACGCAACCAGCGCCAGCCCTGCGCCGCACTCTGCCACCGACCATCGCCGGCGAAATAGCTCTCCGCCAAGGTCACCTGTGCCTCGCCGAGGCCCTGTTCCGCCGCCTGGTGCAGCCAGTAATCTGCGAGATCGTCATCCTGCGGGACGACGGTACCGCGGTGATAAAGTTGCGCCAGTTGCAGCTGGGCGATGGCATTCCCCTGCGCCGCCGCCGTGCGGAAGGCCGTCACCATGGCATCGTATTTGTGCTCCGCGCGATAGGTGACGGCAGCAGCGAGTTCCGGCGCCTGCAAGGCCTCATCGACCTCTGCTTGCGACATCGACGCGACCGGGCCGATATCGGTGGTGTCGATGGTGGCAACCGAGGGCTGATCAGGCCGACCGCCGCCTGACGCGCAAGCAGCGAGGAGGAGACAGGCAGCAACCAGCAGCGGGCGGCGACCTGCCGACCGCATCCGCGAACACCCTGTGATCCCCCCTGACATCTTCACCCTGATTCTCCACCACGACGTGCAGAAGCTAGCGCCACGTTTCGACGAAAGAAAGTGGGTGCTGAAGGCTGCAAAGATCGGGGCCCGCCTGGGTGCTACATATCTGGTTAAGCCCGGCGGTGATGAATCAGAGGCTTATCGGGTAATGCTATGATTACGGGCGAGAAACTTGGCGGTGGCAGCGGGTATATTTTTCTGCATGGATGCCGCCGACGGGATCAAGCCGGGGCATGACAGTAGAAAAAACCGATCGCGAAAATGCGAAAAGGGCTCTCCCACCGGTCGGCGAGAGAGCTCCTGATCACAAAGTCCGCAGATGGCGATCAGTATTCGCTGAAGACCTCGCGGAAGATCTTGTACATCTCATCGATATGGCTCTTCTCCGAAACCAGGGCGGGTGCACAGATGCCGGCATCGCCGGTGAACTTGATGTGCAGGCCCTTGGCGAAGAGCCGCTTGGTGGCGTCATAGCCCCGCAGGCCCGGCTTCGAGGCCGGGGCGAGATCGATGCCGCAGAGCAGGCCGTAGCCGCGGATATCGGTCACCGCCTTGATGTCCTTCAGCGCATACATGCGGTCGAGGAAGTAACCCGAAAGCTCCGCGGCGCGCTCGAACAGGCCTTCCTTCTCATAGATCTGCAAGGCGGCGATGCCGGCGGCACAGGCCGCGGGATGGGCCGAATAAGTATAGCCATGAAAGAATTCCACGGCGCCATCGGCGGCGGCACCAATGACGGTATTGTAGATCTTGTCGCTGACGGCGACGGCGCCCATCGGCATGGCACCATTGGTCAGCGCCTTCGCCATGGTGATCATGTCCGGCACGACGTCGAAGCTCTGCGAGGCGAAGGCCTTGCCGGTGCGGCCGAAGCCGGTGATCACTTCGTCGAAGACCAGCAGGATGCCGTTCTTGTCGCAGATCTCGCGCAGGCGCTTGAGATAGCCCTTGGGCGGAATGAGGACGCCGGTCGAGCCGGCGATCGGCTCGACGAAGCAGGCGGCGATGGAACGCGGGCCGTTCATGTCGACAAAGCGCTGCAGGTCCTCCGCCAGTTCGACACCGGTCGCCGGTTCACCCCTGGCGAAACGGTTCTCCGGCAGCCAGGTATGGCGCAGATGGACGACGCCCGGCATCACCGCGCCGAAGGCCTCGCGGTTGCGCACCATGCCGCTCAGCGAGACACCGCCGATATTGACGCCGTGATAGGCGCGCTCGCGGCTGACGAAGCGGGTGCGCTGGCCTTCGCCGTTCGCCACGTGATAGGCGAGCGCGATCTTGATGGCGCTTTCCACCGCCTCGGAACCCGAGTTGCAGAAGAAGACGTAATTGAGATCACCCGGCGTGATCTTGGCCACCATGCGAGCCAGTTCGAAGGAGCTGGGATGGCCAGTCTGGAAATGCGGCGTGTAGTCGAGCTCCTGCATCTGCGCCGTCACCGCATCGACGATCTCCTTGCGGCCATGGCCGGCAGCGCAGCAGAACAGGCCTGACGAGGCATCGATCAGCTTTTCGCCCTTATGGTTCCAATAATAAAGCCCCTGGGCCTTGACCATTAGCCGCGGATCGGTCTTGAAGTCGCGGTTGGTGGTGAAGGGCATCCAGTGGTTTTCCAGGGTATTGGCGGCGTAATGCATGGCGTTCTCCTCACTGGGGCAATCTCGGCGGAAGCGGCGCAGGCGGCGGCGATCCAGAGACCGGCGGATGGAAGGCAGTCTAGGACTTCGGCCGGACCGCCCCATAGGCACAGGCCCATGCAAAGGACGGGGCCAGTTGGGCCTGGGGCGAGGGACGAGCCCAGTCGGCTTGGCCAACCGACGCCGGGACGCATGCCGCCCTCCAGAACGGAACGATCCCGGCTTCCCCTGCCGCTTCAAACCCGCCGCGCCGGTTGATATAGTGCCGCCGCAAGGGGAGTAAATCGTGGGCCACGCCAGCCAAGCCTATCTGTTCCATCTCGACGAAGATGCCTCGGTGACCTTACAGGCGCGGCTGCGCCGGCGCCTCGTCTCCGCCATCCTCGACGGGCAAATTCCGGCCGGCCGGCCCCTACCCTCCTGCCGCAGCCTCGCCCGCAGCCTGAAGATCGCCCGCAACACGGTGGTGCTGACCTATCAGGACCTGGTCGAGGAGGGCTACCTGGTCTCCCGCGAGCGCAGCGGCTTCTTCGTCAACCCTGACATCCTGCGCAACCGGGCGTCGGGCAAAGCGGCCGTCGGCAAGGCGAACCCTGCCAAGGCGGAAACGCCACGGCCCGCACCGGCGACCGATTGGCAGAAGCGGCTGCTCTCCCATCCCTCGCAGCAGCGCAGCGTAGTGAAGCCGCAGAACTGGGCCGATCAGCCTTATCCCTTCATCTATGGCCAGGTCGATCAGAAGATCTTCCCGCTGGCCGCCTGGCGGGAATGCTCACGCCAGGCGCTCAGCATCGACTCCGTCAAGGATTGGTCGAAGGACCGCTTCACCGAAGACGACCCGATGCTGGTCGAGCAGATCCGCACCCGCCTGCTGCCGCGGCGCGGGGTGATGGCGACGGCGGATGAGATCCTGGTCACGGTGGGGGCGCAGAACGCCCTCTATCTGCTGGTGCAATTGCTGTTCAACAACGAGACCCGCTTCGGCATCGAGGATCCCGGCTATACCGATGCCCGCAATATCGCCGCCTTGCGCACCGGCCATATCAAGGGCCTCGATGTCGATGGCGAGGGCCTGATCGTCGACCGGCGGCTGGGGGATTGCGACTATGTCTATACGACGCCGAGCCACCAGTTCCCCACCACCGTCACCATGAGCCTGGCGCGGCGCCATGCCTTGCTGGAAGCGGCGGAGCGCAAGGACTTCATCGTCATCGAGGATGATTACGAGAGCGAGCTCGCCCATGCCGGCACGCCGCAGCCGGCCCTGAAGTCGCTGGACAGCCGGGATCGGGTGATCTTCATCGCCAGCCTCTCCAAGACCCTCGCCCCGGGCCTGCGCTTCGGCTACATGGTGGGGCCGCGTGCCTTCATCCGCGAGGCGCGCGCCTTGCGGCGCCTGATCCTGCGCCATCCCGCCGCAAACAATCAGCGGACCATCGCCCTCTTCCTCGCTGACGGTCATTACGACGGCCTGCTGCGGCGATTGAGCTACGCCTATCGCGACCGCCTCCTGGAAACCCAGGCGGCGCTCACCAAGTACCTGCCGGAATTCACCGTCGATATGGCGAGCGGCGGTTCCGCCCTGTGGATCAAGGGTCCAGCTGGCCTCGATATGCAGGCGGTGGAAGCCGATGCCTTGAAACGCGGTGTGGTGATCGAGGCAGGGGCTGTGCACTTCCTGCGGCCAATGATCGAGGTCAATGGCCGCAAAGGCGAGAGCAGCAGCTATTTCCGGCTCGGCGTCTCCTCGATCCCGATCGAGCGGATCGAGCCCGGCATCAAGATCCTGGCCGAGGTGATCCGGTCCAGCCAGGCCTCTGCCGCCGGTGTGCGTGGCAAGCGTTGAGGCCATCGTTCGAGAAACCGGCTGCTGGCCCAATATGACCGGTGAGGCTGGTTCTGGCATCACACATCGATTGACCTATGCTGCGACTTAGGCGGCCTCCCCGGATGCCACGCGACAAAGATCGAGACGAGCGAGCCGATGCCTGGACCTCAACTGCTGATCATCAATGCCGGCTCGTCGAGCCTCAAATTCGCGGTCTATGAGGTCGGGCAAGGTGGACCGATTGCCGGGCTGCGCGGCCAGATCGCCGGCATCGGCCAGGGAAAGACCAGGCTCGAGCTGAACGATCAGCAGGTTGCCGCCAACTGGCCCTTCTCCCCCGAGAAGATCGGCACCCATCAAGCCGCGCTGCACTTTCTTGTCGACAAGCTCGGACTGCAAGAGCAGCCACAGGACTGGCTCGGCATCGGCCACCGCATCGTGCATGGCGGCACTATCTTCACCCGGCCGGTCGTGCTGACGGCAGCGCATATCACCGCGCTCGACGGCCTCATCCCGCTCGCCCCGTTGCATCAGCCGCACAATGTCGGCGCCATCAAGGCATTGCGTGACCTGGTGCCGCGGATGCTGCAGGTCGGCTGTTTCGACACCGCCTTCCATGCCAAGAATCCGGAACGTGTCGCCCGCTTTGCCCTGCCAGAGGCTTATTGGCTGCAAGGCATCCGGCGCTACGGCTTTCATGGCCTCTCTTACGAGGCGATCCTGACGCGGCTACGACACGAGCGAGGAATGATACCGCCGCGCCTGATCGTGGCGCATCTTGGCAATGGCGCCAGCATGGCGGCGATCCGTGATGGCGTCGGTCTCGCCACCACCATGGGTTTCTCGACTCTGGATGGGCTGGTGATGGGGACGCGACCCGGCATGATCGATCCCGGCGTGCTGCTGCATCTGCTGCAGAAGGGCATGAGCGCCACTGAGCTGGAGCGGCTGCTCTATCATGAAAGCGGGTTGCTCGGTGTTTCCGGACTGAGCGCCGATATGAAGACCGTGAGCCAGAGCGATCTGCCGCAGGCGAAGCGGGCGATCGACCTCTATTGTCACCGGGTGGCGGTGGAACTGGGCCGCCTCACGGCGGAATTACAGGGCCTCGACATGCTGGTCTTCACCGGCGGCGTCGGCGAGAACGCCCATGAGATCCGCAACCGCATCGCTGCCGAGGCCGGCTGGCTCGGCATCGCGCTGGATGAAGAGGTCAACGCACGAACCCGACAGATGGCGCAAGGCACGACGATTTCCCAAACGGGCTCACTGCCGGTCCTGGTCGTGCCCACCGATGAAGAAGGCGTCATTGCCCGGCATTGCGTGCGCTTGCTGGGAGCTTAAACACTACTGCCGATGCCAGAAGGTAACGAGGGCCAGGCCCCTCTCCCCAACCCTCCCCCGCAAGGGGGGAGGGAGTGCACCGGACTCGTTATAAGCAGAGCCGCATACCTCACCGGTCAATATCCTGAGGCGCACGACAGAAGATGGCGAAGCTCGACATCAACAACAGCGTCCCCTCCCCCCTCGCGGGGGAGGGTTAGGGAGAGGGGGAAGCAAAGACCGGATCAGACCGGGCGTCGCTCGTTACCAGTCAAACTTATCCGTGACGGCACGCTGGCCAACGAGAAAAGCATCGGCCACCAGCTGCAACGGAGCCGCATCGATGTCGTTCTCCTGCCGATCGAGGAGATGCGCGAAGCGCTCATAGATCGCCTCATATTCGGCCAGGGCCTCGGTCACGACCGGCTTGCCGTCAACTGCCAGTTTTGAGCCGCCATCGGTCAGGGCCAGCACCTGGCCATCGGTCGTGGCGATGGTGATGTTCCAGGTTTGCGGACCGGTCTGACGCCAGTCGAATTCGGCGCACAGATCTTCGTTCCCCCCTTGCGCGGTCTTGAAGCGGAGATCGGCGGCGATGGGCGTGTCGCGGTTGGCCGGGAAGAGCAGTTTCGCGTCCTGGACGAAGACCGGCTCCGGTAGGATGCGCGTGACGATCGAAAGCGCATTGATGCCGGGATCGAAGACGCCGAAACCGCCGGCTTGCCAGATCCATTCCTGGCCGGGATGCCAGCGTCGCACGTCTTCCTTCCATTCGACGTGAAGCCTGGCAAGCCGCTTGCCCTTGAGCAGCTTCTTCGCCGTCTCGACGCCGGCATTATATTGCGAATGCCAGGTCGTATAGATCACCCGCTTGGTCGCCGCGGCATGGGCGATAAGGTCGGTCAGTTCCGAGGTCGTCGCCGTGGTCGGCTTTTCCAGCAAAGCATGACGACCAGCATCCAGCACCGTCCGGGTGATGCCGTGGCGTACATTGGGCGGCGTGCAGATGGCAACGGCGTCGACATCCGGCAAGCCTGCCAGCATTTCCTCCGTGGTCTTGAAGCTCGGCACGCCGGGGCGACCGATGCCGCGCTGGCTGACCAGGGCTGCCAGTTCAAAACGGGGATTCTTGGCGATGACCGGCAGATGCTGGTCCTCAGTGATCTTGCCGATACCGACAATGGCGATGCGATAGGTTTTCATGGCAGGTCCCGCGGGGAAGGAGGGCCGAAATGGGAAGCAGCGAGCCCTTGATGTATCGCGAGATTGATAGCGCTGACAAGTGCCGCCGATCGGCGCTATCGGCCGGACAGCCGCTGTCAGAGCCAGGTCGCGATAGCCTTGCCGGCGCTGAGCACGGCCAGAAGCATGAGAAGGCGCAATACCCAGCGGCGAAAGGTTTCTTCGCTGACATGACGGAAGGATTTAGCGCCGATCGAGACGCCGAGCAGCAGAGGAATGAGCCAGAGTGCTGCCTGCAGGAAGGTCTGGCGGGTGATCAAGTCATGGTAGGCATCCCAGGCGAGGCCCATGCTGTCGGTGCCGATGAAATAGGCAATGACAGAGGCGCGGCCGATGGCAGCGGCTCCCGGCGTCGAGAAGAAAAACAGGATGACCGGCGGCCCACCGATGCCGAAGGCGCCGTTGAGAATGCCGGAAAAAGCGCCGGTGACCGTGGTCGCAGCTGGCCCCGGCGTCTTTTCGAGATGAAAACCGCGCAGCATCGCCGCCGCCGTGACGATCACGAAGGCCGACATCGCCACGGTCATGGGGGCGGCCGGTACATTGGCGAGCGCTGCGACGCCGAGCGGCGTGCCGACGACGCAACCGATCAACAGGAAGATCAAAGCGCGCCAATGGATCTCCCGCCAGATACTCGGGATGAGATGCAGCGAGGCGGCGATTTCCAGCATGAAGATCGAAGGCACGACCTCGCTTTGCGGCATGATGAGCGTGATGGCGGTAATGGCCAGCAGCGAAAAGCCGAACCCCGAAAAGCCGCGCACGATCGCCGCGCCGAAGACGGCGACGCATGAAAAGACGAGATGCAACAGCGGAATGCCCCAGATATCCATGCAGCTTCAATAGCAAACCGGATCGTCGCAGCGATAGAGCCAGATGGCCGGGGAATTCGGTGATCCGATGGGCCAGGAACGATGCTTGGAGCGCCGCATTCCGCTCCCTTGTCACGCCCGGACTTGTTCCGGGCAGCCATGGTGGCCACTATACCCGTCTTCTGCCATGGACCCTCGGATCAAGTCCGAGAGTGACAATGAGACGATGGCGATCATCGAGGCCACCCCAGTTCCATGAAAAATCCCGCCCCATTTCTGGAGCGGGATCCTTCTCGTTCAACGAAGATGGTAGCCGGCTTACTTCGGCAGCGAACCTTCGACGCCATCGGCCAGCCAGTCCATGCCGGCGATGGCGCCGTCATCAAGGGCCGCACCGTCGGCCACCTTGACGGCACCGGTCTGGTCCTTGATCGGGCCCTTGAAGATGACGATCTTGCCGCTGCCGATATCGGCCTCGATCTGCTTGGCGAGCGCAGCCACATCATCCGGCATGTTGGTGTAAGGCGCCATCTTCAGCATACCGGTATTGAGGCCGCCCCAGGTGTCGATGCTCTTCCAGCTGCCGTCGAGCACAGCATTGGCACGCTGCACGTAATAGGGCTCCCAATTGTCCGTCGAGGAGGTCAATTGCGCGGTCGGGCCGGCGGAGATCATGTCCGATGCCTGGCCGAAGCACTTGATGCCGCGCTGCTGCGCCACCTGAACCGGGGCTGTCGAATCGGTATGCTGGGCGATGATATCGGCGCCCTGGTCGATCAGCGCCTTCGCTGCATCGGCTTCCTTGCCGGGATCGTACCAGGAATTGACGAAGACGGCCTTGATCTTGGCAGCCGGGTTCACCGAACGCATGCCGAGGATGAAGGCGTTCATGCCCATGATGACTTCCGGGATCGGCACCGAGCCGATATAGCCGACGACACCGGCCTTCGACATCTTGCCGGCGATGACGCCCTGGATATAGCGGCCTTCATAGAAGCGGATGTTGTAAGTGGCGACGTTCTCGGCGCGCTTATAGCCGGTCGCATGCTCGAACTTCACCTTGGGGAAGCGCTTCGCCACCTTCAGCGTCGCATTCATGTAGCCGAACGAGGTGGTGAAGATCAGGCCATGACCCTTGGAGGCCAGTTCCGAAATCACGCGTTCGGAATCGGCGCCTTCCTTGACGCTCTCGACATAGGTGGTCTTGATCTTGTCGCCGAGATCGGCTTCCAGCGCCTTGCGGGCGCGGTCATGCTGATGGGTCCAGCCGAAATCCTCGACCGGGCCGACATAGACGAAACCGATCTTCAGCGGGTCTGCGGCAAAGGCCGGCCGAATGATGCTCGGCGCCGCCAAAGTGGCCAGCGAGGCTCCCAGCAATTTGTTGAAAGTTCTTCTTTCCATCATGATCCCCCTTGGAGTCAGATTTGTTTTTGAAGTCAGATCCGTCTTGCGACTGGCGCCATTGTTACCGGACCTCACCCATGGGCGATCGATCCCGTTGCGGGAATGGCTCCAGCTTTTTCAGTGCGGATCTCCGCGCATATCGCATTCATCCCAGACATCTTGATCACTTGCCACCCGGCTTTTCTTTGGCGGGAAGCAGAAAGCTCCCGCGGCGCCTTGATTGCACAATTGACCATCGAATTCCTTAGCATGAGCACTTTGTCAGCGGAAGTTTCACTATATATCACAGGCTGTGCCAATGGTTGGCACATCTTTGTGGCTTGTCCGCCAGCCGAAAACCGCGGATGGCCGCCGAGTCGCCGCCGGCATCCGGCTCGCCTTCACGCCGCCGAGCGGAAGCTTGCACGCCGGATGGGGCAAGGCTAGCGTGACAGGATCGGTATCGGCGCAGGACGCCTGCCGATGGATCGTGGCCCTCGCCTGGAACGGGGCCCAAGCCGGAGCCCCTGGATGACCGAGCTACCCCTGACCGACTCGCCCGCTTTCGCCGTCCCCGATTTCGCCGTCAGGGCCATCAACCTTGCCTCGGCCCGGCTGGGCGCCAGCGCCCTCTTCGCCACCGATGATTTCTTCGCCGACAAGTCCCGCATGCTGCAGGACAGCCCGGCGGTGTTCATCACGGATAAATACGATGCCAATGGCAAATGGATGGATGGCTGGGAATCGAAGCGCCGGCGCCAGGGCGGCCATGACTTCTGCATCGTCAAGCTGGGTGCACGCGGCATCATCCAGGGTGTCGATATCGACACCAGCCATTTCACCGGCAACTATCCCCCTGCGGCCTCCCTGGAAGCCTGTGTTGCGACCGGCGCGCCTGATGAGAAGACGGTATGGACGGAGATCCTTCCCGCCGTCTCGCTGGGCCCATCGGCACATCATTTCCATGCCATCAACAACAGCGATTCCTGGACCCATCTGCGCCTCCATATCTATCCCGATGGCGGCGTCGCCCGGCTGCGC
>Ga0209455_1000692_pt1 | contig 19864 bp, 15 predicted proteins | sample AraplaCol_mCL_r2_FD_184275 | JGI IMG/M metagenome (GOLD analysis project Ga0209455, IMG submission 184275) | Arabidopsis root microbial communities from North Carolina, USA - plate scrape CL_Col_mCL_r2 (SPAdes) (version 2) | ecosystem: Host-associated > Plants > Roots > Endosphere | place: USA... | reverse complement strand
TCGTCGCGGTGACCGATCCGGGTTCAAAGCTGGAGAAGGTCGCCAAGGACCACGCTTACTTCGACATCTTCTACGGCGATCCGGCGATCGGCGGGCGTTATTCGGTGCTGTCGGTGTTCGGCATGGTGCCTGCGGCGATGATGGGCATCGACGTCGAGGACTTCTTCGCCAAGACCGCGCCGATGGTGCAGGCGTGCGGACCCGACGCGCCGCCCGCGCAAAATCCGGGCGTGCATCTGGGCGTGATCATGGGCGAGGCGGCCAATGCCGGCCGTGACAAGCTGACCATCCTGACCACGCCCGAGCTGGAGCCGATCGGCGCCTGGCTGGAACAGCTTCTCGCCGAGTCCACCGGCAAACATGGCAAGGGCATCGTGCCGGTCGATCTGGAGCCGTCGGCCCCCGCCGAGGATTATGGCGCGGACCGTCTGTTCGCGGTCCTCAGCCTCGACGGCGACGAGGACAAGGATCTCGACAAGCATGTTGCCGAGCTGATCGCCGCGGGGCAGCCGGTGGTGAAATTCACGCTCGCCGACAAGGCGCTGATCGGCCAGGAATTCTTCCGCTGGGAGATCGCGACCGCGATTGCAGGCGCGGTGATCGGGATCGATCCGTTCGACCAGCCCGACGTCGAGGACGCCAAGATCCAGACGCGCCAGCTGATCGATGCTTACGAGAAATCGGGCAGCCTGGCGCCGGAAACGCCCTTCCACGAGGATGCGGAGATCGCTTTCTTCGCGCCGGGCGACCACGGCTTCGCGCCGAGCGATCCGGTGGAGATATTGCGCACGCATTTCGCGAGCCTGGAGGCCGGAAATTATTTCGGCTTCCTCGCTTATATCGAGCGCAACGACGAGCATGAGGAAGCGATCGCCCGCATGCGCGAGCAGGTGGTCGAGGCCAAGGGCGTTGCCACCGTCGCCGGCTTCGGCCCGCGTTTCCTCCATTCGACCGGGCAGGCCTATAAGGGTGGGCCCAAGACGGGCGTCTTCCTGGAGATTACGCGCACGCCCGTTCCGGATGTGGCGGTGCCCAACCACAAGGCCAGCTTCGGCACGGTCCAGGTGGCGCAGGCGCGCGGCGACCTCGACGTGCTCGCCTCGCGCGGACAGCGCGTGTTGCGGGTGCACCTCAAGACCGGGGACCTAGGCCGGCTTGAGGCGTTGGTCGACGAAGCGCTCAAGAACTAAGCGGGAGTCAGGACATGCGGATCGGAATGATCGGCCTCGGCCGGATGGGCGGCAATATCATCCGCCGGCTGATGCAGCACGGCCATGAAGGCGTGGTCTATGACCGCGACAAGGCGGCGGTGGACAAATTGGCGGGTGAAGGCGCGACCGCGGCCACCGACCTCAAGGACATGAAGAGCAAGCTCGCCAAGCCGGCGATCTTCTGGGTGATGCTGCCGGCGGGCAAGATCACCGAGGACACGATCCAGCAGCTTGCCGAAATCTGCGAGCCGGGCGACATCATCATCGATGGCGGCAACACCTTCTACAAGGACGATATCCGCCGCGCGAAGCAGTTGGCCGAGAAGAAGATCGATTATGTCGATGTCGGCACATCGGGCGGCGTGTGGGGGCTGGAGCGCGGCTATTGCATGATGATCGGCGGGCCCAAGCCCGTGTTCGAGCATCTCGATCCGATCTTCGACGCGATGGCGCCGGGGATAGGGACGGTCGAGCGCACGCCCGGCCTGACCGAGGAAGATGCGCGCGCCGAGCGCGGCTATATCCATGCCGGGCCGGCGGGTTCGGGCCACTTCGTGAAGATGGTCCACAACGGCATCGAATATGGCCTGATGCAGGCGTTCGCCGAGGGCTTCGACATCCTCAAGGGCAAGAACAACGCCGACCGCCTGCCCGAGGACGAACGGTTCGATATCAACCTGAAGCAGGTCGCGGAGGTGTGGCGGCGCGGATCGGTGGTGGCGTCCTGGCTGCTCGACCTGACCGCGATCGCGCTCGCCAAGGATCCGCAGCTCGGCGCGTTCAGCGGCGACGTCGCGGATTCGGGCGAGGGCCAGTGGACGATCGATGCGGCAATGGAGGAAGCGGTGCCGGCCAATGTGCTGACCGCAAGCCTGTTCGCGCGCTATCGCAGCCGGATCGACCATACGTTCGGCGAAAAGGTCCTGTCCGCCATGCGCTTCGGCTTTGGCGGCCACGTCGAGCCGAAATAGTGGAAACAGTCCGGCAAGCTGATCGTCATGCCGGACTTGTTCCGGCATCCACCCATCCCCACCGGATTCCCGAGCGGCCCAGTGGACCCCGGAACAAGTCCGGGGTGACGGAGGAAAGCTAAATGGCTGCAGCTCTGAAGCAGGCGCCGCCGGCGACTTTGGTGATCTTCGGCGGCACGGGCGATCTTGCCAAAAGGCTGCTCGTGCCTGCGATCGTGCATCTGTGCGCGGATGGGCTGATCGGCGACAAGCTCGACATCGTCGGCATCGGATCGAGCGAGGGCGATGACGAGATGCTGCGCTCGGGGCTCGACGAATTCGCGCCCAAGGATGGCGACTGGAAAGCCTTACGCAAGCGGATCACCTACCTGAAGGGCGACTTCACGCAGGATCAGGTGTTCGCGGACCTGAAGACCAGGCTCGGCAAGGCGGGCAACGTCGTCTTCTACCTCGCCACGCCCGCCAAATTCTTCGGGCCGATCATCGAAAGCCTCGCCAAGGCCGGGCTGATGCAGGAAGGCAAAGACACGTTCCGGCGGGTCGCGGTGGAGAAGCCGTTCGGGCACGATCTCGCTTCGGCCCAGGCGCTCAACAAGCAGATCCTCGCCGCCGTCGACGAGAGCCAGGTTTACCGCATCGACCATTTCCTGGGGAAGGAGACGGTCCAGAACATCATGGTCGCACGCTTCGCCAACCCTTGGCTCGAGGCGGTGTGGAACAACCGTTATATCGACAGCGTGCAGATCACAGCGGCCGAGACGGTCGACGTCGGCACGCGCGGCGCTTTCTACGATGCGACCGGCGCGCTGCGCGACATGGTGCCCAACCATCTGTTCCAGCTGATGGCGATGGTGGGAATGGAGCCTCCCAACGACCTCGCAGCCGATTCTATCCGCGGCGAAAAGGCCAAGGTGCTGTCGGCGGTGCGCATCCCGACCAGGGACGAAGCCAAGGCGGACGGCGTGCGTGGCCAATATGCGGACTATCGCAAGGCCGCCGACGTCGACCCGAAGAGCAATACCGAGACCTATGTCGCGCTGAAGCTGTGGATCGACAGCTGGCGCTGGGCGGGCGTGCCTTTCTACCTGCGCACAGGCAAGGCGCTGAAGGCGCGCGATACCGAGATCGTGATCACCTTCAGGCCCGTGCCGCTCGCGCTGTTCCGCGAGACCGCGGTCGCGCAATTGCCCCCCAACCGGCTGATCCTGCAATTGCAGCCCAACGAGGGCATCGACCTGGATTTCATGGTCAAGAAGCCCGGGCCCAAGATGCAGGCGGTGCCGGTCGCGCTCGATTTCAAATATGCCGAGCAGTTCAAGATCGGCGGGCGCACCGGCTACGAGACATTAGTCTACGACATGATGATGGGCGACCAGACCTTGTTCCAGCGCGCGGACCAGATCGAGGCGGGCTGGGCAGCGGTGCAGCCGTTCCTTGATTTGTGGTCGAAGAGCAAAGCCAAGGTCGAAACATATAAGCGCGGATCGGACGGGCCTGCTTGCGCAGCCGATCTGATCGCGCGCGACGGACGGGAATGGCACGAAATCTCATGAGCTTGAAATTCGCGATCAGCGACGTCGACGGGACTTTGGTCAATCACGACAAGAAGCTGACTCAGCCCACGATCGACGCGGTCGCGCGGCTGCAGGCGGCGGGCGTGCCTTTCACCATTATCAGCGCGCGGCCACCGAGCGGGATCGCCTTCCTGGTCGAGGCTCTCAAACCGACCGGGCCGATCGCCGCCTTCAACGGCGGCACCGTGATCGCGCCGGGCGGTACGATCCTCGAACGCCACACGCTCAAACGCAGCGCGGTTGAACAGAGCTTTGCGATCGCCGGCCAGTCAGGTGCGACACCGTGGATATTTGCGGAAGGGCGTTGGCATATCGTCGACCCCGCCAATCCCCACGTACCGCACGAAGTCCTAGCGTCGGCGCAACAGCCGGTCGTCGAGACCGACATGACCCACCTGTTCGACGAGGTCGACAAGCTCACCTGGGTGAGCGACGACCATGATCTGCTGCTCGACCTGCAGAAGCGGATGCGCGCCCACTTCGGGGCCATCGCGACGATCGGCATGTCGCAGACTTATTATCTCGACCTCACGCATCCGCTGGCAAACAAGGGCGATGGCGTCGCCACGCTGGCGCGGATCGCAGGAGTCGACCTCAAGGACGTGGTCGTGTTCGGCGACCAATATAATGACGTGCCGATGTTCGAACGCGCTGGAATTGCGATCTGCATGGGCCAGGCGCCGGAACCGGTGAAGGCCAAAGCGACTTATGTCTGCCTCAGCAATGACGAGGACGGCGTCGCCAACGCGATCGACACGATCCTCCTGCCGATGCTCAAGGGGTAAATAAAGAGATGAAGAAGCTGATCGCCTTCGACCTGGACGGAACGCTGGCGCTCAGCAAACAGCCCTTGGACGACGAGATGGCGGACCTGCTCGCCAAGCTGACGCAGGTGGCGATGGTCGACATCATCTCGGGCGGCGACTGGCCGCAGTTCGAGAAGCAGGTGGTGAGCCGGATGCCGGGCTACGCCAATCTCGACAATTTCATCATCCAGCCGACCACCGGAACCAAGCTTTACCGCCACCAGGACGGCGCGTGGAAGGCGATCTACGCCGAGCTGTTCACCGAGGAAGAAGGCAAGCAGATCCGCGACGCGCTCAAGAAAGCGGTCGAACAAGCGGGCTTTGCCGGCGAGAAGACCTGGGGCGAGCAGATCGAGGATCGGGGCAGCCAGGTGACCTTTTCGGCGCTCGGCCAGCAGGCGCCGCTCGAAGCCAAGGACAAGTGGGACCCCGACCACGAGAAGCGCAAGAAGCTGCAGAAGATATTGCAGGGGATGCTGCCCGATCTGTCGATCAACATGGGCGGATCGACCTCGATCGACATCACACGCAAGGGTGTCGACAAGGCCTATGGCCTCAAAAAGCTGAGCGAGACGGTCGGGGTCGAACTGGACGCGATCCTGTTCCTGGGCGACGCGATCTTCCCGGGCGGCAATGACTATCCCGCCAAGACGCTTGGCCTGGATACGGTGCGCGTGCGCGACGTGCCGGAAACCAAATCTGTCGTCACGGGACTGATCGCCTGTATGAAGCCCTGATGGGCAAGCTTCCTGTCATCCTCGCCACGGGTTTCACGCGCGAAGTCCGCACGGTCGAGGCACCTGGAATCGTCGCGATAGCGGGTGGCGGGGTCGCCGAACGCCTGGAAGAACGGCTCGACGCCGCCGCACACCAGGGTGCGGCGGGAATAATCAGTTATGGACTGACCGGTGGCTTGGCCGATGGCCTTCGGATTGGCGATTGGGTGGTCGGCAACCATCTGCGCGGCGCGATCGACCATGCTTGCGATTCCGCCTGGCGGGACGCGATTGCCGCGCGGTTGCCGGGTGCCAAAGTCGGTGCCTTCTTCGCTGACGGCCGCATGATCGACACGATCGCGGAGAAGCGCGCTTTGGGCGTGAATCACGATGCGCTGGCGGTGGATATGGAAAGCCATGTCGCGGCGCGGGTCGCCAAGGCCTATGGCCTACCCTTCGCGATCGCGCGGATCGTCTCGGACGAGGTCGGTCATCTGCTGCCGCACGCGATCACCGTGTCGATGCGCCCCGACGGCGGGTTCGATCGCACGCGCATGCGCGCGAGCCTGGCCGCCGAACCCGGGCAGATGCGCGATGTCGTGCAGACGATGGCGCAGTTCCTTACCGGCTTCCGCGGCTTACGGGCGGGTGCGCGCGCGATGGGCGAGCGGGCTGCCTTCCCGCACTGACGTCAGAGCGTGTCGAGTGCCCTTCGGCCGAGGCCCGGATCGTCGCTGAAGAAGCCGTCGATGCCCTGGCGGATATAAGCCTGAATTTCCGCGACCGAGCCCGCTTCGTTGCGTGCCGCCGGGCCGTTGCCGTCCTGGAAGTCAGCGGCGAGAAAATAATTCTCCGGGCGGAAGGTCCAGACGTGGACGAGCAGGCCGGCCCTGTGCGCATCGGCGACGAGACTGGTCGGCGCGGCCAGCTTCTTGTCAGGCCCGAGCGGGATGATCGCGCGCGTCGGCGGGGCGACCACGTCAGCATATTCGGCGATCTCGGCGAGACCCGCGGGGGCCACCATCTCGCTGAAGCTGGGGCCCGTTCCGGCCTTGACCACGTCGGCGGGCTTGCCCGCGCCGGGCTCGACCAATTGCATCAGGCGGGTGTGCGCCGGATGACCGAGCTTGGCGCGCATATATTTGAGGTTGGCGATCTCGAACGACTGGATTTCGAGCGGGCAGCGGCGGGTGTAATCGTGGCGCCCCAGGATCGCGAGGAAGCGGTCCTCCATCGGCAGGCCGATGCTTGCGAAATAGGTCGAATGCTTGATCTCGGGCACCAGCCCGATCATCCGCCCGCGCGCCGCCGATTCCGCCGCGGCGAAATCGATCATCTCTTCCCAGGTGGGAATGTCGAACTGACCGTTCATCGCCGCATTGTGCGGGCGAAGCTGTGGCAGGCGCTCGATTGCGCGCAGGCTCTTCAGCTCTGCGAGCGTGAAATCCTCGGTGAACCAGCCTTCCTGGCGTTCGCCATCGACCATCTTGACCGTCTTGCGGCTTGCGAACTCCGGATGCTGGGCGACGTCGGTCGTCTCGATGATGTTATTTTCGTGCCGCGCGACCAGCACGCCGTCCTTGGTGATGCAGAGATCGGGCTCGATATAATCCGCGCCGTCCGCAATCGCCTTGGCATAAGACGCAAGCGTGTGTTCGGGCCGCAGCGCCGAGGCGCCGCGATGCCCGAATATCTCGACCTTGCGCGCAGGCGGCGCGGCCAGCGCGCCACTGGCACCCGCTACGACTGCCGCAGCGCCCATGACCTTGACCGCCTCCCTGCGGGTGAAGCCACCCATATCAGAAACCGACGCCGAAGGTCAGGAACCACTGGCGCGGTGCGATCGGGTAAGCCGAATAGCTGTTGGTGGCCGAACCGATCGAGAGCGTCGACACGCCCTTCTTGTCGAACAGGTTGGTGACGTTGAGCGCGACATGCGCCTTGTGCAGATGCAGCCAGTCGGTCGGCAGATCGACGCCGATCTGCGCCGAGGTCAGGAAGTAGGAACTGACGCTCGTGTCGTTGGCGTAGGTCGCGAAGCGCCGGCCGACATAGTCGCCGATCAGCTGCGCGTCGAACGGCCCGACGTTGAGCGAGGCGACCGACTTGTTCATCCACTTGGGGCTGCCCGGGATCTGCTTGCCGCAGGTCGGCACCACGCCGTTCACGACCACCAGCCCGCCGATGCAGGTGCCGGTCGCGGCGCCGATGCCTGTCGCCGCGGACGTGTAGTCGCTCTGATACTTGGACAAATTGTACGAGGTCGCGTTGTAGAGCGACACCGCATGGCCAAGATGCAGCGTGAAGGCCGCGTCGACGCCGTCGGTGTGGACGTCGCCGACATTGACCAGGATCGAGGTTCCGCCGGTGATGCCGCTGCCCGCGATGCCGCCCGGATTGGTCGAGATGGCGAGCAGCCGGTTGCTGAACACGACATGGTAATAATTGACCTGCGCTTCGAGCGCGACGCCATCCGAGAAGCTGCGGTGCGAGCGCAGGCCGCCTTCATAGGTCCAGCTGCTCTCGGGCTTGCCCTGCGTGGCGAAGGCGTCGAACGCGGTCTGGCTGCCCGTGAACCAGGGGCCACCACCGCCGGCGAGATAGGCCTGATACTGGCGCAGGTTCTTCTGGACGTTGAAATAGACCTGCTCGTGCCCGTTGAAGTCGTAGGTCGCGCCGATCGCGGGCAGGAACCAGCGCAAAGTGTTGATCGTGCCCTGCGGCAGGCCGCCGGTCAGACCCGACAACGAGCCGAGCTTGGGCTGGACGGGGAAAGTGCCGGTCGCCCATTGCGCACTGGTCTTGAAGCCGGCCTGGACGGTCAGCTGCTGGAACGGCTGCCAGGTATCCTGCAGGTGGAGCTGGAGCTCGTTGATCTTCGCGTCGCCCTGATATTGGGTGAAGAGCGGCTGCTCGACATCGAGCGGGCGGATATAGGGCGTGCTCGATGCCGGATTGGTGACGTCGACCGCATACCAGCGGCGATACTGGACCGTGCTGTTATGCTCGAACCAGCCACCGAGTTCGATCTTGTGCGCGCCAAGATCGAGGTTGAGCGACGAGATCACGCCCTCGCGGTTGATGCGATATTCGGTGGTGCGCGTGATCAGACCCGATCCGCCCGTCGCCGCGACCAGGGCCGCGCCGGCCGCCGCCGCCTGGGCATCGGTCAAAGCGGTGCAGGCAGCAGGGCGAACGCCGTTGGCGTTGCCGCCGAAGCGGCAATTGGCCGGCAAGGTCGCATAAGCCGGATCTAGATAAGGCTGCGCGGTCGTGATCGACTGACCGAGCGGACCGGCGACGACGCCGGCGCCGTCATTGTGGTGGAAATAGCCGGTGGTCGACCAGGTGATGCGATCCGAAAGGTGCGCCTCATATTTCGCGTAACCGAGATAGTCGGTGCGCTGCGCATCCGAATAATAATTGCGGTAATTGCCGCCGACATTGGCTGGCGAGTTGCCCATCGCGTTCAGATAGCCGGTCCGGTAGCCGTCGAAATCCGGATAGAAGAATGGCTTTGTGTAGGGCGTGTAGAGCTGGACCGGGGTGGCGGTCCCGCCCGCCGAAGGGACGAAGAAGGTGGTGGCGTCCTCGTTCGGCTGGGTCATGTCGTTATAGTCGAAATAGAGCGTCAGCTTGCCATTGCTGTCGTCGTGGACGAACTTGGCATTGGCCTGCCAGCCCTTCTGGATGCCGTTGAAATCCCAGGCGCGAGCACGCTGACGCGCACCGGAGACCGAGATGCTGTTGTTGCCGCCGAATTGGCCGCTGTCGACGCGGAGGTATGTCCGCGATGTGCCGAAGCTGCCGACCGTCTGGTTCGCCTGGACGCCGAAATGCGCGAGCGGATCGGACGAGAAGGTTTCGATCGTGCCGCCCAAATTGCTGTTCGACGGCGTGCCGAGATCGCCTGCGCCGGTGGTGACGACCACGCGGCCGACATTTTCCGAGATGACGGCGCGTTCGGGCGAGAGGCCATTATAATTGCCGTAGCTCTGGTCGCCCAGCGGCAGGCCGTCCATCGTGTAGCCGAGCTGCTGGAAGTTGAAGCCGTGGATGAAAATCTGCGCGTTCTGCTCGTTATTCCCCCACGGATCGGCGGTGATGTAGAGCACGCCCGGCAGCGTCTCGATCGCCTTCAGCGGCGACACGCCCGGCAGGATCTTCTGGATTTCGGCTTGCGAGATGGCGGTCGCGGAGCGCGTCGGCTTCGCACCGGTCACGATCACCGTGCCCGCGTCGCCATCGCCATCGGCACCGTCAGCGACGGCTGCATCGGCCGCCGGAGCAGCGGATAGGGCATCCGTCCGGTCGGCGGCATGGAGCGCCGCCGGCGCCAAGCTGGCGATGGTGAGGGCGAGCAAAGATACAGTGGTGCGAGCCATGATTTTCCCGATTTGCTGCGGTGCAAGATCGGCGGGGCCTAGCGGAGGCTCGATGTTGTTTTGGTGACGGTGGCGTTTCGATTTCGTGACGCGCAAAATTATCCCGGAAACGGTCCGCTGCGGCCGTTGCTAAAGGCCTGTTAACGAACCGAATCTATAGGCCTAGCCCAAAGAGGCACCTTCCCGGATACGACCATGTCCACTAACCAGACGATCATGAAGGCGGCGAAGATGTCGGGCGAGCTCGGCATCCGCACGCTCGATCTTCAGGCCGATATTTCGGAACTCGCGACGCGCGTGACCGAACAGGCGTCGACCATCGCCACGATCCGCGGCGAGGCCGACCGACTTTCCGAAAATGGCCAGAATGTCACGCAGGCCGCGCAGGATGCGCGCGAGAACGCCACCGCCGCGCGCAGCGTGATCGACGACAGCAACCGCCGCCTGTCGGGTGCGACCGCCAACGTGCTGGGGTTGATCGATCAGGTCACGCACATCCATGCCGGCCTTGAGGCCTTCACCAATGCGCTATCGACCGTGGGGCGCGTCACCGGCGCGATCCGCGACATCGCCAGCCAGACCAATTTGCTGGCACTCAATGCCACGATCGAAGCGGCGCGCGCGGGCGATGCGGGCCGCGGCTTCACCGTGGTCGCGAGCGAGGTAAAGAAGCTCGCCCAGGAAACCGCGCAGGCGACGCAGACGATTGAGCATTCGATCGTCGCGCTGACCGGCGAGGCCGACCGCATGCTCCACCGCATCAACGACGGTACCGCCAAGGCCCGCTCGGCGCATGCCGGCGCGCAGGATATCGAGGCCTTGGTCGAACGGCTGGGATCGCTGATGCGCGGCCTGTCCGACATCAGCGACAGCGTCGCCGACCGGATCGGGTCGATGGTCGCCTCAGTCGACAACGTCCATGCCGGCCTGGGTGCGCTGAGCGCGACTTCGACCGACAACGCGACCGGCCTGCAGCGTCTGTCGGACCGTGTTACGGACGTCAGCAACGACACCAACGAATTGCTGCAATATTTTGCGGAGAGCGGAACCGAGATTCCGGATTCGCCCTATATCCGTTTCGGGCTCGAGGTAGCGCAGGACGTGTCGATCAAGCTCGAGCAGGCGATCGCGGAGGGTCGGCTGACCGAGGCCGATCTGTTCAGCCAGAATTACGCGCAGATTCCGGGCACCAACCCGCCGCTCTACAGCCACCCCGCGCAGGCTTTGGTCGTCGCGGCAGCACGCCCGCATCAGGAAAAGGCGCGCGGCTATAAGGGCTTCTTCGGCATGACCTTCACCGATCGCAATGCCTATGGCGCGGTGGCGATGCCCGAACGCGCGCAGCCGCAGCGGCCCGGCCAGGACGACTGGAATGCCGAACATGCGCGCCAGGGTGTGATCTTCGATTTCCCCGACACGCGCGAGCAGTGTCTGATCACGCAGCCTTTCTGCATTAAGGCCTATCGCCGCGGCGTCGCGGGCGGGGGCGTGGTGCTGTTGAAGCAGGTGATCGCGTCGATCCACGTGCGTGGACGCCATTGGGGCATCCTCCAGTTCGCCTATGAGGATCAAGGCTGAGGATTTGATCCTGCGGTCCGGCATCGAGTCTTTTTGTTAGTACGCTTCGGCATCCGCCGAAGCTCGCCGCACCAGCCCGCACCCCCACTCGGCCTCCCAACGGAAGCTTATTCTATGGGAGGTCGGGTGGGGGTGCGGGCCGGTGCCGCCATATAAAGACGGTAAGGGCCGGCCGCGGTGGCGACCGGCCCCCCCGAGGCGCCTTGGGGGTGGCGCCTCAGCAGTCGCGCGACTGCAGCCCCCAGGCCGTTCGTCGCATGCGGCATGATGCCACATTCATGGTTAATTGATACAGGAATGAAACGATCGCGCTAGTGGCTGTTTTGCAAACTCTTTTGCGCAGCAAAAGCGGTTGGCGGGACCGCGATCGATGCCGTTCGTCGCATATTTCGGCGGCTGGCCGAATAGCGGGACATCCGCCGCATCGCGCCGCACGCCGACCGCACGAAAGCTGCGCCGCCGCCATACGACGCTAATCGCCGCCGCGGGCCAAGCCCAAAGCCTTGTCCCCAGGCGGCAGGGCCTGGAACAGGGGAAGGGGAGGCGGTGCTGGTCCCTTAAGCGGCCGCCTCCCCTTTGCTCTCACTGCGGGCTCCGCACCACGCTCTCTTGCGCCGAAAGCGCCTGCCAGCGCCGATCGCGATAGAGGAAGATGTCGGTGAAGCGCACCGTGCCGACCGGCTTGCCCGTAGCGTCTATCTGCCCGTTGAGACCATGAACGATCCCGACCTCGCCATGCAGCGCCACTTCGATTTCGCTCAACTCAAGGCGCGTGTCGGGCCGATGCGGCAAGGCGGCCAGCACCTGCGCGCGCGGGACGCGCTGGCCGGCCCAGTTGGTGTCGGTGAATTCGGGCGCGAGCAGACAGGCGAGCCCATCGCCGTCACGCGTCTCGAGCAGATGGACCCAGCGGGCCTCGGCGGCCCGCAGGCCGGCCGCGTCGTGCCGATCGGCAAGGGGACAAGGCCGCGCCGCCGTCGTGGCGGCAAGCGCGGCCAATAACATCACCAATGGCATGAGCTTCGCCTTTCGGCGAAGGCCATAGCCTAGTTGCGCACGCGGCGCAGGATGGAGAGGCCGGCCCAGCCCGTAAGCAGGGCCATGCCCGCGACGCAGACCCAGCCGAACATATCCCCGATGCGACCGTAGAGCGTGGGGTGCGCTGTGGCGGGCATCGTCACGCGCGCTACCCCCATGCCATCGACCGAGCGCGCTTCCGACATCATGCGGCCGGAACTGTCATAGCCGCCGACCAGGCCGTCGCGCGCGGAGCGGGCGATAGCATAACCGCTTTCGACCGCACGCATCGCGGTCATGCGCGCACCCATCCAGCCGTCGCGGCCGAAATCCCAGGCCGGGATCGCCATAAGCCCCACCCGGCCCGCATATTCGCGGCCGATCGAGGGAATGTGCATATCCTTGCAGATCGCGACCCCGAACCGCACGCCGCCGAGCGTGGAGAAAAAGGGCGTGGTACCCGGCACGTCACGCGCCTCGAGATGCGGGACCATACGCTGCTTGTCGTACCAGGCGGTGCGGCCATCGGGCGCCGCGATCAGGGCGCGATTGCGATAGACATCGCCCTTCACCTCCAGCCCGGCGACGAGCGTCGCGCCACTCGCTTTCGCCGCCGCGGACAGGTCGCGTGCGGCGGCGTCCGCGGCGGCGGTATCGAGCAAGGCGATCTTTTCGGGCAACACGACCAATCCGCCGCGCGGCGCCTGGGCGTGTACCGCTGGCGCATAGGCCGCCCACACGTTCGGCCATTCGGTCGGAATATATGGAAAGCGGTCCGTCGCGAGCATCACTGCCTGCACCTGACCCGTGTCGCGCCGCATATGCACGACCGAGAAAAGCGCGACGGCGAGGCCCAGCAGCACCAGTCCGGCGATCGCGGCAACGCGCTGCGCGGCGGGCCAGACGCGGATGAGCAGCAAGCCGGCGAACGAGCCCGGCAACAGAATCAGGAAGGCGACCGCAGGCACGCCGCCCAAGGCCGCGACCTGGATCAGGCCGGGCATGTCGCTCTGGCTGTAGGCGATGCTACCGGCCGCGCCGTTGACCGAGGTGGCGAGCATGATCTGTTCGAGCGCGGCGACGATGACGGGGAAGACCAGCATCGCCAACCCAAGCGGCAGGCGCGGCGCCGCGAACCTGCTCAGGCCGAGCGCGAGGCCGAGCAGCAGGATCCGGAGCACGATCACGTTCGCGACCAAGCCGGGCCCGAGCAGGCTCAGATAATAAGGGATCAACGGCAAGGTCGCGGTCGCGCCGGCGACGATGCTTGTGGTCCATAGGTTGCGCGTGCGGCCTGAGGCTGCGACGAGCAAGGGCATCGGGGCGAGCCAGGCGGCCCACCACAGCGGATGGAGCGCATAGCTTGCGGCGAGCAGCGCGCCGCCGATCAAAGATGCGCCAGCCGAGATGAGTAGCCCGCGATCGGCAATGCCGATCCGGGGCACGGGCTGGGCGAGGGTCGAGGTCGTCATGATCGTCTCCCATCAAAAGGACGATCGGCCCAATTGTCGGCGCCGCGGCCCATTTCCAGCCGCGTTTCGCGAATGGGCGAACGGGTTCGGGCATGGGCAGACGGGTTGCAGCGCCGCGCGCGGCTTGGCAGACCAATGTCATGCGGATCGAGGGCTGGCATGGAGAGATTGGCGGCGCGCGCTGGTGGGCGCGGCTGCTGGCCTTTGCCGCCTTCGCGGGCGCGCTGATGGGCCTTTTCGGCCCGTTCGGCTCCTACCTCAACGGCGGCCTGCTGGTGCTCGTGCTGCACTGGACGCTGATGAGCATGTTCGGCGCGGTCGTATGCGGGCTGACCCTGCCCTTCATGGTGCGCTGGCTGGCGCGGCGCGGCTTCCCCTTGTGGTTCGCGCTGTTGATCTCGCTCGCGATCGTGTCCTTGCCGATGAGCGTGGTCGCCGCGACCGAGGCGCGCTGGATCTGGCCTTGGCAGACGGGCCTGCTGCGGGCTCCGGACTGGTATGTGCAGACCTTGCTGCCGAGCCTGATCACGGTCTCCGGCTGGTTGTTGCTCGAATATGCGCGCGGCGCGCGGACGCGCCCAGTCCCGATCGCGCAGCCGGAGCAGGTTGCGCTCGCAGGGCCCGTCCTCTGCCTGCAGATGGAGGATCATTATGTACGCGTGCATCGCGCGGGCGGATCGACGCTGGAGCTGATGCCCTTCCAGGACGCGATCGCGCGCTACGGCCATGGCGGGCTGCAGGTGCATCGCAGCTGGTGGGTTGCGGCGGATGCGGTGGTCGCGGCCGAGCGCGACGGGCGCAACTGGCGGCTTCGTCTTTCGAATGACCTTGTCGTGCCGGTCGCGCGCAACAGCGTGGCCGCGGTCCGCCAGCGCAGCCTGATCGGACCCGAAAGCTAGGCTGCCGCGGGCACGGGCTCCGCTGCCGCGGCAGCGGCTTCGATCACGGGTACGAAATCGGCGGCGGTGAGGCTGCACGCGCCGACCAGCAGCCCGTCAACGCCCTCGATCGCGCTGATCCAGCCCGCATTCTGCGGATTGACCGAGCCGCCATAGAGGATGCGCGTCTGCGCGGCATTGCCACCGTAGGAGCGAACCAGGCTGGCGCGGATCGCGGCGTGCATCTCCGCAATCTCGACGCTCATCGGCGTGCGGCCCGAGCCGATCGCCCAGATCGGCTCGTAGGCGATCACCATCCGTTCGGGCAGCACCGCTGCCGGGAGCGAAGCGCAGACCTGGTGCGAGATGAGCGCGGCGGCATTGCCGGAACGGCGTTCGGCAGCACTTTCGCCGACGCAAATGATCGGGATCAGCCCGGCGCAGACCGCAGCCGCCGCCTTCGCGCTGACCTCCGCGTCGGTCTCGCCCAGCTTGCGGCGCTCGCTATGGCCGACAATCACATAGGCCGCGCCGAAATCGCGCAGCAATGCCGCCGAGGTCGAGCCGGTGTGCGCCCCTTCGAGCAGATGGTGGCAATCCTGCCCGCCGACATCGAGCCGGGGCGCAACCTCGCGCGCGGGGCCGATCAGCGGGAAAGGCGGACAGAGCGCGACGTCGATATCGAGCCGTCCGGCAACCTCGTTGACCGCTTCGAGTTCGGCGAGCCGATCGCGGCTCGCCACCATCTTCCAGTTTCCGGCAACAAGCTTGCGGCCCAAATCAGCCCTCCTGCAGCCGTGCTTCGAGCGCGTCCTGCTCGCGCCACAAGGCAGGCGGCAGGCGATCGCCGAAGCTTGCGAGATAGTCGCGGCTGAGCGCGGCTTCCTGCGCCCAGACGTCGCGGTCGACGCCGAGCAGAATGTCGCGGTCGGCAGCGCTCAGATCCAGTCCCTGCAGATCGAGCGCGCCGACCGCCGGCAAGCGACCAAGGGGGGAATCGGAGGCTTCCGCCTCGCCCTCGATCCGCTCGACGATCCATTTGAGCACGCGGACATTCTCGCCGAAGCCCGGCCAGACGAATTTGCCGTCCGCATTCTTGCGGAACCAGTTGACCATGTAGAGGCGCGGCAGCCGGCTCGCGTCCGAGGCTGCGGCGGCGCCCATGCGCAGCCAGTGCGCGAAATAATCGGCCATGTGATAGCCGCAGAAAGGCAGCATCGCGAACGGATCGCGGCGGAGCGTGCCGATCGCGTTTTCCGCCGCCGCCGTGCCTTCGGAAGCGATGTTGGCGGCGAGATAGACGCCGTGCTGCCAGTCATAGGCCTCGGTCACCAGCGGCACCGCCGAGGCGCGACGGCCGCCGAACAGGATAGCCGAGATCGGCACGCCCTCGGGCGAATCCCATTCGGGCGCGATCGCGGGGCATTGCGCGGCGGGCGCGGCGAAGCGGGCATTGGGGTGCGCGGCGGGCGTATCGGCGCCGGGCCACCAGCGGCGGCCCTGCCAATCGGTCAGGCCCGACGGGGGGGAGGCTGTCAGGCCTTCCCACCAGACATCGTCCTCTTCGGTGAGGGCGGTGTTGGTGAAGATGCAATTCGCATGCAGCGTCTCGATCGCATTGCGGTTGGTCGCGGGGCCGGTGCCGGGCGCCACGCCGAAGAACCCCGCTTCGGGATTGATCGCGTAAAGACGCCCATCCTTGCCGAAACGCATCCAGGCGATGTCGTCGCCGATCGTCTCCGCCTTCCAGCCGGCGAGCGTCGGTTCGAGCATCGCCATGTTGGTCTTGCCGCAGGCGCTCGGGAAAGCCGCCGCGATATAATGGACCTGCCCCTTGGGCGAGGTCAGCTTGAGGATCAGCATATGCTCCGCAAGCCAGCCCTCGTCGCGCGCCATCACCGAGGCGATGCGCAGCGCGAAGCACTTCTTGCCGAGCAAAGCGTTGCCGCCATAGCCCGAGCCGTAGGACCAGATTTCGCGCGTTTCGGGGAAATGGACGATCCATTTCTCTTCGTTGCACGGCCACGGCACATCCTCTGCGCCATCGCCAAGCGGCATGCCGACGCTGTGAACGCACCGCACGAAGAAGCCGTCGTCACCCAGCATGTCGAGCGCGGGCTGGCCCATGCGCGTCATGATCTTCATCGACAGCACGACATAGGCGCTGTCGGTCAGCTCGACCCCGATCGCGCTCTTGTCCGAGCCCAAGGGCCCCATGCAATAGGGCACGACATACATCGTCCGCCCGCGCATGCAGCCCGCGAACAACGGATCGAGCGTAGCGCGCATCGCGGCGGGGTCGCGCCAATTGTTGGTCGGGCCGGCATCCTCTTCGCGATCGGAGCAGATGAAGGTGCGGCTCTCGACGCGGGCGACGTCGCGCGGATCGGAGCGGGCGTAGAAGCTGTTGGGACGGATGGACGGATCGAGCCGGGTAAGCGTGCCCCGCGCCACCAGCATGTCGCTCAGGTCGCGCCATTCGGCGTCCGAGCCATCGCACCAGCGGATCGCGTCGGGCTGGGTGTGGGCAGCAACTTCCGCGACCCAATCGAGCAAGGCGCGATGTCGGGTCGGCGGGGTGCTTTCCTGTTCGGTTTCGTCGGGACGCATGGCGAGCAACTGACCGAGCATGATACGCTCTTCCTCTCCGCTAACACGGCTTTTTACCTGAGCGTCGCCTAGGCCAGCTTGATCAGGATAAACAAATTCGAATAGCAGGAAGGGTATAAGCTGAAGCTATAGATCATTTCATGGCCGAGCCGTTCGACCTCAACCTGCGCCATTTGCGCGCGCTCGGCGCGATCGCCGCGTGCGGTCATATCAGCGGCGCCGCCAAGCAAGCCGGCCTGTCGCAGCCCGCGCTGACGCAGGGATTGGCCAAGCTCGAAGCGCAATTCGGCACCGCTTTGTTCGATCGCCATCCGCACGGGATGGAGGTGACCGCGACCGGCAAGCGCGTGCTGGCGCGCGTCAATCGTGCGATGGCCCGGCTGACGCGGGCGGTGCGTGCGGGGGCGAAGAATGCGCGCATGACGCGCCCCGAGAACAGGCTGACCAGTGCGCAGGTGCGTGCGATGCTGAGCCTGGCCGAGACGGGCAGCTTCGTGGCGGCGGCGCAGTCGGTCGGTCTGTCCGAGCCCGCGCTGCACCGCGCGGTCAAGGAATTGGAGACGGTGTGCGACACCGCTTTCGTCGAGCGGCGCGGGCGCGGCGTCGGGCTGACCGCGGCTGGGCACAAGCTGGCGCGCGATCTGCAGCTGGGCGTGGCCGAGCTGTCCGCGGCGCTGGAGGAGAGCGGGGACGAAGGCGGCCAGCTCTCGATCGGGGCGATGGCGCTGTCGCGCTCGCTCTTGCTCCCCGCAACGCTCGCGGCTCTGTCGCACAAGGCGCCGACCGCGCATGTCGACGTGGTCGAAGGCTCCTATCTCGAATTGGTCGAGCTGCTCCGCAGCGGCAGCGTCGACGTGATCATCGGCGCGCTCCGCGTCGAGCCGCCGCGCGATCTGCATGAGGAGCCGCTCTTCACCGATCGGCTGACCGTGATCGGCCGCGCCGACCATCCGCTGGCGGGCAAGCATGCAAGTTATCGCGACCTGACGCTCTATCCCTGGATCGTCGCCCGGCGCGCATCGGGACTGCTCGACCGCTGGCAGCAATTGTTCGACGCGGCCGGGATGGAGCGCCCGCGCTCGCCGATCCAGTGCGGATCGGTCGCGTTGATCCGCGGCGTGCTCGTGCGCTCCGACTTCCTGACCCTGCTTTCGCCCGACCAGGTCCGCGCCGAGATCGATGCGGGCCAACTCACCGAGATAAAATCCGATGCGCCCGACACCGCCCGCACGATCGGCGCGATCACGCGGCGCGATTTCTACCCCACAAAATTGCAGCGGCTTTTCCTGGACGAATTGAGCGCGGTGGCGAAGGCGCGCTCCATTCCGGAAAATGAATAGGATTATTCGGTCAGTGCGCGGTTTCGGCGTCGGCCGCTCTCTGTGGTAGTGCGATCAGACAGATCAGGATGAAGGCGGCGAGAACCGCGGTCGCGAGCGGCCGGCTGAAGGCGAGCCCGCCCTGCGCGACCGGCTTGTCGAACAGATCGCCGAGCGTCGCGCCGAGCGGTCGCGTCAGCACGAAGGCGACCCAGAACAAGGCGACGTGCGACAGCCGTGTCCAGTAATAGGCCGCGACCACCACCAGCAGCGCGCCCGCGAACACCAACGCGCCGCCACCAAAGCCGAGGCCGCCCGTATCCGCCGCCCAATCACCCAGCGCGGTGCCGAGCGTCTGCGAGAAAGTGATGGTCAGCCAGTAGAAGAATTCGGCCTTGGGCGTGCGCACGCTCCGCACCGAGATCGTGCCGAGCGTGAAGTGCCAGGCCGCAAGCGACCCCAGCACGCAGGCCAGCAACAAGAGCGAGCCGCCGAGATAACCGATACCGATCGAGCGGTCGGCGAAATCGGCCATGGTCGTGCCGGCCGTGGTCGAGGCGATGATCGTCGCCCAATAAAGGAAGGGGTGGAAGCGCTTGGCTGCCATCTGCCAGGCGACGAACCCGATCAGCAGAGCCGCGAAAATGCCGGTCGCAGCGAGGTAGCCGAGGCCCATCGTCATGCTGACCGTATCGCCGCCGGTCTCGCCCAATGTGGTCGCCGCAATCTTGATCAGCCAGAAGACGAAGGTGACCTCCGGAACCTTGCTCAGCGCGGCTTGGGCAGGCGAGGCAGTCGGCATATTTGTCTCCCGGTGCGGATTGCGGCGTTGTCACCCCTGGGGCGCAAAGCCTAGACGCCGCCACCATAGCCCATCCCCACAGGAAAATATGCGCCGTCCGAAACGCCCGATCCTTCCGCTGCTGGCGATCCTGCTTTGTGCCGCGCCGGCGCTAGCAGGCCCGCCTTTCGTGACCGACGATCCCCAGCCCACCGATACAGGCCATTGGGAAATCTACAATTTCGCATTGGGCACGCATATCGCCGGCGAGACCGACGGGGCGGCCGGGTTCGATATCAATTATGGCGGGGCGAAAGACCTTCAGCTGACCGCGGTCTTGCCGCTGAACTATCGGACGGGCACTGACGGCACGGTCGGCATGGGCAATATCGAGCTCGCCGCCAAATATAAGTTCCTGCACCAGGCGGACGGATCGATCCTCCCCGACGTCGCCTTCTTCCCGCGTGCGTTCGTCCCGACCGCGGGCCGTCGCTTCGGCACCCGCCGGCTCAGCCTGCTGCTGCCCTTGTGGGCGCAGAAGGATTT
>Ga0209455_1000691_pt1 | contig 19867 bp, 17 predicted proteins | sample AraplaCol_mCL_r2_FD_184275 | JGI IMG/M metagenome (GOLD analysis project Ga0209455, IMG submission 184275) | Arabidopsis root microbial communities from North Carolina, USA - plate scrape CL_Col_mCL_r2 (SPAdes) (version 2) | ecosystem: Host-associated > Plants > Roots > Endosphere | place: USA... | reverse complement strand
GGAGATGCACCCCGGCCCGCTGGGCGATGACGCGCAGCTCTAATGGCTGCTGGGCATGGTGGCGCATTGCCTGCATGGCGCGCTGCAGGGCGCCGGCGCTGGTGAGGCTGGAAGCGAGATGCGCATGCGGCTGCAATTCGCCGGCATCGCGGGCCCGGTCGCGCAGCAATTGCCCGGTGACATGTCGCGCCGCCGCCTCGCCCAGGGACTGACGCACCGCCCGCAACATGAGATCCGAGGTTGAGCAGCCGCCGGCACAGGTGAAGCGCCGCCGGTCGATGACGAAGAGGTCAGGGTGCAGGCTGGCAGGGCCGCGCTTGCGACAAAAGAGATCATCGGCAGCGGCGCGCTGATCATCCTCCATCGCCACGCGACCTGGTGTCGCGCAGGCATAGCCCTGCATCAGGCCGAGCCGTGCCAGCAGCACAGCACCATTGCCGACCGCGCCGATATGGGTCCCGGCTGCATCGGCAGCTTCCAGCCAGCGATTGAGCGAAGCCAGGATATCGGATCCCGCCGGCAGGATGTCGGCGGTCGACGCTTCCGCCAGGATCAGGAGGTTCGCCTGTGCCGGACCATCGGCGATGCAGCGATCGGGATTGACGTCGATGCTGCTGGCGGACGGAACCGCGCCCGGCACCAGGCCGATCGTCTCGACGGTGAAGAGCGGCCGGCCGGCATGATCATTGGCTGTGGTCAAGGTATCGACCACGCGGGCGAGATCGCCGAGCGCAAAGCCGGGGATCAGCAGGACCGAGAGACGGATGCGCCGATCGGCATCGGCCTGGAGGATCGTGTCATTGCCGGCAGCGACCGACACGGCGATTGCTGCACGGTCGGCAGTGGTGGCAGATGCAATCTCAGTCATGCGGCTCCCCGGCAAGGCGAAACGGCTCACACGGCGTCACCGCCGATGGCGCTTCCCCCCTCTGTCCTGGGAACCTGAGAGATTGGCCTGTCGCAATTCTGACAGGTTTACTCCGTCGGTGGGGCGCTGATGCACCCGCTTTCCAGAGTGTAGTACCGCCCTGGTCCTTTTGCCTGAGAGTTTCCGGGGGCGGTTGCTCCTTCGGCGCCGGCCTGAATGATCGGCCAGTCTCTCCCAGCGGCGGTCTTAATTGGGCGGTAGTCTCTGTGGCGGCGCGGTGGCCGTCAAGGGGCCTTGTGCACCGCACAGGCGGCATGGTGCGAATTGTCGCTGGCTAGCGGTGTCATTGTGTGGGCGTGAGGCGGGATTGTGTGACCAAGAAAAAGGGGAGGCTTGCGGGCCTCCCCTTGATCATGTTCAGAGGAACCGGGTTCCGGCTTAGCCCTGGCCACCCAGAGCTGCTTCCTCGCGAGCGATTTCCGCCTGACGGGCAGCGACCGCTTCCGGTGTCAGCGGCGGGCCGGCAAAGCGACGCTTCTCGAAGAGGAACCAGACGACAATCAGCAGCACGATCACGACGGCGAGGAATTGACCGACTAGCTGATAGGGTTCCTGGAAGCCGACGAAGGCGAGCACCGCGCCGCCAAGGACGGCGAGGACGCCGATCGGCTTCGACCAGACGCCGAGATCGAACGGGCCCTTCTTGGTCCAGCTTTTGCCTTCGGCGACAATGCCGCAGGCAATCGGGATGATGTAGGACACATAGAGGAACACGGCACAGCCCGATGCCAGGATGATATAGGCCTGAGAATTGGCACCGCAGGCCCAGCCGAGGATGATGCACAGAATCGCACCGACCCAGATGGCCGTGCCCGGCGTCCGATGCTTCGGGCTGACCCGACGCAGCAGATGCGAGCAACCGGGGATGCCGCCGTCACGGGCAAAGGCATACATCATGCGCGAGAGCGAGGTCATGCCGGCCAGCGCGCAGAGGAAGTTGGAGAGCACGATACCGATGCCAATCAGGCTCTTCAGGATAACCGGCATGGTGCTGGCACCCAGCACGTAAGCGAAGACCGAGAAGCCCTGCTTGGCGCCGTCATCCAGCGACGGCATGGCGAGCAGGATGGCGACCACCAGCAGCCAGCCGAACAGCGCCGACCAGAACACCGATGTGATCATGCCGCGCGGCACCGAACGCTGCGCATCGCGGGTTTCTTCCGACGTATGGGCGGAAGCGTCGAAGCCCGTGATGGTGTAGCAGACGTGCAGCAAGCCAAGGATGAAGGCGAACATCAGGCTGCTATGCGGCGGCCAGGTGCCGGCGCCCGGGTCACCCGTGTAGTTGGTGAAATTCACCAGACGGGAGAAATCGAACGGGACAGGTGAGCCGACGAGCAGGCCGATGATGATGACCACCGAGACGACGAAGATCAGATAGCCGGAGAAGTCGGTCAGGATCGTGGTCGCCTTGATGCCGACGTAATTGAAGATCGCCTGGACGATGGTGACGGCGATGACGCCGATCGTCAGCATGTTCGGCGTGAAACTGTCCGCTGAGCCGCCGAGAACGGGCACGAAGACAAGGTCGCGGAACAGTAGCACGACGCCGTAGTTCACCGAAGACACGACGAAGAGCAAGCCGATCAGGTTGAGCCAGGCAGTGCCCCAGCCGATACCCTTGCCACCGAGGATCGAGCCCCAGTGATAGAGGCCACCAGCGGTCGGATAAGCGGAAGCTATCTGGCCCATGGCCGCCGCCACCAGCAGTGTGAAGATCGAGCCGACGATCCAACCGATGCCAATCGAGCCGCCACCGCCGGCGCCGAAGGCCACGGCATAGGCGCCGATGCCGCCGGCGAGAATGCAGATGATCGAGAAGGAAATAGCGAAGTTCTGGAACCCGCCCATGCGTCTGGACAGTTCCTGGGCATAGCCCATGCCGTGGAGGACCTTTACGTCCTCGTCGTGCGAATGCTCTTGCGTTGACATAACGACTCCCCTTGCGTGGTCGCAATCGGGACGAAACTGGCCCATACGGCCTGTCCGGCCTTAGCCAAATCGGCTGGCGCCGATGAAGCCGAAACCGAACCCCCCAGATTTGTCCCGATTCGACATTCCAACGACTTAATGTCGCTTGGTGGCGCAAGTATGCGTTGCCGTTAAGAAATTGTAAAGCTACAGGCTTCCCGCATAAAGTGCGTGTTTATCCTGGTTTCGCAACACGATGCCCTCTGGCTGTATTTGTGGCGAAATGTGTCTGGCAAAACTCGATGAACGCTGCGGCTTTGCGGGTCGGCCGGCTCTCCGTGAGGCGGGCAATGCCGAGTTGCGTTGTGCGTAAATTTTCTGCCAGCGGGCGATAGATCAGGCGCCGGCCATCGAGGCTGAGATCGCTGACCGGACGGGAATGCATGAGCGAAAAACCATCACTATTGGCAACGAGTCCCCGCATCATTTCGAAACTCGGCGTCTCATAAGCAATGCGTGGTTGCAGGCGCTGACTATAGAGGATTGATAGGAAATAATCCCGGCTTTGCGGCAGGGAAAGCAAGATCATCGGATAAGCGACGAGATCATGCAGCGAGACCTTCTTGCGCGATGCCAAGGGATGGCCCTCGGCCATGAAGGCATGCAGCGGCACTTCCGACAGTGGCGTGAAGTCGATATCGCTACCGAGATTAAGATCGTAGGTGAGTGCCAGTTCGGCGGCACCCTTGCGCAGTTCGTCATGTACGCCCTGCACGTGGTTCTCGTGGAGGTGAACGGTGACATCCGGGAAAGCCGTGCTGAATTCACGCAGTAATTGCGGCATCACCATGGGCGCGAAGGTTTGGAAACAGCCAACATGAAGATCGCCGGCGACCTCCTTGCCGAGGCCGATGGCAGCCTGGCGCAGGTCTTCGGCATGTTCGAGCAGGCCCTTGGCATCCGCCAGCAACCTGCGCCCTGCGGTCGTCAGGCTCAGTCCCTGCGCGTGATGGCGAATGAAGAGGGCAACCCCGAAGCGCTCTTCCAGCTGGGCGATAGCGGCCGAGATCGAGGGTTGCGAGACATGCAAAACTTGGCCGGCGCCGGTGACGCTGCCGGCTTCGGCGGCGGCCACGAAGTAACGCAGCTGTTTCAGGGTATAGGCAGCCATTAGGAAATCCGATCCACAATCAATTATAAAAATATTTTCCCTTTCCAGGGCCCGCCGTCAAGATTTCCCGGAGCGATGCGTCCAGGAGAAGGGGAGAACGAACTCTCTTTTGCCCTCGTCCAATGGAGGGGGAGAATGGCTCAAGCGGCAACGTGATGAGAGGCCGCTGAGACGACGGCGCCTCTGACAGAAACGATTTGGGGACAAGATGGCCTACAGTCATATCCGCCTGCGCAAGTTCAACACCAAGATCACCTATCCCGAGCAGAACCTCGACAACGACCTGTCGATGTCGGTCCGGGCCGGCAATCAGATCTTCCTGCGCGGCCAGGTCGGCCAGGATCTGCTCGGCAACAATGTCGGCGTCGGCGATGCGGCGGCGCAGACCGAGCAGGCGATGAAGAACGTGAAGCAGCTGCTGGAAGAGCAGGGTGCCCGGCTGCAGGATGTCTGCAAGGTCAACATCTATATCGTCGACCGCGCCTATCGCGAGGCGGTCTATCGCGTCGTCGGCAAATGGCTGAAGGGCGTCTATCCCGTCTCCACCGGGCTCATCGTCAATGGCCTTGCCCGTCCGGAATGGTTGATGGAGATCGATGTCTGGGCCGTCATCCCGGAGGAACGCATGGCCAAGCTGCCGATGCCGGCGGCCGGGCTTGAATGGCGTGATGCCCGCAACAAGGCGGCCCTGGGCGGCGGCAAGCGTGCCCTCGCCAAAAAGGCCGTCGCCAAGCGCGCAGCCAACAAAGGCGCGCGCGCATGACCTTCTCCGTCGCCGCGCGCTGTCCGAAGACCGGTATGCTGGGGGTGGCGATCACCACCTCCTCGATTGCCGTCGCCAGCCGTTGTCCCTGGGCGCGGGCCGGTGTCGGCGCCGTCTCGACGCAGAACATCACCGATCCCAGCCTGGGCCGCAAAGGCCTCGATCTGCTGCAATCCGGCAAGGCGGCGCCCGAGGCACTGCAAGAGTTGATGCAGGGTGCGGAATACGCCGCCTATCGCCAGGTGACGATGATCGATGCCGCCGGCCGCACCGCCATCTGGGGTGGTGAGAAGACGCTTGGTATCCATGGTGCCGCGAGTGGCCTGAACTGTGTGGCCGCCGGCAATCTCCTGCGCAGTACCGAGATTCCCCAAATCCTGGTCAAGGCTTTCGAGGCCGCGAGCGCCGATCGCCCGGACGATCATCTGGCGGATCGCCTGTTGACAGCGCTGGAAGCCGGGCTGGCTGCCGGCGGCGAAATGGGCCCTGTTCATTCCGCCGGCCTGTTGGTGGTCGACAAGACCGAATGGCCCCTGGTCGATCTGCGTGTCGACTGGGACGAAGATAGTCCGCTGCCGCCCTTGCGCAAATTATGGGAAGCCTTCAGGCCGCAGGCGCAGGATTACATCATCCGGGCGCTCGATCCCCGCAAGGCGCCGGCCTACGGCGTTCCGGGTGATCCCTGAGGCGGACGAAGCCGGGCCAGGTGACCGTCAATCGGTCTCGGTGCGCCTCGCCTTGCTGCTGCTGCGGGCGATATGCAGGCAGCAGCCGATGACGATCAGCGCACCGAGCACCATCACGAGGCTTGGAGTGTTCGACCAGATGACGATGTCGAACAGCACTGCCCAGATCATGCCGCTATATTCGAACGGGGCGAGCAGCGAGATCGGCCCATAGCGATAGGCCTGGTTGAGGAAGAACTGGCCGAAACTGCCGAGCAGCCCGATCAGCGCAAAGAAGCCGATATCCAGCGCGCTTGTTGGCAGATGCCAGAGCGATGGGAACAAAATGATTGTGCCACCGAGGCTGATGACGACGGCAAGGGCGTAATAGAACAGGATCGTGTGGCTGGATTCCGATGATGAGAGTCGCCGTGAACTGACCAGCGTCAATGACCAGGTGACGGCGGAGACCAGCGCCAGCAGCGCGCCGGTTCCGATCCCGGCATGGGGATCGGGTTGCACGATCAGGGCGATGCCGACGAAACCCAGGAAGACCGCAACCCAACGGTCGACCGGCACCCTTTCCCGCAGCATCGGAATGCTGAACAAGGTCATGAAGATCGGCGAAGCGAGGCTGATGCAGACGGCATTGGCGAGCGGGATCGCTTTCATCGCCAGGTAGAAGGTAATCATGGTGGCGATGTTGAAGACCGACCGCCAGAGATGGCTGACCGGTCGGCGCGTCACCAGGCCACCAAGGCCGGTCGGACTGATCCTGGCGAGGCCGATGGCGATGAAAAGGCCGACCACGTAGCGCAGGAAGGCGATCTGCACCACCGAATAGTCTGTCGTCAGCCATTTGACCACGGCATCCATGGCGGTGAGCAGGAAGGCGGCGGTCAGGCTATATGTGACGGCGAGCCTGGGATTGGAGCGGAGATTGGCGAGATCGGCGTGCATGATATGCAGGTTTGCCTGGGGAAACCGGGACGATGAAAAACTTGCGGCAGGGGGGTTTGATCGGTCTCTCTAAACCGGCTATCTAGGGAAGATATCCACAGGGCTGGCGGTCGCGCCGGCCTTGTCCGCCTTGCCAGGATCAGCCGGATCATGCCGTTCGATATCGTCCATAGTACTTGCCCCCATGATTGCCCCAGCACCTGTGCCCTGGAAGTCGAGCGCCTCGATACCCATCGCATCGGCCGCATCAGGGGTGCTTCCGACAATGATTACACGTCCGGGGTCATTTGCGCCAAGGTGGCGCGCTACGCCGAACGCCAGCATCATCCGGATCGCCTGACCCGCCCGCTCCGCCGGATCGGCGACAAGGGCGTTGGCCGGGCGGCCTTCGCGGAGATTTCCTGGGAGGCGGCACTCGACGAGATCGCTGAGAAATTCACCCAGGCGGCCCAGCGCCATGGCAGCGAAACCGTCTGGCCGTTTTATTATGCCGGCACCATGGGCCTGGTGCAGCGCGACGGCATCGACCGCCTGCGCCACGAGATGCGCTATTCGCAGCAGAAGAGCACCATCTGCGTCGCCTTGACGACGGCCGGCTGGATGGCCGGGGCGGGTGCCTTGCTGGGGACCGATACGCGCGAAATCGCCGAGGCGGAGCTGATCGTCGTCTGGGGCGGCAATCCGGTTTCCACCCAGGTCAATGTGATGACCCATATTTCCAGGGCGCGGAAAGCGCGCGGCGCCAAACTGGTTGTGGTCGATCCCTATCGCACCGGCACCGCTGAACAGGCCGACCATCATCTGATGTTGCGGCCAGGCACCGATGCCGCGCTCGCGGTTGCCATCATGCATGTGCTGTTCCGCGAGGGTCTCGTCGATCGTGCCTATATGGCGAAGTACACCGACGATCCGGCAGCACTTGAAGCGCATGTGGCGACACGCACGCCGGAATGGGCCAGCGCCATCACCGGCATTCCCGTCGATGATATCGAGGACTTCGCGCAGCTCTACGGCAAGACGCAGCGCAGCTTCATCCGTGTCGGCTATGGCTTCTCGCGCTCGCGCAACGGCGCTGCCAGCTTGCATGCGGTGAGCTGCCTGCCGGCGCTGACCGGGGCGTGGCAGCACCGTGGTGGTGGTGCGCATTATTCAAACGGCGCCATCTATCATATCGACAACTCGCTGATCACCGGGTCCGATCTTCGTGACCCGTCGATCCGCGAGCTCGATATGTCGCGCATCGGCCCGGTGCTGACCGGCGATCGTCGCGACCTCGGCGATGGTCCGCCTGTGACTGCCATGCTGATCCAGAACACCAATCCGATGATGGTTTGTCCGGACAGCCTGAAGGTGCGCGACGGCTTTCGGCGTGATGATCTCTTCGTTGCCGTCCACGAACAGTTCATGACCGAGACGGCGATGATGGCGGATATCGTGCTGCCGGCGACGACCTTCCTGGAGCACGACGATGTCTACCGCGCCAGCGGTCACACTTATCTGCAGGTGACACGCAAGGTGGTGGAACCTTTGGCCGAGGCGCGTCCCAATCATGATGTGATCTGCGGATTGGCACAGCGCCTCGGTTGCCGGCATCGCGGCTTCTTCATGAGCACCTGGGAGATCATCGACGAGACCCTGCAGCGTTCCGGCTGGCAGGATGCAGCGACGCTTCACGAGAACCATTGGCAGGATTGCGCGCTGCCTTCCGAGAAAATGCGTTTCCTCGACGGCTTCGGCCATGCCGACGGCAAGTTCCGCTTCAAGGCGGATTGGCGCAGCCTCGGTCCGGCCGGCGACAAACTCTCATCTCTGCCGGACTTCAATCCGGTGATCGACGCCGCCGATTCGACTCGGCCATTCCGACTCGTGACGGCCCCGGCGCGGCAGTTCCTCAACTCGACTTTCACCGAGACGCCGAGCTCGCAGGCCCGGGAAAAGCGGCCGACTCTGCTGATTCATCCGCTTGATGCCGAGTCGCTAGGGCTTGACCAGGGGGCGCGGGTGCAAATCGGTAATGATCAGGCAACGATTGTGGTACATGCTCACTTATTCGATGGGCTGTTGCGCGGAGTCGTTGTGATCGAGAGCATCTGGCCGAATAGCGCCTTTGAAGGAGGTGTCGGGGTGAATGCATTGGTGAGCGCCGAGCCGGGTCTGCCGAATGGTGGCGCGGTCTTCCACGATACGGCCGTCTGGCTGAAGGCTGCATAACATGTCGCGGCCTCATGTGATTGTTCTCGGCAACGAGAAGGGTGGCTCGGGCAAGTCGACGACGGCGATGCATCTCATCGTCACGCTGCTGCATGACGGTCATCGCGTCGGCTCGATCGATCTCGATGCGCGCCAGGGTTCGCTCACCCGCTATGTCGAGAACCGTAAGCAGACCAATGCCGGCATGCTGGTACCGCTGCCGCAATCGACCCATTTCGCGATCGAACGGTCGAGCCTCGACAGTGCGGCCGAAGGTCGCAATGACGAGAACGAGCGTCTCTCCGCAGCGATGGCGCAGCTCGCCGATTGCGATTTCGTTGTCATCGACACGCCGGGTGCGGATACCAGCCTGTCGCGCCTCGGCCATGCCTTGGCCGACACGCTGATCACGCCGCTCAATGACAGTTTCCTCGATCTCGATCTGCTCGGCCGGGTCGATGCCGATGGCGCGAAGATCCTCAAGCTCAGTGTCTATAGCGAGATGGTCTGGGAACAGCGCAAGATGCGCGCCATGCGCGGCGGCAAACCGATCGACTGGGTGGTGATGCGCAGCCGCTTGAGCAGCCTGGACGCCAAGAACAAGCGCGATATCGGCCAGTTGCTGCAGCAGCTTGCCAAGCGCATCGGTTTCCGCGTGGCGCCCGGCTTCACCGAGCGTGTGATCTTCCGCGAATTGTTTCCACGGGGCCTGACTCTGCTCGATCTCAGTCGCAAGGACACCGGCGTTGCCTGGCGCATGTCGCATGTTGCCGCGCGCCAGGAGGTTCGCGACCTGATCGATGCGTTGGCACTGAAGGCGCCGGCGGTTCGCCAGCCGGGGGCGGCTCCGGCGGCCGGGATGGCTGTGCCGGCGGCACCTGCGTCGGCAGCGACCATGCCGCCAGTGTCCGCCCCGTCAACCTCCGTCCCGGCGGCACCGACCCCACAACCGGCCGCGGAAAACATGACAAATGTGTTGCCGGCGCAGAGCCCGGCAACCTCCCCGGCGGAAGCCGAGGACAACGATCTGCCGCTGATCCGCTTTTCCGCCTGAGGCCGCAAGGGTTGCCACGGGCGGTCACGTTGGACCGCCCCCTTCCATTGACATTTTTCCACCCAGGAACCCGGCAAAACCCTCGCGACCAAGGGAACGAAACGGGGGGCTTTGCGTTATCTGCGCACTGCCCCCGTCTGCCGATTCCGGCCGGCGGGGGTTTCGGTGCCCGGGTTCAGCAACTGGGGGTCGGTATCCGCGTCTTTAACCGGCTATCGATCCGCAGGGGCGGTCTCACATTTCCGTGGCGGCATGACGGCGGGCTTGCCGATGCCGGTGCGAAGTGGCACAACCAAAACGGTTCCTTTAAACTTTTTCAGTGTCGTAAGGTAAGGCTACATGCGCAAACCACTGCGTAAGGCAATTTTCCCGGTCGGCGGTCTCGGCACGCGTTTCCTGCCGGCAACCAAGGCTATGCCGAAGGAGATGCTTTCGGTCGTCGACAAGCCGCTCATTCAATATGCCGTCGAAGAGGCGAAGGCGGCCGGTATCGAAGAATTCATTTTCGTCACCGGTCGTGGCAAGTCAGCCATCGAGGATCATTTCGACTATTCCTACGAGCTGCAGCACACGTTGGAAGCGCGCGGCAAGAAGGCGGAAATGGAACTGATCAGCGGCCTGCTGCCGCTGCCGGGCCAGGTCGCCTATATCCGCCAGCAGGAAGCCAATGGTCTCGGCCATGCCGTCTGGTGCGCACGCAACCTCGTTGGCAATGAGCCTTTCGCGGTGCTGCTGGCCGATGACCTTGTTCAGGCCGATGCGCCCTGCCTGCGCCAGATGGTGGAGGTCTATAACGAGGTCGGCGGCAATGTCGTCGCCGTCATGGATGTGCCGCGCGAACATACCAACCGCTACGGCATCCTGAAGACCGGTAAGGATCAGGGCCGCATCGTCGAGGTCGAAGGTCTGGTGGAAAAGCCGAAGCCGGAAGAGGCGCCGTCGACCCTCTCGATCATCGGCCGCTATATCCTGCAGCCGGACGTCTTCGGCTTCCTTGAGGAGCAGAAGCCGGGCGCCGGTGGCGAGATCCAGCTGACCGATGCAATGGCGCAGATGACCGGGCGTGGTCGTTTCCACGGCTATCGTTTCGAGGGCCGCCGGTTCGATTGCGGTGACAAGGCCGGCTTCATCGAGGCCAATATCGCCTTCGCATTGAAGCATCCCAAGATCGGCAAGTCGGTGCGCCAGACGGTCCTTGAATTCGCCAAGGAATTGTCGGCCGGCTGATCGGCGGAAATCCGTATTTGTCCTGAACGGGCGGCGCTTAGGCGTCGCCCTTTTCGTTTGCGCGAAGTGCTTGGCTGATCGCAAATGTCTGAAGATGGTTCTAGATGCCCGGCGTGGAAACAGGGCCTCGGGGAGGCGCGGTCAGGCGTCCTGGAAGGCGATGGCGACAATGATCATGTCGATCTTCTTGCCGTCGCCGGCGAGCGGCATCAGCAATGCCTCATAGCGGAACGGCCGGCCATCGGCGGTGAGATCGCGGTAATAGCGTTGCGGCTGTCGCGTTTCGACAATGCTACGATAATTATCATAGATCGCCTGGCGCATGTCGGGTTCGGGGAATTCATCCAGGAACTGGCCGGTCATGTCGAAGCCGAAATGCTCGACATGGCGCGTACCGTCGAGGCGGAAGCGAAACCGTATCGGATCATATAACACATCGACCAGAGTCACATCACCGAGCGCATAAGAGAAGTCGATCGGGTCGATATCCTGCCGTCCCGGCAGATCGACACCGTGCCATTTACTGCGCCAGTAATCGTAAAGACGCCGCAAAGTCGAACTCGACAATGCTTGCTTTATGGCGTCCGGGAGACCGTCGTCCATTCCGAGTTCAAGAACCTTTTTTAACACCGCGGAAGCATAGCCAAGTCGCTCCAGACTGCCTAGCCGTGGCCGTTCCTTAGCACGGCTAAATCGACAAGCGCGTCATTCTCGCGTAATTCGTTAACAATAGCGCCATTTAGGACTTGTTTTTTGGTCCCGCTTGGACGTCAAATGCAACGCAGACATGTGCCCAATGTCGACCACGTAAAGTCGCAGCGGCAGATGTCAGGGAAGCAATATCTACAAAAAACATACATTCGCTAAGAAGAGCTGAACACGCGTTGCAACAGGAGGCTAACGCATCATGAACACGCGCCTTGGGACTTTATTCGCTCTCGGTCGCCCCGCTGTGGCGGCGACGCTTCTCGCTCTGGTTGTCGTGCCGTCGGCTATGGCTGCTGACATGATCGGCAAATGCGAACTCACCGGCACAAAGGGCTCCATTCCCTTCACGCCGGCCGTCGCCGGTCAGTTGACGGTCGAGGTCAATCTGCCGGCGCCGGGCTGGTGGAATGGCGATACCGTCGAGCAGATCCAGGACGGTTACGAATATTGTCTGGCGGCGAATATTGCGCATCGCGCCGGCCTCGATAAGCTGAAGGTCGTCAATGTCGCCTGGGATGCGCTGGTTGCTGGACAGACCAAGGATTTCGATCTCGCCCTCTCGGAAATCTCCATCACCGATGAGCGCAAGAAGGTGGTCGATTTCTCGATTCCCTATTTCAATTCCGACATCGGTGTCCTGGTGAAGAAGGGCACGAAGGTTGATGCTGACTCGATCAAGAAGCTGCGCATCGGCGTGCAGTCTGCGACGACAGGCGCCGATTTCGTCTCCGGCAAGCTGAAGCCGGCGGAAGTGAAGGTGTTCCCGGATACGACTGGCATGTTCACCGCCTTGATGGCGGGCCAGGTCGATGCGGCGATGACCGATACGGGCATCGTGCTTGGTCAGGCCGTGCAGTCGAGTGGCGCACTCGAAGTCGTGGCACAATATTCGACCGGAGAGACCTATGGCGCCCTTTATCCGAAGGGCTCGGCCAATGCGGCCACCCTGGATAAGATCCTGGATGCGCTGATCAAGGACGGCACGACAGCCAAGCTCTCGGCCAAGTATCTGGCCGGTGTCTGGGGTGTTGATCCGACCAAGATTGTTTTCTTGAAGCCCTGATCGTTTGAAAGCGACTTCGACCTGATGTCATCCTCAAACGACAACCGAGGAGGCCGGACACTCGGCCTCCTCGGCGGCGAGCGGCGCTGGAGCGCCGGTACGCCTCCAAAAGATGTGACCGGCTGGGCCGTCACTGCCATCTTCGTCAGCCTCCTCGTGATTTGCGCCAGCTACTACACGCTGCGTGATATCCAAGCTGCGACCGTCATCCTCGGGGTTGATGGGGTGATCGCCAACGCAATCCTGGTGATCTGCGGCCTCGTCATCCTGCCGTTGCTCTGGCCAGCCATCCAAAGCTGGCGTCAATCGCAGGTCGCCAAGGCGGCTTTGGCAAAAAACAATCTGGTCGACGCCCGGGTGGCGACGGCAGCCTCACGCGATTACGCCTATTATACATTGGGCTTCGCGGCGGCGATCGTCACCCTGCTGCTGGTCGCGGAATTCTTCGTCGCCAATAACCTCGCGGTCAGCCGAACCTTCTTCCTGTTGCCGCTGATCGGCAGTTCCTTCTGGACCATTCTCAAAGCCTTCTGGATCAACATCTATATCTTCGTCGTGGCGGAGATCCTGGTGCTGGTCTGGGGCTTGATCGTCGCCGTGGCGCGGCTCGTCCCAGGTGAAGCCGGGCGGCCGATCCGCATGATGTCGACCATCTATACCGACATGTTCCGCGGCCTGCCGGCGATCATCAACATCTACCTGATCGGCTTCGGCCTTTCACTGACCGGCCTGCCCTGGGTCAAGGATTTCTCGCAGGAGAGCTTCGCCATCCTGGCGCTGACTCTGACCTATGGCGCCTATGTCGCCGAGGTCTACCGCGCCGGCATCGAAAGCATCCATTGGAGCCAGGTGGCGGCGGCCCGCTCGCTCGGGCTCTCTTACCTGCAGACCATGCGCTATGTGATCGTGCCGCAGGCGGTGCGGCGCATCATCCCGCCACTGCTGAACGATTTCATCGGTCTGCAAAAGGACACGGCGCTGGTCAATGTGATCGGTTCGATCGACGCCTTCAACCAGGCGAAGATCGTCGCCAGCAATCACTTCAACCTGTCGCCGGTGACGACGGTCGCCATCCTCTTCATCCTGATCACCATTCCCCAGGCGCGCTTCGTCGACAAGCTGGTCGAGCGCGACCAGCGGCGCATGCGCGCCGGCGGCAGTTAAGGTTGCCTCTATCATGGCGATGATTGAAATCCGCGACATCCATAAGAGCTATGGCGATCACAAGATCTTCACGGGCCTCAGTCTCGAAGTCGAAGAGCATCAGGTGGTCTGCCTGATCGGCCCTTCCGGCTGCGGCAAATCCACCTTGCTCCGCTGCATGAACGGGCTGGAAAGCATCCAGGGCGGCGAGATTCGTATCCATGGCGATCGCATGACGGGCCCCGGCGTCGACGTCAATGCGCTGCGCCGCGATGTCGGCATCGTGTTCCAGAGCTTCAACCTCTTCCCGCATATGACGGTGCTGGAAAACGTCACCCTGGCGCCGATCAAGGTGCTGAACGAGAAACGCAGCGATGCCGAAGCCAAGGCGATGACGCTGTTGAAGCGCATCGGCCTCGAGCACAAGGCGAAGGAATATCCGGACCGCCTGTCCGGCGGCCAGCAGCAGCGTGTCGCCATCGTGCGCGCCCTTGCCATGGGGCCGATGGTCCTGTTGCTCGATGAAATCACCTCGGCGCTCGATCCGGAGCTGGTGTCGGAAGTGCTCAATATCGTGCGTGACCTCGCCGCCGAGGGCATGACCATGCTGCTGGCGACGCATGAGATGGGCTTCGCCCGCGAGGTCGCCAGCAAGATCTGCTTCCTCTGCGACGGCAAAGTACATGAAGAGGGGCCGCCGGCGGAAATCTTCGGCAACCCGAAGCAGGAGCGCACGCGCGCCTTCCTGCAGCGGATTATCGAGGCCGGTCGACTGTAAGCGATCCAGCAAAGCGCTTTCGCCCGGATGCCGGGCTGGTTATGCTAGCGCCTACATCCTGGCGGTAACTGTCCTCCGGTTGCCGCATCACCTGTATCCCGCGCATTCGGAACGGAGACAGCTTCATGTCCACGAAAAGGCTCCGCTGGGGCATCGTCAGCACCGCCAAGATCGCCACCGAGAAGGTCATCCCTGGTCTGCTGCGCAGCCAGCGTTGCGAAGTCGTCGGTATTGCCTCGCGCGATCTCGCCCGGGCGCGGGAGGCGGTCGGCAAGCTCGGTCTGAAAAAGGCCTATGGTAGTTACGAAGAGCTGTTGGCGGACCCGGAGATCGATGTCGTCTACAACCCGCTGCCCAATCATCTGCATGTACCGGTGACCTTGCAGGCCGCTGCCGCCGGCAAGCATGTGCTGTGTGAAAAGCCGATCGGCCTCGATACCAAGGACGCCGAGAAATTGCGGCAGATTGGTGACAAGGTACAGGTGCTGGAAGCCTTCATGGTGCGGTTCCATCCGCAATGGCTGCGGGCGCGCGAACTGGTGGAGCAGGGGGCGATCGGCCCGGTCCAGGCGATCCAGGTCTATTTCTCTTATTTCAACACCGATCCCAACAACATCCGCAACAAGCGCGATATTGGCGGCGGGGCAGCGCTCGATATCGGCTGCTATCCGATCGTCATCGCGCGCTTCATCTTCAAGGCGGAACCGCAGCGAGTGATCGCTCTCATTGATCGCGATCCCACCTCGGGCGTCGACCGCCTGACCAGCGGGTTGCTGGATTTCGGTTCAGGCCGGCGGCTTGACTTTACCGTCGGTACGCAATCGGTGCCCTATCAGCGGGTGCAGATCATCGGCGCCAAGGGCCGGATCGAGATCCAGATCCCGTTCAACGCGCCGCAGGTGGCGACGACCCTGCTCTATCGCGATGACGGCAGCAAGCTGGATGGTAGCGCGATCGTCACCGAGACGCTGCCGGTCTGCGATCAATATGCGCTGGAAGGCGATGCCTTCGTCGAAATGATCCTTGGGGAGCGGCCCCGCGACTATGGTATCGAGGACGCGATCCAGAACATGCGCATCCTCGACGCGCTGTTCCGCTCCGAAGAGAGTGGGAAGTGGGAAAGGCCGTAGGAGCTGCGCTGCTTTAGATGCTCAGCATAGGCAACGTCTCCGCTGTCACCCTCGGGCTTGATGTTTAGTCCTGGGAGATAGCTGACAGGTGTTCGGAGACATGGTTGACACATTTGGCATGAAGCAACCTCGGGGGTTGAAGCATGCCGTGGAAAGAGATGTGCACCATGGACCAGCGGCTGGAGTTTGTTCGGCTTGCCGAGCAGGAGGGTAGCAACCGTCGGGAGTTATGCCGACGCTTCGAGATCAGCCCACAGACCGGCTACAAGTGGCTGGCGCGGGCGGCATCTGGCATCGAAAACTGGGTCGCTGATCGCTCGCGGCGACCGCACGCAAGTCCCGGGCGTGTGAGTGAAGAGATCGAGGCTGCGGTTTTACGGGTACGGGAGGCCCATCCGGCCTGGGGTGCACGCAAGATCTGGCATGTCCTGAACCGCACGGGCCAAGAGCTGCCAGCGGCCTCGACAGTGCATGCGATCCTGGTACGCCATGGCCGGATCAGCGCTCCCGACCGGCCGACAGCGACGAAGCGGTTCGAACTCCCGGCGCCGAACCTGATCTGGCAGATGGACTTCAAGGGACGGGTCGTGTTGCGGGATGGCCGGCAATGGTGCCACCCGCTGACGGTCGTCGATGACCATTCCCGATATGCCCTATGCCTGAAGGCCTGTGACAATGAGACCGGTGCCACGGTGCAGCAGGAACTGCGGCGGGTGTTCCGGCGCTATGGCCTGCCGGAAGCCCTTCTAGTCGACAATGGATCACCTTGGGGCAATGGGCCGGAAGGTGGGTGGACCTGGCTTGGTGTCTGGCTCCTGAAGCTCGGTGTCGATGTCATCCGCGCCCGGCCTTATCACCCGCAGACCCGCGGTAAGAATGAACGATTCCATCGCAGCCTGAAAGCCGAGGTCCTCAGCCTGCAGCGCTTTCGTAACCTAGGTGACGCGCAACGCGCCTTCGACCGCTGGCGCCAGATCTACAACTGCGAGCGTCCCCATCAAGCGCTCGGCTTCGATGTGCCGGCCAGCCGTTACCGCCCTAGCAGCCGTTCCATGCCGGAGCGGCTGCCAAAGGTCGACTATGCCGCCGACGACATCGTCCGTACCGTCGGCCCCTCCAAGCCTTACATCAGCTTCAAGGGTCGCCTATGGCACGTCTCTAAAGCCTTCATGGGGGAGCGGGTCGCTCTGCGTCCACAATACAAAGATGGCCAATACGGCATCTTCTTCGCTACCAGGCAGATCGCCACCATCGACTTGAATAATCCGCCCGGTCGACGACAATGAAACCGTCAACTATGTCTCCAAACACCCGTCAACCATGTCCCAGGGCCATACACTTGACCCGAGGGTCCATGTCTAACGCCGCGCTTGCGGGTGACATGGATGCCCGGATCAAGTCCGGGCATGACTGGAGGGCTTATCGTGCGGACTACTTCGCGGCGATCACCTCCGGCTTTGACGCCGGTTCGACATAGATCTCGCCTTTCTCGCGGAACTTCTCGGCCATTTCCTGCATGCCCTGTTGCTGCGCCTGACTACGGATGTCGTGCGAGATCTGCATGGAGCAGAATTTCGGCCCGCACATGGAACAGAAATGGGCGAGCTTATGGGCCTGCTTGGGCAGCGTCTCGTCATGGAACTTGAGCGCCGTATCGGGATCGAGCGAGAGATTGAACTGGTCCTCCCAGCGGAAATCAAAACGGGCCCGCGACAGCGCATCGTCTCTGGCACGTGCCGCCGGATGGCCCTTGGCGAGATCGGCGGCATGAGCGGCGATCTTATAGGTGATGACGCCGGTCTTGACGTCGTCGCGATCGGGCAGGCCGAGATGCTCCTTCGGCGTCACATAGCAGAGCATCGCCGTACCGAACCAGCCGATCATGGCAGCACCGATCGCCGAGGTGATGTGGTCATAGCCCGGCGCGATATCGGTGGTCAGCGGCCCCAAGGTATAGAACGGCGCTTCGCCGCAGACCGCGAGCTGCTTGTCGACATTGGCCTTGATCTTGTGCATCGGCACATGGCCCGGCCCTTCGATCATCACCTGGCAGTCCTTGGTCCAGGCGATCTTGGTGAGTTCCCCGAGCGTCTCCAGCTCGGCGAATTGCGCCGCGTCATTGGCATCGGCGATGGAACCCGGCCGTAACCCGTCACCCAAGGAGAAGCTGATGTCATAGGCGCGGCAGATATCGCAGATCTCCTCGAAATGCTCATAGAGGAAGCTCTCGCGGTGATGCGACAGGCACCATTTCGCCATGATCGAGCCGCCGCGCGAGACGATGCCGGTGACGCGGTCGACGGTGAGGGGAATGTGTCGCAGCCGGACGCCGGCATGGATGGTGAAGTAGTCGACGCCTTGCTCGGCTTGCTCGATCAGCGTCTCGCGGAACACCTCCCAGGTCAGCGCCTCGGCGACGCCGCCCACCTTCTCCAGCGCCTGGTAGATTGGCACGGTGCCGATCGGAACGGGTGAATTGCGCAGGATCCATTCGCGGATCTCATGGATGTTCTGGCCGGTGGAAAGGTCCATGACGGTGTCGGCGCCCCAGCGGATCGACCAGACCATCTTCTCGACTTCTTCCGCCATCGAGGAGGTGACGGCCGAGTTGCCGATATTGGCATTGATCTTCACGAGGAAATTGCGGCCGATGATCATCGGCTCGGATTCCGGGTGGTTGATATTGGCAGGAATGATGGCGCGGCCGGCCGCCACTTCCGCGCGCACGAATTCCGGCGTCACATAGTCGGGGACGCTGGCGCCCCAATCATTGCCATCGCGCTCGGCACGCGCCCGTGCCTCATCCCTCCCGACATTCTCGCGAATGGCGATGTATTCCATTTCCGGCGTGATGATGCCGGCCTTGGCATAGGCAAGTTGTGTTACTGCCTGGCCGGCCATGGCCCGCAAGGGAATATGATGGGTCGGGAAGGCGAGCGGATTGGCGGCGCGGCGCAGATTGATGCCGTCATAGGCGACGACATCGCCGCGATCGGCGATCCAGCTTTCGCGCAGGCGGGGGAGACCGGCGGCAATATCGATCTTCGCCGTGGCATCCGTATAGGGGCCCGAGGAATCGTAGATCAGCACCGGCGGCTCGCCGGCGCTGGGGCTGACCGGGATCTCGCGCATCGGCACGCGAAGATCGGGAAAGGCATTGCCTTGCAGGTAGGCCTTGCGGGCGCCCGGCAGGGGACCGGTGGTGACAGTTGGTGTGGTGATGGTTGAACGGTTTGCAGACATCGGCTTGCTCCGCGAAAAGCTTCGGGAGACCCGGTACGCACCGCTGAATAGGGAAATGGAATCACGAAGCGGAAGCCGCGGTATTCCGATCAGGCTGACCTTCCCTACGCCAGTGTGAACTGGATCAGGTTCGAAGGGTCGTCATGCCGCGGTCGAAACCGCCAATGACCTCTCAGCCCCTTGCCGGGACTCCCCTGGTAGTGAGTGGAGGCTAGTGCCTTTTGGCGCCTCCCGTCAACCGGGACAGGAAGCTTTTATCCGCGATGCTGCAAAGCGAGCCTGGCGCCGAGGCCGAGATAGATGCCGCCGACGATCTTGCCTTGCCAGCGCTGCAGCCAGCCGAAGCGGCTGCCGAGCCGGCGCAGGTAATTGGCGGCAAACACGATTACCGTTGTCACCAGAATGCTGAGCAGGACGAAGATGGCGCCGAGCAGCAACAGTTGCAGTGTCACCTGGCCATGCCCGGCATGGACGAATTGCGGCAGGAAGGCGAGGAAGAAGAGCGCGGTCTTCGGATTCAGCATCTCCGCCAGGATCGCCTGGATGAAAGCGGCGCGTGGGCTGATGGCCGCCACAGGCATTGCGGCCGTGGCTTCACTCTTCTGCAACATCGACTTGATGCCGAGATAAACGAGATAGGCGACGCCGAGATATTTGACGGCGGCAAAGGCGAGGGCCGAGGTCATCAGGATGGCGGAGAGGCCGAGGGCCGCCATCACCGTATGCGCCATGTCACCGACGGCGATGCCGAGCCCGGTGGCAAGCCCGATCAGACGGCCGCCGGTCAGGCTGCGAGTAACGGTGAGGATCACGGCAGGCCCGGGGATCATCATCAGGGTCAGGACGACGAAGACGAAAGTGGTCAATGTCACGGTATCGATCGGCAGCATAGGGCGGGATCCTGAAGTTGCTGAGCGTCCATAACAGGTACCA
>Ga0209455_1000690_pt1 | contig 19871 bp, 17 predicted proteins | sample AraplaCol_mCL_r2_FD_184275 | JGI IMG/M metagenome (GOLD analysis project Ga0209455, IMG submission 184275) | Arabidopsis root microbial communities from North Carolina, USA - plate scrape CL_Col_mCL_r2 (SPAdes) (version 2) | ecosystem: Host-associated > Plants > Roots > Endosphere | place: USA... | reverse complement strand
GCCCCGATTGGCCTCGCTGGCATGAACGCCCGCCGGGGGGAGACGCAGGCGGCGCGCGCCGCGGCGAAAGCCGGGATTCCCTTCTGCCTCTCGACCGTCTCGGCTTGCCCGATCGACGAGGTCGCGAGGGCCAGCCCGAAGCCATTCTGGTTCCAGCTCTACATGATCCGCGACCGCGGCTTCATGGTCGATCTGATCGCACAGGCGAAGGCTGCGGGCTGCAACCTGCTTGTCTTCACGGTCGACATGCCGCTCCCGGGCTCGCGCTATCGCGACCTGCGTTCGGGCCTCGCGGGAGCGCCCGGCATCGGCGGCAGCTTGCGCCGCACGCTGCAGGCTTTGGGTAAGCCGCACTGGGCCTGGAACGTCGGTGTACGCGGACGGCCGCACCAGCTTGGCAACGTCGCGCCGGTGCTGGGCGCCAATTCCGGCCTCGAGGATTTCCTCGCCTGGATGCGCGAGAATTTCGACCCGAGCTGCACCTGGTCCGATCTCGGCTTCATCCGTCAGCATTGGGACGGACCGATCGTGATCAAGGGGATCCTCGATGCCGATGATGCACGCACTGCCGCCAGCGCGGGTGTGGAAGGCATCATCGTCTCCAACCATGGCGGCCGCCAATTGGACGGTGTCCCCTCAACCGCGCAGGCGTTGCCCGCGATCGCGGATGCGGTCGGCGACAGGCTGACCGTGCTGGCCGATGGTGGGGTGCGTTCCGGGCTCGATGTCGTGCGGCTGATGGCGCTAGGTGCGAAGGGCGTGCTGATCGGCCGTGCCTGGATCTATGCCATGGCCGCGCGCGGCGAGGCGGGCATCGACCATGTCCTCCGACTGTTCGAGGCGGAAATGAAGGTCGCGATGTCGCTTACTGGCTGCACGTCCGTGCGCGAGATCAATCGGGATATGCTGGTACGATGACGCTAGACGCTTTCCAGGTCGATCCGCGCGACGACGTCGCCGCCGCCCTGCGCGAGATCAAGGCGGGCGAGGCTGTACTCGGCGTTGCCGCGGCCCAGGACATCCCGATGGGGCACAAGATCGCCTTGCACGATCTGGCCGAGGGCCAGCCCGTGCTGAAGTTCGGCTTCCCGATCGGCCGCGCCACGCGCGCAATCGCTGCGGGCGAGCATGTCCACACCCACAATGTCGCGACCGCGCTTCAGGGCAGTGGCGCCTATCTCTACCATCCCGCACACGATCCCGCGCAGCCGGGCGCGGCTCCGACCTTCGAAGGCTATGTTCGTGCCGACGGGCGGGTCGGGACGCGCAACGAGATCTGGATATTGCCGACCGTTGGCTGCGTCGCCCGCACCTCGACCAAGATCGCCGAGATATCCGGGCGCAGGACGGCGGGGCGTGTCGATGGCGTCCATGCCTTTACTCATCCGCATGGCTGCTCGCAACTCAGCGAAGACCTGGACGGCACACGCCGCATCCTGGCGGCGCTGGCGGCGCATCCCAATGCCGGGGGCGTGCTGATCGTCGGGCTCGGCTGCGAATCCAACCAGATCGACCGACTACTCGAAGGGGTCGATCCCCAAGCCCGCGGCCATATCCGCACGCTCACCGCCCAGATGGCGGGTGACGAGGTGGAAGAGGGCGTCGCGATCGTCGAGGAACTGATCGAACAGGCCTCACAGACCAAGCGCACGACCGTCCCGCTTTCGAAGCTGGTGCTGGGGGTGAAGTGCGGGGGGTCGGATGGCTTCTCCGGCCTCACCGCCAACCCGCTGGTGGGGCGGATGAGCGATGCGGTCACCGGATCGGGGGGTATTTCTGTCCTGACAGAAATCCCGGAAATCTTCGGCGCAGAGCAGCTTTTGATGATGCGCGCCGCCGACGACCGGGTTTTCGGTGAGATTGTCGACATCGTGAACGGCTTCAAGCGTTACTTCACCAATCATGGCGAACCGGTCTCGGAAAACCCGTCGCCGGGCAATATCGCGGGCGGCATCACCACGCTCGAAGAGAAGTCGCTGGGCGCGGTTCAGAAAGCGGGCAGGGCGGTCGTCACCGACGTGCGCCATTATGGCGAGCGTGTGCGCGCAGCAGGTCTGACGTTGCTGGAGGCGCCCGGCAACGATGCGGTATCCTCGACCGCGCTGGCGGCGGCAGGCGCGACCGCGATCCTGTTCACCACCGGCCGCGGCACCCCGCTCGGCTTCCCCGTGCCCACGATCAAGGTCGCCACCAACAGCGACCTCGCCGCGCGCAAGCCGGGTTGGATCGACTTCGATGCGGGTCAGGTCCTGGAAGAGGGGATGGACGCCGCCGCCGACGCCTTGCTCGATACGGTCGTTGCCATCGCCTCTGGCAAGGAAACCGCCGCCGAACGCAACGGCGAGCGCGAGATCGCGATCTGGAAGCGCGGCGTTACGCTCTAGCGCGGTTGCGCGTGTCGGGGCGTGCAGCTAGGCGAGTGGTGGTGGAGGCCGCCTTGACCGAATTCGCACCCTTGATCCTCGGCATTGGCGGCACGTCGCGGCCCAATTCGACCAGCGAACTCGCGGTGCGCTGCGCGCTGCAAGCGGCCGAGAGAATGGGCGCACGGACCAAGCTGATCGATGGCGCGCTGATTTCGGGCCTGCCGCTTTATGTGCCCGGTCGGACCGAGCGAACCGAGGACGAATGCGCCTTCATAAGCGCGGTGCGCGAATGCGACGGCGTGATCGTCGCGTCGGCGGGTTATCACGGCAGCATCACCGGCCCGGTCAAGAACGCGCTCGATCTGCTCGAAGATCTGTCGCGCGACGAAAGGCCTTATCTCGACGGCTGCGCCTTCGGCGCCATCGTGGGCGCGTTCGGATGGCTCGCCTGCGGCACGACGCTCGTTACCTTGCGCTCGATCGCACACGCCTTGCGCGCCTGGCCGACGCCGTATGGCGCTGCCTTCCTGGCGCAGGGACAAGTGTTCGACGATGACGGCGTCGCCCTCGATCCCAGGATCGGCGACCAGATGGCCTTGGTCGCGCGGCAGGTGGTCGATTTCGCGCGCTGGCGTCACGCCGGCACGGTCGACTGACAGATTTCAGACGCGCAGCAGCGCCTTGCCGGCCAATATCTGGAGCGCCTGATCCAGCGAAATTCCGTCGTCGCTGGCTGATGCTGCCCACGTTTGCTCCAGCTGCGCCCGATCGCGGGTGCCGTCGAGCAGCGCCAACAATGCCTTCAATCGCGCATTATCGAGCGTCACCCAATGGTGATTGAGCGCGACGACGCGGTCCTCGCCTTCAGCCACCTGCACGCGCGCAAGAGGGCTCGCGATGGGGCGATCCCCCGCGTGTGGGGTAAAGCAGGGCGGTGCGGTGCGCAGGTCGATCACGCCCTCCAGCGCATAATGGCAAAGGGCACCCAGCATATCGCTATCCGGCGCCAGTTCATCGACCGGTAGCGTGCCCGGCTTTGCCGCAATCATTTGATGCATCATGCCCGCCCGGCGGGGATCGGCGATGCTGACCGATATTCGCTCGGTCTTGAAATGGGTTGCGTCGGTCGCGGTGGCGTGGGTCGACGCCCACATCGCGCGCGCTTTCTCTATATGCGCCCGCCGGCTGAATTGGGTCTCCGCGCGGACGAAGAGGCTCGATCGGAAATAGCGCCCGGTCGCATAATCCTGCGCCTGCAACCGGTCCAGCCACGTCTCTTCGGTCGTGCCGACATCCTCGCGGGTCACGAATCCTTTCTCAAATCCGCCGCCACGTGTTTCGCCCAGGTAACGCAGCCCGTTCCGCGCGGCGTCGGTCGCCACCGCCAGAAAGGGCTGGGGCGCGTAATATTGGTTGAAGATATCATGGAAGAACGATCCCTCGGACTGGATCAGGGCCGCTTCCGCTTCCTTCTTCATCGCGGTGGTGATCGGTTGGTCCTTGTCGCCGGGCTTCGCGAAATCGCGCAGGAAAGCGCGCGCGATGGCGAGCCGCTCGGCGGGGTCGCCGATATGACGGACACGATGCATCAGCATGTCGTGCACAGCCAGCCGGCTATAACCGCCCGGCATGGCATTGTAGCTCACGAAGGCAACGCCGTTGGGCGCCAGCAAGCGCCCGATCATAGGCATGACCGCCGCCCGGACCTCTACCGGCACCCAGGCGTAGATTCCATGGGCAGCGATATAATCGAACGACCCCTGCAGCCGGTCGGCCGCGTCGAGTATGTCGATCAGCTCGTGCGCGACATTGTCGAGGCCGGCCGCTTCCGACCAGCGCCTGCCGCGCGCCAACGCCTCCGCGGCAATGTCGATATTGACGACGTCCGCGTTGGGATAGGATGTCGCGATCGCGATCGCGTCCAACCCGTCGCCGCCGCCGATATGCAGGATGCGCGCGCGCTCCACCGCGGGCGTGTCGATGCCGTGCAGACGCGCGATGACGGCCATCACCTCTGGGTGGCTCTGCCAGAAGATCAGTGAAGGGTAGGCGACCTGATCGTATGAGGTTGGCGCCGGGCTCATCGCTGGAACGCTAGGCCCGACGCCGCCAAGATCAACGGTCCAGTAGAAAATCGACGATCCGGTCGGCTGCCTCGTCGGGGCTCAGCTGGGTCGTGTCGATCCGGATTTCCGCATTGACCGGCGCCTCATAGGGGCTGTCGATACCGGTGAAGTTCTTGAGCTGGCCGCTGCGTGCCTTGGCGTAGAGCCCCTTCACGTCGCGTTTTTCGGCTTCGGCCAGCGTCGTGTCGACGAACACCTCGATGAACTCGCCCGCGGGCAGCATTTGCCGCACCATCTCGCGTTCGGCGCGGAAGGGCGAGATGAAGGCGGTAATCACGATCAGGCCGGCGTCGGCCATCAGTTTGGCGACCTCGCCCACGCGGCGGATATTCTCGACGCGGTCGGCGTCGGTGAAGCCCAGGTCGCGGTTGAGCCCATGGCGCACATTGTCGCCATCGAGCAGGAAGGTGTGGCGGTTCATTCGCGCCAATTTCTGTTCGACCAGATTGGCAATGGTCGACTTGCCCGCGCCCGAAAGCCCCGTGAACCACAGGACCGCGGGCTTTTGCAGCATCAGCGCCGCACGCGCCTCACGCGTGATGTCGGTCGCCTGCCAATGCACGTTCTGTGCGCGCCGGAGGGAGAAGTGGATCATGCCCGCCGCGACGGTGGCGTTGGTGAACTTGTCGATCAGGATGAAGCCGCCAAGATCCCGGCTGGCTTCATAAGCCTCGAACACCAGCGGGCGATCGGTCGAGAGGTTGGCGACGCCGATCGCGTTCAGCTCCAGCGTCTTAGCTGCAGTATGCTCCATCGTATTGACATTGATCTGATATTTGGGCTGCTGGACGTTGGCCGTGACCGTCTGCGTTCCGAGCTTGAGCCAATAGGAGCGGCCCGGCAGCATTTCCTCGTCCGCCATCCAGACGATGGTCGCCTCGAACTGGTCGGCGGCTTCGGGCGGGTCGCCGGCCGCAGCGATCACGTCGCCGCGCGAGCAATCGACCTCGTCGGCCAAAGTTAGCGTGACCGACTGGCCGGCGACGCCTTCTTCAACGTCGCCATCGAAGGTGACCACGCGCGCGATGGTCGAGGTCTTGCCCGATGGCAGGATCCGCACCGCATCGCCGGGCTTCACGGTGCCGCCCGCGATCAGGCCGGAGAAGCCGCGGAAATCGAGATTGGGCCGATTGACCCACTGCACCGGCAGCCGGAACGGCTTGGCGCGGTCGGCGTCGGCATCGAGCGCGACCGTCTCCAATATCTCCATCAGCGGCTCGCCCTTATACCAGGGCGTGTTCGCGCTTTTCGCGGTGATATTGTCGCCGGCGAAGCCCGATATCGGGATCGGCGTGAAGTTCGTGATGCCGATCGACTGGGCGAATGCCGAATAGGCCAGCCTTATACGGTCGAACACCTTCTGGTCGTAATCGACCAGGTCCATCTTGTTCACCGCCAGCACGATGTTGCGGATGCCCAGCAGGTGGCAAAGATAGGAGTGCCGCCGGGTTTGCGTCAGCACACCCTTGCGCGCATCGACCAGGATCACGGCGAGGTCGGCGGTCGAGGCGCCGGTCACCATGTTGCGCGTATATTGTTCGTGGCCGGGCGTGTCGGCGACGATGAACTTGCGGCGGTCGGTCGCGAAGAAACGGTAGGCGACGTCGATCGTGATGCCTTGCTCGCGCTCGGCGGCGAGGCCGTCGACCAGAAGCGCGAAATCGATATTCTGGCCCTGCGTGCCGACCCGCTTGGAGTCTGCTTCGAGCGCGGCGAGCTGATCCTCGAAGATCATCTTAGAATCGTAGAGCAGGCGCCCAATCAACGTGGATTTGCCGTCGTCGACCGAGCCACAGGTGATGAAGCGCAGCAGGCTCTTGTGCTGATGCCGGTCGAGATAAGCGTCGATGTCTTCGGCGATCAGCGCATCGGCTTCGTAGGAAGAGGGCTCCGACATCAGAAATAGCCCTCCTGCTTCTTCTTCTCCATGCCAGCGCCGCCCGCGTCCTTGTCGATCGCGCGGCCCTGGCGTTCGGATGTGGTGGTGAGCAGCATTTCCTGGATGACCTCGGGCAAGGTCGTGGCGTGGCTCTCGACCGCGCCGGTAAGCGGGTAGCAGCCAAGCGTGCGGAAGCGGACCGAGCGTTCGACGGGCACTTCGCCGGGGTTCAGCCGGAAACGATCGTCGTCCACCATCAGCAACAGCCCGTCACGCTCCACGGTCGGGCGCGGGGCGGCGAAGTAGAGTGGTACGATCTCGATATTTTCGAGGTGGATATATTGCCAGATGTCGAGCTCGGTCCAATTCGAGATCGGGAAGACGCGGATGCTCTCGCCTTTCGCTTTCTTCGCATTGTAGAGCCGCCACAATTCGGGCCGCTGGTTCTTGGGATCCCAGCGGTGATTGGCCGAGCGGAAGGAGAAGATGCGCTCCTTGGCTCTGGACTTCTCCTCGTCGCGGCGCGCGCCGCCAAAGGCTGCGTCGAAGCCGTAGAGATCGAGTGCCTGCTTCAACCCTTCGGTCTTCCACATGTCGGTGTGGAGGCTGCCATGGTCGAACGGATTGATCCCGCGCTCCCTGGCTTCGGGATTCTGGTAGACCAGCAACTCCATGCCCGCCTCGCGCGCGGCGCGCTCGCGCAGCTCATACATCGCCTTGAACTTCCAGGTCGTGTCGACGTGGAGCAGGGGAAAGGGCGGCGGCGAAGGGTAGAAAGCCTTGCGCGCAAGGTGCAGCATCACGGCTGAATCCTTGCCGATCGAATAGAGCATCACCGGCTTCTCGGTCTCGGCGGCGACCTCGCGCAGGATATGGATGCTTTCGGCTTCGAGCCGCTGGAGATGGGTAAGCGATGCGGTCATGTTGCGGCGGCCTGAAGCATGATCCTCATGGCTTGTCGCAACACAAAATCTTTGCCGCGGCAATGTCCTATGTCCTACGGACCATGCCATGAATGGGGACCGAAACGAACTTTTGCAGGGCTTGGCGGAGGCGGCGGTGGCCGCGGGCGCCGCGATCATGGCGATCTACGACAGCGATTTCGCGGTGGAGATGAAGAGCGATTCCTCGCCGGTGACCGCAGCTGACGCAGCCGGCGAGGCGGTGATCCTGGAGGCGTTGGCGAAGCTCGCACCGGGCATCCCTGTGGTCGCGGAAGAAGAAGCCGCGGCCGGTCGCATCCCCGATACGCAGGGCACCTTCTTTCTTGTCGACCCACTCGACGGCACCAAGGAATTCATCAATCGCAACGGCGACTTCACTGTCAATATCGCGCTTATAGAAGATTACGCCCCCAGCCTCGGCGTCGTGTTCGCGCCGGTCGAGGCACGGCTGTTCGCGGGCGACGTCCGTGCGGGCAAGGCCTGGAGCGCCGCGGTCGATCCTCTGGGCACGATCGGTGCGCCCGAACCGCTGCGCATCCGCAATGCGCCGGCCGGTGGCCTGGCGGCGGTAGCGTCGCGCTCGCACAATTCACCCGCGACTGAAGCCTATCTCGACCAGTTTGACGTGGCATCGCGCGTGTCGCGTGGATCGTCGCTCAAGATCTGTATGGTCGCGTGTGGAGAGGCCGATCTCTATCCGCGCCTCGCGCCGACGATGGAGTGGGATATTGCGGCGGGCGACGCAGTGCTCCGCGCGGCGGGTGGCACGCTGTCGGCGCCCGACGGCGCCCCCATGCCCTATGGCAAACCGCGCTTCTTCAACCCGGGTTTCGTTGCCGCGGGAGACGTTAAAACAACTCCGGTCGGCCCGTTTCTGGGGCAAAACGACCCAACCTGATCCGGATCAACTACTTTGCCGGTCAACCCGGGCAAAGTGTCACCTGCGCTCTTGGGGAGAATACTTCCCAACCCGAAGGGACCAGATTTGGGAATTGATGCTGAAGCAGCCGAGGCTGCGCCTGAAGTGGGCGGGAATGATGCTCCCGCACTGGACCTGACCGCATGCGATCGCGAGCCGATACACCTGTCAGGGGCAATCCAACCGCACGGAATCCTGCTCATCGCCGAGATCACGTCTCAACGCGTGGTTGCTGTCGCCGGCAATGTCGAGGGGCGGCTGAGCGCGGACTGGTTGAACCGCCCGCTCACGGAATTGCTGGCGCAGTCGGTCGAAGGCCCGCTTGCCCAGGCACAGGCATTACGCGGTGCAACGATCTCGCTTACGACCGTGCCTGGCTTGAGCGAGGCGTTCGATGCGTCGCTTCACCTGTCGGGCGGCCACATGCTGGTCGAGCTCGAACCGCGGCCCGATATACCTGCCTCCGCGGTCGCCACCTTGTCCCGGCTGGACGCGCTTGGGACCGCATTCGAACGCGCGCCCGATTTGACCAGCCTGTGCGAGCGCGCAGCGGTCGCGTTCCGGGAGCTGACCGGCTTCGATCGGGTGATGGTCTATCGCTTCCTCGACGACGGTGCGGGCACCGTGCTGGCGGAGGATCGCGATCCTGCCTTGCCCTCCTTCCTCAATCACCATTTTCCTGCGAGCGACATCCCGAAGCAGGCGCGCGCTCTCTATATCCGCAACCGGGTGCGCGTGATTCCGGACGTGCATTATATGCCTGCGCCGATCCGGCCGAGCGAAGCGTGGTCGGGCGATATCGACCTCACCGATGCGACCTTGCGGTCGGTGTCGCCGATCCACGTCCAATATCTGCGCAACATGGCGGTCGGCGCCTCGGCGTCGATCTCGATCGTCAAGGACGGGCTGCTGTGGGGGCTGATCGCCTGCCACAACGGCACACCGCGCCGGATCAGCCAGGAGGCACGCATCGCGTGCCAGGCACTAGCGGGCGGGCTTGCGCGTCAGGTCCGCGCGAAGGAGGAAGCTGCCGCCTATCGCGAGCGCATCCGCCTGCGCTCGGCCGAAGAGGCCCTGGTCGGTCGGCTCGATCGCGAAAGCCCCTTCACCAACTGGTTTGCAGAGCATGGCGAGGATTTTTGCCGCCTGCTCGATGCCGACGGTTTCGCTGCGGTACGCGGACGCGAGATCGTCACCGCCGGCCAGTGCCCGACCGACACGCAGATTGCGGCGCTGGCGCAATCGCTGGAGGGCGAGGCCAGCGGTGAACCGATCGTTACCGCCGAGCTTGGTAAGCTCTACGCGCCCGCTATGGCCTTCGCCGAAACCGCCAGCGGCCTGCTCGCCTTGAGCCTGCCGAGCGAAGGCGGGTTGACCCTGTTCTGGTTTCGCGCCGAACAGCCCCAGACGGTCGAATGGGCCGGCAATCCGCATAAGGCCGCGCACAGCGTCGGTGGTGCGCTGACTCCGCGCAATTCGTTCGACGCCTGGTGCGAAGAGGTGCGTGGCCGCGCGCGGCGCTGGACCGTCGGCGAGGTGGATGCCGCTCAGCGCCTCCGCCGTACGCTGACGACGCTGCGCCAGGGGCAGCGGTTGCGCGAGCTCAATCGTCAGCTCGGTATCTCGGTTGCGGAGAAAGAGGGGCTGCTGGCGGAGAAGGATCACCTGCTGCGCGAGGTCAATCATCGCGTCCAGAACAGCCTGCAACTGGTCCAGGCCTTCCTCTCGCTCCAGGCAAACGCGGCTGACAATCCGGCGGTCGCGGCTGACCTCGGCGAGGCGCAGCGGCGGCTGTCGGCGGTCGCCTTGGTCCATCGCCGCCTCTATCAGGGCGACCAGGTCGAGACAGTCGACCTCTCCCGCTATCTGGAAGAGCTGATAGGCGACATGTTCGCCGCGTTCGGACCTGAATGGCAGCAGGCGGTGCGGCTCGATCTGGCGCCGGTGCTGATCTCGGCGGATCGGGCGGTGCATGTCGGGCTGATCCTGACCGAATTGGTCATCAATGCGAACAAATATGCCTATGACGGCAAGTCCGGCCCGCTGACCATCGCGATCGAGGAACATCGCGACAAGTTCCGCCTGATCGTAGCCGATCAGGGCAGCGGCAAGACCCGTGCACGCGTCGGTTTCGGCACGCGCATGATGGACGCGATGGTCCAGCGGTTGGGCGGGACCATCGAGCATATCGACAACGATCCCGGCCTGCGCGTGATCGTCACCGCGCCGGCAGGGCGCTAGCCAGCCTTCGTGGCTTCGGCGTAAAGGTCGAACGTGGCTTCGGCCGCGGCGACTGCGCGGTCGATCCAACCAGGGCCGCCGGCTTTTTCTGCCCGATCGAGCACATCGCCAAAAGCACGCCAGCCGCCCGGCTGATGCACCGCGGATAAATAATCGCGCGGCAGGCCGGCGGGGATCTGTTTTGCCAGCATAGCGCCACCCAGCCGCGAGCCTTCTATCACGTAGAGCGCGCCGAATGCGGCCGCATCATCCTCGGGCGGGGCGAGGGGCAGGGGATCGGGCATCGGCAGGCCGAGCGCGGCAAGGTCGGCACGTAGCGCGTCGGTACGCGGTGCGAAGGCAGGCAGGGTGCGGCACGCTTCCAGCACCCGCTCGACTGCGGGAAGTGCGCGGGCATGCGCGGTCAGGAATGCGCCGTAAGCGCCGGGATCGCTTAAGTCGAAACGGCCGAACGCGGTATCGACTGCATCATGTTTATCCGCCGTGGAGGCGCGAAGGGCGGTGCGGGCGGACATGCCAGGGACGCATGGCCTGCCCGCACCGGTTCGTCCAGAACCTCGATCAGTTCCGGCAATATGCGGTCAGCGCTCAGTTAAGCGGCAGGTCGAGCGCTTCGGCGACCGCCGCGTGACGGATCTTGCCGCCCGAGACGTTGAGGCCGTTCGCAAGATGCGGGTCGGCCTTCATCGCCGCCTCCGCGCCCAGATTGGCGAGCTTCAATGCGAACGGCAAAGTCGCGTTGTTGAGCGCGAAGGCCGAGGTGCGCGCGACCGCGCCCGGCATGTTCGCCACGCAATAATGGATGATGCCGTCCACCTCGAACACAGGGTCATCATGCGTTGTCGCGTGGCTGGTTTCGAAGCAGCCGCCCTGGTCGATCGCGATATCGACGAGCACCGAGCCGCGCTTCATCGACTTCAGCATCTCGCGCGTGACCAGTTTGGGCGCGGCCGCGCCCGGGATCAGCACCGCGCCGATCACCAGATGCGCCTTGGCCACCGCCGCCGCGATCGCCGCCTTGGAGGCGTAAGCGGTCTTGATCTGGTTCGAGAAAAACATGTCTAGCTCGGCCAGGCGGTCATTGTTGATGTCGTAGATGGTGACGTCGGCACGCATGCCGACCGCCATCTGGGCGGCATTCACGCCCGAAATGCCACCACCGAGGATCGCGACGCGCGCGGGCGCTACGCCGGGCACGCCGCCGAGCAGTACGCCGCGGCCGCCTTGTTCCTTTTCGAGATAATGCGCGCCGACCTGGACCGCCATGCGGCCGGCAACCTCCGACATCGGCTTCAGGAGGGGAAGGCCGCCCTTGGGGCTGGTCACCGTCTCGTAAGCGATGCAGGTCGCGCCCGACTTCATCAGGCCCTCGGCCTGCGGCTTGTCGGCGGCGAGGTGGAGATAGGTGAAAAGCAGATGATGCGGCTTCAGGCGCGCGATCTCGACCGGCTGCGGCTCCTTCACCTTCACGATCATTTCGGCCTGCTCGAACACCTGGTCGGCATTGGGCAGGATCTTTGCGCCGACCTCGACATAGTCGCCGTCTTCGAAATCGATGCCCTTGCCGGCACCGGTCTCGACGAACACCTCGTGGCCGGCCGCGACCAGTTCCGCCACCGACGGGGGCGTCAGGCCGACACGATATTCGTGATTTTTTATTTCCTTGGGCACGCCAATGCGCATTGATCCGCTCCTAATTCGGGTGCGACGATCTTAAGCGTTTTTACCCGACAAATCCGTGCAAAGACACTTTATATCCGGTCCATTGGTGCATAGATCGCGCGTCGTATATAGCTTGAACGGGAAATCCATGCAGGAAGCCGACCGGATCGACCGGGCAATCATGCAATCGCTCGCCCGCGACGCGCGCACCGCGGTCAGCCGGGTCGCGGAAGAGGTGGGATTGTCACAATCGGCCTGTACCCGCCGGATCCAGGCGCTGGAGTCATCGGGGCGGCTCAAAGGCTATGGGGCACGGTTCGATCATCGCGCGTTGGGCTTCCACGTGACTGCCCTTGTCGACATCACCCTTTCGACCCAGGTCGAGGAAGAGCTCGCCCAGTTCGAGCGCGCGGTCGCGGGCATCGACGGGGTAGTCGAATGCATGCTCGTCTCGGGCGCACACGATTACCGGCTCAAGATCATCTGCCGCGACCTCGACGATTATGAGCGGTTGCATCGCGAGCATCTCGGCCGGCTTCCTTGCGTGACCACGATCAGCAGCAGCTTCATGCTCCGCGCGGTCCCGACGCGGAGCGAAGCGGACGCCCTGTTCAAATGAGGTTCAGCACTCCCTCTTTTCGCGCGCTGTTGCTCCCCCCATATGTTAGTGCTAACGCGCCGCCCCGCTGCCGCCGGAGAGGGAAGCCCGGGCGAATGACGAAGCAGCCGCCTTCACTTAAGGTACCCTCGTTTCAATGACATCCGGCACCGCCGTTCAACAGACCGCCGATCCGCTCGAGCCCCAATTGGGGCATGAAGGTCATGGCCATGGCAATCAGGGTCTCGCCCGCCTCGCGCTGGGCGCGGTCGGCGTCGTCTTCGGCGACATCGGCACGAGCCCGCTCTACGCCTTCCGCGAAACCTTCGCGGGCCACCACACGCTTGATCCCAGTGACTCCAACGTGCTGGGCGTCCTGAGCCTGATTTTCTGGTCGATGATGCTGGTCGTGACGATCAAATATGTCGCGATCATCATGCGCGCGGATAACAAGGGCGAGGGCGGTAGCCTGGCGCTGCTGGCGCTTATTTCGCGCTCCAACTCGACCAAGGCGCGCTGGACGCGCGGACTGGTCCTGCTCGGCGTGTTCGCGACCGCGCTCTTCTACGGCGATTCGATGATCACCCCGGCGATATCGGTGCTTACCGCGGTCGAGGGCTTGGGCGTCGTCAATCACACCTTCACACCGTTCGTCATTCCGATCGCGATTGGTATCCTGATCGGCCTGTTCGCGATCCAGTCTCGCGGCGTGGGCAAGGTCGGCCTGATGTTCGGGCCGATCATGGTAGTCTACTTCCTGACGCTGGCGGTGCTGGGCATCGTCAACATCATGGCATTCCCATCGGTTTTCCAGGCACTCAACCCCTGGCACGCGATCCGCTTCTTCTACGATGACGGCATCCATGCTTTCCTGGCGATGGGCTCGGTCGTGCTGGCAGTGACGGGCGCCGAGGCGCTCTATGCCGACATGGGGCATTTCGGACGCAACCCGATCCGCGTGTCGTGGCTGTTCTTCGTGCTGCCGGCACTCATGCTCAATTATCTGGGGCAGGGCGCGATGATCATGGCGGCGCCCGACGGAATGGTGTCGCACATCATCCGCAATCCCTTTTTCCTGCTTGCGCCGGACAACCTGCGGCTGCCGCTCGTGATCCTGTCGACCATGGCTACCGTGATCGCGTCGCAGGCGGTGATCTCGGGCGCGTTCTCGGTCACGCAACAGGCGATCCAGCTCGGCTTCATGCCGCGCCTCCGCATCGAACATACCAGCGCCAGCTCCGCCGGGCAGATCTACATTCCCGCGATCAACTGGGCGCTGATGATCATGGTGTGTTTGTTGGTCCTGTTCTTCCAATCCTCGTCCAACCTCGCCGCCGCTTATGGCATCGCGGTTACGGGCGCGATGCTGATCGACACGTGCCTGGTTTCGGTCGTGCTCTTCCAGCTGTGGAAGTGGAATAAGCTTGCAGCCGGCGTGCTGCTGGCGATGATCGGCATCGTCGACCTCGCTTATTTCAGCGCGAACCTGACCAAGGTGCCCGACGGCGGCTGGTTCCCGCTGCTGATGGGCTTCATCATCTTCACGCTTCTGACCACCTGGGCGCGCGGTCGCGGGTTGATGATCGAACGGATGCGCGAGTCGGCAATCCCGGTGCCGGTATTCATCAAGTCGGCGGTCAATTCGGCAACGCGCGTGCCCGGCACCGCGGTGTTCATGACCTCCAGCGCGGGCGGTGTGCCGCATGCGCTGCTCCACAACCTCAAGCACAACAAGGTGCTGCATGAGCGTGTGATCCTGCTGACCGTGAAGATCGAGGATGTGCCCTACGTTCATGCCAGCAAGCGCATCTGGTTCGAGGATCTGGAAGCAGGCTTCTACCGCCTGGTCGTGAAATACGGCTTCATGGAAGAGCCCGACGTGCCCGCCGCTCTCGCGCTCGCGACCGATTGCGGCGCGAGGTTCAAGATGATGGACACGAGCTTCTTCCTTGCCCGCCAGACGCTGATCGCCTCGTCGCGGCCCGGCATGGCGCTCTGGCGCGAGAAATTGTTCGCCTGGATGCTGCGCAACGCGGAAAGCGCGATGGAATTCTTCCGCCTGCCGACCAACCGCGTGGTCGAGCTCGGCAGCCAGGTCGAGATCTAGGGCCCGGACTCGTGGGTCCGGACCTTGGCAATCATGGATCGCGCGGGCCCAGCCCGCGTTCGCTCGGGCAATATTAGTCCGAGGAGACTGGGATGCTCGAAGCTGCCGGCTGGATTGCCCCTGCCGCGACGATGATCGCTGCGATCATGACCGCCGCCAATCTGGGCGCGCGCGTCACGGGATGGGGATTTGCCGTATTCGCGGTCGGCGCGCTCGCCTGGATCACCGTCGGCGCCACGACCGGACAGGCCAATTTGCTGTGGAGCAATGCCTTCCTGCTGCTGGTCGATCTGATCGGCATTTGGCGCTGGCTCGGTCGCCGCGCGCGCTACGATGCGGCCGCCGAGCAAGCGAGCGCACGCAGCGCTCGGGCGCCTGCGCCGACGCTGTTCGCGCTGGCGGGGCTGGAGGGGATGCCTGTCCGCGACGACGCGGGCGAAAATGTCGCCACGATCGTCGATGCGATGGCCAGCTGCGACGAAGGCAGGATCGTCTATCTTGTTGCGCGCGAGGGCGGCGTTGGCGGGGTAGGGGAGCGGCTCCACGCGCTTGGCTGGGGCGAGGTGCGCGTGCAGGATGGCGCCATGATTACCCGCCTTTCTCCGGCACTGCTTGCGCGCCGACCCGCGCTTGCGCCAGGTCAATGGCCCGCAACCGCCGCGGCAGCCGGTGTCGGCTGATCCGCTAATCGTCTCGGCGCTGCTGGGGTCGGAGGATTTCGCCTGGCTGGATGGCCTGCGCCGCGCGTATTTCCCGCCCGAACGCAACCGCCTGCCCGCGCATCTGACCCTGTTCCATCATTTGCCGCCCACCCTGGCCGCGGAACTGAAGCAGCGTTTGGGGGAAATCGCGCGGGTACGCCGTCCGCATGCCGAGGCCGCCGGCCTGATCGACCTTGGCGGCGGCGTGGCGATCCGGATCGTGTCACCAGAGCTGGAAAGGATGCGGGCAGACCTCGCAAACGCGTTTGCAGGCTTGCTCACGCCGCAGGACCAGGCCGGCTGGCGTCCACATGTCACAATCCAGAACAAGGTTGCCCCCTCAGAGGCACGCGCGCTCAAGAGCCGCCTGGAAGCCGATTTCCGACCGCGTGGCGTTCGGATCGACGGGCTTGCTGTCTCTGCCTATCGCGACGGATTGTGGGCGCCCGTGTCGCGCCACATGTTCCGGAACTAGTCGATCTGGCCGATGCCTTCGCAATTCATGTCGAACGCGGCGAGGCCCGCATCCAGATAGGCGGCGAGCGTCGGCATATCGAGCAATTGGTCGACCGGATCCTCGGCGTCGGTATCGGCGGCGGCCTCCAGCGCCTCGCTCCATTCCGACGCGTCGTAGGTGCCGCGCCCGACCCAGGCGAGTGCCAATATCTCCTGCACCTGATCGTCGCCGAGATCGTCGAGCAGGGCAATCATTTCTTCCTCGATCGCCTCATTGGCTTCGTCCTCGAGAACCGCGAATTCGTCGTCCGAGTCGGTGGGGTCGTCTTCCCCGTCATTCTCGATCGAGGGGACCTGCGCCTCCAGTTCGCGGGCGCGGATGATGAGACGGCAGATCGTCTCCAGCGGCGTTAGCAGATCCATCTCGGGTTCTCCTCCCTGTCTCAAGGCGCGAACGTGGAATTAAGGGCCCGGTTCCTTAGCCGAATTCAAAGCCGCGGTTGACCCCGTTTCAAGCGCTGCTATAGGCCGCGCCTCGCGCTGGCGAATGCGCCCATTGGGGCGGAGTAGCTCAGCTGGTTAGAGCAGCGGAATCATAATCCGCGTGTCGGGGGTTCAAGTCCCTCCTCCGCTACCAGCGCGTCCTTGCCGATCCGAAACGATCTGGCGCATTCCGCGAAACCTTTTGCGCCGTCCCGCGTCCCTGCGCTCGATCGCAAGGGAAGCAGCATGGACCGGTTTTTCACGACTATTGCCAATTCGATAGCTCGCTTCGTGGGCGATCCCGTCGCCTTCATCCTCGCGCTGCTGACCGTTATCGTGTGGAGCGTGACCGGCCCGCTCTTCCATTATTCGGACACGTGGCAATTGGTGATCAACACCGGCACGACGATCATCACCTTCCTGATGGTATTCCTGATCCAGAATTCGCAAAATCGGGATGCGGCGGCGATGCAGGCCAAGCTCGACGAGATCATCCGCGCGATCGAGGATGCGCGCGGCCAGTTCATCGGCATCGAACATCGAACCGACAAGGAAATCCAGCTGATACGCACCGAACTTGAGAAGGAGTGTGCGGAGCTGGAGGAGAGTCCGGGTAAGCCTCACAGCAACACCTATCTGGAGCGGTTGCTCAAGCGCCGCTGACATCCTTGGATCGGTCCGGGTTGATAAAGCCCGCATCCAACCCCTATCTGTCTCGCTCGATAGTGTTAGGGGTTTCGAGAATAATGTCCGCCGTTCATTCCACGCGTATGCTGATCCTGGGTTCGGGGCCCGCCGGCCTCTCCGCCGCTATCTATGGCGCGCGTGCCGGCCTGTCCCCGATCGTGGTCCAAGGGCTGCAACCGGGCGGACAGCTCACCATCACCACCGACGTCGAGAATTATCCGGGGTTCCGCGACGTCATCCAGGGCCCGTGGCTGATGGAGGAGATGCAGGCGCAGGCCGAGCATGTCGGCGCGCAGATGATGTGGGACACGATCGTCGAGGTCGATCTCTCCGAGCGGCCTTTCCGCCTGAAGGGCGATGGCGGCGCGCTCTACGTCTGCGACACGCTCGTGATCGCGACCGGCGCGCAGGCCAAGTGGCTCGGTATTCCGGGCGAAATCGAGCTTTCGGGCAAGGGGGTGTCGGCCTGCGCGACCTGTGACGGCTTCTTCTATCGCGGCAAGAAGGTCGCGGTGATCGGCGGTGGAAATACCGCAGTCGAGGAAGCGCTCTACATGACCAACCACAGCCACGACGTCACCCTGATCCATCGCCGCGATTCGCTGCGCGCAGAGAAGATCCTGCAGGATCGCCTGTTCGCGCATCACGGCATCACCCCGCTCTGGAACAAGGCGGTCGAGCGTTTCATCGGCGACCAGCAGACCGGCCTGGTCGCGCTGGAACTCAGGGACACGCAGACAGGCGAGATGTCGGTCCTGGAAGTCGAAGGCGGCTTCGTCGCGATCGGCCACCATCCCGCGACCGAATTGTTCGCCGGCCAGCTCGAACTGGACGAGAGCTATATCAAGGTCACGCCCGGCACGTCGAAGACCAGCATCCCGGGCGTGTTCGCCTGCGGCGACGTAATGGACAAGCATTACCGTCAGGCGGTCACCGCCGCCGGCACCGGCTGCATGGCCGCGCTGGATGCGGAGCGCTTCCTGCAGGAGATGGATTTCCCGGTGAAGGAAGCTGTCGCGGCGGAATAGGCCTTCCTCGTCACCCCAGCTAAAGCTGGGGTCTCGGGAGGCCCGGCTTTTCCGCTTGAGATGCCAGCTTTCGCTGGCATGACGGTCAAGCGTAGTTCGCCTTCACGAAATAAAGGCCATCCGGCGGAGCATTGAGCCCCAACGCCGCGCGGTCAGCCGCCTCCAGCGCGTCCTTCAGCTCTGTCTTGTTCCACTGGCCCTGGCCGACCATCGCCAGGCAACCGACCATCGAGCGAACCTGATGATGCAGGAAAGAGCGGGCGGCGGCCTCGACCAGCACTTCATCGCCCTCGCGACGCACGTCCAAACGGTCGAGCGTTTTGACCGGGCTCTCGGCCTGGCAATGCGCCGAACGGAAGGTGGTGAAATCGTGCAGTCCGACTAGTACCTGCGCGGCATCGTGCATCGCGTCGGCATCGAGGTCCCGGGCGATGCGCCAGGCGCGGCCGAGGTCGAGCGTCAGCGGCGCGCGGCGGTTCGATATCCGGTAGAGATATTCGCGCCCCACACAGGAAAAGCGCGCGTGCCAGTCGTCAGGCACGATCTCGCAGGCGAGGATGGCGATCGGATTTGGCCGGATCAGCGCGTTGACGCCCTCCATCAACCGAAACGGCGTTATGGCCTTCGCGACGTCCACGTGCGCCGTCATCGCCAGGGCGTGCACGCCCGCGTCGGTGCGGCCCGCTGCGTGCGAGACGACCGTTTCACCCGTCACGGCCGCGACCGCTTCCTCCAGCGCCTGTTGGACCGAGGGGCCATGCGCCTGCCTTTGCCAGCCCATGAAACGGCCGCCGTCAAACTCCACCGTCAGGCGGAAGCGCGTCATCCGAGCTTGGTGCCCGCGGGGACGGCGAAGCCGCGCAGCAGCTCGGCGGCGGTCATCACGCCGCGGCCCGCGCGCTGCACAATCGTCGGCCGGATCGCGCCATTGGCACAGGCGATCGTAAGCTGATCGTCGAGAACGGTGCCTGCCGGGCCCTCGAAATCCATCGCGTCGGCCGCGAGCATGCGGACGCGTTCGCCTTCATGCTCGAACCAGGCGCCGGGTGTGGGCGCGAAGCCGCGCACCTGACGCTCGACCTCCGCCGCGCTTTTCGCGAAGTCGAGCCGGGATTCGGCCTTGTCTATCTTGGCGGCATAGGTGACGCCTTCTTCCGGCTGGGGCTCGGCCAGGAAGGCGCCGGGATCGGCCAATACATCGACCATCATCCGCGCGCCCATCCTCGCCAGTTCGGCGGTCAACTCGCCCGCATTCTTGCGTTCGATCGGCGTGCGCTCGACTGAGAGCATGTCGCCCGTGTCAAGTCCCGCTTCCATCACCATGATCGTAACGCCGGTTTCCTCGTCGCCTGCCAGGATCGCGCGCTGCACGGGCGCGGCGCCGCGCCAGCGCGGCAGGATCGAGCCGTGGACGTTGAGGCAATCCCAGACCGGGATATCCAGCACCGCCTGCGGCAAGATCAGGCCATAGGCCGCGACGATCAGCGCATCGGGCTCCAGCGCGGCCATCTTTGCCTGCTCCTCCTCGCTCTTGAGCGATTTGGGTGAGCGCACCTCCAGCCCCAGCGTTTCGGCGCAAAGCTGGACGGGGGAAGGGCGGTCGGCCTTGCCGCGGCCGGCGGGGCGGGGCGGCTGGGTGTAGACCGCGACGATTTGGTGCCCGGCCTTGTGTAA